>Ga0209581_1000363_pt1:7500-108385 | contig 108385 bp, 105 predicted proteins | sample Coa_R2_FD_187160 | JGI IMG/M metagenome (GOLD analysis project Ga0209581, IMG submission 187160) | Surface soil microbial communities from Centralia Pennsylvania, which are recovering from an underground coalmine fire - Coalmine... | ecosystem: Environmental > Terrestrial > Soil >...
TCATGGACCCGAATTTTCCGCTCGTCTGGCGGCTGGAAAAGAAACTGGCGGGAAGCGGCGCGCTGGGTGACATCGGCTCGCACGCCATCGATTTCGCCCGCTTCCTCAATGGCGAGTTCACGACGGTGACTGCGCAGATGACAACCTTCATCAAGGAGCGCCCGCTTCCCTCGGCAACCGGCGCCGCCACCTGGGGAGCCAAAGGCAGCAAAGGGAAAGGCAAGGTCACCGTGGATGATGACACGAACTTCCTGGCCCGCTTCCGGAACCAGAGCGTCGGCGTATTTGAATCCTCGCGGTTTTGCGGCGGCCGCAGGAACTACAACACCTTCCAGATTTATGGCAGCAAGGGAAGCCTGGCGTTTAATCTGGAGCGGATGAATGAGCTTGAATTCTACGATGGCACGGAGAAGCAGGCCGACCAGGGTTACAAAACTATTGGCGTGACCGAATCTGTACATCCCTATGTCGGCGCGTGGTGGCCTCCCGGGCACATCATCGGTTACGAACATACGTTTGTTCACGCGATTCACGACTTTCTCGTGGCGCTCGAAAAGGACACCATGCCCTCGCCGAATTTCGAAGACGGCGTGAAGAACCAGGCCGTTATGGACGCCATTGAGCGGTCGGCAAAGTCGGGGAAGTGGGAAAAGGTCACGGCATAGAAACTGGAAGTCAGAAGTAAACAGTCACAATCAAGATTGGGGCAGAAAATTCGTACTCTCGCTTTATGGCTTTAAGCTGCTTCTGTGGGAAGAGGAATTCTGATTGCCGAACGCTGAATCATTGAAGGCTGACGCCTAAATCCTATGTCCTACCTGATGGGAATTGATGTTGGCACGACGGGGACACGGGCGGTGATCGCCCGCCCGGACGGCACGATCGTCGGGGCCGCCACCGGCGATCACAAACCCATGCGGATGCCGAAGCCCGGCTGGGCCGAACAGGACCCTGAAGACTGGTGGCAGGCAACGACTGTCGCGGTGCAGGGCGCGCTGGCCAATGCCGGGCTGAAGGGGTCTGACATCAAGGCCGTCGGCCTTTCAGGGCAGATGCACGGAGTGGTCCTGCTGGATCGCGCCAACACCGTACTGCGCCCCTCGCTGATCTGGTGCGACCAGCGCAGTCAGCCCCAATGCGATTGGATTACAGCGCAGGTTGGTCCTGAGCGGCTGATTCAGTTGGTCTCCAATCCTGCTCTCACAGGATTCTCGGCGCCCAAGCTGCTCTGGATACGCGACAATGAACCTGCGATTTACGAACGGGCGGCGCACTTCCTCCTTCCCAAAGATTTCGTCCGCTACCGCCTGACGGGAGAATTCGCCACGGAGGTTTCCGACGCCTCTGGCACGCTGCTGTTCGATGTCTCGAACCGCCGCTGGTCGCAGGAGATGCTTTCGGCGCTTAACATCGATCCCGAGCTTTTGCCAAAGGTTTACGAATCGCCGAAAATTACGGGGACAATCACGCGCGAAGCCGCATTGCTCACCGGGCTGGTTGCGGGAACCCCTGTGGTTGGCGGCGCTGGCGACCAAGCCGCCAGCGCCGTTGGCAACGGCATTGTGCTGCCAGGCCTCACTTCCAGCACGCTCGGCAGTTCGGGCGTGATGTTTGCTTACACCGGCGCGCCCAAGCTCGATCCAGGCGGGCGCATCCACACGTTCTGTCATGCGGTCCCCGGAAAATGGCACGTGATGGGCGTAACTCAGGGCGCAGGGCTTTCGCTGCGATGGTACCGGGACCACCTGGGCACAGCGGAAAACCTGTATGCCAGCCAGACGGGGACCGACGTTTACGACCTGCTCATCAGGGAGGCTGAGCGGGTCCCTCCCGGCTCCGACGGCCTGCTCTTCCTGCCTTACCTGATGGGTGAGCGTACTCCGCATCTCGATCCGGAAGCCCGCGGAATGTGGTTCGGACTGACAGCGGCGCACACGCGCGGTCATCTGGTGCGGTCGATTCTGGAAGGGGTAGCGTTCAGCCTGCGCGACTCGCTCGAAATCTTCAAGGAGCTTGCGATCCCTGTAGAACAAATCCGTGTTTCGGGCGGCGGCTCGCGCAGTTTTACCTGGCGGCAGATTCAGGCGGACGTTTACGGCAAGGAAGTGGTGACGCTCAAAACCTCCGAAGGATCGGCATTCGGCGCGGCACTTCTTGCAGGCGTGGGTGCGAAGGTGTATTCATCGGTCGAGGAATCGGCGCGCGAGGCCATCCAGGTGACCGAATGCCTCTACCCGCGGGCCAGCCGCAGCGCCATCTACGATCATCAGTACGACATTTACCGCCACCTTTATCCCGCCGTGCGCGAACTGTCGCACCGGTTGTCAGCACTTGCTTCTGAATCGTCGGCGGAGCGTTGAGCGATGCGGTACCGGCCTCAGTCTTGAATCTTCAAGGTGCAAAGGAATTCTATGATTAGATCGCCCCGATCCGTAAGAATCCTGGCTTCCTTTTTCCTGCTTTCGGGGCTCAGCCTGTGCATTCATTCAAAAAGTCCATACATCTCCGGCTTAGCCCGCTCACTATTTCTGCCATTCACTGCGAGGTCCGTTATGGCGTCACCCGCACTTTCTTACGAAGCCAAAATCGAATCGACCGAGTACGAAGGGTGGAAAGCTTACCGCCTGACCAACGGGATTGTGACCCTCTATGTCACGCCCGAAATCGGCGGCCGCGCCATCCAACTGGAACTCGGCGGCCAGACTTACTTCTTCGTGAACAAGCAGCTTGCCGGAAAGGTCCTGCCGGAAAGCCAGAACAATCTCAAAGCAGGCTGGGCCAATTACGGTGGCGACAAGGTCTGGCCGGCGCCGGAAGGCTGGATGAATGACGACGAATGGCCAAGCATCCCCTACTATATCCTCGATGGCAGTCCGTTCAAGTCCGAGATCGTGAAGAACACCCCTGAAGAAGTTGCCGTCCGCGTCACCAGCCCTCCCGATCAGCGGACAGGTGTTCAGTTCACGCGGACCTACCACGTTTATGCGGGAACGACGCGCGTCCAGGTGGACCAGGTGATGCGCAACATCAGCAGGCGGCAGGTCCGCTGGGGTATCTGGCATTTGATTCAGAATGACGCCGCGGACGCGCACGATCCGTCGAAACCGAATCCCGAGCTTTACGTGTACATCCCTTTGAATCCCCGCAGCATGTTCCCCAAGGGCTATTACCACCCTTACGGCGACGCTCTCAATCCCAGCTATCAAACCGTTGATGAAGGCCGCATGCTGCGCGTCCATTATGATTACCGGGTCGGCAAAGTGGCCGCGGATTCCGATGCCGGCTGGTACGCGGTGGTCAACGGGCAGAAGGACACCTGCTTGGTGGAAACCTTCAAGTACTTTCCTGGCCAGGAGTATCCCGATAACGCATCGGTCGAATCGTGGAACGACGGCCCGGGTACGATCTGACGCGGGCCGTTCTTCCAGGCCCTTCCCGATGATCCCAAACAAACTCCCTATTTCCTCGAAACCGAAGTGATCAGCCCATACGCTACGCTTGATCCGGGCGAGCAGTATGAGTTCACGGTGCATTGGGCGCCGACACGCCTGCCGAATCCCGTGGTCAAGGCCGTGTGGGCGGGCGCGATCAGCCGGCCGCTTTCGGGAGAGGTTTCCGGCAATCAGGTCACCTTAAAGGGAGTTTTCGGCGTGTTTGTCCCGGGATCAGCGGAAGCAGCGTTCTACAGCGCAATGGGCGAAGACCTCGGCCATCAGAAACTGCAGGACGTCGATCCCCGAGAGGTCTTCCGGCTGGACAAGACGCTGACGGTTCCCGCCAACGCTTTCCGGGTCAGCGTGTTCGTCGCTGATCGAGACGGTCAGAACCATGGGTTCCTGGGGAATGTCATCCTCAAAAAAGGATTCAGGTCCGTGTCGGATCAGCCTTGATCCGGCGCAAACTTTGCTCCGGCTGCAAAGGCTTCCACTTCTTCGCGAGTGGGCAGCGAAGGCAACGCTCCAAGCTTTGTCACGGCCAGTGCGCCGGCAAGGTTCGCGTAGCGGATGGCGTCTTCGATCTTCTCACCCATAGCAAGCCTCACCGTCAGCGCAGCTGTAAATGCGTCGCCCGCCGCCGTGGGATCAACCGCTTTGACCTTGGACGCCGGAAAGTGGGTGGCTCCCTTGCGCGTGACCAGCATGGACCCGTCGCTGCCCATTTTGACCACGACCGTTTCCACGCCCATATCGAGCAGCTTTGAAGCAGCCGTCTTCACAGACTCGCGGCCGCTTACCTTTTCCTTGCTGAGCGCTTCGAGTTCAGTTTCGTTGGGGGAAACGATGTCGGCAAGCTTCAGGATTTCCGGCGAACACTTCCGGGGCGGGCCCGCATCAAGCACGGTCAGTTTTCCCGCCTTGCGGCCTGCGCGCAGGACGGCTTCCACGGTTTCAATGGGGATTTCGAGCACGGTGAGGACGGCATCGGCCTCTTCGATTGACTCCTGTGCGCGCTCGATGTCGGCAGGAGTGAGCGTATAGTTGGCAGCCGGGTCCACAATAATCGAATTGTTCCCGTTCGGGTAAATCGCAATGAAGGCACACCCCGTCGAACGGGTCGGGTCCCGCCGCACCCAGCGAGTGTCAATGCCGCTGGCTTCGAGATGGCCGACGAGGAAGTCGCCAATAATGTCTTTGCCAACGGCACCGATAAATGTGGCCTTTGCTCCCAGCCGCGCCACAGCCACGGCCTGGTTTGCGCCCTTGCCACCCGGGAAAAACTTCAGGTTGGTCGCCAGCAGGTTTTCTCCCTCGCGAGGGAGTCTGTCAGCATTAACGACCATATCAAAATTGTTGCTTCCCACCACAACCACTCGAACATCTTCGACCGGCTTCAAGATACCCTCCTCGTGCTGTGAGAGACACCTTATACCGAGTTCGTGTGCGAATCAATTCATCTGGAAACCCGGCGATCGGGCACACCCCCAAAATGTGAACTGCTCATAGGATCGTCAGCAATGTGCCCGCGCAGGTTGGCGTTTACACGCGCCTTGGTTCGGCGTATTCTCAACCACATCAGGATGCCACGGAAAGGACACCATGATGAACAAGGCAAAGCAAATTTCCGTCTGGGTTGAAAGTGCGCCGGGACAGATCGCCCGCGTGGCCCGTGCGCTGGCCAAAGCAAGGGTCAACATCACCGCCTTTACGGCCTACGGCACGGGCGGAGAAAGTCCTATCCGCATGCTCGTGACAAACCCAACCAAAGCCAGGAAAGCTCTTCGTGATCTTGACCTGCGCGTGACGGAAGAGCACGTTCTCAGGATCACCCTGCCGGATAAGCCCGGCGCCCTTGCGGACGTCGGCGAGCGCCTGGCGAAAGCAAATATCAATGTTGACTACGCCTACGCCACGGTCGCTAAAGGCGGCAGGAAGGCCGATCTTGTTCTGGCAGTTTCTGATCTGGTCGGGGCGGTCAGGGCCTTGAAGGATCTCTCGTGATGAAGTGAGGCGACGGAGCCAGGCGAGACTTCGCGGCGCGATGCGACGGCGCGACACTACATGAAAGGGTAGCGGCCCAACTCGATCGCGCGGTCTGCTACTCGCCGCTTCAACCCGATCACATCCGGTGGCGTGCGTCGCAGAAAACGCCGAAGGACGGCAAGCAGCGTCCGCAGAGTATCGCCTTCGGCGATCCTGGCCAGCGCGCGTTTCGCCTCAGTCTCAATGCGGTCGGCGGCTTCATAGGCAAAGATGCGTGTAGAGTCAGCCTCGGCACGGCAGCCGTCAACTGAACTCCGCAGGATCTTCTTTCGCGTCCGCAAAAGGGCGCTTTCCATCGCATAAATTTCCATCACCAGATTGCTGATTGCCGCCACGACTTCCTGCTCTTCCGCGAGCGCATTCATGTATTTCTGTACGGCGCTTCCCGCGAGCAGCAATGCCGCTTTCTTGGCCCCTTCCAGAAGTGCAGCCACGTCGGTCAACGGGGCGTCATCGCCGTGCGAGGCGTCAGAAGACGTGCTGAGAATCTCGTCCAGAATTTTCTGGGCAGCGGGAATCAGCGCCAGTTCGCCTTTCATCGAACGCTTCAGCAGCATATCGGTAATGAGCAGCCGGTTAATTTCGTTCGTTCCTTCAAAAATCCGGTTCACGCGCTGGTCGCGATAAGCCCGCTCGACTTCATATTCGCTGGAAAACCCGTATCCGCCGAAAATCTGCACGGCCTCATCGACAATCCAATCGAGCGTTTCGGTCCCCACAACTTTCAGGATTGAACATTCGACAGCGTATTCTCGCAGAGCGGCAAGGATCTGTCCGGCTGCGTCGGATGACCCCAAATCGACGCCTTCGAGCATCTGGTCAATCAGTCCGCCAGTGCGATATGAAAGACTTTCCGCAGCAAAGGTGAGCGCAACCATTTCTCCCAGCTTTTCCTTGATCAGGCCGAAATCCGCGATCTTTTTCCCAAAGGCTTCGCGCTGCTTCGCCCAACCGACCGACTCCGCGATCAGGAATTTCGCGGCGCCCACACAGCCCGCACCCAGTTTCAACCGGCCGACGTTGAGAATGTTGAAGGCAATAAGGTGGCCTTTGCCCACTTCACCGAGCACGTTCCCAACGGGCACGGGAACATTCTCAAAATTCACCGGCGTTGTGGACGAGCCGCGAATGCCCATCTTGTGTTCTTCCGCGCCCGGCGAGACACCCGGGAACCCGCGCTCCACAATGAACGCCGTGAATTTTTCTCCGTCCACTTTTGCGAAGACAATGAACACGTCAGCAAACCCGCCGTTCGTGATCCACATCTTCGTGCCGTTCAGGATGTAATGCTTTCCGTCCGCGCTGAGCGTCGCGCGCGTTTTGCAATTGAGCGCATCCGATGCGGAGCCGGCTTCACTCAGCGCGTAAGCACCCACCCATTCGGCACTCGCAAGCCTGGGCACGTATTTTTCTCTTTGGGCCTCCGTGCCGAAATAGGCGATGGGGAGAACTCCGATGCCTGCCTGCGCCCCAATTGTGGCCGTCCACGATCCGTTGCGCGCGGTCTTTTCAGCCACGATGATGGAAGAAATCTTGTCGAGTTCAAGGCCGCCGTATTTCTGCGGGATGTCGGTAGCGGGAAGACCGATCTCCGCGGCCTTGCGAAGAAGTTCTCGCAGTAATTGAATGTCTTTCTCTTCGATCTCGCGCACGCGCGGAACAATTTCCTTCTGCATGAACTCTTCGGCCGTCTGCGCGATCAGGCGATGCTGGTCCGTCATGTCTTCCGGCGTAAAGATTTCTTCCGGGCTGGGCTGATTGATCAGAAAGCCTCCACCTTTGATCTTTTGTGTTGTCCCGCTGATTTTCATGTAAGCCTCGTCTTATGCTGGTCAAATGCGCCTCAGGCCGCCTGCAAAATTGTCTCGCGCTGTTTGTTCAGTCCAAAATCAGACTTCCTCGCTGCCGAACCCATGAGTTCCCAAAAATCATTGCCTCCAGGCTCAACGGACTCACGCGCAGACCAGACCTGCCCGGTGTTACGTATCCTCTCATTGCTTCAAGCCTCCCTGTTCTGTCTGCAGGATTTCGCCGTTCGAAGGCGGCCGTTATCACTCAATGGAGGTTTTCAAATATACCGGCCGCGCCCATGCCTCCGCCGATGCACATGGTCGCCATGCCGTAGCGCGCTTTGCGGCGCTTCATCTCGCCGAGCAGCGTAGCTGTGAGCTTGGCACCGGTGCAGCCGAGCGGATGCCCCAGCGCGATAGCACCGCCGTTTACGTTGGTGATTTCCGGATCAAGCCCGGCCTGCTGGATCACTGCCAGCGCCTGCACGGCAAACGCCTCGTTAAGTTCGATGAGTTCGATGTCCTGAAGTTTCAGGCCCGCGAATTTCAGGGCTTTTGGAATGGCGAAGACCGGCCCGAGGCCCATCTCTTCGGGCAGCGTTCCTGCCGTGGCGTAGCTGACAAATCGGGCGAGCGGTTCGACGCCGAGCGACTTTGCCCTTTCTGCCGACATCACCACGGCCGCCGCCGCACCGTCGCTTGTCTGCGAGGCGTTTCCCGCGGTCACCGTGCCGTTCGCGTGGAAGACCGGCTTGAGCTTCGCCAGCGCTTCGGCGGAAGTGTCGCGGCGCGGACCTTCATCCGTATCAAAAATAAATTTGCGCGTCTGCGGCTTGCCGTTGCCGTTCATCGACGTTTCGACCACTTCAAGCGGCGCAATTTCTTCCTTGAATTTTCCCGCGTCGATGGCAGCAATGGCACGCTGATGGCTGCGCAGGGCGAAGGCGTCCTGTTCGTCGCGAGTAATCTGATATTTCCGCGCCAGGTTTTCCGCGGTGAGGCCCATGCTGAGGTAGGCATCCGGGTAATGGTCCACGAGATAGGGATTGGGCGAGAAATGGAATCCGCCCATCGGTACCAGGCTCATGCTTTCCGTGCCGCCGGCGATGATGACATCTCCAAAGCCGGCCAGGATGCGCTCGGCGGCCAGCGCAATCGCCTGAAGGCCCGAAGAGCAGAAGCGGTTGATCGTCATCGCCGAGCAGGTGACGGGCAGCCCGGCGCGCAGCGATGCAATCCGCGCCACATTGTTGCCTTGCTGCGCTTCCGGCATGGCGCAGCCCATGATGACATCTTCGACTTCGGCGGCATCGAGGCCGGGAACGCGTCGTAATGCTTCGCTGATCACCGCCGCGGCCATATCATCCGGCCGCGTGTTGCGCAGCGAGCCGCGCGGTGCTTTGCCTGTGGCTGTGCGAACGATAGATACGATGAAGGCCTCTTTCATTGCCATCCTCCCGCGAGGGAACATTAATTCCTCAACGGCTTGCCTTTCTTCAGCATATGCTGGATGCGTTCCTGGGTTTTTTTCTGGCCGCACAGGCTGAGGAAGGCTTCGCGCTCGAGATCAAGCAGGTATTGCTCAGAGACCGTCTGCGGCGAAGTAAACTCTCCGCCCGAAAGCACCCGCGCGATGTGCGTGCCGATCACCACGTCGTAATCCGAGAGGCGTTCAGCACGCCGCATCAAATGCAGCCCCAGCTTCATTCTCGAAAATGCTTCCTGCCCCAGCACGCGAATATCGGTGCGCGGCAGGCCGGGCCGGTACCCCAGCCTTGCCACATCGAGGGCAAGCTGTTTGGCGTCGGCGATCTGGCGGTCGCGGTTCATGCTGATGGAATCGCGCTCGGAAAGGTATCTGAGCCTGCGCGCTTCTTCTGCGCTGCCGGAAACTTTGGCCATGCCGATGTTGAGAAACACTTCCTTGACATATGTGAACGGATCAGCCTGATCGTCGGCTGGTACGGCATCCATGGCGCGGACCAGCATCTCTTTTGTCCCGCCGCCTGCCGGAATCAGCCCCACGCCGGTTTCGACCAGCCCCATATAGGTTTCCGCCGCTGCCCGAATGCGCGCGCAGTGGAGCGACACTTCGACTCCGCCGCCGAGCGTCAGGCCGTAAGGCGCGGCCACTGCCGGTTTGGGAGCGTACTTCAGCGCCATGTTGGCGTCCTGAAAAGCCCGAATCATTCTGTCAACTTCATCCCACTCTTCTTCCTGGATCGCCATCAGAAGCAGCATCAGGTTGGCGCCGGCCGAGAAATTCGCGCCCTGGCTGCCGATCACGAGCGCCTCGAAGCCGTCGCTCAGGACCTTGAGTGCGGAGTGCACCATTTCAATCGTGTCAGGGCCGATGGTGTTCATCTTGGAGTGAAATTCAAGGCATGCCACTCCGTCACCGAGGTCGATGAGGCTTGCGCCGGCGTTGCGTTTGATTTCTTTTTTCCGGTCCTTGAGCGATGCGAGCAGCAGAACGCCCGGCGGAGTTTCGACGGTCTTATATTGCCTCGATGCAAGATCGAAGACTTGCTTCACACCCTGGCTCGATGTGTAAAAGGTCTTTACCCCGGAACCGACCAGCGCCTCAACCAGCGGCGGTATTGGACGATTATCCTGTTTCCATTGCACAAGGACCTTTTCGACGCCCACCGCGTCCCAGAGTTCGAAGGGGCCCAACTCCCAGTTGAATCCCCACTTCATGGCGTTATCAACGGAAATGAGATCGTCGGAAATTTCCGGAATGCGCATTGCGGCGTAATGGAAACAGTCGCCGAGCAGTTTGCGGTAGAAATCGCCCACACGGTCCGGTGAGTCGAAAAGCGCGGCCACGCGCTTGCCCGTGTCCTCGATGTTGCGGGCCATGTCGACGGAGGGGAACCACGCCTTCTGCCGCTCGCGGTATTCAAACGTTTTCAGGTCGATGGTAAGGATTTCGCTTGAACCGTCGCCCGCCTTGATTTTCTTATAGAAGCCGCCGCCGGTCTTATCGCCCAGCAAGCGGCGCGAGTGCATCTCTTTCACAAAGTCCGGCAGGGCAAAAAGGTCGCGCCGCTCGTCATCAGGAAGCGCTTCGGCCAGGTTCTCTACGACGTGGACCATCACGTCCAGCCCGACGATGTCAATGGTCCGAAACGTGGCGGATTTCGGCAGACCCATCACCGGCCCGGTAAGCAGATCAATCTCTTCGATGCTGTAGCCATCCTCCACCATGCGGCGAAGCACGGCGTTGGTAAAGAACGTTCCGATGCGGTTGGCGATAAAGTTCGGTGTGTCGTGTGCGATCACGGTTCCTTTGCCCAGCACGCGCTCGCCAAAGTCGGCGATCTTCTGGATGACTTCAGGGTGCGTGTCGGGCGTCGGAATCAGCTCCAGCAGCCTCATGTAGCGCGGCGGATTGAAGAAGTGCGTGCCCAGGAAATTGCGGCGGAATTCTTCCGGCATGCCTTCGGCGAGGCTTCCGATCGAGATGCCGGAGGTGTTAGAGCTGAAGATGGTTCCCGGCTTGCGATGCTGAAGGACCTTCCGATAGAGCGCCCGCTTGATCTCGCGGTTCTCCGTGACGGCTTCCATAATCCAGTCGCAGTCGCCAATCAGCCCCAGATGATCTTCGAAATTTCCAATGGTGATGAGGCGGGCGGCCTCCGGAACAAAGAACGCCGGCGGACGCGACTTGAGCGCGGCGTCGAGACCCGCCTGGGCGATCCGGTTGCGCGCAATCGGGTCCTCGGGCCCGGTGCCTTCGGGCACGATGTCGAGAAGCACGCAAGGTACCGAGGCGTTGGCAAGATGGGCAGCAATACGGGCACCCATGGTCCCCGCACCAAGCACTGCAACTTTGTGGATTTCCCGCACGACACCTCCTGCCTTGGCTTGAAAATGATCCAAGGCTGATTATGCGAGATGGGTCGGGGAGGGTCAAGGAGCGGATGGCACAGGAAGTTCGGGCAGGTGCTGTTGAATTCAGCCCATAGCACAAGTTATTTCGAAACTCAGAACCCCGGAATTCGGGTCAAAGGTCCTCGGGCGTGAGGCCGGTGTGCCTGGCGATGCGTTTAAGCATGTTGGGTCCGATTTCCTCAAAGTCCTGAAACGCCCAAGTGTGCTTGCCGCGCCGTGGATGGACGAGTTGGATATGCGAGGAACCTGATTTCCCCTTGATGGCATAACCGAATTCTGAGAGGTGCCCTGAGGACCGTTGTGGCTTTTGTAGCGGGCCATCGGCTCATGTGCGTGCGGCGAATTCCACTGCGATGGCGTAGATCGGCTTGTGCTCTTTCTCGATGTGCTCCGCGCAAGGACGCGGAGAGGAATGGCTGCCATGTTAGCGATGGCTTCGAGCCGCGTCTTGTCATATGCCACTACACCCGGCAATGTGGGAATTTCGGCAATCCAGCGGCCGTCAACTTCCCGCTCAGTTTCGATGGAACAAGACATTGTTCGCGGCTTTTGCGTTTCCCGTTCCTTTTTATCGAACAGAGGGAATCGCGAAAGCTAATACGGTGAAAACGCTGCCTCTTGGTGCCACAAGCTGCCTGCCGCGTCAACCTGACCGCCTGGTTACAAGCTATGGAATAGACCCACCTGGCCGTGCTCAATCCTGAGAGTGCGGTTCAGGAAGCGGGGAGTCTTTCCCTTGTCACGGTATGTTCTGGTGTCTGCCTCTCTGATCGATGCCAAATCCCGGCCCGGGGTGCAGACTTGAGCCGTGCCGCGAATGCAGTCTCGGTTACTGGCTTGTGTAGGAAGCGAGGAAGGTTTTCAGGGCTGCATCGTTCATCTTGAGTTTTCCGGATTTGATGAGTTGCTGTTTCAGGTTCTGGCGGAAGATCTCATACGCCAGCGCGCGTTTCTGCGCGAGGAGCTGCTCGCGTATCTGATCGGCCTGTGCAGCGAAACCGGCTTCATCCGGGGGCGTATGCGAGAGCACGTGGATCACGACGTCGTTGCCCTCAACGGAGAGGACGCCGCTGGTCTGGCCAGGCTGGAGAGTAAACGCCTGGGGCACGCCCTGACCGGGGCCGAGGTTTGGAACGTTATCCTGGCGCGTAAAATCCTTGCTCTCCTGAAGATCGTAGCCATCGGCGCGCGCAAGCTTTGCAAAATCGCCCTTCTGGGCCTGCTCGGCGAAAGCCTGAGCTTTCTGATGTGCCAGAACCTTGGCCTGCGCTGCGCGGTAATCCTCTTCGACCATGGAGCGGACGTCCTCGAGCCTGGGCGTGTGCGCGGGGACGATCTGCGTCACCTGAATGATCGCCGTGCCTTTCGGGACAGTGATGGGCTGGCCCACTTCGTTTTGCCTGAGTTGGAAGGCGAGGTTCTGGAAAGCGTCGTTCGAGCCGAAATCCGGAACAGTCTGCCCGTACTGGAAGAGCGGGGTCTGTTTGACTTCGAGACCGGCCTTTTTGGCGATGGAAGCAAACTGCTGCGGGTCGGCTTTGAATTCGTTCTCGAGTTTGTCCGCGTAGTCCTGTTCGGCGGCCGCCATGGCCTGGGTCATGAGGGTGGAGCGGATAGAATCTTTGACGTCGTTGAAGGACTGGAGATGCGCGGTCTGTTTGTCTAACACCTTGATGATATGGATGCCGTAGGAGGTGTGGATCAGGCCGCTCACCTGCCCGGGCGGCAATGAAAATGCAGCGTCTTCGAATTCCTTCACGGTTTGCCCGTGCGTGATCCAGCCGATGTCGCCGCCGTTCTGGGCGCTGGTGTCATCGGAATACTTTTTGGCCATGTCCGCGAAATTCGCGCCCGCCTTGATCTTGGCCAGCACTTCCTCAGCGGTCTTCTGGATGTTTGCAATTTCGGCGGGAGATTTCCCCGTGGTCTTGAACAGAATCTGGGCAACCTTCACACGGTCCGGCACGCGGTAGTCGGCCAGGTGGTCCGTGTAATAGCGCTGCATCTCTTCGTCACTGACCGTGACGTGGGCACGTACATCATCCGGAGTGATCAGGACATACTGCGCCTGGCGCTGCTCTTTTTGCTCGTAACGGCTGGCATGCTGCTTGAAGTAGTCCTCAAGAGCCTGATCAGTGACCGTCACCGATTTCAAAAACTTGCTGGGATCGAAAACGACATATTGAATTTTGGCCTTCATGTTCTGCTGGACGTAGGCCTCATGCACTTCAGCGGGCGTCACCGAAACGCCGTCGGAAACGACGGCCTGAATTTTCTGGATCAGAAGCCCCTGGCGGATTTCGTCTTCGTATTGCTGGGTGGTAATGCCAAACTGCTGGCTGACGAAATTCTGATATGCGGCCATTCCGATGAACTGGCCTTTGGGGTACAACCACGGGGTCTTTTGCAGTGCTTCGCGCAACTCCTGGCTGGAAACCGTGAGGCCCATCTTCCTGGCCTCGATGGCCATGGCCTGGCGCAGCACCATGTCGTCGAGCATGGTACCCGCAATGGCAGGGACGATTCGTGGGTCTTCGCCAAGCGAGGAGTTGCGCAGGCGGTTTTCAATGTTCTGCCGGAGGTCCTGCGCGGTGATCTTGGACCCGTCGATGCTGGCGAGAACGTCGGGCGAAGACTCACTGATGTCGCCTCCGCCGAGCGGCGTGAAAACCAGGACCATGCCGAGCGAAACGATGCTTAAGAAAAACACCAGCAGGTACTTTTTGACCTTCTCCTGGTGCTTTTTAAAGAGTCTGAACATTATTGCTCCGGATACAAAGTGTCGATCTCTATTATTATATGTCAGGCTGGCTGACCGAACAACGGGAGCGGCGGTTTTGGCACGTTCGATTGAATTTCTGTATGTCTGAAGCAGCGGGCCGGCTTCTGCCGCCTGTCGGGCGCAACGACGGCCTGATACCCCTCGGGATATGCTCCCCCGAGGAGGATGACAATCCCGCCGCAGGGGTTTCAGCACGAACCACGTTCCGGCTGATATCCCGCGCACATTCAAACCGGCTGGAGGTGCAACAGCCGGGTAAAACTTCTTGACCGGAATTTGCCTTTGGTCAAGAATGCATTAGGGTACTCGCTGTATGGCCGTGTCAACAAGGGTGCCTGGTCCCGAGCAGGGGCGCAAAGTCGAGGTTGAATGGACCACTGTCAGCTACCGCACGATCGCTTTTTACTCAACGCTTGTGCTGTTGACCGTGGGTTTTATCCTTTATCTTATTGCCCCTAACTATTTCACGCGGAAAGCCAGAGAAGCGCTCCACGCCCTGACAGCCGGAGTAGTCGAGAACGGCGGCACAACCGCCGTCGGTTCCAGGCGCGACGCCCACTTTGTGAATATCGATGGGACGGTCCGGGTGAAGAAGGCGCAGTCGCCGCAGTGGATACGGGCCGACTACAACACGGACCTTGCAACGGGGGACTTTATCCAGACCGGCAGCGACGGAGTGGCGAGGATTATTTTCGCCGACGGAACGAGTTACGTGATTAAGCCCGACTCCCTGATCGTCGTGGAGGAAAGCGGTGAAGACCCGGCAACAAAGGCTACACGTGTGGCTGTGCAGGTGACTTCAGGGACTGTGGACCTCTCGACCGGAAAATTCGAGGTGCCGGGTTCCACGTCCAGGGTGGCTTTCGCGGACGCACTGGCCAGCCTGGGAGAGGAGAGCCGGGCGGTCGTGCAGAACGACCCAAAGCGCAATATTCATGAGATGACAATGGACCAGGGTGAAGCCAGGGTCACCCGAGGGTCAACGACCGTGCAGTTGGGGCAATACGAAAAAGTCTCCTTCTCGGCGGACAAGCCGGGACTGGCGCGCCAGAAGGTGGTGGCCCCACCGGCCCTTATCGCTCCACCCAACATGGCCTTGAACGTGGTCCGGGCACCGCGTACTGAGCGCATCGAATTCAAGTGGTCGCCGGTCGCCGGGGCACAGGCGTACCGTCTGGAAATTTCGCCTTCCGGCATGTTCTCAAATCTTGTTGTGGACAGGAGGGTCCAGGGCACTTCGACAGAGGTTTCCGGCCTTGACGAGGGAGTTTATTATTGGCTTGTGAAGTCGATTGATGCCCGCGGGAATGAAAGCCAGCCATCGGCGGCCGACCGCTTCGACCTTGTGCAGCAGGTTTCTGAAAACCATGAGGCCTTCCTTGAGATCACGAACATCATCCAGCACGGGCGGGTCGTTGAAGTGGTGGGCCGCACGGAACCGGGCTCCACGGTCATCATTAATAATCAACAGGTGTTTAATATTGCGGCGGACGGTACCTTCCGGCACTTTACTTCTCCTCTTCCCAGAAAAGGTTCGAACCAGATCACTATTACAGCCCAGGACCGGACAGGTAATACCAAAACCATTCGCAAAACGGTTGTGATCGAATAGCGAAAGCCGGGGACCGGCTTTCGGGATCAGAAAGGGATTTTTAAAAGGAATGAGTCTTCGTTCACTCTTCAGTGTTTTCTCCTCAGATCTGGCCATCGATCTTGGCACCGCTAACACGCTGGTGTACGCAAAGGGCAAAGGCGTCATTGTCAATGAGCCATCCATCGTCGCCATCAACAAGCTGAATGGCGAAATTGAGGCCGTCGGGCGCGAAGCCAAGGAAATGCTGGGCCGAACGCCGGGCAACATCGTCGCCATCCGCCCATTGAAAGATGGAGTGATTGCAGACTTCAAGGTGACGGAGAAGATGCTCAATTACTTCATCCAGAAGGCCCATAACCGCAAAATGTTCGTTCACCCCCGCATCGTCATCGGCGTCCCGTCGGAAATCACACAGGTGGAAAAGCGCGCCGTTCAGGACTCGGCTTTTCGCGCCAAGGCCAGCGAAGTTTACCTGGTGGAACAGGCCATGATGGCGGCCATCGGCTCCGGGCTTCCGATCACCGAGCCTTCCGGCAGCATGATCGTCGATATCGGCGGCGGCACAACGGACATCGCGGTGATTTCGCTCTCGGGCATCGTGTACAGCCGCTCGGTGCGCGTTGCGGGCAATGAAATGGATGAGGCCATCACGGCTTACCTCAAACGCCGCTACAATCTCCTGGTGGGCGAGCGGACTGCCGAGCAGATCAAGATGGAAATTGGCTCCGCTTACCCTCTCGAGAAGCCGCAGACCATGGAAATCAAGGGCCGGCACCTGCTCGAGGGCGTTCCCAAGACTATCACCATCGACGATTCCGAGATCCGCGACGCGCTTTCAGAGTGCGTGGCTACTATCATTAATGCCATCCGCGTGGCGCTCGAGCGTACGCCCCCGGAACTTTCCGCCGACATTTCAGATCGTGGCATCGTCCTCACCGGAGGCGGCGCGCTGCTGAAAAACCTCGACAAGCGCATACGGGAGGAGACCGGGTTGCCCGTCTCGATCGCCGAAGACCCGCTGGCTTCCGTAGTGCTCGGGACTGGACGGATGCTGACGGACTTCAACCTGCTTCGCCGGGTTGCTATAGAATAGAAGCGGCTTGCGGTGAAACGGACGGCTTTCACACAACTCGAGGAGAATTCCTGGTTGCCGGGGATCGTAGCAAGGCACACACCCTTCTTCGTGCTGGTCGGCGTGCTTTTTGGTCAACTCCTGCTTCTCTCGTTTCAAATCACGCGAAACCAGAACGTCAGGTTGATCAACGTCTGGGCCGCCGATATTTTTGGCCCTCTGGAGCGCGGTTTCCACAACGTCATTGCAGGCACGGCGCATGGCTGGTCCGCGCTTCACGAAATGTGGGGCGCGAGACAAGCGAACCGGCAACTCAACGCCGAACTGGTTGATGCCCGCGCACAGATTCAGGAACTCTCCGTGAAGGCTGCTGAAGTTGATCGGCTGAAGGCCCTGCTGCAATTCAAAACTCAATCCCCCTATCAGACCGTCGCAGCGGAAGTGATCGCCGCCCGCCCTGAAGACGGCTCAAGCACGGTCACCATCGACCGCGGCCAGGACGCAGGCATTCAGGCGGACATGCCGGTCATCACTCCCGAGGGGGTAGTGGGCAAGATCGCGGCTGTTTATGCCCATACGGCCCAGGTCTTGCTGATTACGGATCCAACCTGCGGCGTGGGCTGCATGCTGGAGAAGAATGGCATCCAGGGCATCTTGAAGGGCGGTGGCCAAGGCCGATGCGAATTGCATTACGTGATGGATGACCAGTCCGTCTCGCCCGGGGAGGCCGTCATCACTTCCGGCCTCGACCAGGTTTATCCCAAGGGCCTGCTGGTGGGGTATGTTGTTCGGTCTGAGGAGGGCAACATTTACCGGCGGATTTCGGTGAAACCCGCAGCCTTTCTCAGCCGGCTTGAGTACGTCCTTGTGCTTTTCAAGTCAGCACCGCAGCAGCAAGAAGCGTCAAATCCGGGGCGGCGTTGAAGCCATCGCTCTATACGCATCCGCAATTTCAACAAGTCCGCTGATTCTGCGCAGGCGGGCAAACGGCCTGTGAAATCATGCCGCGCGTCATGAGCCTCCTGGTTCCGGGTGCATGAAATGGATGTCTATCGTCATCGGCCGAAAGAAGCTTACCGGGTGCACCCGGCGGTGTTGTCGATCATCGTCATACTCAGCTTGCTGCTGGAAATCACCCTGCCGGTTACCATCCCAGTGGCCCGCCTTTTTCAGTTGCCCCTGCTGGTCACAATCTATTTCTCAATGATCAGGGAGAATCAGATCTTCGGGACGGGTTTTGGAATGGCTGTGGGCCTTCTGGAAGATGCTTTGTCACACGGATATCTTGGCGAGATGGGCATGGCAAAAGCGCTCGCAGGTTATCTTGCCGCTACAGCGGGCCTGAAGCTCGAATTCGATAACATCGTTGTGCGCGGGCTTCTGATTGGTTCGCTCGTCATCATCCACAATGGATTTATTGACCTGCTTACACATCAGTTGCTTGATTTGCCCACTCCCCTTCGCCCGCTACAGCTTGCATCGAGCGCCATTGCGAACATCGCCCTCGGCTTAATTCTGTTTCCGCTGTTCGACCGCCTCAGGAGGCAGGCCTGATTCGCGTACCTCTTGAGGCGGCCCTTTGAGGGCGGCAGGTCTGTTGGCGAAGGCCTCGGATAAGTTTCGGGGACTCCGTTGACCCGACCGGATGAACCGATCCGACCCGCGAGGAAGCATAATTAAACATTTAGAATCAACGCGTTAGCGAAGCTATTGCCGGGCGTTGGGCAAGGCTGATGCAATCCTTCACCCCGACGATTGCGCCGGCGAATTAGTATTTCCGAAGTCTGAGTTACTTCCAATAATTTCTTTGTGTTGCCGACAATGGTGTGGTATGGTTTGGGGTTAATGGGAGGGGTATTTCTTGATCCTCCTGGCCGCGTGGACCTGAATTGGCCCTCTAACGACCAGCGCAGAGGAGTCAGGGGTCTGGTATGCTCGGCCGCCTGATGGAAGCTCATAAGTAATGCAGGTTCGATTCCCTGAGGACGATCGATTTCCGTCCTGGAAGGTGACCTTCCTGGAATATCTGATTGCGGCGGTCTTCATCGCCCTGCTGGTCGGTTACTGGCGTCTCCAGATTGGGCAACACGCCGTGCTGCTGGAACAGGCCGAGCACAACCGCATCCGCGAACTTCCCATCATCGCGCCACGGGGCCGCATCCTTGACCGCTATGGGCGCGTGCTGGTTGACAACTTTCCATCTTTTACGGTCCTGCTGAACCGGGAAAACGCGCCACACCTGAGCCCCGAACATCTCGATACGCTCGCTGTGGCGCTCGGTCTTGATCCCAATGAAGTGCAGGACCTGGTCAGGCGAGCCGCGAAGCTTCCTCGCTTCCAGCCAGTGGTGCTGAAGCAGGCGGCGTCATTGCAGGATGTTGCTTTTATCGAGGCGCATCGCTCCGAGTACCCGGAAATCGATATCATTCAGTCGCAGCAGCGCTTTTACCCCAAGCATGGTGTGGCAGCCGCCGTGTTGGGATACGTGGGGCAGGTTTCGCAGGCGGACCTCTCCAAACCTGGATCGCATTACCACCCCGGAGACGTCATCGGAAAATTCGGCATCGAGAAGGAGTACAACTCCATCCTGCGCGGACGCGACGGGATGAAGCAGGTGATTGTCAACAGCCGGGGCCAGGAAGTTGGCGAACTTGGCACCGTGAACGCGATTCCCGGTCATGACCTGCGGCTGACGCTCGATTTGGACCTGCAGCTTACGGCAGAAGCGGCGCTCGGAGACCGGCCGGGGGCCGTAGTGGCGCTGGATCCTCGGACGGGCCAGGTGCTTGCCATGGTGAGCCACCCGACGTTTGATCCGAATGACTTCACCCACGGCATCCCCGTCAAAACCTGGAAAGAACTCACCGCCGACCCCATGCACCCGCTGATGAACAAGTCGATCCAAGCGCAACTTGCGCCGGGATCAATCTTCAAGATCATTACAGGCACTGCGGCGCTTGAGACGGGAACTATCTCGCCCGACTTCACGATTAATTGCAATGGAGAAGTTACGATTTACGGCCACACTTTTCATGACTGGACGTATTGGGAGCATCGCGGCGGGCACGGCGTCGTCGATTTCCATCGCGCCATTGTTGTCTCCTGCGACGCTTACTTTTATACAGTGGGCAAGATGCTCGGTATCCAGAAAATCGACTCTTTCGCCGACCGCTTAGGGCTTGGGCGGCGGACGGGGATCGATCTGCCGGATGAGGATTCCGGCCTGATTCCTTCGCCGGATTGGGTGAGGAGGGTCTTCCACAGGCAATGGTGGCCCGGAGAAACAATCTCCGTGGCGATCGGCCAGGGGGCCGTACAGGTGACCCCGCTGCAGGTGGCGTACGTAATCGGCGGCATCGCTTCCGGCGGCGTCTTTGTGCGCCCGCATCTGGCGTTCTCCCAGGAACTCGAGAAATTGGGTGTTGACCCTCCGGCGGACTCAACCACGCGCTTCCCGCTGCGCGAAAGCACTCTGCAAGCTGTGACCAGCGGGATGTGGGGAGTTGTAAATGAGGCCGGAGGAACCGGGGTGGGAGCGCGGTGTGCCGGGTTGAACGTGGCCGGCAAAACCGGGACGGCTCAGGTGGTCAGCGCGGGACTCCAGAACTCCGCACACAGGGAAATGTACAGAAATAATGGCTGGTTTGTAGGATACTCTCCTTCGCCCGACCCGGATATTGTCGTGGCTGTTCTGGTAATACGGGGCGAACATTCCTCTGTGGCAGCGCCCATCGCCGGAGAGGTCATCCGGGCCTATTATCAGGAAAAACAAAAGAACGCGAATCCGGCCCAGTTGGTCAGCCAGATGACAAACAGGGCAAGTCCCGATTTGGCTGCCCCGGAGCCATAACGACGGCTGTAGCGATGCGGAATTCACTCAACTTTCGTGACTTCGACTGGGTGCTGTTCGGGCTGGCGCTGGCGATTGCCGCAATCGGCCTCATTGAAATTTACAGCACGACGTCCCAAACTCCCCTCGCGGGACAATTTCAGCGGCAGATTTATTGGGTATTGCTCGGCTGCGCTCTGACGTTGATTGTCAGCCAGATCGATTACCATCTGGTGCTGGCGCACATTCCATGGATTTACGTTTTGAGCGTGCTGGCACTGGCGGGCGTGCTGGTTGTCGGCCCGCGCGTGGCAGGGACGCATCGCTGGCTCCAGGTCGGCGGCTTCACTTTGCAAGTGTCAGAACTTGTCAAATTAGTTATAATACTAGCAGTGGCGGCCACGTTCGCGAAAAGGCGAACCAGGGCTTTCACGTGGGGGGAGTTAATAAAGCTGGGGATCCTGGCCGGAGTGCCGGGAATCTTGGTTGCGATTGAGCCCGACCTGGGCACCGCCCTGACCTACTTGCCGATTGTGGCAGTGGGTGCGTATTTGGCGGGCATTCAGCGTCGGCAGATCATCGTTTTGGGACTTGCGGGCTTACTGGCATTGCCGACGGGCTGGTTTCTGCTGCGACCATACCAACGGGAGCGGCTGGAGGCTTTTGTCCACCCCAAAGAGAACACCCAAGGCTCCAGCTATCAGGTGACACAAACCAAAATTGCAATCGGCTCAGGCGGCCTGTGGGGAAGAGGCCTGGGAAACGGTACACAGAGTCAACTGGGATTCATCCCGGTCTCTCACGCAGACGCTATCTTCGCCGCATTTGCGGAGGAGAGAGGATTCATAGGTACGCTGGCGGTTTTCCTGCTGTATGTTATCCTCCTTTTGCGTTTGCTTGAAGGCGCGCGGACCGCAGCCGATCAGCCGGGCAGTTTCCTGCTGATTGGGTTTGCATCGGTCCTGTTCTTTCAGGTTGCCGTAAATGTTGGGATGATGATTGGCTGGTTTCCAATCACCGGCATCCCCTTACCGCTTATGAGCGAAGGCGGGTCATCGATGCTCTTCATTTTTCTCGGGCTCGGACTTGCCATGAGCGTCAAGATGCAACGGTTTGTCAATTAACCGGGCAATGAGAAAGAGAAGTGACAGCATTTGGTTGATCAGATTTTTTGATGGCTCAAATTCAGCCGTATTTCATGCCGGGGAAGGCCTGGGCACACTCGCCTGCGCGGCACGGTCTCATCCAGAGGCTTCCAGCGGAGGCCTGATGGAACCGGACTTGCGCCATGAAAGTGAAAGCGTGTGCGGCCGAGCCGGGGACGATCGAAGTTGATCTCCGCATTTGCGGATTGATCCTTTGCGATCGCCTGGCAAAAAAGGAGTTTCCATGAACAAGGAGATGTTTATTTCATCGTCTCCACACGAGACGAAGGTCGCTGTGTGTGAAGACGGACAATTGGTGGAAGTCTATTTTGAACGCGACACGGATGTCGGCCTTGTGGGCGGCATCTACAAAGGCCGCGTCAACCGGGTGCTCCCCGGAATGCAATCCGCTTTTGTGGATATCGGCCTTGAGCGGGACGCGTTCCTCTATGTTTCAGACTTTTCGCTTCAGGACCAGGACGAGTTCGAAGGCGTCCTGAATGAATCACAAACGCGGGGGGCAACCATCGAAGTCGAGCCACGGGCTCCATCCTCAGAGGCTGGATTTAAGCCGGTCGGGCTGGCTGCGGAGCAGCCCGGGGGCACGGGAGAAGCTGAAAAAGGCGTTCAACAGGCCCCCGAAGCAACCGAAGCGGCGGCGCAGACGGAGAGCCCGGCTGCAAATGTGGTTGAGCAAACCCTTTCGGAACCATCCGGAATGCGTCAACTGGTTCCGGTTGGCGAGCCTTCCAGCGAAGAAAGAAGCTTCGGGCGGCGCTCGCACCGGGGCCGCCGTCGCCGGCGACATGGCCGCGGCGGATTGGCAGACCGCCATCAGGGCCGTCATTTTGACGCTCAGCCCGCGGCGGCGCGACCCGAGCCCTTAGGGGAATCAACAGAGTTTGAAATTCTTCCTGGCGAATCCCTGGCTAAATACAGACATGCCGCTGCCGAGGTTCCTCCAGCGGCGGAAACCGCTTCGCAAACACGGGTCGAAGAAGAACCTTCCGGGCAGGCAAATGCCGCCGAGGGAATAGAAGCTGAGACAACTGAACATATCGTCGATACTAACCAGGATTGGAACGGCCAGGAACCGGAAGCTACGACCAAAGAGCAGGAAACCAGCCTGCACGAAGAGGCGCTGGCTGCGGAAGACCTGCAAGACTCCGGCCCGAAGTCCGAAGGGGAAGAATGGCAAGCCGTTGAAACGTTGCCGGACGAATCAGAGGACGATAACGAGGCGGAGGAGGTTGCGGAGTTCGAAGAGCAATCTGAAACGGAAGTTCTTGCCGAAGTCGAACAGCAGGTCCCGGAAGCTGTTGAGGGCGCCCCGGAACCTGCCGAGCGCTCCTACACGCTCCGCGAGCCGCACGAGAGGCCGCATTTCGCTCCGCGCCGAGGGAGGCGAGGCCGCCGCCGCGGTGGCAGGCATGCCCGGCGGCAGGTCAGCCGTGAACGCGAGTCTACGCGTCCGAGCGGCCAGCAAGGGTTGCTGATTTCGGAACTGCTGAAGGAAGGGCAGGAGATTATTGTACAGATTGCCAAGGAACCCCTCGGAACCAAAGGCGCGCGAATCACTTCCCACATCGCGTTGCCCGGACGCTACGTGGTCTATATGCCGACGATTTCGCACGTCGGCGTTTCGCGCAAAATCTCGTCGGAACAGGAGCGGTTGCGGTTGCGGAATATCGTTCTCGAACACAAAGGTTCGCTGACGGGCGGGTTCATTGTTCGTACGGCCGGCGAGGGCCACTCGGAAGAGGAGATCAAGGCCGATCTGAAATACCTGACATCGCTCTGGAATGATATTCGGGCTCGCGCCGAACAGGTGAAGGCCCCGGCGCTCCTCTACCGTGATCTCGATCTGGCCCAGCGGCTGATGCGCGACCTGGTAACGCCTGAGTTCAAAACCATCTGGCTGGACAGCGAGACCGAATATGAACGCGCGGTAGATTTCGTGAACCGTCTGCAACCCTCGCTGGTGGGACGCGTCAAGCTGCACACGAAGTCAACGCCGCTCTTTGAGGAACACGGCATTCAGGATGAAATTGAAAAGGCGCTCAAGCCGAAAGTGTGGCTGAAATCGGGCGGCTATATCGTCATCAACCAGACTGAGGCGCTCGTGGCTATTGACGTCAACACCGGCAAGTACGTCGGTAAAACGAACCGGCTTGAGGACACCATCGTCAAGACCAATATCGACGCCGTCAACGAAATCGTCCGTCAGATTCGCCTGCGCGACCTGGGCGGGATCATCGTCATCGACTTCATCGACATGGATGAGCGGCGCAACCGCAACAAGGTGGTCCAGGCGCTGGAAGAGGCCCTGCGCCGCGACCGGGCACCAACCAAGGTGCTCTCCTTTAACGATTTCGGCCTGGTGGCCGTGACCCGGAAACGCGTCAAGCAGTCCCTCGAGCGCACGCTCTGCGATCCGTGCACGTATTGCAATGGCTCGGGCTGGGTGAAGTCGCCCACCACCGTGTGCTATGAAATCCTTGCCGAGGCGCGGAAAATGGCCGGCGAACTTGAGGGTAAGACGATGACGCTGCGAGTCAACCCCGAAGTGGCGCACGCGCTTAAATCACGGGACGGATTGCTTGTCCGGGAAATCGAAGAAATCACGCGGAAGAATATCGTGGTCAAGAGCGATCCGACGATTCACCAGGAGCGGTTCGAGATCTTCTAGCGGCGTTCGCCAGCGCGTTTGGCGAACCAACTGTTTTCCCAACCACGGAAGGGCCGCCGTGGCCGCGCATTGCATCCAGGTTGGACCCTGGAGCAGGCCACGGGCCAAGGCAGCAATCCTGTAACATTGTCGGACTGCCTGCGACAATTTGCGCTCATAAACGCGGGCGGCGCGTTCCTCTTCAAATTCTCCGGACAGAAATCTCGCGGCAGTTTTGGCTGCCAGTCGTCCGCTGTGGAGCGCCAGGGAAATCCCGTCGCCCGTAAACGGATCGAGAAAGCCCGAAGCGTCGCCGACCATCAGAGCCCCGTTCTGCGTTGCACTATGCCTTGCGGGCTGCACGGGTGCAGTTGTTACCACAGGAGAAATCTGCGTCGCGCCGCGCAACCGTGATACGAGTGCGGGATGACAGGTCACCTGCTCCAGCCACGCGGAAAATTCATGGCTTTTCACCCTGCATTCACGGACCAATCGGCGGCGGACCATGCAGCAGAGGTTGCAGGCATTGTCCTCCACCGGCGCCAGGCCGCAATAACCGCCGCCAAAGAAGTACATCTCCACAGCACCGCGCGTCTCAATGCCTGCGAAGCGGGCCTTGGCCCCCACCCATTCGCCGGGCGCGTCCGGTCCGCCTCGGAGTGCGGGCGAGGCGAGCCCATCGATTCTCCACCAGCGTCCACAGGCAATGATCAGGGTTTTGGCGATACGAGTGCCACCGCCGGCAACTTCGAATTCCCAGGCGTTTTCCTGTCTTCGATTTGCGACCGCCTTTCTAACACGGCTCACGCTTTCACCTTCGTGGGCCTCAACGCCGGCAGCTTTCGCCGCGCTCCATAACTCGGTGTCCAGCAGGAAACGCGAAAGCCCGCGCGCGGGGTGCGGCAAAGGAAATCTTCGTCCCAAGCCGGAACTGGAAACAAATTCTGCATAATGGATAGCCGCGCCGCGGGCCGCCGCCAGCGGAATTTCTCTATCGATGAATGGCAAAGCTTCGAAGGACACAAACTCGCCGCAGACCTTATCGCGTGGAAAGCAGTCGCGTTCCCAGATGCCGGCCCGCAAACCCGCCCGCGCCGCTTCGATGGCGGCGGCCGTACCCGCCGGCCCACCTCCAATAACTGCGACGTCAAGGGTGTGAGAATTGCGAATCAAAATTTCCATAGCATGAGACCCAGTCGATACGCGGGAAGGCGCTCGACATCGAATGCGGCAAACCCTGCGCGGCTGGCCAGCGCCTCAAGTTCGTCCTTTGTATAGGCTTGGCGAACGCTGGCGGCACCGTCATGCCGCGTGATTCGACTGCGTGCGAACGGCCACGCCAGCCGGATAAAAACGTAGGGCAGCACATGCCGCTCGAGGTCGTTAATCAGCACCGCTTCAGAGGCAATCGCACCCATCCGGCAGAGCAACTCCTCGGCTTCGCGCCCGGAGAAGTGGTGCAGAAACAGGTTGCAGATCACGACTTCGAAACTCCCATTTCGGAAGGGAAGGCTGAAGACGTCGGCGGCGACTTTCCTTACTCCTTCGGATGAAGGGTTGCCATTTTTCAGGTGGTTGGCGCGGCGATCCAGCGCCACGAATTCGGCTGGAATGTGACGCCGGGCCAGTTCAGCCCGCAAATGCGCAGCTAGGCGCGAATCACCCGCGCCTACGTCGAGAATGCGGACCGGCCGATTGCCGCGCCGCGCGAAATAACGGTCGAGCAGATGCAGACACCCCGAAACGCCTCCAAGCCAACGATTGATTCTCCAGAGGTCGTCGAAACTCCGGCAAATTTCCGCGGGCTCTCCGATATCCTCATCAAGCCACTCTTTTGAAGGAACGCGAAGCATGGTTTAAGACGGTCCTACGCCAATCTTGAAACAACAAGGGCGGAGTTCTTTGAGCCGAAAGCGATGCAATTGCAGATGGCATGCTCAATTTCAATCTCCCGCGCGCGGTGTGGAACATAATCCAGATCGCAATCGGGGTCCGGCACATCAACATTCAATGTGGGTGCGACACGCCCGTCGCGCATGGCGAGCAGCGTTGCCGCCACGCCGGCGGCGCCTGAAGCACCTTGCGGATGCCCAATCAGCGATTTCAGTGCGGAAGCAGGAATCTGGTAGGCGCGCCTGCCAAGCGCCAGCTTGAGCGCCCGGGTCTCGATGCGGTCATTGAGAACGGTGGAAGTACCGTGCAGATTTACGTAATCGATCTGCTGTGGTCCGATACCCGCCTGCTCCATCGCCAGGCACATGGCACGCGCAGGCTCCTCTCCGTTCTCTTCCAGCCGTACCCGGTGGAACGCTTCGCAGGTTGAGCCGTAGCCGGAAATTTCTCCGTAGATATGCGCGCCCCGTTCTTGCGCATGCTCGAAACTCTCAAGGACAAACATCCATGCGCCCTCGCCCAGCACAAACCCGTCTCGGTCCGCAGAAAAAGGCCGGGATGCGCGTTCCGGCTGATGGTTCCAGGAAGCCGTGAGAATGCGCATCAAGGCAAAGCCCTTCATGATCAAAGGCGCAAGCGGAGCATCGGCCCCACCGCAAACCACCACGTCAGCCATTCCACTGCGGATGTTCTGCGCCGCGTAGCCGATCGCGTCCGTCGAGGATGTGCACCCCGTTGAAATAAGATGGCTGAATCCCCGGAAGCCAAAGTGCATGGAAATCTCGCTGGCAAGCGTGCCGATAGTCGCCGAGGGGATCGTATAAACGCTGCACTGGCGGGAATTGCCGGAAAAATAAAGCGAATATTGATGCTCGACAAATTCGTGCCCTCCGCCACCCGAGCCCAGAAGCACGGCCACCCGGCGGCGGTCTTCGAGGCTCATCGTTGATGGGTCCATTCCGGCGTCCCGAATGGCTTCATCCGCGGCTGCGATGGCCAGCGGCACAACGCGGCTGACGTTGGCTGTGTCCTTTTCACTGATATAGCGGGTCGGCTCAAACCCCACAATTTCGCCGGCGATCTGCACGGATAAGTCTGAGGGATCGAAGCGCTGGATGCGGCGGATTCCGCTCCTGCCCTGCAGGGCGGCGGCCCAGAAACTCTCACGGCAAAGTCCATTCGGACTGACCGCGCCGATGCCAGTCACAACGACCCGTCGCCTCAATTGGACCTCCGGATAACTCGAAGTGCGTTCGTTCTGCGCGAGCTCAGGCGAGAGATTGTCAACGTACTGGGAGCGCGCGAGGAAATCTTGAAAAACTTTATGCGGTGGGGCAATCCATCACACGCGGTTTTGGGTTCAGCGGATGCGGTGCAGCACGATGTTGTAAGTGACCTCGAATTCATTCTTGACTTTGACCGCCCCAAACGCCTTGCTAAAAGGTTGGATGTTAAAATCGGTCAATTTGAACATCTTCCGCCCACGAATTTGCAATTTATCGCCAAATTGCTGACAATCCAGTGAAAAATGTTCTCTGCGGGTCACTCCGTGTAACTGGACATCAGCTAGCAAATCCCACGTTGTGTCCTGGCTGACGGGATCGAAAGAGACCGAGTGCAGTTCGATTTTGGGGAAACGGCTCGCGTCAAGCTGCTGCGGCCCGAGCATGGTTTCTTCCACTTCCTTTCGCTCATCGGGGTTTCCCCAGGGGTCGATCACCTTCAGCGAAGTGGTGTCTGCTGTCATGTCTGCCTTCCAGGGGCTCATCGGTGACAAAAGAGCCGTCCCGGAAAAGCGCGTCAGGTTAATCAGGTGATTGTCGCCCAGTGAACTGAAAAAACCGCCCTTGAACAAATGGATTTCGATCTTGCTTTCGCTGGGATCCACCTGGTAGGTGCCTGCAACCTGCGCGCCTAACGGCCGACTCCCGGCTGAATACCAGATCAGGAAGGCCAGCAACGGCAAAGGGAAACGCCGACCCATAAAGGACGGAGCAGGCGCGTTGCGAATTGAATAAACGGCTCGGGCTACTTGCCGCGACCAGCGGCACTTTTCCGATGGGGCTTTGGCCCCGGCATCCAAATTTCTCAATTGACAACCACCCCACGCAGGGCGTTGCGTGCGCAGAGCACGCCCTCCCCAGAAACCGTATCCATGTTAACCACAAGCGGAAGGTCAAATCAATCGGCACGGACAAAAAGTCCGAGCAGCGCACACGTGCCCGCGGAATGCGCGCGTCAACCGCCGGTCCATGATACACCATGGAATCGAATACCTGTGACTTCCGCCAACAAACAGACCTTTTCAAGCTCCAGCCATGAAGGAGCGTACCAGCGTCCCGATCGACGGCTTCTCTCCATACAAGAATGCCCTTCCAGCTATCCTGGAAACCAGCGGGACTCTGAAGATCAATTCAAGCCGGTTGCGGGTCTGCTTCTCCCGCTCGCCGCCCGGAAGCCGCTTCACGTATTCGCTCAGTTCCGAACGCCAGGCCTGATTGTATCTTTCAAGCATCGAAGCGGGCGACGGGCCTTGCAGTGCCTGATGGACCAGTCCGACCGCAATTTCAGCGCTCACCATCCCTGGGTAGATTCCCTCTCCCGTAGAACCGGAAACAAATCCCGCAGCATCCCCGATCAGCATTATGCGGCCACGCACGAGGCTTGGAGTGCGATAAACGCCTCCAACAGGGTCGATATCAAAATAGGTTCTCTCTTCGGGAGTGTCGGGCGGAAGATGGTTGCGTTCGCGGAGATCCTGAAAGAACGTTTGAAAAAGCGGGCGAATCGAGCGCCCGTCTTTCAACAGCGCGCCGATGCCAACACAAATATGGCGCTTCTTCGGAAATACCCAACCATAGCCTTGGATGCCACGGTATTCAAGATACACCCGGAATGGAAACCGCTCGCCATAAAAAGCATGGATCTTCTCCGCCGGAAAAGAAATATCGGCGTTGGCGCACAGCACATAATCCCGGGGCCCCCAGCCCTTGCGCAATCCGGCCTTCACGGCCACCCTGCTTGATGCGCCATCGGCGCCAATCACAATGCGGCCTGCCAATTCGCGCCCGTCGGCGAGCCGAACCCGCACGCCATCCCGCTCTTCATCCAGATCGTCAACCGCGCATCCACCAATAAAGCGCGCGCCCGCACTTACAGCGATCCGGCGCACTCCGTCGTCGAATTTCGAGCGGAGAGAAAGATATCCCGACGGCCTCCGTTCAGCATACTCTGCCTTTCGGGCTATCACGCGGTCATAGAATGCGACGCCGTAAAAGGGATTCTCTATCAGGTCGGGCAGATGGTCACTAAGGTAAGTAAATCGGTCGAAGGCGAGACGGTTGATCCAGCTTGCGCAGGTTTTATGGCGAGGGAAATTTGCGCGATCCACAAGGATCACCGAATAGCCGCGGTCAGCAAGCAGCTTGGCTGCCGTCGAGCCGGCTGGGCCTGCTCCAACAACAATCACATCTGCGCGATCACTGATCATCGGCATCAAAACTTGACCCACGGGAAAACAGTGGGAAAAACCAATGTGGCAGCCGGGACAAACAGGAAATTCAGACTCTGCGAACGTTCAATTGGTCGGCGACGGGCTTGCACTGTGTGCAGGGGCCCGGATCAGCAACAGGACGATCAACGTCGCCAGGAGCGGGACCGTTCCCGCGGCTACGAACGCAGGGAAGTAGGAGAACCGATCAACGAGATAACCGATGAACAGGGTGAAACCTGTGCTGACAAGCCCGGCCCCAAGGCCGCTGACTCCCGTGACGGACGCAACAACGTCCTGAGGGAAGAGGTCCGAAGGAAAGGTCAGGCCCATAGTGGACCAGCTCGCATACCCCCAGGTGGCAAAGCTGATCAGCAGCAGCGCAGTCACAGCGTTGTGGGTCAACGCGGCAGGAATGCCCGCAATCATAGGCAATGAACTGAGGATGCAGACCAGCTTCCGCGAACGAACGACCGGCATGCCGCACCTGATGAAAAACCCCGAGGCAATTCCTCCTGTGAAGTTGCCAAGGTCGGCAGCGAGAAACGGAATCCAGGCGAAGGCCCCGATCTGCTTCAGGCTGAATCCTCGCGCCTCGCTGAGGTACGCGGGAAGCCAGAAAACATAAAACCACCAGATCGGGTCCGTGAGCGAACGCCCGAGAACAATTCCCCAGACGTTCCGCTCTTTTAACAGGCACACCCATCGTTTCGCGCCCTTCAGGGCCGAAGCAACCGGCGTTCCCCGGCGTTCTTTGATGAGGGCCTTTTCCTCCTCACTCAACCGCGGATGGGACTCTAGAGGACGATAAAAATGCAGCCACAACGCAAGCCAGACAAAACCCAGCAGCCCCGCCGCCACAAAGGAATATCGCCATCCGAATTGATAGGCAATGTAGGCCACGAATGGGGGTGCAATCACTGCACCCACGCTCGATCCGCTGTCGAAGATGGCCACTCCGAGGCCGCGCTCATCCGCCGGAAACCACTCGGCGACCGTCTTGCTTGCACCCGGCCAGTTGAAGCCTTCGCCAATTCCCAGCATGAAGCGAAACACAGCGAGCGAAAATACAGAACTCGCCAGTGAATGCAGCATACTGGCAAGTGACCACCAGATCATGGCCAGCGTCAGCCCCAGGCGCGTGCCGATAATATCAATGATCACTCCACCGATCAGCCACATACCGGCGTAGGCCACCTGAAACGCTGACACTACATAGGAGTAGTCCTCATGCGACATATGAAACTGCTGCATGACTACGGGCGCCAGAACGGAGAGCGTCTGCCGGTTAATGTAATTGATGACCGTGGAACAGAAAAGCGTCCAGACAATCCACCAGCGAAGGCGCTTGATCGGCTTGCGTTTTGCGGCATCTTGCATGCGCTTCGGCCTCGATGCAACTCTGATTCGCTTACGGCCCTGAGCCCGCAGCCTACGATGGCAACTCGGCGGCCGAATCAGGGTCCAGATAGACTGTCGCGTTGGGATGAGTCCGCAGAATCGTTGCCGGACAGCGGGTTGAAATTTCTTCGGTGAGCGTCCGGTAAACAATATGCGCTTTGCGCTCGCCCGGGACGGACGCAATCAATCGCGGCACGCGCAGCAGTGTCGGAATCGTCAAAGTGATCGCCCGCTTTGGCACGTCCTCAATGCGTTTGAACCAGCCCTCATTCACCTGCTGCTGTCGGCATTCCTCGTCAAGGGTTACAAGCTTGATATCGCATGGATCGTTGAAGTCAGCCTCCGCGGGATCGTTGAACGCTAGGTGGCCGTTTTCACCTATGCCCAGCAGGCACAATTGCGGGTTGTACCGTCGCAGAAGTTCTGCATATTCCCGGCAGGTTTCTTCAGGATTCGCGCTTGTCCCGTCCACGCCGTAGAATTTGCGCATCCTGACCTTGCTGGTCAGGCGCTCCCGCAAATAACGTCGAAAGGAAGCCGGATGATCCTCAGGGATTCCCAGGTATTCATCCATGTGAAAACCGACAACCTTGTCCCACGGTAAGCCGGGGATTGAAGTCAGGGCATCGAGCGTCGCCATCTGAGATGCGCCTGTTGCGAAGATCACACCGATCGTATCATTGCCGGCGGCGAGACCACGAAGGCTTTCGGCGGCGGACTCTGCTGCAGCTCTTCCCATCGCCTCGGTGCTCTCGTATGCTTCAACCTTCAGATTCCCGACTTGCAGTGTGCGAACCACTCCTATCTTACTCATTGCCTTAGCTCCTTGTTGTTCTGAATAAGTCGTTCAGACTGCGGCGGGCTCCCGTTGGAGGCCCTGCATGGATCCCAGGCATGCATGCCAGAAACCCGCGACTTCTTTCCTTTTCAGTTTGAAGCGGACGCTTCCCTTCGCTGATTCAATATGTGCCACAGCGTGCCGCTGAAGATGTTCTCCTGCGCCTGCTTCGGCACGTCGCACGCATCGAGCATCTCGTGATAACGTTTCAGCTCGCGGTCAAATTCATCCAGGTCTCCGCCGAATACATCGGAGCCGAACACCAGCTTTTCAAAAGCGCTGTGGGAAGATTTCGGCGTGTGCGGGCTGACGACTCCCGACCACCAGAAGATGGATTTAAAGAAAGCGTAATCGTTCTGCTTCTTAATTAAAGACGATCCGCTGAGATCAAAATAGAGGTTCGGGTTCCAGCGCGCGATTTCCGCAGCCCAGGCATAATCGGGGTTGCCCAGATGTGCGCCGATGATTGTAATTTTCGGAAACATTCTGGCGATCAGATCGAGCCGCTTGGCCTGCATCCGGGATACGCTCACGTTGGTGGGAACGTTGGGATGCTCACGATTCACAATGCCCGTGTGGAAAAGCAGAATCATTCCGTATTTCTGCGCGCGTTCGTAAATAGGAAAGTAGATTGGGTCATCGTAGTTATGGCGGACATACTCCAACTCGCCCAGGCCTCGAAACCCCGCTTCGTGCGCGAGATCGATATCTTCAAGAGCGTGAGCGCTGTCCATGTCGATATTGGCAAAACCGATCAGTCTGTCAGGGTGGGCGTGAATGAATGGTACTGCTGTGTCCATGTCCGCCGGAGGGACCAGCAGAAATGCCATTCCGTCCACAGACTCGAGTTTTGCCAGCAGTTTTTGAAGAAAGACCGGGTCGCCATTATAGTGAATATGCGCATCGATGATCTTGGGCTGGGCCGCCTGAGCAAAAAGCGGACCGGACGCAAGTGCACATATTAAGGCAGCGAACAACCATCTCTCCTTTTTCATCCTTCCTCCTCGGCTTCTTTTGATTTGCTTCGGGTTTTGCGGCAGGGGCCCCGAAGTTTCTGTTGCTTCAGCGCTCCTGCTCCGCGTATTGCCGGTAGGCTTCAGCCACGTGGGCCTGCTGATAATCACCGTGGTGAATGAAAACGCGGTAGCGGAATAACAAAGATTTTCCCGGCTGGATGGCCGCGCTGCCGTCCTGTTTCGGGTCGCGCGTAAAAAAGCTGATGCCGAACGGATTTGCCGCAAAGAGCCCGTAGCCCCGTGCGTGCCAGTAAGTCGGATGGCGGAAGCTTCGGGGACTGTCAAATACCGCGATGCCAAGGTTTTCGCCATTGACAGTCCCGTCGTAATCCACCCAGTTTGCGCGTGTTCCCCAGATGCCTTTTTCTCCCTCCGCTCCGTTGGAATCGACCATGTGCGCGGGTGGAGAATCGAGTTCGGGCGCAAGCCGGATCCCGAATGTCCCCTCTTTTGTGTCGCCAAATACTACGGGGTTCTCTTCCGCATGGACGACGAAGTCGCAATCAATGGTTCGGCTCTGCTCATCTCCGCGGAAAGTGAACTTTTGAGTCTCCGTGGCGATCACGCGCTTGTTCGGCGAGATCAGGTCAAATTCCGCCTGGATGACTCCCGAATCAGGTCCGCCGCGCATCTCATCAATCCTGCGAAATACCATGCGACCGTAAGCATGGCTGCCAAGGGCGCGGCCATAAAATTTGTTGAAAACCTGTTCGCTCCAGAAATCGAGCCCGTCGATGTCGCCATGAGCAAAGTAAAGCGGCCGCTGATGGGGCTCCAGCGCTCGATCATGGATATGGTCCGGAGGGACCGTGTTCCCGATCGGAAAACCTCGCGTCACAATGGTTCCCCGGGCGCTCCGAAGCGGTTGCAGGTACGGCTTGGCGACGTCCGGGTTGAAATAATACGTTGTGAATGGCTTACCTCCGATCGTTACATTGATTTCATATCCGCTGCGTTGAACCTGCACCGGCTCCGCTGCGCCCTCGACTGTGTGCGAAGAACAGCACAGGGAGGCAGCAATTCCTAATAGAACGATTGCCATCCTGTGAATCATCCTTTAATCCTCCACTTCATCAAGAATTCGGGGTTACGCTGGTCTGTTTGAACAAGGACACTCTTGTCCGCACCGGAGCACAGGGTCCCAGCCCTTCCATTGCCCCATGAACAGCATTCCGTCACGAAAGCGCTGTCTTTTCGCGACGGGATAATAGCACGAAAACGTATCCGCTTTGCAACGTTGACCGTTGATGCCTGACTCCCTCGTACAGATACCCGCGCGCGGAGGCCGGGATTGGAATGACGCCAGCAGAACGATGACTTCTATACTTGATAAGAACGTAGACTAATCCGCTTGTTTACCAGTTTTACTTGAAATGGTCAAGATGAAATTGCATTATATTCAGGAAAAGATTCACAAGAGCCGCCGAATCAGATGGGCGTCATATTTGAAGTCAATTGATTTCTGTGAGTTAAGCTTCGCTTCAGTTCTTCCGTTTCCGGGTAAGGCATTTGGCAGAAGCCCATCAAATTACGAAAATTCATGCAAAGTGCCGAATTTTCTGGTAATTTCTTTCAGTTAATCACAGTGGCGGTACTTGGGGTGATGCTGGTCGTTGGAAATCAAGAATGAGAGAAAGGAAAAAACATGGGAGGCAAACTAAGGGTTCAGGAGCTTGCGACACGGGCTAACGTAAGCATTGCAACCGTTTCACGCATCCTGAATGGCTCCGCCCGAGTCAGTCAGGAACTTCAGGACCGGGTCAGGAAAGCTGCGGCCGAAATTGGGGTCAACCTCCAGGACTCAACCCGATCCAGGACAGTAGCCTTTGTGCTTGGCAACCGCCACATGCTTCACCTGTTCCATTCAAGGGTACTGGCCGGCGCGCAGGACTACTGCACCGCGCATGGCTGGGACGCCATTTTCCTGTCCTTTAACTACCAGCCGACAGTTCAATGGAAAGAGTTGCGTTTCCCGCAGGTTTTGCGGAGGCGTGACATTATTCGAGCGGCCATCCTTGGTGGGACGAATTCCGAAAACCTGCTCCTGGCTTTGAAGCACCGGGGCATACCGTTTGCCACACTGGGCAACAATCTCCTCCTCAACGAGACCGAGCATAGGGACTATGATGTTGTCTATTCGAATGATCTTCAAAGCGCATATGAGATCACGCGGTATCTGCAAAGCCTCAATCACCGGAACATCTGGTTTGTGGGGAACACAAAACTTCCATGGTTCGCTCGGTGTTACAGCGGGTACAACAGGGCAATGAAAGATGCGGGATTGATGCCGCGGCTCAGCGAGTTTTACTCCTCTGATGAAGAAGAAGTAGGCTATCTTGCCACGAAGTCAATTCTTGGAAACGGTGAAACTGTTACCGCCATATTTGCAGGCACCGACCCAGCGGCACGGGGAGTGTACCGGGCTGCACGAGAAGCAGGTAAGCACATCCCCGGCGATTTAAGCGTGGTCGGCTGCAACGATACCTACGGTTCACTGCTGAGCCCGCCGCTCACAACCATTCGGGAATTCCCTGAGTTACTGGGCAGCCAGTTGGTGGAGTTGGTCCTAAGCCGCATCGCTGAGCCGAACCTCCCACCCCGGCAGGTCACCATTCCGACTGAGATCATCAAGCGCGAGTCCTGCGCTTCAATATCATCGGTTTCGGTGCACGCTGCGTCAAGAAATTAAGGGCGCAGAGCGATGCCTCTACTGCGCCAGCCCTTTCAACGGGTGCGACGGCAAGCTTGTCTTCAGCGAAGCGTAAGTGGGCAAAGGATCAGCCGTGTGCAAGGACGTTCAGGCCGACCCCGATAAACCAGGTGTACGACCCTTACTCATTGCAGGAAGGAGGTCGCGAAAATTGCGGAGGGCAGCTCTCTCAATGCTTTTCGTGGTCCTGACCGCCGGAGTTTCTTTGGCGGCAACCCACCCTGTGGTGCCGCTCTGGCTCGGCACCCCGCCGGGCGCACTGGGCGATAAGCCGGAAGATATTCCGACGCTCACGATTTATCTCCCTGACCCCGCGAAAGCCGTGCGAACCGGCATTGTTGTATGCCCAGGCGGCGGCTACGTTCACCTTGCCATGCAAAAGGAGGGGACTGACATCGCGGAATGGCTTAATTCGATCGGCATCGCAGCCTTCGTTTTGAAGTACCGACTGGGGCCGCGCTACCGTCACCCGATTGAAATGTGGGATGGGCAGCGCGCCGTGCGCTACGTCCGGTACCATGCCAAAGATTATGGGATTGATCCGGACCGCATTGGGATCTGGGGATTTTCCGCCGGTGGCCATCTCGCTTCAACGGTAGGCACTCATTTTGACAATGGCAAACCCGGCGCCCCTGACCCGATCGACCGCGTCAGCTGCCGGCCGGACTTCATGGTGCTCGCCTATCCCGTGATCTCCATGCTTCCACCCTTCGTCCACGAAGGGTCGATGCACGCACTGCTCGGGGACAACCCCGATCCTAAACTTCTGCGCGAGCTTTCGAATGAACTCCAGGTGTCCTCGCAAACTCCGCCAACGTTTCTTTTCTCAACGGACGAGGATACAACCGTGCCCTGTGAGAACACCGTGCTGTTTTTTCTGGCGCTCAGGAAAAACCATGTTCCGGCGGAAATGCATATCTTTGGGCCCGGGCCTCATGGAGTGGGACTGGCTTCGACGCGTGCGGATTTGTCTATCTGGCCCACGCTGCTTGCCAACTGGTTTCGAACTCGCGGTCTGCTAAAATAACGCTTTCAGGCAAGCCGTCCTATGCAGCTGAAATCAACCCTGAAGAACTCCCGAGCAGGCTCCGCACTTCATCATCGCTCAATTGGGAGAAATCTTCATACCATTCCCCGATCGCAAAGAAATCCTCGGCTTCGATGACGCACACAACCTCGTCCGCAACTTTTCTGAGCATCATGCAAGTGACGCGGGGAGCGACGGGGGCGGCAATGACAATGCGCGTCGGCTGAAGCCTGCGGAGAGCGGCCACGCCTGCCCTCATTGTCGAACCGGTGGCAATACCGTCATCGACAAGAATCACGCGTTTGCCGGCAACTGGAAGGGGAGAGTTCCCGCCCCGGTAGGAGCGTTCCCGCCTTTCAAGTTCACGCTCCTCCTGGGCCGCAATCCGCGCAATATCTTCGCTTGGAATGGCGAGCGACCGCACGGTCTCTTCGTCAAGGACCCGCACTCCGCCCGTCGCCACGGCGCCCATGGCAAGCTCGGGGTTCCACGGGACCCCGAGTTTGCGCACGACAAAGACATCGATCGGTGCGCGCAACGCCTTGGCCACTTCACAACCTACCGGCACTCCGCCACGCGGTAAAGCAAGGACTACAACATCAGGCTGGCCGGAATATGCCTGAAGTTTCAGGGCCAACTTCTGCCCAGCGTCAGTGCGATTTCGAAACATGACAAACCTCCTCGTGCCGAATCGACTGGGTGTGGGAAAACTCCACCGTCAAAGAACCACCAAAGTTTATGCCGCCACAATTGATTGTCCCAACTCCAGGGGCAAGCGCCGAACCAGCTTTACAGTACTGGCCTGTGGCCCCTTTTCACCCCGTTCTTCCACGAATCTGACGACCGATCCGACCTTCAGGCGTTCGAAAGCTCCGTTGAGCACGCTGTTCCTGTGGAAATAGATTTCGCGTCCATCGGGGGTCTCAAGAAAACCGTAACCCGCTTTAGAGAACACTCTGGCAACGCGCGCCAGCGGTGGCTCCTCATGGGTTTTTACATCCCTGCGCTGTCGCCTGACGAAATCCTGCAGTTGTCTCCTCACCGCGGCAAACGCGTCATTGATGGCCTGGCGCAGGTCTTTGTGCGGTACATGAACTTCTATGCGTTTTACCGGCCTTCTAATGCCTCGCCCCGGCAGTTCTCGAAGAATGGGCTGCCGTTTTACAACGATTTCGCCGCCGGGTGCCGTCAGATCAACGCGGACGTGATAAAGGTTGCCCGCTTTTCTGCGCCGGTTAGGAAGTTCCACAAGGACGCGGCAAGCGGTGATTTTTTTGTGAAATTCATCCAGCTTATTCGCTTCTTCCTGGATCCACTCTTTGATGTCCTCGGAAGCCTCTATGTTGCGAAAGGTGATTTGCACAGGGAGAATCATAGGCAATCTCCTTTTGCTTCTGGATGTTGCAGGCGCGGAAGCCCCGAAGCAGTGTAAACCTGTGAACGGTCACAAGTGTTCCTCCGCTCTACCTAAAATAGCGGGATCGTCCACATTTTCGGTCCTCTACGGCAAGGCTAATCGTCTGCCTCCACCAGGTCGGGGAATTCGCCCTCGTTGAAGCGGCGGAGGAAATCCATCTCCGCTTCAGTCAGGTCTTCGGTCACCCGCTCTATGACCCGCGCCTCCGCTCCTACCTCGTCACCCGTCGCGCGGGCGAGCGGATTGTCCTTCGTATCGTTCCTTCTGCCAACGATGCGAAGCTCACGCAGAAGCTGCGCAATCCCGTCAGCAGTCTCCAGTATATCGAGTTCACTCCAGTCAATCGGTCCTCTGTATTCAATTTTATCGTCCTCCGCCATCGTGTGACTGTCTCCTGTAGCCGAGGCCACGCGATCAGGCGCGTCATGAGTACTTTCCGCCTCCGTGCCGAGAGCGGCGGCCATGCTGGGTATAAGCTCAATGAGCACCCTTTTCCCGTAGTTCCGACCAGCCCTATAAATAATGTAAAGAGGCACAATGGGCACAAACAGCGGACCAAGTATAGCGGGATTCAAAGAGAGGTCGTTTCTATACAGCCACAGAATTACGACAGCACCAAAAGACAGCGGAAAGAAAAACCACGCAAAATACCTGACAAAGATTATTGCTGCCGACAGGTATCCGAGATAGTACAGCACAAAAAATGAAGTCGCGCAGAACAGAAACCACTGAACGAACCAGGCTCGGGGCGTCATCCGGATGCCCACCGCCACATAGACATACGCAAGCCCAATACCGAGCATTCCGGAAGCAAAGAAGGCCCCCACGGGTTCGAGTTTTTTGTGCGTGCAAAGGAGTGCAATTAATACGAGCACAGCCAAAGCTTCAAGCATAACGATCCTCCTTTTCCGTGTCCTCCGTCATCCTTTTGAACAACCTTATCGTCCTCCGCCATCATCTGACTACCTACTGTAGTTCAACACTCGCCGTCAGGGGCCTGATGGGTACCCTCCGCCTCCATGCCGCCGGATTCGGCCGAGTTGAGCTTAAACTCAAGGAGCCTCTCTGCCCCGTAGCGCCTTGTAACTACATATACGGCATAAAGGATCGCAAGCCATACAAGCAGGTGCGCAGGTGTACCGGGATTCAATGGAAGGTCGTTTCTATACAGCCACAGAATTAAGACAGCACCAAAAGACAGCGGAAAGAAAAACTTCCCAAAATACCTGATAGGGGTCTTCCATGCTGATAGGTATCCAAGACAGCCTAAAACCCAAGGTGAAACTACGCCAAACAGAAACCTTCGAACGAGCCAGGCTCCAATCTTACCGGGAGAAAATGGTATGTCCCAGATGCCCATCGCCACAAAAGCAACCGCAAGCCCAGTACCAAGGATTCCGGAAGCAAAGAAGGCTCTCACGCCTTCCAGCTTCTCGTGCGTGCAGATCAGTGCAATGAGCACCAGTACTGCCAGAGCTTCAAGCATGACAATCCTCCTTTCTGTGCGTCTCCGCGTTGCACCCCGGAACTTTGCAACCTCGTCCTGATCCTGCGCCCGAATCTGTTTCTCCAACGGCGTATTCGGTCCAATGATAGCCCGCACCGGTCAACCTTTCTCTCGGCACCGACCATCTTACTCCTCCTTCCCCGCTGGCATATGGGCAGCCACCAGTTCTAGGGCCAAGCGGTAGGCCGCCCACGGCCGGCATTCGGGATGGAATGCCAGTTCCTTGGGCTCTTCCGCTCCCAGCCAGTACTCTACGGGGTGCACAACGCATCCGACCCCGATTTCCGTATACGAATTCGGATAAACCAGGTACGGATGACACTGAATCTGCAACGGGGTTCTGGCCAGAACCATCCCGTCTGCTAGCCGCACCCCGCTGCCCAGGCGCACCCGTTGCCGAGCCGCACCCCGTCGCCGAGGCGCACATCGTCGCCGAGGCGTGCCCAGTCTTCGATCTTCACCTGATCTGCGAAGCACACCCTTTCTCCGATTTCTACCCCTTTCCGATCTTCACCCGGTTACCGATAAGATGATTCGGGCGGTCAGGCAGTGACCGCTCTCACAATTTTAGCTGACAATTCCGGCGTCCGGCCGAACTCGTTGACAGCGGATCGCACACCGTCGAGGTATCATCTCGTTCGCACCTTCGGATGGATGCCAGCAAATCACTCAGCAATGTGACAGATGTCACTTCCCGCCAGAGGCTTTCTGAATTATTTTGAATTTAACTAACGGGTCAAAGGGTACCGTGAAGAGACTTATACCGGGATGCAGCCATGAAAGAAACCCAACCGGACCTCTTTGATGTGGCAGCTTCCGGAGCCATCCCGCTTTGGCAGCTCGATATCGCGGAACTCGTGGGACACAATATCGAGTCCCGAGGAAGAGAAGAAGTCAACCGGCTGCTGGCAGAAGGCTGGATCCTGCTTCACATCTATACGCTGAAATACGAAGAAAACGGCGTCTGGCGGGAACGCCCTATGGCAATTCTCGGACGCCCACGCAACCTCCGGGCGCATCCTCAACCCCAAAAGGCACAATCTTCATCGCTCTAAAGGCGAAAAAACTCTCCGCTGCCAGGGTTGAATATTCCTCCTCGCGTTCGATAGGCCCCTTGATCGCCCTTTTCAATCGAAAAATGTGTTTTCACTCCTCGTGCCGATGACCGAAGTGCCCTGGTTGCCGATATACATCCGCCTTCACAATTGTTATAGTGTTTTCTCTTTGGCACGCAAAGTTGACATTCAGCGGCGGCGGGGCCTGATGCAGGATGCCGCGGCCAGACCTTTCTATGCCTGACGCTTCACAAGGAAGAGCCAACAGTGCCGGTTGACAAGACTTGGAAGACTCTCTTTACTTTTTCTGCGGCTCTATTTCTCGCGCTCCTTTTTATTCCAGGCTGCCAGAAGCCTCCTGTTCGCGTGGCCGAGCTTGTAGCGCCAGCGGGCGACCGCCCTGCGGAGATTGAGCCGCGAGGCAACACGGTGCTGCCCAACGGACGTCTGATTACCCCACAGGGAACCCAGATTAAAGTCGCACCGCATCCCTACGGGATGGCGCTCAGCCCCGACGGTAAAATTCTGGTGACATCCAACAACGGCACCTGGCCGTTTTCCGTTTCTATCATTTCCGGTCTCTCGGGCGCTGAGCCTGCGGTAGAACAGATCCCTCCAGGATATCCGCCGAAAAAGTCAGAGACTGATCCGAAGAGCGTTTATCTGGGCGTGGCCATTGCTCCTGACAACCGCACTCTCTATCTTTCCGAAGGCAACAACGGGGATATCGGGATTTTCGACTTGAAGACGCGACGCGACCTTGGTGTGCTGAATTTGAACGGACATTACAATGGGAGGAATTACAACGTCAGCCTGGCGGGCGATTTAAAGCTCTCACCGGACGGCCGGAACCTTTACGCGCTTGACCTTGCATATTTCCGGATGGTTGTTTTTGATACCCACTCGCGGCGCATGATTGCAAGCGTGCCGGTTGGCCGCCTGCCGTTCGGCCTTGCTCTTTCGCCTGACGGCAAAACGGCTTACGTCACGAATGTTGGAATGTTCCGCTATTCGCTTGTGCCTGGCTACAATCCCAAAGATCCGCTCCACACGGGCCTTGACTTTCCGCCTTTCGGCTTTCCATCCAGCGAAGCGGCGCAGGGCGCAGTGGTCCAGGGCAAGAAGATTCCCGGCCTCGGAAGCCCAAACGTTCCGGAATCAAATTCCGTCTATGTGCTTGACGTAACGAATCCCGCGCGCCCTGAAGTGAAAGCCCGTGTGCCAACCGGCCTTCCAGTCGGGCCGCAATCGATTGGCGGGTCAAGCCCCGGAGCCGTTGTGGCGGGTGAGGACAAAGTCTACGTCAGCAATTCCGCACAGGACAGCATCAGCATTCTGAATGCGCATACACGCAACGAGGTCACCACGCTGCTTCTGCAACCGGCCGCGAGCGTTGCCGGGTTGCGGGGCGTGCTTCCTTTCGGGCTGGCGCTCAGTCCCGATGGCCGGCGCCTGTATGTGGCATGCGCGGGAATCAACGCGCTGGCGGTGATCGACACGGAGCACGAAAGAGTGCTGGGCTACATTCCGACGGCATGGTTTCCTGCGCGTGTGGCAGTCAGTCCGGACGGCAAAACGCTTTACGTTGCCAACGCGAAGGGATTTGGCGCCGGACCGAACGGCGGACCGAATTTCCACGAAGGTTCTGCGGGCGACTATATCGGTGATATTACAGACGGCGAGATTTCCGTCATGCCGGCGCCGGAAGCATCAAAGCTCGCAGAACTTACGGAACAGGTGCTTCGAAACAACGGTTTTGTCCAACAGGAAAAGCCGGCACGCTCGGCGGATTTCCCCGTTCCTCCTGCGGGACAACCCAGTTCAAAAATCAAATACGTTGTTTTCATCGTCAAGGAGAACCGTACTTTCGATCAGATCTTCGGCGACCTCAAATCCGTGGCCGGCGAGCGGGTGAACGGCGATCCAGAATTGGCGCAGTATGGCGACGACGCGAGGGTCAGTGAGAAAGGTGAACCCTCTTACGAGCACGTGCGCGTGACGCCCAACCAACACGCGCTGGCTGAACGCTTTGGGCTGAGCGATAACTACTATGTCGATTCTGACGTTTCAGTGGATGGGCACCATTGGCTCGTAGGGAACTACCCGAATACCGAGTTTGAATCGGCTTGGCCGGCTGGGTACGGCGGCCAGTTCAGCTTCGAGCCCGATCAGGATGCTCCAGGCAGGCTCGAGATCGGCAGTACGTCCCCTGCGCCGGAAGATTACCTCCAGGCCGGCTCGCTGTGGGAGCACCTTTCAAGCCATGGCATCACATTCCGCAACTACGGTGAAAGCCTGGAACTGGCCGGCTACAGCGAAGAGGGCGGATCAGAACCAACCGGAGTGCGGGAATCGGTCAACATTCCCATGCCGGAAGTTCTGTTTGTGAACACCTCGCGAACCTATCCGGATTTTAATACTTCAATCCCTGATCAATATCGCTTCATGCAGTTCAAGCAGGAATTCGACTCGCGGTATCTGAGCGGCAAAGAGCCGATGCCGCATTTCATGTACATTTGGCTGCCCAACGACCACACGGCCAAGCCCAGACCGAAGGACGGTTACCCCTATCGCGCCTCGTATGTGGCGGACAACGATCTGGCGCTGGGCAAGTTGGTCGAACTCTTCTCCCACAGCCCGTTTTGGAAGAATATGGCTGTTTTTGTAACCGAAGATGACGCGCAGGACGGCCAGGACCACATTGACGCCCACCGCAGCCTGCTGCTGGTGATCAGTCCATATTCAAGACCTGGCGTCTGGCACGCCCATACCAGCATTCTCAGCATTCTGAAAACCATTGACCTGATCTTCGGCCTGCCGCCGATGAATCAGTACGACGCTGCGGCTACAAGCCTTGCGGAATGCTTTACCGATCATCCCGACTTCAGTCCGTACACCGCGCTGACGGAGGACCCGCGCATTTTTGATCCAGCGAAGGCGCGCGACCCGGACTACTTTGCCCGACACGGAGAGGGCGTCCCGCCATCGGCTGACCTCGACAACCCGGCAGCCATCAGGAAGCAGATGCTGCGGGAACATCAGGCCGATCATTGACCTTATGAATTCCCAACAGCCTGGTGCTCTGCGAAATGCGTCCTCCGTAGCGATGGGGCTCCGATGTTTGGTTCGCTGCGGCCCATCGTGTACAATCGAGGCTTCTGTTGTTGCCGCTGGTAAGTTACTTCGTATTGCGGCCTCTGGTACGAGACCGGCTGCGTTCCGTCGCGTGGCGTAAGATAGTATTGAGGACACTCGGCAGCGATGGGGCGGACGTTCGGTGACCGCCGCAAACAGTGGAAAACGTGGGTTCGCGGCGGGACATCCCCCGCGGCCGCGTCACATCCGACGAATTCTCTATGACTTCATTACTCGATCAACTAAATCCGCAGCAGCGTGCCGCCGTTGAACACACGGAGGGCCCGGTCCTGATTCTGGCGGGAGCGGGCAGCGGCAAAACGCGCGTCATCACCTACCGCATCGCCTATCTGATTGAAGCCTGCGGGGTTCCGCCCGAAAACATCCTGGCGGTAACTTTTACCAACAAAGCCGCTGACCAGATGAAGGAGCGCGTACTGGCGCTGCTCGAGGGAAGGATCGGCACGCTTCCTCACATATCAACATTCCATTCGTTCTGCGTCAGCGTTCTCCGGCGGTATATCAACCGCCTGGGATACACACGCGACTTTACGATTTACGATGAAGATGACCAGCAGCGGGCGGTCAAAATTGCGGGCCAGGAACTCGGGCTGAGCGACTGGATCAGTTCGCCCCGTTCCGTTCTTTCGCGCATCAGCGCCGCCAAGAACCGAGGTGTGACTCCGGACCAAATGCAGAGCGAAGCGTACGACTCCAACACGCGAAACCTGGCGGCGCTTTTCGAGCGGTATGAAAGCAAGTTGCGGCAATCAAATGCCCTGGATTTTGACGATCTCCTGCTGAAAACCGTGGCGCTTTTCGATGATGCGCCCGACGTTGCTGAAGCCTACAACCGGCGGTTCCGTTACGTGATGGTCGATGAGTACCAGGACACCAACCGCATTCAGTACCAATTGATCCGCCAACTGACGCAGGCGCAGCAGAACATCTGCGCTGTCGGTGACGAAGACCAGTCCATCTACCGCTGGCGCGGTGCCGACATTGAAAACATTCTGAACTTTGACAGGGACTATCCTGGCACCACCATCATTCGCCTGGAACAGAATTATCGCTCGACGCAAATGATTCTGGACGCCGCAACCGCCGTGGTGAGCAATAATCGTGCGCGTAAAGGAAAGACTCTGCGGACAGACCGTGGCGCAGGTTCCCGTGTAGGACTGTACGAAGCCCGGGATGCTGACGACGAAGGATGGTTCGTAGCCGCAGAAATCGCCAAGGCGCTGCGCGAAGGTTCTGCAGAAAGCGTTGGCGTGCTCTTTCGCACCAACGCGCAGTCTCGCGTGCTGGAAGAGGCGTTGCGGAGGAACCGCATCGAGTACCGCGTTGTCGGCGGAACTGGTTTTTACGACCGGACGGAAATCAAGGACACGTTGGCCTATGCTCGCCTCGTTAACAACCTGCGCGATTCCTCCGCCATGCTGCGCATATTGAACACGCCGCCGCGAGGAATCGGGCAAACCACAATTGATCAATTGCAGGCCTTCGCCGCGCCGCGCGAACTGCCGCTTTGGGAAGCGCTGGAAGAGGCGCTTGGGCGGGCGGAGGCCCTGTTTTCAAGCCGGGCGCTGAAGGCACTGGGAGAGTTTCGTGATCTGATCACCGGGCTTGTGGAAGACCGCGAAAGGCTTTCGCTCAGCGAATTCTTCCGCGCCATTCTTGACCGAACGCATTACGTGGAAATTCTCGACGCGGAAAGGTCTCCGGCAGCGGAAAGCCGCATCGAGAACCTGCGCGAACTTGTCAATGCTGCGGCGGAGGCCGAAGAAAGAGGTGAGAGGCTTTCTGAATTCCTGGACCACGCGGCGCTCGTCTCGGACGCCGACAGTTTCGATGAGCACGCCCGCGTTACTCTGATGACGCTGCACAGCGCCAAAGGTCTGGAATTCTCCATCGTCTTCCTCGTAGGCATGGAAGAGGGGCTCTTCCCGCACGTGCTATCGATTGATGATGACGCAGCGCTTGAAGAAGAACGCAGACTGTGCTACGTCGGTATGACCCGTGCCAAGGACCGGCTGTTCCTCACTTGGGCACGCGAGCGGCGGTCTTACGCCCGGCAGTCTTACGAAGGGACACAGCCGTCGCGGTTCCTGAGCGAGGTTCCCCCCGAGCTTCTCGAACCGCTCAATCTTGGGATGTTCATCTCCAAGCCTCGAACGAGTTGGGAGAACGCTGTTAATTCTGTCGAGGGAGTCGAAAGGTTTTTTGCGGAACGCGGGCGAACGCCGCCAATTCCAGAACCCGGGATCCCACGTGCGAGGCCGGCAGCGCCGCCGCGCTGGCGGCTAGGATCAAAAGTCCGGCATCCCAAATACGGGATCGGGACTGTTCTCGAATCGGAAGGCGAAGGTGAGAACACCAAGCTGACCGTCAGCTTTCCCGGATACGGCCGCAAAAAGCTCGTGGAACGATACGCATCTCTGGAGAAGGTCTGAAGCAACCATCCTTTTTGGCGGAAGGTGTCGCGGTGGCCATGCGGGCTGCCTTCGGCAGGCGCACGAACGGAGAAGAGGCTCCTGTTCCTGCAAAACACCGGAACAATGGAAGGTTGCAATTGATAACTGCGGGCTGCATCGCAGCTTTGGTTGTCACTGTGCACGCAGCCTTGCCCGCAACGCCTAGTGTGAGTGAGATGTTGCGCAAAGTCAGCCGCGTTTACAGCGGGCTCGATGACTGCCACATCGTTGCTGTTCGCGAGGGTGCTGTCGTTGGCGACCATTCAGCCCCTCCTCGGCGGTCTGTGATTACGCTCGACGTGGGCGGCGCGGGAAGAGTGCGAATGAGCCTTACTGGCGCGGGAAATAACGTTGTTCTGATCACTGACGGCAAGACAATCTGGCAATACGCTCCTGCCAGGAACGAGTACACGGCATCGCCGGTGGAGGAGTGGCAAGAACACATTGCAAATCGAACAAATCTGCTCGATCGTATGCAGGACCTGCTCATCGGCCGTTACGTGAAGCTTTGGGAGTTCGCGAAGGAGGCAACGTTCGAGGGCGTAACGGAAATTGACTTCCAGGCCGGGAAAATCCCCTGCTACCAGATCGCATTCCATCTGGCGGGCCTCACGGACCGGCTTTGGATTGACCCGTTAAACTATTTAGTTTTGCAGGAGATGTCGGTTCAACCCATGACAGGGGCCGGAAGCCCATTCCTTTGGAGCGATACTATTCGCGTAATCAACATCGATGCTCACGCGGCCCATCCCGCAGACTCCTTCACATTTGTTCCTCTTCCCGATGTTGCTCGGGTTGATTCTCTCAATCTGCCTGACGTCGGCGAAGGCTTCATAGGAGCCTCTGCCGGAGAATTCACGCTGGAGGACATCGATGGGAAGCAAGTCAGCCTGAGCGATTATTGCGGCAAGACAGTTGTCCTGACCTTCTGGGCGACCTGGTGCCTCCCCTGCAAGGCGGAATTGCCAACGGTCCAGCAGATATACCAACAGCGCAAAGAAGATGTAGTGGTTCTCGCAGTGGACGACGAGAGTGAAGCGGTTGTTAAAGATTTTCTGAAGGTCAACCATTACGGATTCACGGTCCTTGTGGACCATGACCGAACACTTTTCAGAAATTATGCCGTACACTTTATTCCCACGGTCGTGATTATCAACGCAGATGGAATGATCGTCCGCAAAATCGTGGGATGGGAGGGCCCGAAGGAGCTTTTTGCGGCACTCGATGCCAGCGAACATTAAAGCGGCGCAGCCTCAAAGGAAACCGTGAAGGGGGGGCTTTGCGTTATCGCAATACAAAAGCAGGAGACGAACCGGTGAATACAAAGAACGTCAAAGACAGAGTAGAACGAAAAAAGTTGAAGCGCGAGGCACGCAAAAAACGGCCACCAAAGCCCAAGCGGACGGACCCGCGAGGTTCCCATAAGCCGAAAATAAAAAAGAAGGGACCGGGTCTGGCAGCCCGTAAGTAGGCGCATCAGGCGCGCGTGAGAGCGACGCCCGTTGTGGAGGCGCCGCCGCACTCGCAACGGAGCCCGGCGCGCGCCACGTGCACCTGATCTGGCTGGGACGGCGAGCTTTGGTTGCTGTCCTCACAATTTTAGTTATTTCTCCACAAGGGGTAGCTTGGCTTCGCAATACTTTTGCACGAAGAGCATTGACAAGCTGCTTTCCGACGCCGAAGAACCCGAGCATCGGCTTCGCAAGACGCTCGGTCCGTGGTCGATGACGGCGCTCGGCATCGGAGCCATCATCGGCGCCGGCATCTTTGTGCTGACAGGTACGGCGGCTGCCGGGGAAAAGCTTGAAGTTCATTCGTTGCTCAAGGTCCCGCTGCTAAGCGTTCTACTGCACGGTGAGCACGCGATCGGGACAGCGGGGCGCCCCGGCGCAGGTCCCGCGATTGCACTTTCTTTTTTTCTGGTGGCAATAGCATGCGGTCTGGCAGGACTTTGTTATGCAGAACTGGCTTCCATGATTCCGATTGCCGGCAGCGCGTACACTTACACGTACGCGACCCTGGGCGAGTTGGTGGCATGGATTATCGGGTGGGACCTGATCCTGGAGTATGCCGTAAGCAATATGGCCGTCGCCGTAGGTTACTCCGCTTACTTTGACAGCCTGCTTCAGAACTTCGGACTGAAACTGCCTGACAGACTCTCCCGCCCCATGCTGAATTCCTCGCTCCACTTCACCGGATCGTATTTCAACGTACCCGGTTTCGTGGTCGTGATGATTCTCACCGTAATTCTCGTGGTCGGGATTCGGGAAAGCGCCGGGGCCAACAATTTTATGGTGGGTGTCAAGATCACAGCGATTTTGATCTTTATCATTTGGGCTTCGGGGCATGTCCATCCTTCCAACTGGAAGCCATTTATGCCCAACGGCTTCCAAGGCGTCCTGACGGGTGGTGCCATCGTCTTCTTCACCTACATCGGGTTCGATTCGGTCTCAACGGCGGCCGAAGAGTGTCGCAATCCGCAGAAAGATGTTCCCTTCGGAATCGTTGCCTCGTTAATCGTCTGCACCATTCTCTATTGCACAGTTGCAATCGTGCTGACGGGAATCCAAAATTGGCAAACGCTGCGCAACGCCGCGCCTGTGGCCAACGCTCTGGCTGCGATCGGGCTTCGCGGCGTGGAGCGCTGGGTTACAATCGGCGCGCTGACGGGCATGTTAAGTTCTCTTTTGGTATTTCAGCTGGGTCAGGCGCGCGTGTGGTTCGCCATGTCACGCGACGGCCTGCTGCCGCGCATGTTTTCAAAAGTTCACAAGAGGTTCCGCACTCCACACATCAGCACGTGGACGGCGGGGCTGTTCGTTGCCATCCCTGCAGGAATTTTCGATATCGGAACGCTCGCCGACCTTTCAAACATCGGGACGCTCTTTGCCTTTTTGCTGGTTTCACTGGGCGTCCTCGTTTTGCGCCGGACACAGCCGAAACGCCGCCGAACCTTTCGCGTTCCCTGGGTGCCGGTGATTCCGCTTGCGTCCGTGGCCTGCTGCCTGATCCTGATGGCCAGCCTCCCTGTGGAAACGTGGCTGAGGTTCCTGGTATGGCTGCTGATCGGATTGAGCATCTATTTCACATACAGCCGCTATCACAGTGAATTTGCTCCTGAGAATTCAAAGGAAACCGGACGCGAGCGTGCGGCGCGCACCCACCTTTCGCAGACTTGAAACCGCCGAAACTCGCCGTGGCATCGTGTAGAATGAACATCGCTGTGTGTTCGATTTCTCAAAGGCCGAATAAAACGGACCCGGAGCATAAATCCCGCGTACCTGTTGCCTGCCGTCTGCGGGACCACGCCAGGATGCTGCTTCTTGCTGTCGCCGTCTTTGCCCTTACTCCCCTTCCTGCCCTTGCATGGGGGCCACAGGCCCATCGGCTGGCGGATGATTGGGCCATCGGGACCTTGCCCCCAAACTTGCGCAACTACTTTCAGGAAAATCGCAACTATATTCTCGCGCACGCGAACGATCCTGCGGAATGGATGAAGAAGGACCGCTATGAGCAGATGCGGCACTTCATCTTTCTCGACAAGTACGGCATATTTCCCTACCTCGAACTTCCACACTCTTACAAAGCAGCCGTCGCCAAGTACGGCCAAGGGCATATCACGCGCAACGGGGTCCTTCCCTGGCAGGTCGGAGAATACAGCCTGAAGTTGACCAACGCTTTCCGGGCGCGCGACTGGAACCAGGTCCGGCAGGACTGCGCGGCGCTCGCATTCTACGTTGCCGATGCTCACGACCCGCTCCATACCACGCAGAACTACAACGGGCAGCTTACCGGCCAGACAGGCCTCGAGCTCCGATTTGGCGGCGAACTCGTGGATCGTTATTCTCACTTTTTTATGTTCCGGCCGGCCGACGCTTCCGAGATCAGCGACCCCACCGAGTATGCGTTTCAGATGGTCCTGGAGGCGCACACGTGGGTGGATCAGATTATCCTGGCTGATGTCCTCGCGCTGGATGCTCTTCCGGGATATACCGACGATTACTTTGACCGGTTCTATTCGCGTGTGGGTTCGACGGCGATGAGGGAAATCAGCGAGGCAGCGCATGATATTGGGTCCTACTGGTACAGCGCATGGATTAATGCCGGTCGCCCCGAATTGCCGTCCCAATAGAGGCGGGCTCCGTATGTCGCGGCGAAACCCCGGCCCGAGGTTGAAAGATTAGCAAATGACTCCTTCTGAGACATTCGTTGACAAATTGCCCAAGGTCGAACTCCATGTGCACCTTGAGGGAAGCCTGCAACCGGATACTTTGCGCGAGCTGTCACGAGGCAAAGGCCGTGCGCAGGACGATGTTGAACAATGGCTCCTCGAGCGACAAAAGAACGGATACCGCTACTCGAGATTTATGGAATTTGTTGAGGCATTCAAGTTCGCCGTGTTGCTGCTCGAAACTCCGGAAGACTATGCACTTGCGACAACACGGCTGATCGAGTCGTTTGCCGCACAGAACATCAGGTACGCGGAAATTACGTTGTCGGCCGGCGTGGTCCTTTGGAAGAAACAGCCACTTGATCAGATTTATGAGGCCGTTCGCGAGGCAACCCTCGATGCCGGTGCCCGCCTGGGTGTTCGGATCAACTGGATTTTCGATGCCATTCGCCATTTCGGCCCTGACCATGCCCGCGAAGTACTGAAATGGGCAATCCGTTACCGCCCGGCGGGTGTGGTCGCATTCGGTCTGGGTGGCGATGAAGAGCGCGGGCCGGCATCCCTTTTTGCAGAAATCTATCGTGAGGCCCGAGAATCTGGTTTGCACACTGTGGCTCATGCAGGGGAAACCGCTGGACCTGAAAGCGTGCGCCAGGCTGTCGAGTTGTTAAAAGTCGAACGCATTGGCCATGGCCTCTCAGCAGCCCGCGACCCAGGAGTATGCGAGCTTCTGAGAGACCGCGGCATTCCGCTCGAGGCTTGCCCCAGCAGCAACGCTGCAATGGGATTGATTTCCGGCTTTCGCGAATACCCTTTGCAAACCTTTTTGGACCGCGGCGTGATTGTGACTCTCAATTCGGATGATCCCGCGCTGTTTGACACATCCATCGAGAAGGAATTTCTGCAGGCCGCCAGAGAATGGTCTCTTTCAAAGAAGCAGTTGGCCATGCTGAGCGAAAACGCCGCTCGCGCCGCCTTCCTGCCCGAAGAAGAGAAGCAATCGCTTCTGTTGGAAATTCAGCAGGCGGCTGCGGCATAGCCATATGCGAGCTAACTGGTGAAGGTTCAGGGAAATGGATTTGATGAACTCGTCGATACGAGCCATTTTTCTTGACGCTGGAAACACATTGCTTTTTCCTCAGCTTGAGGCGCTTATTCAGGACCTTGCACAAGCCGGCATCCCCGCGCGAATGGAGCAGTTTCATCAGGCTGAGCGCGAAGGAAAGCGGAAACTGGATGAAGCGCTCTGGCCGCAAATCCGCGCCGGAAATGTTCCGCGCTCCAGCAACGGCCTTTATTGGAAGTACTACCTTAGCGCGCTGATGGAACAGATCGACGCTCCGGAGAGTATTCGGCCATCCATCATCGAGATTGTGGTGAACAGATTTCGAGACATCCACACCTGGTCCAAAGTTCTGCCGGAGACGGTCCCTGTCCTCAGCCGCTTGAGGTCGGCAGGTTATCTTCTCGCTGTCATCTCAAATTCCGATGGCAGTGTGGAAGGAGAGCTTCAGAGGGCCGGCTTACGCAACTATCTGGAGTTCGTAATTGATTCCGCAATTGTGGGAGTCGAAAAACCACACCCGGAGATTTTTGCGATAGCATTGGAACGCGCTCGATTAAAGCCGCAGGAGGCGATCTATGTCGGAGACACCTGCGCCACAGACATCGGGGGTGCTCAGCTTGCGGGGCTTCGCGGAATCCTGCTTGATCATGTTGGCGCCTACCCTGACGCCACTTGCGTGCGTATCACATCCTTTTCCCGGCTAACCGAGCTTCTGGAGTAAAGCATGGTTTGATCGTCGTGGAATTCGGACCGGTACACGGTAATCCATTTTCGGCCACAAGGACGCTCTGCCTTTAATGAAGAGTTTCGTAAGTGTTCTACCATTTCAGCTTATGATCTTCTTCGCACCAGTAAAAATAAGTCTTACCTCGTTGAGGTCGAACGTGTCGTCTTGCAGAGGATTGTTCCGGCTTGTGAGTCCCCGGATTTGACGATGTCCTCAGCGATTGGCTTTGTCTGACTAACGCTATGACTGCGGGGGTTGTGCTTTAGAACGATCGGGCCATACTCTACTCGAACGCCGAGACCTGACCGCAGATCGTCGCCACGAAATATGAGCATGTTTCGGCACTGAAAAGACGATGACCAACCGATAAAGGTGTGGGAGAAAACGCACTGCGCAGCTTTCTTATTGACAGGAGAACTCCATGCTCTAAAATGAACGCTGAGCGATTTGACATCATGCAACAGACACAGAACACAATTATTCACGAAACAAATCTTCCGGGGATCAAGCTTTTCTCCCGGGGAAAAGTCCGCGATATTTACGCGGTAGGCGAAGACAAGCTGCTAATTGTAGCTACAGACCGCATTTCAGCGTTTGACGTCGTTCTGGAAGCAGGGATTCCCGACAAGGGTCGAGTGCTGACACAACTCTCTTGCTTTTGGTTTGACCGTTTCAAGGACCTGGTGCCCACCCATTTCCTGACAGCCAACCTGGCAGATTATCCTAAGGAGCTTCAGACGTTCGCAAGCCAGCTTGAAGGGCGTTCGATGCTGGTAAAAAGAACCAATCCATACCCCATCGAGTGCGTTGTCAGAGGGTATTTAGCAGGTTCGGGTTGGAAGGAATACCGAGAGAACGGTACAGTGTGCGGGATCAAATTGCCCGCGGGATTGATCGAGTCTTCGCGCCTCGATGAACCGATTTTTACTCCGGCCACAAAGAGCCAGACAGGCCACGACGAAAACATTTCTTTCGAAGAGACCGTTGCGCAGGTTGGAAGAAGTGTCGCCGAAAAGCTCCGCGACCTGAGCATTCGGCTTTATGCGGAGGCAAGGCAATACGCGGAGGAGCGCGGTATCATTATCGCTGACACAAAGTTTGAATGGGGCCGGATCGGAGATGAAATTATCCTGATCGATGAGGTCCTTACGCCAGATTCTTCACGTTTCTGGCCCAAAGACGGGTATGTTCCCGGGAAGTCCCAGCCTTCTTTTGACAAACAATACGTACGGGATTATCTGGAGTCAATTCACTGGAACAAGATGCCTCCTCCTCCGCCGCTTCCGCCGGAGGTAATCGAAAGGACAAGCCAAAAATACCGTGACGCCTATCGTCTTCTGACCGGGAAGGTGCTGGACTCCTGAATCTGAACGGCCCGAGAGCAGTATGACGCACTGGAACTGGCTCGACTGGGTCCTTGCTATTATCGTTTTTTTATCGGTCATTACAGCAATGCGGAAGGGCTTTGTCGCCGAATTGGTTTCGCTGGCCTCGGTGATCGCAGCATTGCTTGTCGCAGCCTTAAATTATAAACGGCTCGCACCTCTGCTCGGGGGTATAACTAATACCCGCGAGGTAGCTTTGGGAGCGAGCTTCATTATTCTTTTTGTGGGAGTCTTGGCCGTTGGGGCGCTGGTTTCATTCATCGGCAGGAAATTGATAAAGACAGTTGAACTGCAATGGTTCGACCGCTTTCTTGGCGCAGCCTTCGGCCTCGTCCGCGGAATCCTGATTGACTGCGTGATGCTTTTGATTATGATGACGTTTGCAATCAAGCAACGCGCTGTTCAAGGATCAACGCTGGCGCCTTACGTCACGACCGGGTCCCGGCTCCTTGCTGTTGTGATGCCGAGTGAGATGCGAAGTGGATTTCGTGCCGGGCTTGAAAAGTTTAAGAGTGCATTGATTCAAACGGATAAGAAAGCAACGGAAGTCCATCCAGCAGGAAAAGAGGACCTCTAGCAGGCTGCTGGACAGCCCAGTCGTACTACCGTTCTGAAAAGGCGACGAGACCGCACAGAGGAGCCAGAAAACAGGAAAGGAACCCTCCTATTCTTCTGTTTTCAAGGCCAAAAGGCCTGGGGTGAGCGGAATGGTTCAGAATGAAAAGAGTTACTCGGCAGCCTGCTTTGAAATCCGGAGCAGTGTGTGAAAGACCAACTCGATGCTCTCGTCAATCAGTTAATCGATCATGGCATCCAGTTCGAGGACGCCGTGAAAGAGTTCGAAAAACGCTTTATCCGAAAAGTCCTGGAAAAACACAACGGAAATCTCTCGAAAGCGGCGAAAGACCTGTGCATTCACCGGAATACATTAAGCCGGAAGATTGAAGCACTTTCGCTTGACAGTGATCCGAGGCGTCGTAAGCGTTTCCGCCGTTAGAAGTCCGTGTTTTGCAAGAAGCGGCGTGGCCGCAGGTCTGAGAAGTTCGCACTGGCATCCTCACTCTGAAGACGGTCGCGCCGAACTATTCTACTCAATCCCTCAAAGGCTTTGATCCGGAGATTTCCAACGCTGACTTCACCGGCGCGGTCTGCGAGGCGCCCTTTGCTCCTGCTGTTTTGCCTTGGCTTTCTCTTCGGCTGACTTCAGAACGCTTTCATCAATCGTCACGTTGCTCAAGGTCAGGGTAAAGTTGGGAGTCATTGAATAGGAGTCGATGGTTCCCTGGAAACGCAGCGGATCGCCTGGCTGCAAGTATTTGGCGGCTGGCTGGGAATCCTGGAGAACGATATCATAGGTTCCCTGCTGGCTTTGCGATTGAGGAGTGATATCCACCCGCACAAGGTAAGTGTTGGGATCGGCCCCCGGCGCCACGCTATCAACCTGACCCACAAGGCCCAAAGGCTGCCCCTTCAGCTGGTTCCAGTTCTGTTGCGCTGTATCGCCACCCACGGCGAGAGCGTCCTCGATTTTATAAAAGGCATCTAAATTCGGGTTCCCAGTGGCGGCATGCTGAGGCGGTGGCGCCACCTTAAAATCAGCCGGCATCGTATCTGCAGTTTTCGCTTGAGCCAGCACCTTGTCCTCGCCTTCATTGGAGCCGTGCTGGGCTTCGTACACCTGGCTGTAAAATTTCTTTAACTGCTCTGCATTCGGACTGTTGCTTTCTTCCGCCAGGGCAGTCGCCCGTGCCAGATTCCAAATGGCCTTATCAATTTCCCTCGGGGTCTCGTTGTAATATGCCTGCCCCAGTAGCGAATAGACCAGGACATTCTTGGGGTCATCCTGCGAGGCCGCCTCCAGAGACTTGATAGCCTGGTTATAGTTCTTTTGTTGCAACGCGACGAACCCGGCTGCAGTGTTGAACACCGCCCGCTTAGTCTTGGGTTTAACGTATTCTTCAAACTGTGCCTCGGTCACTCCGGCAGGCTTCTGCAAATTCTGGAGCACCTCAAGGCCATGCTGGGCGTATTGCGCGTATTGCGACAATTCCTGCTGCGCGGCGGGATCGGACGGCTTGAACGTGTACGGAAATGTGAAGCAAAGATACGAGAGCGCATCCAGGTTATCGGGATCTGCGCCAAGCGCTTTCTTAGCTGCCGCGATGGCTTCGTTGGTCTTGCCGAGTTGGACGTAGGTTTGCATTTCAGCCACATAGGCGTTGGCGAGGAAATCAGACTTCGGATACTTTTCAATAAAAGCCTGAATCAGCGGGATCCTCTTGTTCGCGTCACTTTCCTTCACGAAAGCCTGGAACGCGTCGTATTCGGCCCGACTCTGCCATTGCTGCTGCTTCTTCTGCTGCTGGGGCGCTGGAGGAACCGGCGCTGGCGATGCGGTCGCGGCAATCGCCGCAAGTGTCCCACTCAGCCTGCCCGATGCAAGAATCGAACTGGGCAGGAATGCCAAACCCGCAAGCAACATTACGCTGAAAAGCACCGTCGTTTTCTTCATTGTAAAACTACCTCTTGTTCTATGGTTTGATTGCCGGGCCGAAAAGGCAACCACGTCGCATGGCCCGGGTCAGCCGCGATAGACTTGCAGTACTGCGCCCAGTCACTCGGGCGGCCGGATCCTATCCTTCTGGAGCATTTCTCCAAATACCAAGACTTCCATAACTTTGCAAGAAAAATCTTACAGGCCATAACTTGTCTGCCGCCTTTGGAGGCAGCGGCCCCTGTTCAAATTAGATGCAAAGTAATGAGAACATGTGCCCAGCAACAGCTTACCATTTATTTCGTTTGAGCACATTCCTTCATAACTTCAATGACTTGTACTGCTTCTCACGTACAGAACATTTCGTCGCCGGCATGGTGGTCCGCCTTTGAACCTGACAACGCAGCGCATCGTACGGCCACTCTCCAGATTTTGCTGCACAACCACGGAACCGCGACATAAGCCTCGTTCAGGCCAGATTTTTGACCTCCGGCAAGCGAAAACTTTCAAACGTAATTCAGAATGCCTCAAGATAATCCAGCGGCGTAATCCGGCCCAGCCAAGGCGCCGCATGCCCCTGCTGCCCGCTGAAACCCTGGCGCGAAGATGTTGCCAGCCTGCATCTGCATCCGCAAGGCTTAGGGCCAAGCCATCCAAAGGGATTGCAATTTTCGCACGTTTAGCACAATATGGCAACTTTCCCAGAATGATTTCATTAACCAACTGAAAGGACGAAAAGGTGCCCAAGAAAACGATTCAAATCACCGAACCCGAAGGCAAACTCGGGGTAATGATCTGCGGAATGGGGGCGGTGGCCACGACATTCATTGCTGGTGTGGAGGCAATTCGCCGAAAGCTTGCGCGGCCCATCGGGTCGCTTACTCAAATGGGTACAATTCGACTGGGGAAGCGCACAGACCAGCGCGTCCCGCTGATCAAAGACTTTGTCCCTCTCGCGAAGCTGGAAGACCTTGTCTTTGCGGGATGGGACATTTTCCCGGACAATTGTTACCAGGCAGCGCTGAAAGCTGGTGTGCTGGAAGCATCCCACTTAAACGATGTTCGGGACTTTCTCGAAGGGATTCGCCCCTTGCCCGCCGTCTTTAACCGCAAATACGTAAAGAGATTGAACGGTCCCAACGTAAAACGCGGCAAGACCAAAATGGACCTGGCCAAACAGGTGATGGATGACATCCAGACATTCCGCGAAAAAAGCGGAGCCAACAGGATGGTCGTCATCTGGTGCGGGTCGACGGAAATCTTCCTGAAGCCGTCAAAAGTACATCAATCGCTTGAGGCATTCGAGAAAGGCCTCCGTTCGTCGGACCCTGACATTGCCCCGAGCATGATCTACGCTTATGCGGCGCTTAAGCTTGGAATTCCCTTCGCTAACGGCGCTCCCAATCTGACGACAGACATTCCGGCGCTCCAGCAACTTGCCCTTGAAAATCGCGTCCCGATCTGTGGGAAAGACTTCAAGACGGGGCAGACACTGATGAAGACCATCATCGCCCCGGGACTTAAAGCACGCCTGATCGGAGTGAGCGGCTGGTTTTCAACCAACATTCTTGGCAACCGGGATGGAGAAGTACTTGATGACCCGATGTCCTTCCGTACCAAGGAAGAAAGCAAGCTTTCTGTGCTCGAATACATCCTTCAGCCGGACATCTATCCGGAACTGTATAAGGATCTCTACCATAAAGTACGGATCAATTACTATCCGCCTCGCGGCGACAATAAGGAAGGCTGGGACAACATCGACATCTTCGGCTGGCTGGGATATCCCATGCAGATCAAAATTGACTTCCTTTGCCGTGACTCGATTCTGGCCGCGCCGATCGTCCTGGACCTTGTGCTCTTCATGGACCTTGCTCAGCGCTGCCCGGAAATGGCGCGCAAAGGAATCCAGGAATGGCTCTCGTTTTATTTCAAAAGCCCCATGTGCGCTCCCGCGCTGTATCCCGAGCATGACCTGTTCATCCAACTCATGAAGCTGAAAAATACCTTGCGCTATTTGCGCGGCGAGGAGTTGATTACACATCTCGGCCTTGAATATTACGATTGAACCTGAGGACTATCCGGCAAACGGCGTACTCCATGCAAGAGGTGCCTTTGACAAAGCATTGCACGCGCCCGGATAATTAAAGTTCTGTGAAGGGCAATACGCGTTATGCCGATCACCTCCGGATATCACACTGATGTTTTCCACCAGTGTAGCGGGCTTCGTGTCGCTTGTGCTGTCAAAGGATGTTAACGAATGACGAATAGAACCCTTGCTCTTGTCGCTGTGGCAATTGTCATCGTTGTCGGAGTGTTTCTTTTCATCCGCTCCAGAAAGCCCCAACCTGTAACTGCACGACAGGAGGCAATGAGATCCCAACCGGCCGGCTCGGTATCGCTCGGGAGACCTGAGTCACTCACTGAGAAAGCGCCGGATGTTTACTGGGCGAGATTCGATACAACCAGGGGCAGCTTTGTCGTTAAGATCACACGGGCCTGGGCTCCCATCGGAGCGGACCGGTTTTATAACCTGGTAAAGAACGGGTCCTATGACGGCGCGAGCTTCTTCCGAGTGATTCCCGGCTTCATCGTGCAGTTCGGGATAAGCCCTGACCCCAGTATTTCGGCAGCGTGGCATGATGCGGACATCCCGGACGATCCCGTCCGCCACAGCAACGCGGCGGGAACAATCACCTTCGCTACCGCAGGACCTGACACTCGCACGACCCAGGTGTTCATCAATCTCGCGGACAACAGCCGCCTTGATTCGCAGGGTTTCGCGCCCTTTGGCGAAGTTGTCGAGGGCATGAACGTCGTTCAGAGCTTTTACAGCGGTTACGGCGAAGGGGCACCTATGGGCAGCGGCCCCGACCAGCAACTGATCCAGAGCGAAGGCGAGTCCTACCTGGCAAAGAATTTCCCAAAACTTGATCGCATCAAATCAGCAGTAATTCTTCAGACGCCGCCAGGCAACGACACTCGTTGAGTCTGAACGTCCGCCGAAAAAATCCGGAATAGGAACACAAATGGAAAAACTGCAACCAGGGCTTCATGCCATCATCGAAACGTCCGCCGGAACCATCACTTGCAGGCTGTATCCCGAGCACGCGCCGAAGACAGTCGAGAATTTTGTCGGGCTTGCCACCGGAACCAGAGAATTCAAAGATCCCAGGACCGGCGAGATGGTCAAACGCCCGTTCTACGACGGGCTGATCTTCCATCGCGTAATGCCGAATTTTATGATTCAGGGCGGCTGCCCGCTCAGCACGGGAACGGGTGGCCCCGGCTATCAATTCGAGGATGAGTTCACCGAAGACCTTCGGTTTGACGGAGTGGGCCGCCTGGCGATGGCCAACGCGGGTCCCAACACTAACGGAAGTCAGTTTTTTATAACCGTTGCGCCGACACCCTGGCTGAATGATCATCACACGATTTTCGGGCAGGTTGTCCAAGGCCAGCACGTTGCCACAAAAATCTCAATGGTCACGCGCGACCGCCGCGACAAACCCATCGAACCTGTGGTTATTAAGCAGATCCGAATCGAAGAAGTAGAATGAAGGATGGAAGCAATGCCGGCGGATGTGCTGGTTTGCTTTCATCCTTCCTCAAACTCCGATAACCTGCACTAATTCCCTTACGGCGTCGGCGGATTTCTGCAGTTCCGCCTGCTCTTCCGGCGTCAGCTTGATCTGGATAATCTCCTCGATTCCGCGCGCGCCCAGCTTGACGGGAACTCCGACAAATAGTCCGTTAATGCCGTATTCGCCTTCCAGATATGCGGCACAAGGCAGGATTTTCTTACGGTCATAAAAGATGGCTTCTACCATTTCGACAGCTGCGGCAGAGGGCGCGTAGAATGCGCTACCCGTCTTGAGATAATTCACGATCTCTGCTCCACCTTTGCGCGTGCGGTCGATGATGGCATCCAGCTTGTCTTTCGGCAGCAGTTCGCCGACCGGTATGCCCGCCACCGTTGTGTAACGCGGCACCGGAACCATTGTGTCGCCGTGGCCGCCCAGCACGAACCCCTGGACGTTCTGCACGGAAACATTCAGCGCTTCGGCGATAAAGGTGCGGTAACGCGCCGTATCGAGAACGCCCGCCATGCCGATCACGCGATTTCTGGAAAACCCACTCACCCTGAGTGCCGTCTGCGCCATAGCATCCAGCGGATTGGTCACGATAATCAGAATAGCGTCGGGCGAAACTTTGGCGGCCTTCTCGATCGCGCCCTTCACCACGTCGTAATTGGCTTTCAGCAGGTCGTCGCGGCTCATTCCCGGCTTGCGGGGAAACCCGGCCGTCATCACTACGACATCCGAATTCGCTGTGTCCGCGTAATCGTTAGTCCCTTTCACACGAACGTCGTAGCCTTCAATCGGTCCGGCCTCCAGCAGGTCGAGTGCTTTGCCCTGCGGAACCCCTTCCAGAATGTCGATCAGCACAACATCGCCAAGCTGCTTGTCCACCAGGCGATGGGCCACCGTGGCCCCTACGTTGCCTGCGCCGATAACAGTTATCTTCTTGCGCATCGAGTCCTCCGCTTCAGGAATTCCAATGGTCCTGTGAAAACTGCAAACTCGCCCTCGTGGCCCAGACTCCGGCATATCGCCACTTCAGTCGAATAATGGGCCTCTGTCAACAACACGCCAGAAGCGGCGACCTACTCCCCTAGACTGCACCCGCCCTTACTTCAGCCATGTTTTCGATAATGGCGTCAGCAAATGCCGCGGTCCCCAGTTTGGTGACCCCCGTGATGCCTTCCATCTTCAGCAGGCGCTCGAGATCATAGGTCACCCGTCGTTGAGCAATCGTAGCGGCTAGCGACCGCTCGATCAATTCGCCGGCTTCGGGCCAGCCGATGAACTCAAACATCAGGACCGCTGACCGGATCAGCGCCGCAGGATTGATGACGTCCTTGTCTGCGTATTTCGGAGCCGTACCGTGGGTCGCCTCGAAGACGCCATACCCGTCGCCGATATTGGCGCCCGGCGCGAGTCCCAGGCCGCCAATTTGCGCCGCACAGGCGTCAGAGAGGTAATCGCCGTTCAGGTTCGGCGTGCAGAGGACCTGATACTCGTCCGCGCGCGTCAGAATCTGCTGGAAGATGGAATCGGCAATACGGTCATTCACCAGGATCATCTGCTTCCACCTGCCCTTGCCGTGCGTCGCATAGATTGAATCCAGACAATCCTTCACTTCCTTGTAAACCTGCTGCTTGAACGCGTCAGGAGCCATTTCAAGTCCGGGCTCAACCAGTGCGGCGTTTTCCTCAATTGAGATGTTGGGATTGTCGTCCTTGTTCCCGAGAATCCAACTCTCGCGTTCCGTGACGATTTTGTCGCGGAACTCTTTTCGCGCCAATTCATATCCCCAATCGCGGAAGGCGCCTTCGGTGAACTTCATAATGTTGCCTTTGTGCACCAGCGTCACGCGATTGAGTCCGTGGTCGAGCGCGTACTGGATACCGCGCCGCACAAGCCGTTGCGTTCCCAGAATGGAAATCGGCTTGATACCGATGCCGGAGTCCGCGCGAACCTGCTTATTGATTTTGTCCTCACGCAGCAGCGCATTGACGAATTCGATGACGCGCCGCGCCTGGTCCGTTCCCTCGCGCCATTCGATGCCGGCGTAAACGTCTTCCGTGTTTTCCCGGAAGATGGTAACGTTCATTTTGGTCGGATGCCTCACGGGCGAAGGCACGCCGGGGATGTATTTGACCGGCCGCCAGCAGGCGTAAAGGTTCAGCAGTTGGCGCAGAGCAACGTTCAGGCTTCGGATGCCGCCTCCCACCGGCGTGGTCAGCGGGCCCTTGATCGCTACCCTGAATTCCTTGATGGCGTCGAGCGTCCCCTGTGGCAGCCATTCGCCAAACTGGCGAAAGGCCTTTTCACCCGCAAAGACTTCAAACCAGGCCACCCGGCGCTTGCCGCCGTAACTCTTTTCTACAGCCGCGTTGCACACGCGGGATGTAGCCTTCCAGATGTCGCGGCCGGTGCCGTCGCCTTCGATGTAAGGGATTATCGGGTTATCAGGAACAACCAGCTTTCCATCGACAAAAGTAATCGATTTGCCGTTTTCAGGAACAGGAACTCCATTATATGACTTCATACTAGAGGGATCCTCTCAGTTATTTTCTTAATAACATGAAAAAGGTGCCGCGTACTGTGGAACCGCGGTCAGATTTTTTGAGGCGCGGTTGCGTGACTGAAGATCTTCCCGCAGACCGGCCGACTCAGGCGCTCCTCAAAAAGTTCCGAAGGACGGCAGGCAGGATGCCGCCATTGCGGTAGTAGTTGACCTCAACCTCGGAATCCAGGCGGGCGATTACTTTGAAGTTTTTCTTCTTACCGTCGGCGCCCGCAGCGGTTACGGTTATTTCTGAGCGCGGCTGAATGTAATCGCCGAGACCGGTGATGTCAAACACCTCTTCTCCGGTCAAACCGAGCGAAGCCGCATTCTCTCCTTGCTGGAATTGCAGCGGCAGCACTCCCATGCCTACGAGGTTGCTGCGGTGAATCCGCTCATAGCTTTCAGCAAGCACCGCCTTAACACCCAGCAACAGCGTGCCTTTGGCCGCCCAGTCACGCGACGAGCCGGAGCCGTATTCCTTCCCGGCGATCACCAGCAGCGGAACACCTTCCTGTTTGTACCGGGTGGCCGCGTCGAAAATCGACATCTGCTCACGCTCCGGAAAGTAGAGGGTGTAACCACCCTCCTTGCCGGGTACCAGCAGGTTGCGCAGGCGGATGTTGGCAAAGGTTCCCCGCACCATCACGCGGTCATTGCCGCGCCGTGAGCCAAAAGAATTGAAGTCTTTCTTCGTAACCCCGTGTTCGATCAGGTAACGGCCTGCCGGGCCGTCCTCCGGGATATCGCCCGCAGGAGAGATGTGGTCGGTTGTAATCGAGTCGCCCAGCAGCACCAGCACGCGCGCGCCGCGGATGTCCGTGACAGGTGGGATGTCAGCGGTGAGATCGGTGAAGAACGGCGGTTCCTGTATGTATGTGGAATCCTCGCGCCACGGATAGAGCGCTCCGCCTGCAACCGGGATGGCGTTCCAGGTTTCGTTGCCGTCCCAAACATTGCTGTAAACCTGGCGGAACATTTCCGGCCGGATGGCCCGATTCATAGCATCGACAATTTCTTCGCGCGTTGGCCAGATGTCCCGCAGGTAAACCTCTTTACCATCACGGTCTTTGCCAATCGGTTCGTTGAGCAAATCGATATCCACCGTGCCTGCCAACGCATATGCCACAACCAACGGTGGGGAAGCCAGATAGTTGGCGCGAACCTGGGGATGAATGCGTCCTTCAAAGTTCCGGTTGCCCGAAAGGACCGCGGCCGCGACCAGGTCGTATTCCTCCACGGCCTTCGATACCTCCGGCGGCAGCGGCCCGCTGTTGCCGATGCAGGTTGTACAGCCGTACCCGACCAGATTGAAGCGGAGCCGCTCCAGCGGTTCCATCAATCCCGCCTCTTTCAGATACTCCGTCACGACCTTCGATCCCGGTGCCAGGCTGGTTTTGACGTAAGGCGGGACGCTCAGCCCGCGCTCGACAGCTTTTTTCGCCAGCAGTCCAGCCGCAAGCATAACGGAAGGATTCGACGTGTTGGTGCAGGACGTAATTGCAGCAATCACCACTGCGCCATGGCCGATCTTTGCGCTGGTTCCGTTGAAGCTTATGCTGGCGGTTCGGCTGACATCGCTGGGGGCGAGCCCCAGCCCGCGCTCTTTCGGCGGGGCCGTCAAGGCCTTGCGGAACGCGCTCTTCATGTTAGAGAGCGCAATTCGGTCCTGCGGGCGCTTGGGCCCGGCAAGGCTGGTTTCAACGGTTTCCAGATCGAGTTCGATCGTTTCGCTGTATTCGGGGTCGGGCGTGTCAGGCCCATGGAAAATCCCCTGCTCTTTGGCGTAGCGCTCGACGCGGTCCACTTCCTCTTCCGTTCGTCCGGTCTGCTGCAGGTAGCGCAGCGTTTCCTCATCCACCGGAAAGAACCCCATGGTTGCGCCATACTCAGGCGACATATTTCCGATCGTCGCGCGGTCAGGCAGCGTCATTTGTGCCAGGCCTTCGCCGTAGAACTCGACGAACTTGTCCACCACGCCCTTTTTACGCAGGATTTCGGTCACCGTCAGGACCAGATCGGTGGCAGTCACTCCTTCGCGCAAACTGCCCCTCAGTTTGAAGCCCACTACTTGCGGCGTCAGGAAATAGTACGGCTGGCCCAGCATGGCCGCTTCGGCTTCAATGCCGCCCACGCCCCAGCCAAGCACACCCAGGCCGTTAATCATCGTCGTGTGCGAATCCGTACCAACCAGCGTGTCAGGATAAAGGACTGTCTCCGTCCCCTGCTTGCTCGCCAGTACGACTTTGGCCAGAAACTCGAGGTTCACCTGGTGCACAATCCCAGTGGCCGGTGGAACGACGCGAAAATTCGCAAACGCCTGCTGGCCCCATCGAAGGAATTCATATCGTTCACGATTGCGCTGGAATTCGATCTCCGCGTTGCGCTGTAACGCCGTAGGAATCCCGAACACATCTACCTGGACCGAATGATCGATCACCAGATCGACCGGTACCAGCGGATTGATCCGCGAAGGGTCGCCACCGAGGCGCTTCATCGCCGACCGCATGGCTGCCAGGTCCACGACAGCAGGAACGCCGGTAAAATCCTGCAAGATCACCCGGGCCGGCTTGAATGGAACTTCGCGTGGGGCGACGGATTTAGCGTTCCAGGCGGCCAACGCCGCCACATCATCTTCCTTGATCAGCTTGCCATCGCAGTTTCGCAGCACCGCCTCCAGCAGGATTTTGATCGAAAAAGGGAGCCTCGAAATGTTCCCCAGCCCTGCCTTCTCAAGAGCTTCCAGGCGAAATATAGTGGCGCGACCGTCTGCAGTATCGAGCTGCGAACGGGAGTTGAACGGGTTGTTGATTCTGCCCTCAGCCATATTCGTATGTCACGAAAACCCTTTATATTATCAGGAATTAAACCCGTTGACGAACCATTTTCTTGGAGTGCATGGTCTGTTCCCACTCATTCGGCTATCAGTCCGAATGTGGTTGAAGGTGACCAACGAGCAATCGATGGGCCTTTGGACTCGAATCACTGGTACGGCGTAAAGCTGCGAGCGAGGAATTATGACTGTGCATGGTTGGTGGCCATTGGTGGGGGTTGGAGGTGGTTGTAAGTCGTTGAAAATGTGAGATGGCCGTTTGAGGTGCCGTCATAATTCGTGGCCACTGGTGGCACGATGTCCAGGTGAAAATAAGTCGAACTCGGCAATGCGTGAACGAAGAATCAATAACTTAGGCATGGTTCGTGGCCATTTCACATGGACATCCACCTGGACATCGTTTATGCATAATTGGTGAATGTCTGGAAGTTACTGACAACGCAAACAAAAGTCACATGGACATCGCGCTAAATTGAGCGATTATGCAAAAATCCACCTGGACGTTTATGCAAAATCCACCTGGACATGGTTTTTTTAAGTCGACTCAGCCGCGGCGGGATGGATGGTTTCTCCGAGCTGCCCCGATTATCCACAGGGCCAAGCCTCCGGAACCGATAACGAGGCCGACAGGAAGCATCCAGAGCGATGTGAGGAAACCTACAAAGAAGACTACCGCCCCGGCGATGGCCATGCCGTCGTCCTGCCGGGCTGGTGCAACATTATTATTATACGTCGGCGCGGACTCGCAAGCGGGTCCATCCCAGAATCGAGTGACAAAGTTCGATACGCCAGGAGGCTCCAGGCCGGCGCCGGCCGCAGGGGCCGGCCCTGGTGGCTGCGAGGTCAAGCGTGATCCGCAACTGCGGCAGAATGCATCAGTCGGGTCGATAGGTCGTCCGCACTTAGGGCAAAACATTCTAGCCTCCCTGGCCAGTGCTTACTCGATCCTCCTGGAAACAAGGCAATCATATCGCCGCAGCGTGGCGCGCATGGGTGCCTGGCAGGCGGCGGCCGTGCTTCCATACCGGCGAGCGCGCTCAGCGATTATCTTAAGAAATTCCCTTGCAACTGGTGACCCGGAGTCTGCCTGCTCCTTAAGTATCTTCAAGCCCAAGAGAGCGGTTTCCTCATCATCGTTAAGAGGCACTTCGTCCCCCTGTTTACCTAAAGGTGATGAGTGAAATATACACGGGAGAAGACGTACGACCAATGAGACTTTAGTACCAAGACCTTCGTCTACTCGATGATCTTCTCAAGCCTCCTGATCTCCTCTTCAATAATCCTTGCTCTGCGAGCTTTCGACATCCCGGGTTCCGTGGCCAGGCCGGCAGCTCGAACCACGCTCTGAGCAATCGACCTGAGCATCTCCGCAGCGACCTTATTGCCGGCGCGCTTCTGCTGTCCCAGGAACCTGACGACGTCCTGGGCCTGCTTGTACCACTCACGCAGTTCTTCGTCATTGCCTTCTTTCATAAAACCCTCCGGTTCGAGCGAGTAGGTTTCGTTCTTCCTGGCTTGCGTAGTTTTCGATTCCTTGAGGTGCGTAAGCTCCAGGCCGAAGGCTTCCAGCGAGTCGGCGTCAGGGCAGAGCCGCATGATTTTTATAAGCCATTCGCCAGACGGTGATCGCCGGCCTGATTCCCACTGCCTATAGGCGGCGAAAGTGCAGCCAATCCGCGCCGCCATGGCCTCTTGTGAGAGATTCAGCTTCCGCCGGAGGCCGCGGACCGCCGCCGACAAAAAATCTGTGGAAATCTCAACTGTTTCCCCCGCCTGTTCGCAGATTGCAATGCTCGCGCTGGGATGCTCGTCTGTCCTCCTTGTGCCTTCCGCCCCAAGAACCGCTTTTTTATGGTCCAGAATCAGCGCGGCGAGGTCGAGCTTTCGTGCTCCTTCCTCCGATGCAATAGCCTGTATCCTCGCCAGCTTCGTGGCGGGTGGGGCGTGCACGCCTGCCTCCCAATACGCATAGGTGCGGAGCGAGACGCCGATCGTGTCTGCCATCTCAGCCTGTGTCTTGCCGAGGATTTCTCGGAGCTGCCGCAACGGCTCTGAAAAAAGTGGGGCCGGCTTCAATTTTTGTCTTGACATGCAAGTTTCTTTCATGCAATATTCCTGCATTATGACGGTAAACCAGCGTTCAGTGAACGCTAGTACACGGAAGAAAGATAACATCCCAGGCTGCAGGATTCCAGAGCGAATCTCCCGCCGCATCTTGAGCACGCCTGGCGCTTCCGCGAGGATCGCGAGGATTGCGGGGTGCTCGAAGTCCTACGTGTCCGCGGCCCTTAACGGCCACGCAAGCGCGAGCGATCGGCTGATCGATGCCATCATCTCCTATTCCGAGGCGATCCACAGGGAGACGGTCTACGGGCTTGCTTACGCGCAGATTGTCCCCTGGCTTGATGATTTGCAGGAGCAGCGGTCTCGCAAACCTAAATCGCAGTGATGCATGGAGGTGATTTATGGCACAGATGCTTTTTGATTCGATCAGACAATCAGCGCAGGGCTCGATGGATTCCGCAGTGCTGGCCCTGCTGGTAGTCGGGCTGTCGATCCTGGCGGGCCGGCTGGTGTTCTGGCTCCTGGAATAACTTTGGGAGGGCACGAGACCGCCGGGATCAATCGTCTCACCGCGTGGGGGCGAAATGGACCCAGAGATGGCTGAAGACCTGAAACTACTATCCACAGTCGCCGCAAAAGTCAGCGAGAAGACGGCGCGACGAATCCGGGCCATAGGGCTGGCCACCGGACTGAGCGACGGCCAGGTGGCGCGGCTGATCCTGGACCGCGCGATGGAACTGTTTGAGCACTGGGACCCGAGCATCAACCCTCGCTATTTCCTCAGCAAAATCCAAATCAGCGAGCAACAGCTTAACCTCTTTTCTCTTCACCGCGAAGGTTTTGAACGTTTAGAACGTTTAGCCGGTTCATGCGAGGAAACAAAAGACCAGACAAGGGACGATTACAGGGATGAATGATTGGATTTCAGTAGAAGAGGTTGCGGAGTACGAGCGGATCAGCACGAAGCAGGTGCGGCGCCGGTGCAGAATGGGCGCGCAGCCGGCGCTGGTTGCGAGGTACGAGGAGCGCAAGTCCGGTTGTCCGGTTCTGAGGATCGACCCGCGGTCGATGACATTCGAGGCGCAGCAGCGGTATCGCGAGGCCATGCTTCGCCGGATCGCCAGCGAAGCAGACCATGCCAAAGAGGAGAAGCCGCCGGCCAGCCAGGCGCTTTTTCCGGAGACTCCGCTTGACCAGGCGGTGTGCGCTGCGCGCGCGGAGCTTCCGCCGAGCCAGTTCAGCGTGGCAATGCAGCGGTTCAAAATCATCCAGCCGCTCGTGAACCACGACTTTATGGCGGTGTCATTCGACCAGACGGGATTCGCGCGGAAGATGGATTACAGCATGGCCATGGCGCGCGCGGCGGGAGTGAGCTACAGGAGCATACGCAGGTGGCGGCATGAATTTGAGGAAGTACTAAAATCCGCCGGTCCCAAGGAAGCCTTCATCGCCTTGGCAGACGAGCGGCCGGGGCCGGAGCGCGGAGCGAGGACGCTCGACGCGTCCATGAAGGCATTCATCCTGGACTGCTGGATCAACAGAAAGCTGAGCCGAAGGCAGACGTACAAGGCGCTCTGCCAGTACCTCGAAGAAAAGCAGCGCGGGTGCGGGGCGCGCTGGGCCTACGAGATACCGAGCGAGTCCACGGTGCTCCGCTTTATCAACGCGCCCGAGCCGTACGGTCTGGGCGGCGATGACAACCCGCTGCGGGGCGGACCTGAAGCTATTAAAGAAGCCTGCGGCTACATCGACCAGTTCTACGACCACGAGCAGGCTGGTGACGCCTGGATCATCGACGAGAAAGAGATCGACGGGGTCTTTTACAACCCGGCCCGGCACCGTGAAATCTTCTGGTCAATCTACGTGGTCAGTGTGATTGACGAGCGCACGACGAAGATTCTGGGATGGAAGCTCGCCTACCGCCTGAACGCCGACACCGTCCTCGACCTGCTGGAAGAAACCCTGCGCAGCTATTTCCTTCCGAAATTCCTTGTCAGCGACCGCGGCGGCCACTTCCGCGGCAAGGTTCTGCGCCGCACGACAGTGAGATCGCGCGGTGCGCTGATTGACCGGGCGATCGGTGCGATGGATTTCTTCGGCGTCGAGGCGCGCCAACCCCGCGACAAGAACCCGCGGGCCAGCCGGATCGAACGGATTCACCGGATTTATTCCGATCTCGCGCAGCGCGACTTCGGCCCATCCTGGCGCGGGCGCAACGTGGAAGAGCGGAAGATGACCGGCATTGACGAGCGCGCCGAGCGGCACCTGCGCGAGCACTGCAAGGAAGGCACGAGCGGCCCGCTATTGCTTTCAACCGCAGACGCCGAGCGGCTGATCGCGCGGTGGGTCGAGGAAATCAACCTTGCAGAAACCGACGCCAAGGGATGCGCGGGGATGAGCCGTCAGGCGGCCTTTGAAGCCTTCAAGCCGAGCGCAGAAGAGATTGCGCGCCGGCGCGTGACGCAGGCACAGATTGATGAGGCGTTCGCAGAGCGCGATGAGCGGGTGATCCGTACCGGCGGCATCATCGAGGCCGCTGACGGCCTGCGCTACAGCTCGCCGGAACTAATCGGGCGTGCAGGGGAGAAGGTGACATTTGCCAGGCTGCGCCGCGACCGGACCAGGATTTACGTCGAGATCGATGGCCGGGTGGTGGTTGCCACGCACCGCGTGCCGGCGCCGAAAGGTGACGCCGCGGCCGCAGCGCGCGAGGCGGAAAAGCTGGCGAAGATACAGCGGCTCTACACGCGGCTCGGCGGCGTCCCCACCTTGGAGAACGCACCTGAGCACGAGACGCCAGAGCGGGAAGAACCGAAATCTGTTGCGGCCTCGGTCGAGGTGGCTGAGGCGATTCCCGCCGTGCCGGAGCCGGCCGAAAGGCTTATCGGGTTTGCTGACCTGGAGTAGGCAATGAAGGACCTGACAAGGCGACTGCGGGCAGCGCCGCTGGAAGCGGCGACAGAGATGATACGCCGCTCGTGCTTTCCACGCGCCGAGCTGGAGCAGCTTTACAGGTCGCTTCTCCACGACGAGGAGAAGGCGGCGCTGCGCAGCGTGATCGCCATGTGGCTCCACGGCAGACGGCCAGAACCGCAGCCGGCGTGGCTGGCGGCGCTGGCGAACGGCGACCGGCAGCTGGCGATCCATGCGGTGATCAACGCCGGGATGAGCGACTCCGAGCTTCAGAGATTCGACCGGCTCGTGAAACTGCAGCCGGATGGGCATCTGGTGAGGCAACTGCGGGCTGCAATCGAGCTGGAACAAAAAAGGAGGGAAATCGGTGGCAAGCGTGGCTCCAGAAATCGTATCACGCGGCGCTGAGGGCGGCGTCGTTGTCAACTCGGTTGTGAAAAATCTCACGACCCTGGCGAGGAAGGCTTACCAGGGCAGGTGCATAGTCGCGTACTCCAGCAGGACGGGGGTCGGGAAATCGCGCGCGGTGGACTACCTGGCCGCGACGCTGATGTATCCGCACCGGATCGTCAGATGCAAGCAGACAACGTCTCTCGTGTCGCTGGTGCGGTCCATCGCGCTTGACGAGGACTTTAAGGTCACAAAGTCCCACCACGCGATCCCCAATACTGCGGCGCTTTACGAGCGCGCGGTAGAGCGCGCCAGGAGCTCGCCCTACCTGCTGGTGATCGACGAGGCGGACCGGCTGAAGGCCAACTGCTTCGAGATGGTGCGAGACCTGTGGGACGATGCGCGGATTGGCATCCTGCTGGTCGGAAACGAAATCCTGGAAGCGATCATCAACGAGCGGCACGAGCGCCTCAGCCGGCGGATTCGCGTGCGGTACGTCCAGCCGGAACTGAAGCGCGACGCGCTGCGCGAGGTGCTCGAAGCGATGGGCTTCGAATTCACCGACGAAGAGTTGTCGCTGATCTACGAGAAGGCAGGCGGCTCGCCGGGCTGGGCGGAATCCCTCTTGAACACGCGCAACGACATTGCCGAGTCGCACGGAAAGAAGCCTGACATCGAGTTCCTGCGCGGCGCCCTGCAATACTTCCCGACGCTCGCGCAGAAGGGGAGGAAGCAATGATCGAGAAATCGTGGGCGAACGGCGTGAAGGAAATCCTCTCGCGGCCGGCGAGGAAGGAAGGAAGCAAAAAGTCATGGAGCAAGTAGCCGACACGATCACCAGCCTGAACGACGATCTGCTGAACGCTGTGATTGAAGATGTGTGCAACCGCGACGACGACGCGGCGATCCAGCTGCTCAGGAACTGCCCGATGGGAATGACGCGCATCATCGGTGGCATCTTCGAGCGGCTGCAGAAAGGCAAGAAGCTCGCGGACGTGGCGATGGCGGTATCCGTGGCCTTTGAGATCGGATGGCGCGCCTGCGAAGCGGTCCGCGAGTGCCAGGCGCTCGAAAGGATGAATCATGAAAATCCTCATTGTAGATGACGATCAGTCGCTGCGGGAGACGCTGGCGCACCTGCTGCGCAACGAAGGCGACATCGAGACGCTCGAAGCCGGCTCACTCGACGAGGCGCGCGAGCTGCTGCCGGAAGCCGACGCGGTGCTGAGCGACGGGAGCTTCCCGACGCATCCAGGCCGCTTCGACGTGCTGACGGTCCACGATTCGAACTGGGCGCCGCTGCGCATGGACTGCGAGAAGGCCAGGATTCCATTTGTGCTTTTGAGCGGGAATGAGGTGCTGGTTGAGCGCCTGCGCGAGGCGGGCGGCGAGGCCTTCGCCAAGCCCCAGGGAGCCGTTGCAGCCGTGCGGCGGGTCTGTGTGCTGGCGAGGATTCACGCGGACGAGGCGGTGAGGCCGGAAGACCCCAGGGTCCAGCTTGCTGATATCAGAAATTCCCAGGGCGATGTCCTGGACGCCGAGGAGCGCGACACGGTTGCGCGATCCTGGTGGAAAACGTTCAGGAGGTGATGTATGGCATGGCTCGGTTTCTTGCTTGGACTCTGGACCGGGGCGATCTTCACGGCGCTGGCTATCGCAATCTGCCAGTCCGCTAAGGAGGCCGACGAGGCCATCGAACGGGAGGCTGTCCGTGGAAGCGATCCTCTGTGAAACGTGCCTTGAGCGCGGGCGGCGGCGGCCGGCGACGCACCTTGAACTTCGGATGTGCCACGACTGCTTCAGCGGCAAGCCGTTCTCGCATGACGAGCTGCTCGGCGAAGTTCCGCCCCAGGGCAAGCGGCGCTCGGTGCGCGACCTTACGCCTGATCAGCGCGAACGCCAGCGCGAGGCGTGGCGGCGCTGGAAGCAAAGGAACCGCGAGGCAGTGAACGCCGCCAACAGGGAGCGCAAGCGCCTGCGGCGGCTGCTTGGAACAATCTGATGGAGGGCTGAGATGAAGACATGGCAGGAGGCAATGGAGGAAATCGCTCAGGCGATGGACCGGGAAGCTGCTCCGGACGCGATACCGCTGGGCGAAGCGGTATTCTGCGCCGATTGCGACGTGATATCGCGGCGTACGCCGACCATGCGGTGCCTGGTGTGCGGCAGCGAGGCGACGCTTGACCTTGCGAAGGTACTCAACCGCGAAGAGAAGGAGGTTGGAAGCAGGCTATGAAAAACCAAGAAATCCATTCCTGGGAAGAGGCCGACCGCGCCATGGAGGCTCTCGCGAAGGTTTCCATCACACGGCGCGCAACGCAGGCGGAAATCGACGCCGAAATCGCCTCTGTGCACGAGACCTATCGCGGCAGGCTCAGCCGGCTGGAAGAAGAAATCGAAAGTCTCGAGGCCGCCCTGGCGAAGTTTGCGAAGAAGCGGAAGAGCGAATTCAAGCCGGACTCTGAAGGCGGCCGCAGCCATGAGCACGCGGGGGTGGTTCTCGGCTTCCGGCTGACGCCGCCCGCCGTGCGGATCGAGAACGAGCCGCGGGCGATTGACTTCCTCTCGCGTTTCGAGGGCGGAGTTTATCTCCGCGTGAAGGCGGAGCCAGACCGGCAGGCGCTGGCGGAAGCGCTGAAGGACGATTCCAGTCCGATCGTCGAAAAGCTCGCGGCGCACGGAATCACGCTGCAGCAGAAGGACAAGTTCTTTATCGAGGTGAAGGAGGTGAGATGAAGTGCATCGACTGCAGCGCCGCTGGCATTGACGCGCCGGCAACGCGCATCGTTGACGGCAAGGGCTACTGCTCGTCGCACGCGCGGAAGTATTTCCCTCCGGGCGCGACGCTGCCGCCGGAGCTGTCAGAGAGCGTCACAAGGGAAGGAACAAGCATGAGAACCAAGATCGATGTTGACGGGATTGTGGCGGACTACAAGGCGGGGACGCCGGTGATGGACCTGGCGGAGAAGTACGGATGCCACCACACGTACGTTCGCGGGGTGCTCAAGAAGCATGGCATCTATGGAACGATGCCGGCGCAAAGGCGCGGGCGAGTTCCCAGAGATATCGCCCCGCGAAAGGATGCGGCCGTTACTGCGGTTCCGGCGGGATCGGTGGAGATTTCAGAGCAGCAGCGCGGCCAGGCGCGGTGTCGTGTGGCCATGTTTGAGGTGGAGGGCGATGCCACCAGCGTGCAGCACGCCGTGGACGCGATCAAGGCGGCGCTCGAATCGAGGTTGTCATGAGCTGCGAAATCTGCGGAGGAAGCGGGTGGATGCATGTGCGCGCGAACCACGCGAGTGGAAGCGCGACGGCCGTGGCGCGATGCGTCTGCCGGACGCGAGCGAAGGCGGAAGAGGAAAAGCAGCATCCGGGCGGATTTCTGCCGTTTGGCGAGATTGCGATGAGCGGCGTGGCCCGGGCGGTCGAGGAAGCGCGGGAACGCATCGAGGCCCTGGGCGATCCCGACCGCGAGATTGCGCGGATCATCATTGAACGCAGAGGGAAGGCGCATGCCGTTTCCATTGGAGAAATCTGTAAGCTGATGTGGCCGAGCGCCTGGTACGGCGGCGGCAGCGCGGACGCGGCGGAGCTGCACAGGCGGCGGAACCTGCTGGCGCGGACCGTGAAGTCGAGCGTGGAGCGCATCCGGAGCGAGGCGCGGCTGCCGATTGCCGCCACGAAGGGATCGCCCGGCGGTTACTACATTCCCGTGACGGCCGAGGAGTGCGATGAGTGCTACCGGCGGCTGTTTGGCGAAGGGGTGAAGCTGATTCTGCTGTCGAGGCTGTTTCGCCCGGAGGCCGACATTGTGGCGGAGCTGCGCGGGCAACTGCGCCTGGTGAACCATGAGTAAGACAAAGGGAAATCCGCCGGACCCGCGCCACCATCGGCTGATGGTGGAACTCGACCGGATGTATCGCGCCTACAACGACGGACTGCCGCTGCCGAATCCTGGGCGCGTGGCGAAGCGCCTGGCGGAATTCCTGAAGGCGAACCCGCAATGGCCGCTCGAGCGGCTGCGGTGCGCGGTGTGGTTCCGGTTTGCCACGATGGAGGCGAATCCGGCGGAAGACCCTGCGCTTTGGATCATGCGCCTGCCGAATTACGCCGCCGGACCGCTGGGGAAGTTCGGCGTGGTGCTGCAGCATCGGGCGCGTGAGATTGCCGAATATTGGATCAGCCATCCAAGGGAACCGAGAAGAGAGGATGGCAAAAGCTGGGAGGCCGTATGACGAAGGGCCACGGGCGCGTGACGCGGAAGACGCTTGCCGCGATGTTCGCGGAGTGGCGGAAGCTGAGTCCCGACCAGGCCTTCGAAGGCAGCGAGCGCGACGCCAGGCTGGAATACGCTCGGGCACACCTGCCGCGCTTTTCAAAGAGCGGAGCAGCGCCGGCGTCGTGGACCGACCTCAGCGAGCGCGAGGGGCGACTGCTGCTGAAAGCGATGCGGGAGGAATCGGGCGAAGGTCCGGCCTGGCGCGCGCAGCTGATCGCGCGGCTTGGACAGGAGCTTTTCGGCGCGCCGTGGGACCGCCTGCTGGCGGACCGAATGGCCGCGCGGTTCGGTGTGCATCGGCTCGAAGACCTTACGCCGCGGCACGCGCACGAATTCATCGAAGAACTGATCTCGCGCATTGCTCGCCGCGACGGCGTGAGCATCGAGGAAGCAAGAGTAAGGCACGCCCTCAGGATGGCCCGGCATGAACCGAAATGACGACAGTCTCGCCCAGCGCTGTCGACGGTTGTTCAAAGCGCTGTTTCCGGCGCTCAAGGAGCGGGCGAGGCTCGATGGTTACGCTCTGCTCTGGCACGGAAGCCTGGCCCGCGACATCGATCTTGTCGCTTGCCCGTGGACCGAGGCGTGCGTTGACCAGGCGGATCTCGCCGAGCATCTCCGAAAAGTGGCAGAGGCTGTCACAGGCTGCTGTTTCGCGGCCCCGCACGACAACGTGCCCGTAAAAAAGCCGCACGGCCGGCTGGCTTGGGAGTTTCATTTCGGCGGCGGACCGTATATCGATCTATCGGTGATGCCGGTGGCTAGAAGTGACAAGCAGTCATTCAAGATCATCTTGCCGAGGCCGTCCGCCGGCGAAACGGAGGAAGGATGAGAAAAAGGGAACAGCCCGAAGGCCGAAACGAAGAAAACATGCGGCCTGCCGCTGTGTGGAGGATTGCACGATGATGCCAGGGGAAGTGACAAGATTCAAAAAAGGGCATGTGCCATGGAACGCAGGCCGACGTATGCCGGGCTACCAGCGCGGGCGCATGGCCGAAACGCAGTTCAAGAAGGGGCAACGGCCGCACACATGGCTGCCCGTGGGGACCATCGTCAGGGACCGCAACGGCTACCTGAAGATGAAGGTCCGCGACGATCCGCAGGAGATCGCTGGCGTCGGCTCAAGTTCGACGAACTGGATGTACGTTCATCGGATGGTGTGGGAGTCTGCGCACGGGCCTGTTCCGCCGGGACATAAAGTCTGCTTCAGGGACGGGAACAAGGACAACTGCCAGCTTGAAAACCTTGTCCTGGTCAGCGACGCGCAGCGGATGAGGGCGAATTCAATCCACCGCCTGCCGCCGGAGCTTGAGCAGGTGATCCATCTTCAAGGGGCTTTGAAACGAAGGATAAGGAGGCTTGAACGTGGCAAGGAACCACTGCGAGGACCTGCGGAACCATCTGTTCGAAACACTGGAACGGCTGAAGGACAAAGATGAGCCGATGGACATCGAGCGCGCCAGGGCGATCTGCGAAGTTTCGCAGCAGCTGATCAACCTGGCAAAGGCCGAAACCCAGCACGCGCGGATGCTGGTGGACATCACGGGCCAGGAAGCGAAGCTGGGGAGCGATTTCTTCCAGACCAGCAAGGCGCTGCCGGAGGCGGAATGATCTGCCACCGAGCGATTTGCAGCAGGGAGTTTCATCCGAAGAGAAGACACCAGAAGTACTGCTCGGCCTATTGCCGGCGCAAGGCCTTTGACGACAGGGTGCCGCTGAGGCGGGTGCGTCGGCGCGCAGATGGCACTTCCTCGCGGCGGAAAAGCGTCGTACGACGCTTTAAGTCGGTCGATGGCATCCCTGTGGCCTACCGGACGCGGCAAGCCCCCCTGCAGGCCGATTCTGGGTTTACGTGGCAGGCGCCGCCGGCGAGCCTGAAGGGCGCGCTGACAGAGATGGCGCTGCGGTCGCCGGACGCGATGCTGCGCCTCGCGGCCGCCATAAGAGAAGATGCGGAAGCGCGGCCCTGCTGCCGAGGCTGCCGTTTTGCCTGCGCCGATGGCGAGCCGTGCCGGATTCTGGGCGCAAATGCACTTGCGCCCAACAACAATCCATAGTAGGTTCCACTGCGAGAGGCGCAAGCCATGGTGTTTCGCGGGTCTCACCAGCTCAAAACCGCGAGCGCTCAAGCAGAGCGCAAACTCAAAGCGAGGGCCGTCCGCTCGACTTCTCCCCGGCGGCCTTCCGAGGCGGCGGGACCTGTCGCCCGCCGCCTCATTGATCGAGATTGACTGAGAAACAGCTTGCATTCCTCAAAACCGTTACGCCGCCCGCGCTCGAAACCGAGCGAGGCTACGGCATCCCGGCGGCAGTCACGATAGCCCAGGCGATCCTCGAATCCGCGGGGCGGGTGGCCGGGCATTGGGAGTGGGGAGCAAGCCCGCTGTTCCGCCTGGCAAACAATCCTTTCGGCATCAAGTATTCCGACACTTCGCCCGACGCGGTTTACGGCGAGCACGATGTGGCTACGCACGAATTCATCAGCAACCACGAGCAGATCGTCGTGGCGGGCTTCCAGCACTTTCCATCTCTCACAGAAGCATTCCGGCAGCACGCCCTGCTGCTGCTCCGTCCGCGCTACGCTGCGGCATGGCGGCACAGGAACGATCCGCGGGCTTACGCGATCTGCCTCGGACCGCGCACGGCGGACAATCCCGACGGCTGCGGCTACGCTACGGACCCGGATTACGGCCGGAAGCTCGTGGCACTGATTGACCGCTGCGACTTGACGCGCGCGGCGGAGCTTTATGGAGCTTCGCAGGCTGGACCGCAGCAGCCTGCGCATGCCGAAGCGGAGGCCGATTTAAGCGCTGTTCCGCCCCAACCAGCGCCGGCCTCCGCCCCTCCAGGAGGCCAATCATGAGGCGAGGATTTATTGTCCGACTCACCCTGCTGGCAGCGGCATTGAGCGCAGCATGTGGCGGCTTTGTCCCGCTGCTGCGGGCGGCGACGATTGACGGGTCGCTGACCTATGTTTACGCCACCGGCACGCAGCCTGATGCGGGCAATAACTGGCCGGCGTGCACGGCGACGCTGACGATCAAGGTGCAGTGATGAAAAACTGGAGAACAACGACTCTCGGCGTGCTGACGATCCTGGCAGCGCTCTGCCACGCCGGGATCGCGCTGCTGCAAGGCCAGCCGGTCGAGTGGAGCACGCTGTTTGCCGCGGCGACCGCCGGGATCGGGTTGATCCATGCAGCGGACGCCAAAGGCTCGGCAAAGTGACGCTGGATATTTTCTATACCGCGGTTTGGTGCATCGTGATCGTCCTGATGGCGATTTCGATTCTGCTGCTGGTAGGACGCGATGACTGAATCTGTTGATGCAGCCCGCTACGAGGCCCAGGCGGTCCGGCAGCCCTACTGGCGCCGGGCGCTTGGCCAGCTCGATGTTTTCATCAACGTGCTGGCCGGCGGTGCGCCCGACGACACGATCTCGAGCCGGATGCAGCGCTGGAAAATCGGCGATGTCCCAAAGCCGAACAGCGCGAAGCGGGCGGTGGGCAGCTTTATGTGCTGGTGGCTTGGCAAGCTGCAGAAGGACCACGATGTCAAGGCCAACGCCGGCGATCTGGGCCGCGCGGAGGCGGAAGAATCGCGCACGCGCCGCACGCTCGAGAAGAGCGGCGCGGAGGACGTTCGCTGATGCTGGACCTCGGGATCGGCGGGCTGTTTACCGGGCCGGTGGACGCGCTGCTGCACGTCGGCGACGACAAGCTGCAGCGGCAGGCGATGAAATCGGTGCTGAGCGCCGGCTACTCGGCAGCCATCACGGCGCTGTTCGAGACGGGCAGGAAGGGGCTGCTCGGCGAGGGCCACGCACTGCAGCAGACCGCGCGCGCGCTGTGGCTGAGCCTGCAGCCGATGGTAGAAAGCGGCCTGCTCGACCTGAGCGTTCCACAGGACCTGCTCAATCCCGATGAGCTGGCCAGATTTCAGACAGCCTACAACAGCAGGAGGCTTTAGATGAAGACATTCGTGATTGCTCTGATCCTCTTTCCTGCAGCGCTTGCTGCGCAGACGCAGACGAAATTCTCGATCAGCGGGAAGGCGCTGGGCTTTTCCGCCGGCGGGACAGGCGTTGCGGCCGCTGATGCGGTGAGCGCGGTGCAGATATCGCCGAACCTTACGGTGCGGAATGACAACATCATTCTGAGTGATCCGTCTTCGCCCTCGATTGCCGCGTTTGAGCTGGGAGGCGCACAGTACGATCTGCCGCTCAGCGGCGTGCTGAAGAAGACCTTCCTCGATCCGGCGAAGTACAAGCTTTACGCCGTGGCCGAGGGCGGGATTGTGACCAGTTCGCTCGGGCAATCGCCCGCGGCGAGCGCCGGGATCGGGCTGAACTACTATCCGCAGTCCGCGCCGGCTGTGGTGATCAATCTGTTCGAAGCGCGGTGGATCAACGGCCGCGTGCCGGTTTCGGCAGCGCGCACGGCGACGAACGGCATCGCCGTATCGATCGGCCTGACGTTCAAATGAGCCCGCTTGAAACGATTTTGGCGGTGACGGCGCTGGTCGGCTTCCTTCTGACCTGCCTGACGTTCATCGCCGGCGTCTGGAAGCTGAGCTGGGCGGTGAGAGGCTGGGTGGAGGCGCAGCAGATTCACGCGCAGAACACGAGAGAGGTGACGGGAATCCTTCGCGACTTCGTGGAGGTCCAGAAGGACGCGAACCGCCAGCTGCATGCGAGCGTGCTGAGTCTGAACGAGCGGCTGGAGCGTTTTGACTCGGAGCGCGAGGACCTGCACCGCGCGGTCCGAGCCGTCAACAGAAAGCTCGTCTATCTCGAGGGTGAAAATGCCGAGGTCCAAAGACACGCTACGTGAAGTGATACGCGGAGAGATTCTTCGCCAGGCGGTGGAGTTCTATCCGAAGTGGGTGACGCGCAGGTCGCTCCTGAACCTTCTCGACATGGCGGGCTACCCGGTGCTCGAGGAAGACCTGGACTTCCACCTCGAGTACCTCAACGGAAAAAACCTGCTGGAACTCAGGATTGACGATGCCGGCGTCGGCAGGCCGAAGACAATCTCGATGGTGCGGATCACGACCACCGGCATCGACGTGCTGGACAACCGCCGGCGAGGCGAACTCGGCGTGAGGCTTTAATGCATGGCGCGCTCACAGCAAACGCGGGTCGAGGAGCTGGACAGGACCAAGCCCGGCCTCCGGCAGTTCATAGACCTCTGCCTGGACGGCATGAAGCCCCTCGAGCATATCCACGAAGAGGTCGAGAAGAAATTCGGCGAGCGGATTGCCGTCTCAACCCTCTCGAGCTACAAGCAGCGGCGATGGCTGCAGCAGAAGCGGCGCGTGCAGGAGATCAAGGCGCACGCGCAGGCGATCCTGGAGCTGCTGGCCGGCGGGCGCGCGATTTCCGACATTCAGCAGGCGCTGCTCTTCGAGCGCGTGCAGAGCGCCATGGACGCCGGCGCGGAACTTGATCCGCACTTTCTGATGGCGGAGCAGCGGAAGTGGGCGCAGATCGAGCTGAAGCGCGCGGAGGTCGAGCAGGCCAAGGCGGCGCTCGAGCTGAAGCTCGAAGAAGTGAAGCGGCAGCGCGAACGCGAGCGGCGCGAAGTGGAGGAAGCTGTTGAATACGCAAAAGACCCGCGCGAGATTATCGCGCGAATCCGCGAAATCTACGGCATCGCTGGCCGGAGCGGTGAAGCTGCTGCCGTACCAGCTGGCGTGGATCAACGATGACGCTCGGATGAAGATCGTGGTGAAGGGACGGCAAACCGGATACAGCTTTGCGGCAACGCTGCGCGCTGTCCTCAACTGCCTGGAGCGCCGGCTGACCTGGATTTTCCTCTCGAAGGGCGAGAGGCAATCCCGGCTGCTGATGGAAAAGGTGGCGGACCACGCGCGCGCAATCGGAGCAGCGCTGGAATTTCACGACTCGGAATTTATGGAAGGGACTCTGATCAAGCAGCTTGAAGCGCGGTTCCCGAACGGCTCGGTGATCTACGGGCTGCCCGCCAACCCTGACACGGCGCGCGGCTACACGGGCAATGTGACGCTGGACGAATTTGCGTTTCACCAGGATGCCGCGAAGGTTTATTCCGCGCTGTTCCCGACCATCACGCGCGGCTTCGGGATCGAAATTATCTCGACTCCGGCGGGCCAGCAGGGCAAGTACTTCGAAATTGCGAAGAGCGCCGGGCTGGTGGACGGCTACCCGCGCGAGGCAGGATCGCCATGGAGCGCGCACCGTGTGGACATCTTCGAGGCCGTGCGCCAGGGCCTGGCGGAGCAGGCGGGGATGAGCGGCGATCAGATGATCGCCCAGCTGCGCGCCGGCTGCGAGGACGAAGAAGCGTGGCTGCAGGAATACTGCTGCCAGTTCCTCTCTGATGCGGCGAACTACATCCCGATGGAGATGATTTTCAGCTGCGTCAGCGAGCAGGCCTCGACCGAATGGCCGATTGAAGATCTGCGCGGCAAGGAGTGGTATCTCGGGATTGACATCGGGCGGAAGCGCGACCTGACGATTGCCTGGGCGTTTGAGAAGCTCGGCGACACGCTCTGGAGCCGCAAGCTGCTGGCGATGTCACGCGTGCCGTTTGAAGAGCAGGAAAAGGCGATTGCCGATATGCTGGAAGCCGGACCGCGGCGCTGCTCGATTGATCAGTCGGGGCTTGGCATGATGCTTGCCGAGCGCCTGGCGCGGCGCTACCCGATGGTCGAGCCGGTGCAGTTTACGGCGCAGGTGAAAGAGCGCCTGGCGCCGCTGGTGAAGGCAGCGTTTGAGAATCGCACGGTGCGCATTCCCGACAACCGCGAGATTCGCGGAGACATCAATGCTGTCAAGCGGTTTGTGACGCCCGCGGGAAACATCCGCTTTGACGCTGAGCACACGGACAAGGGGCACGCGGACCGCTTCTGGGCGCTGGCGCTCGCGCTCGATGCGGCCTCGCAGCCGGCGCACCACATGACCGACGCTTTCCTGGCCGGCGAGCCGCGCGCAGCGGAATTTGAGCTTGAGCCGATGGCGATCTGATGGCCTGGAGAGACACAATCCGAAGGATGCTGCACGGAACGAACGGTACGGCGCTCGCCGAGCCTGACTTTGCCGAGCGCGGCGTAGACACCTCCGAATTTGTCGGGCCGGCGGGGATGCCGCAGAAGCCGGTCCCGAAGCCAAAGGAACAGGCGCAGACGAAGCTGGAAGTTGATGAGAGCGTGCAGGGGCTTCCGGGTACGGCAAACCTGGCGGGTTTTGTCCAGGACATCGGCGAATACGATTCAAAGCTGATCGGCCTGGGCGCGATCCGAATCTATCAGAAGATGCGCCGCAACGACCCGACCGTGGCGGCGCTTGAGCTTGCCCGCACGCTGCCGATCCGCGCCGCGGACTGGGACATCGTGCCGGGCATCGACCAGACGCAGCCTGGCTACGCGCTCGCGAAAGAAATTGCGGACATGGCGCGGGAGAACTTCTTCGGCGGCCTTGAGCGCACCACCGCGGCAGGCGAAAAGCGGACACAGACATTCGAGAGCGTGATTGAGAACGCGCTGCTTTCGGTGCTCGGCTGCGCTGCGCACGAGGACATCTGGGAAGTCGATAAGGACAAGGGGCGCGTCAGGCTGGCGAGGCTCGCGCCGCGGCTGCCCGACACCTTCTATCAGTTCGTCACGGAACCGGACGGCGAGACGCTTTACGAGCTGATTCAGTTTGGTTATCGCGGCCCCGCCATCGAGCTGCTGCCCATCAAGGCCAGCAAGCTGGCGTACTTTGTGCTAAACCGCGAGGGCGCGAACTTCTACGGCCGCTCGATTTTCCGCCCGTGCTACACCCCCTGGTACTTCAAGCAGCACCTGATGAAGATCGAGGCGGTGGCCGTCGAACGCAACGGCCTGGGCATCCCAACGATTGAGCTTGGCCCGAACGCGAGCGACGACGACAAGCGCGCAGCCTGGGACTACGCTTCGAAGCTCTCGACGAACGAACGCTCCGCAATGGTGCTCCCGAACGGATTCACGTTCGCGCTGACCGGCATTAAGGGGCGCGTGCTTTCGGCCCGGGAGGCCATTCAATACTACGACCAGCAAATCCTGATCGCGGGGCTTTCCTCCTGGCTGCTGCTGGGCCAGACATCCACCGGAACGCGTGCGGTCGGCAGCGTGCAGAAGGATTTCTTCCTGCTGGCTGAGGAAGCGTTTGCGCAGATGGTCGCGGATACGATCACCACGACCAGCCTGCGCCGCCTGGTGGATTTCAATTATCGCGCCAAGCCCGGCGAGGTGCTGCCCTATCCGAAGCTGGTGTGCAGCGATATCCGCATGGTGGAGCTTGAAACCGTGCTCAACGCAGTGCGCGAACTCGCCGCGCAGGACGTGGACATGCTGCGGCCGACGCCGGAGCGAGACGACGCCGTCGCGGAGATGCTGGGTCTGCCGAAGCTCTCGAAGGGCGAGCGCGGACCGCGCCTTGCGCCCATTGTCACGCGGCAGAACCTGGCCAACGAAGTCGTGGAGGGAACCGGGGAGCACATCTCACCGGCAACGCCCAAGGGCGGCGAGAAGCGCACCGATGTGGTAGTGAAGGAAACCTCGAGCGACGGAAGCAAGCGGAAAGAGGACGTCAAACTTTCAGAGGGCGGACCTCACCCGACGGTGTACTTCATCCGGCACGCGCACACGGCGCTGAACAAGGACACCGACCCGGCGGACGAGAAGCTGAAGGGTCAGACCGACGTGCCGCCGGACGCCGAGGGCCTCGAACAGGCCCGGCGCGACGCAGAACAGTTCCGCGGCAAGAAGGTCGACGATATCTTCACAAGCCCGCTGAGCCGCGCGCGGGCGCTGGCCGATGCCATCGCCACGGTGACCGGAGCCGCCGTCCATGACGATCCCGACCTGCTGCCGTGGGATTACCACAAGCTGGTCGGCATGACGCGCAAGGCCGCAGAGCCGCTGCTTGACGAGGCGCGGGCCCATCCGGATTCTGACCTTGTCGGCGAACCCTATGCCGATTACCTCGAGCGGTGGAAGCGGGGCGTGCAGCACGCCATCAGCCACGCAAAGGCCGAGGGCAGAAGCGTCGCGGTGGTTACGCACTCGCCCAACCTGAAGGACCTTGATTACGCGCTCGGGCGCGGCCCTGCGGGCGCCGACGAGGCCCCGGAAACTGGAGGCGTCGTGAGCGTGAGGCTTGATGACAGGGTCCCGGCCGACCCGACCATCGGCCACTGGGTGACGATTAACGGGAACCACGTCTTTATTGACGAATCCGGCTCAGTGCTCAAGGGGCCTCGGGAACTCGTCGGCAAGAGGTTCGGTGATGAACCGATTGTAAGAGGAACGGCGGATGCTGTTGCGGACCGCCTGCGCGGGATGGGATACGACACCCGAGTGCAGCACTCCGGCAGCGCCTACGGTCCCAGCTCGTACGTCTATTTCAGGCGGGCGGACCAGAAGGGCGTTGAATACTACGCCAGGATCAGCACGCACGACCACAACCCGCGCGGGATAGAAAACGGTGAAGTTGGCTCCTACCACCCTTATCACAACACTGCGGAGGAGATCGCCAACGATGCGCACGCGACGGCGTCAAGGTATGAGGATGCGAAGGCGCGCGCCAGGACGAGGGCCGAGGCGGAGTCCATAAGAAGGTCGAGGCTGACTCCCGAGGAGCGGGCGCGCGAGGACAGAATGGGCCGCCAGCGGCAGTACATCCAGACGATCAAGAATCCTTCCAAGAGAGCTGCGGCGATTCGAGATTTTGAAGCGCGGTGGGGAGAGAAATTTGCAGAGGGCGGCCAAACCCACCGCGACGCTGCATCGACCTGCGTAAGCTGTGTATCTCAGCAGCCGGAGCGCGTCGCTGCTGGCCATGTGCCTGAGGATAAGGCCGCCCGCATCGATGATACCGTTTTCCTCGCCGATGTCAAGAGGCCCCGGACGCTGCAGAGTCCGTTCTGGCGCGAGGGCCACGATCCGTCGCTTCGGCTGGTGCATCCGCACGAGATGCACGTCGACTTCCCCGCGCACCAGGCGAAGATGGACGCCGCCGAGCTGAAGGTGAAGCACATCCTGCTGCGCGCACGGCGCAAACTGCTGCGCGACGCTGCAGCGCGCGGCGCTGACATTCTACAGCGCGGAGCAAGCGTCACAAGCCTTACCGTGGCTCCGCCCATTGAAGTGAAGCCTGAGATCGAGCCGCTGCTCGCTGCAATCTATCAATACGCGCGCGAGGAGTTCAGAAACGAGCACAACCGCCTGGCGGCGTCCGCTCCGGTGGCGCTGGCTGAGGACAGCCGGCCGGCATCCGATCGGCCGGACCCCAGCCCGCTGCTGGCCGAGATCGCGCTCGACCGCTACGCGGGAGAGATCGCGAACGGGGTGCGGCGCGTGGTCAATAACATCCGCACCGGAGCCGTAACGATCGCGGATCTGCCGCGCAACCCGGATGGCAGCTACGATCTGACCGGCCTCAGCAAAAACGAGCTTGCGGACCTGATCTGGGAAGAGGCCCAGCAGCAGCAGTCGGGCATCCCGGCCATCAGTCCAAACCTTGAGGACAATATCGCCGCCGGAGCGGTGCGCGACGCCTTCCGGCGCGGCCGCAGCCAGGAGGCGCAGCAGATCATTGAAGCGCTCGAGCGCGCCGGCGCGAAGGTGCAGATCATCCGGGTCGCGATGCTCGACAAGAACGTCTGCGGGCCGTGCGAAGCCGCCGACGGCAAGCCGTGGCCGCTCGACGTGCCCGTGAGCGTGATCTGCGAGGGCGGCGACCTGTGCCGCTGCGAACCCGTGGAAGTGAGGGACTGAATATTGCGAGGTGATACGATGGTGACGAAAAAGGAAGCAGACGGCGAGCATCCCAGCTCGCACTACCTTGTGGTTGAAGACCCGGAGAAGCCGACCACCTGGCACCTGAGAGTGAAAGGGACGGACGGCAAGCCGGACCACCGCCTGATGGGCGCGGCCTGGGCGGCGCTGCACAAGGGCTACCGAGGGAACAAGTACGAAGGGCCGAACAAGGCAGAAGCGCTGCGCAAGCTGACGGCCATGTACCACGCCGAGGGCCTCGACCTGCCCAGCGAGACCTCCAGCGAGGACCCGCGCCAGGTCTTCGAGCTTTCCGACCTTGCCGCGCACGCGCGCATCCCCATCGCAGTGACGGGAGAATGGGTGAAGAGCGGGAGGAAATTCTCGATCACGCCGAAGCACCTGGCAGAGATCAAGCGGAACTTCGAACGTCGGCAGGTGCCGATCAATGTGGACTACGACCACGCGAGCGAGCAGCCGGAGGTCGCACTGGGCGGGCCGATCCCGAGCGCCGGCGAGCTGGTGGCCATCGAGGGCCCCGAGACCTACGTTGACCCGCGCGGAAACACCCGGCAGATTTTGTGGGGCCGGTTCGATCCGACCGACCGGGCCCGAGCGCTGGTGCGAGCGCGGGAATACCGCTACGTCTCCCCGGCCATTGACTTCAACGCGAAATCGAAGGAAACAGGAGAGCCGCTGGGTGCTGCGCTCACTACCGTGGCCCTGACCAATCGGCCATTCCTCGAAGAAATGCCGCAGGTGCGGCTGAGCGACCCGGAATTCCAACTGATGGATTCAAACATCGTCCATGTACCCGGAAACATCTCAAGCCCGCAATCGGCGGGAAAAGGAGGCAAGGTGAAAACCTACAAAGTGAAGAAGCTCGCCGACGGCGAGCACAAGGGCAAGTACGCGGTCTTCGAGGCTGACGGCGGAGAGCCGCTCGGCCTGGCAGAGGTCGAGCCGGACGAAGACGACAACCAGAAGGCGAGCGAGGCGCTGCTCAGCGAGATCGGCTGCGCCGGACTGAAGCTCTCCGAGGTCAAAGCACTGGTCGAGCGTGGAGCGGCGGTCAACCACGAGACCAAACTGCTCAGCGAGATCGTTGACGCGAAGGGCAGGATCGAGGTCCGCAAGCTGGACGAACTGACCGACAGCGGGAAGGTGAAGCCCAGCGCGACGCGCCGGGCGCTCGAAGCCGAGAAGAAGGCCCAGGATGCCTTCGCCGCGGGCAAGATCAAGGCCGCAGATCTGCAGGCGGCGACGCGGCTCGCGCTGAGCGATGCAGACGCTTTTGACCGCTTCATCGCCAACGCCGCAGCAGCCGTGCCTCTCGGCGAGCAGGGAACGGCCGGCGAGAGCGCTTCAGGGGCCGCAAACGCAGCCTGGAGCGAGAAGCTCGAAAAGCGCGCGGCGGAGCTGCTGAATCTGGGCAAGGCCAAGGACCCGGAGAGGGCGCTGCAACTCGCGGAGTACGAGCTGATCCACACGCCCGATGGCCTCCAGCTCTACGAGATGGCACGCAAGGAAAGGATCGAGGCCGCAAAGCGCTAACGCGCCGGTGGCCTGAAAATCTAATCCCGCCGACTGGCGGAAGGAGAAGAAACGATGGCTGAATTCCAAGGTGAAAGTTACCGTTACGCCGGCACCGTGCAGGTCGGCGAGCTGAGCGCGGTGGTGGCGGACAGCACGATCTACGCGGACGGCTTCACGCTGCCTGCCGGAGCAAACGCTGTACCGCTCGGGATCGTGCAGAAGGGCGTCGTGCCCAAGGGCGGCCCTTCCGACACCTACAGCGCCGGCGTGATCGACGGTATCAGCGGCACGGCCTGGCCTGCCAACTCGCTGCCCGCCTCACCGAAGGGCCAGGCGCGCAGCGTGCGGCGGTTCGGACGGAGCGGCTTTATCGCCGCGGCGCCCATCAACCGCGGCGACGCGCTGGTGATTGCCGACGCCAGCGGACGGCTGGAGAGCGTGACGACACTCGCGCCCTCCGCAGGGACCCTGGTGAACGTGATCGGCTTTGCAGACACGGCGGTGGCGGCGGCCGGCGAAACCGGCTTCGTCTGGCTGGCGCCGTTCCAGTACAAGGCGTAACGCGCCGCGGGCAGCCGCCCCTGCCCGTTGATCGAGTCTCAGTGTTCCGCAAGCGGGCGGCATAACGGAGATGCTGAGCCGGCGGCGGCCATTCCCGCCGCTCGACTACGAGGAGGTCTATGGACTCCAATATTGTCCACGTTCCCACGCTGGACACTCGGATCAGCGTCGCGTACCGCAACCGCGCCTTTGTCGCCGACCAGGTCTTCCCGATCGTGGCCACCGACAAGGACACGGGGAAGTACGCGAAGTACTCCAAGCAGGCGCTCCGTGCCGTGGTGGACACGCTCGATGAGGGCGGCTATCCCCGGCGCTATCGCCTGAACCAGGAACCCTATGGGTTCTACGATTGCCAGGGCCACGGGGTAGAGGTCCTGCTGACGGACCGCACCCGAAAGAACGCCGACAACCCGGCGGAGGTGGACCTGGTCCACCGCGACTTCGTGCAGGGGCTCATCGCCATGGGCCGCGAACTCGAAGTCATCAACCTGATCAACGCCACCAACATTCCGCAGAATGTCACGCTGTCCGGCACGTCGCAGTGGTCGAACAGCGCGAGCGATCCGATTGCCGCCATCATGGCGCAGATCGAAACGATCCTGCAGAACGTGCCCGGCTCGCAGCCGGAACAGATGCGGCTCCTGCTGCCCCGCAGCGTGTGGCGCACGATCAAAACCAACACGGCCGTCAAGGACTACTACAAATACACGCTGAACATCGGCGTGGATGCGAAGCGCCTTGACACGGGCTGGCTGGCCGCCGCTCTGGGGATCGAGAAGGTCGTGATCGCCGACAACGTCGGCCTGACCTCGCAGCCCGGCCAGACCGACACGCTGGCATTTAACTGGCCGTCGGCCCCCGGCAACAGCATCGCGCTGCTCTACTACACCACCGGAACGCCTGCGCCGCTGACGCCGAACTTCGGCTACATCTTCCGCAGCCGGATCGATTTCTACCCGCTGCGCGAGGTCCGCGACGAGCACGGCCTGGGCACGCTGATCATCAGCCAGGAATCGCGCGACACGCTGATGATCGAACCCAACGCCGCTTTCCTGTGGGTGAACCCCATTTAGTTCGCCCTGACCCGGCTGCTCAGCCTCCAGGGCGGCGCGCGCCGCCCTGGAGCCAAAAGAAAGGACAAATCAAGTGGCTGACAAACGCAAGAAAGTTGAGCTGGTCCACCCGATTTCGCACGACGGAAAGCTCTTCACGCGCGGTCTGCACGACCTCGACGAAGACCTTGCCGGGCATTTCCTCAACCTCAAAGACCCGATCACCCGCGAGCCGATTGCGCGCGTGCCGGTTGAGAAGAAAGTCGAGGCTGGGAAGGTGGAAGACGATCCAGCGGCAAAGGAATCGCTGAAAGGTAAGAAGTAATGGGCTACTGCACGGTTGACGATGTGGCGGCGGAGTTTCCGTCATTCGTCAGGAACGCTGACATCCAGGACGCGCAGATCCAGGCGTGGATCGACCGCGCTGCAGCGGCGATTGCCGCTGCGCTCGTGCAGCGCGGCTTCGATCCTGACGCCCCGCCGCTGCCGCTGACCACTCGCCAGAGCGCGCTGCTTTCCGGTCTGAACGCCGCAGCGGTGGTGCGGCAGCTGGGCGACGTGCTCGCCTCGCGCGTGTCGCTGCAGACGGGCGAACCGGCGGTGGCCGGAGCGCGCGGCCAGGCGCTCACCACGATCCTGAAGGATATCCGCGCCGGCGCGTACGATCAGTTTTTTGGAATCCAGTCGCGCTTCCGCGACAGCAACGCCTTTGCGGGCGCCGACACGGACGGCACCACGCCGGAAGACCGCCAGGAGAATCGCGCCTTTGGCATGAATCAGGATTTATAAGATGCTGCGCTTCACGCTCCAGATTAAGAACGCCGACCAGGTTGATTTCGCGCTTGCGGGCCTGCGCGGCGACCTGGACAACTACTCGCAGGTGTGGCCGGCGGTGACCGAAGAAATCGAGAAGGAGGAAGCGGCGCTGTTTGTCACGCGCGGAGCCGTCGGCGCGCACGGTCCCTGGGCGCCGCTGACGGAGAAATACCTGGAGCGGAAATATAAGAAGTACGGCGAGCAGCAGATTGAGGTGGCGACAGGACGCCTACGACGCGCGCTGACGGACTCCACCTCAGGCGATGCGATCCGGCAGTATCTGCCGCGGTCGATGCGCTTCGGGACAACGCTGCCCTACGCCGTCTATCAGCAGACGGGATGGCGGCCGTCGCACCTGGGGTGCTTTGGCCTGCTTGGAACCATCGTGGACCGCATGGTGGGGAAGAAAAAGCCGCGCGAGCGGTTTGCAGAAGGATTCGTTCCGCCGCGGCGCGTGATTGACCCGACGCCTGATCTGGGCACGGCCATCCAGCGCGCGATGATGAAGGCCATTGACACGATGGCGCGCCGGCGCGGGTTCGCCGCGGCAAGCGCGCTTGGAATCACAAACATGGGTCCGGGCCAGGCCCGCACCACGGGCTACGGGATTCTCACCGGCCAGCTTCTCGGGGAGGGGATAAGCTGATGCCCTGGCAGCCGGCCTATAACGCCTTCGGAGCCGAGCCGCTGATCCGCCAGATGCTGGCACTCGTCTACCGCGACATCCAGGCCGCGCTGGACTTTGTAAGCGGCGCGCCAGGAAGCCTGCCGCCGTTTACCGTCTATCAGCTCGCAGAGTCCGTGACGCCGAACTTCCCAGCGATTCTGATGGTGCCGCAGTCGCAGACTTTCGACCCTTCGCAGGCGAACGTGGCGCACGAGACGGTGCGAATCTTCTGCGCCGTGGCAGCTGCCCACCAGGACCCGAACGCTGTGGCCGTGCTGGTGCAGCGCTACGCGATGGCGGTGTGGCACGTTCTGACCGCGGCGTTCGAGAAGACCTCGGGAGATTTTCTGCTTCCGGGCCTGGCGCTGCCGGCATCTGCCTACGGCAGCGGCGCAATGACTTCCGGGCTGCCGGGCGGAGCGCTCAAAAGGCTGTTTGTCGCTCAGCCGGAATACGCCGAGCTGCGGCAGGCGAAGAGCATGTTCGTGAAAGCCGCAGGGCTTGCTATAGAGGCAGACTTGTTCGAAGCATAGGAGGAAAAACCAATGCCCGTAGATGCAACAAAAATCCATCAGGGACCGGGAGTAATCTGGCTGGGCGTAAAGGTGCCGCAGGCCGGAAAGCGCCTGGTGATCGACGCGAACGGCAATCCGACCGAGACCGGCACCGTCCCCACGCCGCCCGCGCCGATTTTGTCAAGCGTGCCCGGCGGAACACTCACCGCGCAGACGCCCTTCGTGAAGGTCACGTACGTGAATCCAAGCGGCGAAACCGACGCCTCGCCGGAAGCATCATCGAACGTCGCGGCGAACAACTACCTTGTGGTGCAATCGCCGCCGCCCGCGGCAAACGCCATCGGCTGGAACGTCTACGCCAGCGAGACGGCAGGGACCGAAGTGCTGCAAAACGCCGCGCCGATCCCGATCGGCCAGAACTGGACGCAGAGCGGCGCGCTCGCGACCGGCACGGCCGCGCCCCCGGCGACCAACAGCACCACGGCTGTCTATGGCGGAGCGATTGACGGAGCGACCACCTTCGCGCTCGAGCCAAAGCTCAGCCCGATCAAGGCCGACCAGATTTTCGGCGCGATTGATTACCGACCCGTGGACGCCGACGGCATGATCGAGGTCACCCTCGAAGAGACCAACCTCGAGAAGCTGAACTTCATGCTGCCCGGCTCCTCGTACTCGACCGGCACCGACACTGCGCTGCCGCCGGGGTTCCAGAACTACCACCAGCTCACATACGGCGGCCTGTTCCTGGCCCCTGGGGTGAGCGTCGCCGTGATCTCGCCGCGCACGAACTATCCTGGAAAGTTCGTCGTGGCGCAGCTCTACAAGGCGATAGTGACCAAGCCGCCGCAGCTCGCCTTCAGCAAGGAAAAGCCGACGCTGGCCAAGATCACGATGAACGCCATCGCGGACCCCACCCGGCCGGCCGGTGACCAGCTGGGTTCGATCTACTGGCAGATTTAGCCCCTGTTGCGTTTGTGTGCGGCGCTGGGCTTTTTAGCTCGCCAGCTTCCTGGAAATCGCAGCAAGGCCCAAAAGCGCGCGAGCGCGAGGGCAATAAAGAGAGGCAGTGATGAGCGATCGGAAAACCAACGGGCACAGCAAGCTGGAAGATTTCCTGCTTCCCGAGTTCCCAGAAACCGAAGAAGCCACGCTGCCGAGCGGCCTGCGGGTGCGCCTGCGGCCGCCGGTCGGGCTGGAATTCTGGGCGCGCGTGGGCGACCTGCCCGGCTCGCTGGCGGCCGCCGCGCGCGGGGAAAAGGCAGAGAAGCCCTCGGCGGACGAGCTGATCGCCTGGAGTTACCAGCTGATCTGCGCTCTGATCGCTGAGCCGAAATTCAGCCGCGAGCCGAAGGAGGGTGAGTTCCATCCACGGCGGCTGAGGCCCGAGGACCGCGCCTGGCTGGTGCAGTACTACAACCGCTACACGGCAGGAGGTGGCGGCGCTGCTCTCGAATCCTTTCGCGACGCGGCGGGAGAACCTGCTGGCGCTCGACCGGGTGGCGAAGCGGTACGGGAAGGCGCCGAGTGATTATTTCCCATCGCTCACGCCGGCGTGGAAGTGGGAGCTTGACCTCGCCTGCTTCGTAGCCGGCTGCGAGCAGGACGCCAAAGACATTGAGGCTGCGGGCCACCGCAGCGACGTGATCAACCTCTGATGGCGGACAACATTCTCCAACTCGCACTTGAAATCGTCGCCAACCCCAGCCAGGCGATGCAGGCCATCGAGGACTTCCGCGCGCAGGCCAAGGCCGCAACCGCAGACGTTCAGACGGCCAACCAGGCCGCCGAACAGGGCGCGGCCGCGGCGGCCGGCGCCATGGAGCAGGTGGCTGCAGCGCAGCAGGAAGTTAATCTGACCGCCGAAGCCATGCGGCGCACCATCGCCGCCTCGCTCCAGATGCAGGGAGCGACGGCCGAAGAGGCTGCCGAGGTGTATCGCCAGCTGGGGATTAACGCCACGCAGGCAGCGGCGGAGATCAAGGCGGCGTTTGGCGACGCCTCGAGCACCGCGCAGGCTGCCTCCGCAGAAGCCCAGGCGGCCACAGGCGGAATCCGGCAGTCAATGAATGAGCTGTTCCTCTTCCGCCGCGCGCTCTCCGCCACGCTGGGCCTTGCGGCGCTGGGGTTCTACATCACGGAGTGGGGCCGCGTCGCCGAAGCCATCAAAGACGCGGCGCTCGCGCTCGGCGGCTACGACGAGGAGATGCGGGCCGTCGAGGAGGACGCCCGCAAAGCGAGCGAGGCGGCGCTTACCAGTTTTGGCGAGCTTGACGCCGCGACCCGCCTGCGGCTCTCGCTGATTGCCGACAGCGACCAGCGCAGCAAGGAGACCCTGCAGCTTGAAATCCAGCGGACCGAGCAGCAGCTGCGCGATCTCCGCTCGCAGATCGACTCGGTCAACCGCCTGAAGCAGGCCAAGGAAGACCTGCACGCACTCGAAGTCAGGATGTCGTCAGAAGCGGTCAGCGGGATCGCCGGCAGCCCCGACGAACTCGCGCGCCAGGCGGAGCTGATCAAAGAAATTTCCGGACTTGAGTCGCAGCTTGGCGATAAGGTCACCAAGGACCTCGGCAAATCGATTGCCTCGCTCCAGGACGATCTCGACAAGGGCAACAAGGCCCTGGTCAACTATCAGGTCCAGCTGAACGAGCTGAACGAGAAGCCGCAGAAGGCCGCCGCCTCCATCGACAAGGCTGCGCAGGCTCAGGAGCGCTGGGCCAACGCCATCGCCACGGCGCGCGTGCACCTGCCGCCGTACATCGCAGAAATCGACAGGCTGCGCGAAGCGATTGCCCAGCAGGAAAGCGGCGTGGCCGGCACGCTGCAAATCCTGAAGGAATACGAGAAGACCGTCCGCGAGATGGCGGAGACGCCGCGGCAGTTGGGCTTTTCGATCCCCGAGGGCGGCGCTCCGATCTCAACGCAGATCCAGCAGGTTCACCAGCTGACCGAAGCAGAACGCGAGCAGCTGCCCACGGAGCGCGAGATTTCGCTGGCAGTTCAGGAGCTGACCCGCGAGTATCCGAACCTGACGAATGCCGAGCGGCAGGAGTGGGCGATGGTCATGCTCACCTCGCAGGCCTACCGGCAGCACATCGATCAGATCGGACACGCCGACGACGCGCACAAGAAGTTTATCGCCAGCCTGCACAGCCTGACCGGCGTCTGGGGCGTGCTGGCCACGCTCGGCAACAGCACCTACGAGCGCCTGGCGCAGGAAGCCCAGAACTGGGCAAACACCAGCGTGACTGCGCACCAGCTGGTGATCGGCGCGATGACTGCGGAAGTCGCCATGATGGGCATCGCCGCAGCCACGGGCGAGCAGGCCTACAAGCTGATGCTGCGCCAACTGGCTGAGTACCTCGAGAGGAAAGCCGAGGTGAAGGCCGCCGAGCAGGTGGCCGAGGCCCTGAGCTCCTGGCCGAACGCCGCAGCCATGGCAGCGCACTTTGCAGCAGCAGCGGCATGGATGGCGCTGGGCGGTGCGGCCGCCGCGGCTGCGAGCGCCGTGGGTTACGGAAGCACGATCGGCCACAGCTCCGGCACGAAGGCCGCGACCAAGGCGCAGACATCGGCCACGGCGGCAACGGCTACGACGACCCCGCCGGCGCTTGCTGCGGGCGCGGCCAGCGCCCAAGCCGCCCAACAGAACACGGAGCACACGATTCAGGTGATCTTCCAGGGGCCGGTGTACGGAGGCCGGGCGGCGACGCAGGAGATCATCAACAACATCAACGCCGCGGTGAAATATAACCGGCAGCAGCTCTTTGCCAGCCACAACCCGACAGGAGGGTCGCTCTAGTGGCCAACCCGAAGATCGTGTACAACTCGGTCACGCTGAACTTCAGCTATCCGCCGCGGCAGGTGCCGAACTACGACAAGGAGACTGTGCGGCACATCAACGTCGCTTCGAGCGGCAAGGTCGAGCAGGTGTACGAGCGCACCGATGCCTTCCTGGAGATCGCCGTGGAGGATATCCCCGATCCGGATGCTGCAGCCTGGTCGGCGTTCCTCGACTGGGCGAACCAGGGCCTGACGTTCAACTATTATCCCGATGCAAGCGCTCCGGGATTTACAACCTACACGCTCGAAACGCTGAAGGTGAAGCTGGCCTGGAAGTCGCCGGGGCTCTGGACCGTCGGCACGCTGAAGTTCAGGACGGTGGTTTAAGCGATGATCGTTGGGAATTCAACCTGGGAAACAGAGCTGGCGGCGGCGCAGAAGCGGCCGCTCTACTACCTGGTGATTGACTCGTTGCAGATTTATGTCACCAGCTTCGAGCCCGGCGATGTGGATGTAATCACCTCGGGCGGCTACGGCACAGCGTATGGCAGCGGCTACGGGACGGAGTAACCCCCAGGCCGCAACGTTTTCTGAAAGGCTCAAATGGCAGTTACGTTTGTCAACTGGAATGGGACGACCGGCCTCAATGCCAACACGCTAACCTTCGGCATGCCGTCTGGCACGCAGCCCGGCGACACGCTCGTGGTGCTGCTGCGCGAGCACGTCGCCTCGTGGACTGTCAAGCGGACTGTGACCTTCTCGCCTGGCAGCATCAGCGACACCTTCGGCAACAACTATATTCCCGTTATCTTCAGCTATGGGACCTTTACCGCCTCCTGGGCCTGGGTGTGCCTCGGAACAGTGGGTGACAGCTCCGGCTCGATCACGGTGACAGGGCCCTGCGACCCTGGCGGCGGAACCCAGGAAAGCGCCGGAGATGTTTCGGCCTTCCGCGGCGTGGGAGGATACGGCGTTGATGCTGCGGCCGCCTACCCTATGGGCGCCGCCGGCGGCGGCACGTTCTACACGCCGACGCTCACAACCACTTCCTTGAACGACCTGCTGATCGCCTACTCGTACGCGATGGACCTTTTCGTCAATGTGACCGCGAATCCACAGCACCCGACGCTGGTCTATACCCTCGACAGCATCTGGGACCCTATCGTGGCCTACGCGACCGGCGGCGTGGGGATTAATCAGAACGTCGATGTGTGGGCCGCGGTCACCAGCACCAATGGCAAGTACAATGCGCAGATCAATCTCTCAGGCGGCAGCGGCACTGACGCCGACTGGCAACTCGGCCTGATCGCTTTAAGGGCCTCGCCGCAGCTGCCGCCACCGCCGCCCGAGGTATTGCCTTATCTGATTATCCCTTCCGGTGAATCGCAGACGGTAAACGAGCTGGACGGCCACTCGAGCGTCGGCCAAATTGATGCGGAGGCCATTGATCCCACGGGCGACCTGCGCGCGCTTGCTGCCACCCCAGGCACGGCGGGGCTGACGGCGCGCGTCTGTCTCGGCTTCCCCAACATGAATCTCCAAGCGTTTCAGACGCTCCACACGATGCAGCTGCTTTCGATGGACCGCAGCCCGGAAGGTCTGATCCGCTTCCACCTGGCTGATCCGCAGCGCTTCCTCATGAAGCAGGTGTGGACGAGCGGCGGTCCGTCGGCCTGGCAGCCGGGCGATGACACGCCTCCGCCGCCTACTACCACGGCATTCATGTTCAACGGCTGGCCCGTCAGCGACAAGAACCCGCGCTACGTTCAGGGCAACCCTATCGACATTCTGCTGGTCGCCTGCCAGAACGAGCTGGGCCTGGGGCAGGACCCGTCGCTGCCGCCCAACCTGTGGCGGATGTACTCGCCGGGGCGCGATTCCACCCTGATCAATCCCAACCCCTGGCTTGACATTCCGGGAGCGCTCGCACTGCGCGATGGGCAGTTCAGCGGCGTGCGCTTTGAATTCAAGATCACTTCGGCGCAGGACGGCAAGCAGTGGATTGAAGACCAGATTCTGAAGCCGCTGGGCCTCTACTGGGTGGTGCGCGCAAACGGCCAGCTCTCGCTGAAGTCGATGAAGCAGCCGGTCTCGGTAAGCCCGTTCGCACTGAACGACGATAACATCATCGGCACGCCGGACACCGAGCGTTGGCCCATCGTCAACGTCCTCCGGGTCACGCCGGGCACGGACGACAGCCGGCCTATACCGATCGAGCTTGTTGACGCGGCAAGCAACGCCGTCTTCAACCAGCAGTACGAGCAGGATGTGCAGGCTGACGGCCTGCGCTACGGCTGGGGCGCGTTCCTGATCGCCGGGCTTCTTGCCGATAAGGTCTTCCGCCGCCATGCTTCGAACACCCCGGTGTATTCCATTCAGGCGTTCCTGGCGGCGGTGAAGGTCGAGGTCGGCGATTTCGTGACGCTGACGCACCGGCTGATGCTCGATCTCGAAACAGGCGCCATCGGGGTCAGCAATGTGTTGTGCGAAGTGATCGACCGCAACCCGGACTATTCGCAGGGCAGGGTGGTTTTGAAGGTCGCAGACACGCGGTTCATGAAATTCAACACGCCGGCACAGATCGCGCCCTCGGGCACGCCGGCCTGGGGTTCCGCCACGGCGGCGCAGCGCGCCCAGTACATGTTTATCGCCAGCAGCAGCGGGCTGAATCCCGACGGATCAGCCGCCAACGTGATCTTTTGAGGTCGCTATGTCGCAGCTTACATTCAGCTCGATCCCAGGGTTCTTCGATATCCAGGACAGCGCCATCGCCGCCGGCCAGCCGCTCACGGACGATTCGATACAGAAGATCAGCCACAACGCCAAGGCGGGGGCGGTGCGCAATGAGCGGATTTACATGGGTTTCTTCAAGAACGGCGATGTGGTCCCCGTTCCGACCAGCCCCGTGGACGGGTACCAGTATTCACGGAGCGAGGTGCAGTACGACTTTGTGCGTTACTCGATCCGCGCGCCAGCCGCCGGGTTCGTGTCCGGGCAGGCGGCGCGGCCGCCGCAGGCAAATTCCCAGCCCGCCGGCGTGTACTGGTTTGTCACCGACATCGACGACTCCACCGGCCAGGTGTTTATGCAGACCAGCTACTGGGACGGCTCGCACGAAACCATCACGAATGACGGCGTGGTTAAGGTTTATGCCGTCTGCCAGCGCCTGAGCGTGAACCAGGCAAACTGAGGTTGACTATGGCGAATCCGCGAACTGTTCTTCCGCGAAAGGGCTTGATCCAGCCGCTGGACGGCGCTCCGTGGTCCGCGGACGGCGATGCCAACTGGGCGCTGCTCGACGCGAACGTGGCGTTTATGTCGGACCTGCCTGCGGCCTCGCAATACGTCTCCACGCCCGGCAGCGGCCTGACGCTCAACCTCAGCGCCGGCGCCATACTGGTGGCCGGAGTGCTTTCGAGCTACGCCGGCGGCACGCTCACCATGACCGACGCCAGCACGAATTACGTCTATCTCGATCCCGGAGCAAATTATCAGCCGGCGTCGAACACCACGGGCTTCCCCGCTGGAGCCATTCCACTGGCGCAGGTGGTCACCGCCGGCAGGACCATCAGCAGCGTGACTGACAAGCGGCCAGAATTTGCGATGCCCTTCGCGGCCGTCCCTGCCAACCAGGTGATCGCCGGGCCGAGTTCCGGCGCCGCCGCCGTGCCGGGACCGCGCGCGCTTGTCGCGGCGGACCTGCCGGTGATGGTCGGAGACTCCGGCTCCGGCGGAACGCAGGGAGCCGTTCCGGCTCCAGCAGCCGGCGACTCGGCAGCCGGCAAGTATCTGAGCGCCTCGGGCGCCTGGTCTGTGCCAGGCCAGGGCGGAGTGAACACACAGACCGGCACGACATACACTCTTGCCGCGACGGACAATAAGAAGCTGGTTCGTTTCACGAGCGCCTCGGCGGTGGCACTGACGCTGCCGTCGGCATCGTCGCTCGGATCAACCTTTGCCTGCGCGATTGAAGACTCCGGCGCAGGCGACGTCACACTGACGCCGGCGAGCGGCACAATCGACGGCGCGGCGAGCCTGACAATTCACACCAATCAGGGCCTGTTTCTTTACTCCGACGGGTCAAACTGGTTCACCATGCGCGGCTCGGCGGGTGCTGGAGGCGTGCCGAACTTTGCAGACGCCGAGGTGCCCTCGGGCGGCGCTGGAACGTCATTTACGCTGGCCCACGCGCCCAACCCGGCGGCCTCGCTGATTCTCGTCTGGGACGGCCTGGTGCGCAAGGCAGGCGTGGACTACACCCTAAGCGGGAACACGATCACGACTTACACGAGCGTTAACCCTGTGGGTTCGAACCTTCAGGCGTGGTATAGATACTGATGGCAGTCAGCCAGATTGACCTCACCACCGACGTGCGCAACGTGCTGCCTGTGTCGAACGGCGGCGCCGGCGGCGGCGTGCGCGTTGTCACCAGCACGACCGACACAATTGCCGGTGCTGACGCGCGCAAGCTGGTGGTTTACAACAGCGGCTCTCCGGTAGCTGTCTCGCTGACGTCTCCGGCGACGCTGGGCAACCTGTTTGTTTGCTGGGTGGAGAACATCGGCGCGGGCGCCGTCACGCTGACACCGGCGAGCGGCACGATTGACGGCGCGACGTCGCTCGCGATCAATGCGAACCAGGGCGCGGTAATCTGGTCGGATGGAACGAACTTCTGGACCGAGCGCGGGATGGGATCTGGCGGGGCCGGCGCGGGAGTGGCGAGCCTCGACGGAATTACCGGTCCGGTGAGCTTAGTGGCCGGGTCAGGCATCACCATAACGGACAACAGCCCGAGCGCCGGCAATATCAGCATAGCAGCTTCATCCGGCGGTGGAGGGTTGACACTGATCTCTGAGGTGAAAGTGTCAACTGCCACGCCCAGCATCACCTTCTCCAACATCCCGCAGACCTATCGCCATCTCCTTCTGGTTTCTTTGGCTACAGTCTCGGACGCCCTCACGCGTCAGGATATCGGCCTGCAGCTTAACGGCGACACTGGCAGAGACTACGACAGAGTCTGGCTCGGAAGCCTCGGCAGCGGAAACACCGTTGCCGACAACAAGTTTGCTTACATGTGGACGAACGGCGCCAGTGCTTCGCCGAATACGCCGACCACTTCCGAGCTGTGGATTTATTACTACACCAACACGACCTGGTGGAAGATAATGAAAAGCACCACAAACGGGTTCAGCATCACGGGGAACAGCTCGAACTATGACATACAGATTTTCAGCGCCCAATGGAGGAGTACGGCGGCGGTGACATCGCTGACCCTCTTCGACACCGGGACCGGAAACATCAATGTCGGAAGCGTCTTCGACCTGTACGGCGTCCCCTAGGCTCCGCACGGCGTGCTTTCGCCTCGGAGAGGAGTTGCGTCGGGCCACGTCGAGTGCGTGGAAGACATTCGCAGGTGCAGATGGTTGATACCACAGGAGGTGTGGATGCTGAGAAGTCCGTTGGGATGGTTGGGCGGAAAATCAAAGCTGCGCGCGGAAATCATCAGCCGCATCCCGCCGCATACGACCTACGTCGAAGTCTTTGGCTGCGCGGCCTGGGTGCTGTTCGGAAAGCCGCCTGAGACCTCAAAGGTGGAGGTGCTGAACGACCTGGATGGCGAGCTGATTAACTTCTGGCGGGTTCTGAAGCACCGCCCGGCCGAATTCGCCGAGGAAGCTGCGTCACTTGTGGCATCGGGCGAGCTTTGGCAGGGATGGCGCGCGCTGCCTGCACAGGGCAGCGAGGTCGAGCGGGCGATCCGCTTCTTGGCCGTCTTGAAACTCGGATTCGGGGCTAAACGGATTTCAACGGCTTTTGGCAGCCACCGACTGAGGCCTCCGAAACACGTCCACATAGCATCGCGCGCGGATTTCGGCAGGATCATAGCAAGGCTCCGCACGGTGTGGATTGAGCGCCTTGATTGGCGTCGCTGTATCGAAAAATACGACGCGAGCACGACGTTCTTTTACCTCGACCCGCCCTACCGCTGCCCAGGCGCTAAAGGCTACGCATTCTCGTTCACGGACGAAGACCACCGGGCGCTCGCCGATGCCCTCCGCGGCGTCCGCGGCAAATGGATGCTGTCATATAACGACGATCCCTGGATCGCGAAGATTTACGAGCGTAGGGGATGGTACATTGAGAGGCTAAATTCGCTTTGGACTGTGAACGGCAGCGGTCCCCTCCGGACGCAGGAATTGTTGATCAGTAATTTCAAACCGGCCACCGCGAAGCCGCATGAGGCTGCGTCCAAGCTCGGGCCGTGACGGGAGCTCTTGTTGTGCCTGGCAGGCGTTAAACGCTGCCCTGGGACCGCCGCCAGACATTTCGAGTCGCCAGTGCGCCTCTGCCGGGTATCCTCGGCGGCGCCCCGCAGCGGTGTCCCTTCCCACTGTAGTGGCCACGAATTATGAAGATGCCACGCCAGTGGCCACGAATTCTGCAGGCGACTGGCCACGAATTCTGCACGCTCACAAGGTTGGTGCGAAAGGGGGGACTCGAACCCCC
>Ga0209581_1000365_pt1 | contig 107026 bp, 97 predicted proteins | sample Coa_R2_FD_187160 | JGI IMG/M metagenome (GOLD analysis project Ga0209581, IMG submission 187160) | Surface soil microbial communities from Centralia Pennsylvania, which are recovering from an underground coalmine fire - Coalmine... | ecosystem: Environmental > Terrestrial > Soil > Unclassified ...
GGCGGACCTAGAGCTGAGGGCCGAGGGCTGAGGGCTGGTCACGCGGCAGGGGTTCTGGGTGGGTGTGGAAAAGGGCTGAGGACTGAGGACTGAGGACTGAGGACTGAGGACTGAGGACTGAGGACTGAGGACTGAGGACTGAGGACTGAGGGCTGAAAACCGTAGCTCTTCCCACTTCCTACTTCCCACTCCCGTTCACCGCTCACGCGCAAGAGCTGAGGGCGGTGGGCGGATGGCGGTTCATGCGTCAAGAATTCTTGCGTGCACGCGATTCGCCGAGCAGCGGCAGTTGCAGGCCTTCGAGCTCGGGCAGATCCTTCTCGAGCCGCTCGATTTCCTCGCGGAACGCCTGCACGTCCTCGAAGCGGCGGTAGACCGAGGCGAAGCGCACGTAGGCGACCTGATCGAGCCGCTTCAACTCCGCCATCACCCACTCGCCGACGCGGCGCGACGGCACCTCGCGTTCGTTGACCGCGCGCAGCCGCCGCACGACCTCGCGCACCACGCCGTCCACGGCGTCGCTCGCCACCGGACGCTTCTGCAAGGCCCGCTCCACGCCGGTGCGCAGCTTGCGCTCGTCGAACGCCTCGCGGCGCCCGTCGTTCTTGACGATCGCCGGCAGCTTGATCTCCACCGTCTCGAAGGTGTTGAAGCGCTCGCCGCATTTCGCGCATTCGCGGCGACGGCGGATCGTGCTGCCATCCTCGCTCACGCGCGAGTCGATCACGCGGGTGTCTTCGTACTGGCAGAAGGGGCAGTACATGGCCGGTCAGCGGTCAGTAGTGAGCAGTGAGCGGACGAAGCGCAAGCCGGATCACGATGCGAACGTTCTTTGCCGCTCACCGCTCACCACCCGGCCGCTCACGAGTACACCGGAAACCGCGCACACTGCGCCGTGACCTTCTCGCGCACCTGCGCGATCACGCCGGCGTCGTTCGGCGCATCCAGCACGTCGGCGATTCCGTGGGCGAGCTCCACACAGTCCGCCTCGCGGTAGCCGCGCGTGGTGACCGCGGGCGTGCCGATGCGCAAACCGGAAGTGACGAACGGTTTCTGTGGATCGTTCGGCACGGCGTTCTTGTTCACCGTGATGTGCGCCTTGCCGAGCGCCGCCTCGGCGTCCTTGCCGGTGACCTTGCGGCCGATCAGATCGACCAGGAACAGGTGATTCTCCGTGCCGCCGGAGACGATCTTGTAGCCGCGCGCGATCAGCGTCGCCGCCATCGCCTTGGCGTTGTGCACCACTTGCCGCTGATAGTCCTTGAACCCGGGCTCCAGCGCCTCCTTGAAGGCGACCGCCTTGGCCGCGATCACGTGCATCAGCGGGCCGCCCTGGATGCCGGGAAACACGATCGATTGCAGCTTCTTCTCGAGCTCCTCGCCGGGATGCTTCGCCAGGACGATGCCGCCGCGCGGGCCGCGCAAGGTCTTGTGGGTGGTGGAGGTGACCACGTGCGCGTGCGGCAGCGGACTCGGGTAGACGCCGGCGGCGACGAGGCCGGCGACGTGCGCCATGTCGACGAACAGATACGCCCCGACCGCATCGGCGATGGCGCGGAATCGCGCCCAGTCGACGATCTGCGAATACGCCGAGAAGCCGGCGACGATCATCTTCGGCTGGTGCTCGCGCGCCAGACGTTCGACTTCGGCGTAGTCGATCAGCCCCTGGTCATTCACACCGTACTGGACCGCGTTGAACAGCCGGCCGGACAGATTCACCTTGGCGCCGTGCGTCAAATGCCCGCCGTGGGCGAGACTCATGCCGAGGATCGTGTCGCCCGGCTCGAGCAGCGCGAAGTACACCGCCTGGTTGGCCTGCGAACCCGAATGCGGCTGCACGTTGGCGTAGTCGCAGTCGAACAACTGCCTGACGCGCTCGATGGCCAGCCGCTCGGCGACGTCGACGAACTCGCAGCCGCCGTAGTAGCGCTTGGCCGGGTAGCCTTCCGCGTACTTGTTGGTGAGCACCGAACCCTGCGCCTCGAGCACGCGCGGACTGGCGTAGTTCTCCGAGGCGATCAGCTCGACGTGGTCTTCCTGGCGGTGGCGCTCGGCCGCGATCGCGGCGGCGAGTTCGGGATCGTAGCCTTCGATGCGCATGCTGCTCGGAAACATTCGGAACCTCGGCTTCGGAAGGCGGGCAAGGCGGAAATGGTAGCCGAGACGGGGGTGCAAGCCTAGGCCGCGGTGGCGTGCGGGGCGCGGCTCGGCGATAATGCTTCGTTTGCCGCGATCGCGGCCCTATGCGAACGACTCATGCAATACATCTACACCATGATCGGGGTCAGCAAGGTCGTGCCCCCGAAACGCGAGATCATCAAGGACATCTCGCTGTCCTTCTTCCCCGGCGCCAAGATCGGCCTGCTCGGCCTGAACGGCGCCGGCAAGTCCACCGTGCTGCGCATCATGGCCGGTGTGGACAAGGACTACAACGGCGAGGCGCGCCCGCAGCCCGGCATCAAGATCGGCTACCTGCCGCAGGAGCCGCAGCTCGACCCCGACAAGACCGTGCGCGAGTGCGTCGAGGAAGGCGTCGCCGAGATCCGCGACGCGCAACGGCAGCTCGAGGCGGTGTACGCGGCCTACGCCGAGGAAGGCGCCGATTTCGACAAGCTCGCCGCCGAACAGGCGCGACTGGAGGCGATCATCGCCGCGAACGACGGCCACGCCCTCGAACGCACCCTGGAAGTGGCCGCCGACGCGCTGCGGCTGCCGCCGTGGGAAGCCAAGATCAAGACCCTCTCCGGCGGCGAGAAGCGCCGCGTGGCGCTGTGCCGGCTGCTGCTGTCGAAGCCGGACATGCTGCTGCTGGACGAACCGACCAATCACCTCGACGCCGAATCGGTGGAGTGGCTCGAGCAATTCCTGCAGAAGTTTCCCGGCACCGTGGTGGCGGTCACCCATGATCGCTACTTTCTGGACAATGCCGCAGAGTGGATTCTGGAACTCGACCGCGGCCGCGGCATTCCGTGGAAAGGCAACTATTCGTCGTGGCTGGAGCAGAAGGACGAGCGCCTGCGCCAGGAGGAGGCCGCCGAGAAGGCCCGGCAGAAGGCGATCCAGCGCGAGCTCGAATGGGTGCGGCAAGGCGCCAAGGGCCGCCAGTCCAAGGGCAGGGCGCGCCTGAACCGCTTCGAGGAGCTGAACTCGATCGAGTACCAGAAGCGCAACGAGACCAACGAGATCTACATCCCGCCGGGCGAGCGACTCGGCGATCTGGTGATCGAGTTCCGCAACGTGTCGAAGGGCTATGGCGACCGCCTGCTGATCGAGGATCTGAACTTCAAGATCCCGCCCGGCGCCATCGTCGGCATCATCGGCCCGAACGGCGCCGGCAAATCGACGCTGTTCAAGCTGATCACCGGACAGGAGAAGCCCGACCGCGGCGAGATCGTGCTCGGGCCGACGGTCAAGCTGGCTTACGTCGATCAGTCGCGCGATGCGCTCGACGGCAGCAAGACGGTCTGGGAGGAAGTGTCCGGCGGCCGCGACATCATCACCATCGGCCGCTACGAGACGCAATCGCGCGCCTATCTCGGCCGCTTCAACTTCAAGGGCACCGACCAGCAGAAGATCGTCGGCCAGCTCTCGGGCGGTGAGCGCGGACGTCTGCATCTGGCCAAGACCCTGCTCGCCGGCGGCAACGTGCTGCTGCTCGACGAGCCGTCCAACGACCTCGACGTCGAAACCCTGCGCGCGCTCGAAGAGGCGCTGCTCGAGTTCCCCGGTTGCGCACTGGTGATCTCGCACGACCGCTGGTTCCTCGATCGCATCGCCACCCACATCCTCGCCTTCGAGGGCGAATCGCACGTCGAGTTCTTCCAGGGCAACTATCAGGAATACGAGGCGGACAAACGTCGTCGCCTCGGCGAGGAGGCGGCCAAGCCGCATCGCGTGCGGTTCAAGAAGATCGGCTAGCGGAGAGTCAGGGAGTAGGAAGTGGGGAGTGGGGAGTGGGGAGGAGAAGGAGCGGCGGCCCTTAGCCCTTAGCCCTTAGCCCTCAGCCCTCAGCCCTCAGCCCTTAGCCCTCAGCCCCAGGAGGCAACCATGAACTTCATGCGGATGCTGGAAGCGGCCTGGGCGCGCAACGATTCCCTCGTCTGCGTCGGCCTCGATCCGGAACCGGGGCGGTTCCCGGCCAAGTTCGCCAACGATCCGGATGCGATATTCCATTTCTGCGCGGCGATCGTCGACGCCTGCGCCGATCTGGTCTGCTGCTTCAAGCCGCAGTTCGCGCACTTCGCCGCGCAGCGCGCCGAGGCTGCGCTCGAACGCCTGATCGCGCACATCCACGCGCAGCATCCGGGCGTGCCGGTGATCCTCGACGCCAAGCGCGGCGACATCGGCTCGACGGCGGCGCACTACGCGGCCGAGGCGTTCGACCGCTACGGTGCCGATGCGGTGACGGTCAATCCCTATCTCGGGCGCGACTCGGTGCAGCCGTTCCTCGATCGCACCGATCGGGGCGTGATCCTGCTGTGCCGCACCTCGAATCCCGGCGCGCGCGACCTGCAGGATCTCTTCGTCGACGGCCGGCCGTTGTACCAGCACGTCGCCACGCTCGCCGCGCGGGAATGGAACGCCAACGGCAACTGCGCGCTGGTGGTCGGCGCCACCTACCCGGCCGAACTCGCGGCGGTGCGGGCGCTGGTCGGCGACCTGCCGATCCTGGTGCCGGGCGTGGGCGCACAGGGCGGCGACGTCGCCGCCGTGGTACACAATGGGAAAAATTCCTGCGGCACTGGCCTGATGGTGAGCTCCTCGCGCGCCATCCTGTACGCCGGCTCGGGCGTGGATTTCGCCGCCGCGGCGCGCCGCGCCGCGCAGGCCTTGCGCGACGAGATCAATCGCTACCGCTGAATCCGCGCGCGCAGGCCCCGCCAGCCGTACCAGGGGGCGAGCACGACGAAGTGCGCCCACAACCCGCACCACACCAGCGCGCGCAGCACCGGATTGCGCGCCGCCGGATCGAACGTGACGAACCAGCGCCACATGCCGCGATGCTTGTGCCAGGCCACGAACAGCGGCCGCGTGCGGCTCGATGTCCCCTTGCGATGGACCACTTGCACGTCGTTGGCGCAGACCACGCGTCCGCCGGCGTCGCGCACGCGGCGGCAAAGATCGAGGTCCTCGCAGTGCAGGAAATAGCCCTCGTCGAAGCCGCCGATGCGGTCGAAGACTTCGCGCCGCACCAGCAGCAGCGCCCCGGAGACGGCCTCGACGTCCTCCAGCGCAACGCCACCCGGAGTCGCCGGCAGCGCGACGCCGGCGAGCGCCGGCCAGCGCGATTCCCAGTGCGCCAGACCGCTCAGCGTGCACAGCGCGCGCCGCAACAGCGGATCGCGGCGCCGGCTCGCCGGCTCGGGCGTGCCGTCGGTGCCGACGATCGCCGCGCCGACGATGCCGATGCGGGGATCGCCGTCGAGCACGCCGCGCAGCCGCGCGATCGTGTCCGCCGCGAGCCGGCAATCCGGATTGAGGAACAGCACGGCATCGCCGCGCGCCGCGGCCGCGCCGCGGTTGCCGGCGGCGCCGAAACCGAGATTTTTCCCATTGTGGACAATGCGCACTCGCGCATCGTCGCGCCATCGCGCGGCCACCGCCGCGACCGAGCCGTCGGTCGAGGCGTTGTCGCTGACGATCAGCTCCACCGGCGTCGTGCTCGCGAGCACGCTGCACACGCAGTCGGCGAGATCCTCGCCGCTGTCGGCGGCGACGACGACGACGCTGGTCAGTTCGCTGCCGCTCGTCGCCTGTGCGCTCGCCACGATGCCGTGCCGGTCACGCCGCGGCGAGCAGCTTCTCGCCCTGCTCGGCAGCGTAGTTCCACAGGTCCGGCCAGTGCTCGCAGGCGTCGGCGAAGCCGGTCAGCTCCTCGGTGAGCGCCCGCGCACAGCCGGCATCGTCCAGGTCCTCGGGCCACTCCGCCAGGCGTGGCGGCGCCTTCGCCAGCAGCGCCTTGGCGTTGGCCTGCACGATCGCGCGCACGTCCGCCTGCCAGTAGACCGGCGCCTCGGTCAGCGCTTCCAGGCGGTGCTGCAGGCGGTCGATCAGATCGGCGCGCACAAAGCTCAGATATTCGTCGAGATGATTGACGCGCTCACCGGCGCCGGCATGGGCGAGATCGCGCAGCACCTCGGCGAGGAAACGCAGGCGCCGGGCCGGGTCCTCGGCCTTGAACAGGCCGAGATGGCGGCGCACGAACTCGCGCAGGAAATCGTTCACCCGCGGACGGAGCGCCGTGCGGGTCTGCGCCGCTCGCGGCCGCGGGCTTTCCTGCACGTGACCGATCGCCACCGGCAATTCCAGCGCGACCGTGTCGGGCAGGCAATAGCGCATCAGCGCGCCGACGAGACTGTCCTCGCCGCGGCCCACCGGATTCGTGCACGGCAGCAGGCGGCCGGCATCGAGCAGGAATGGCGTGAAGCCAGGCACCGCATCCGCGCGCGCGTGCGAAACCCCGTACAGCAGAAAATGTGCTTCGACGTTGCGCAGATAACTTTCGCGGTCGCGCCAGAAGTCGGCGAGGCTGGCGGCATCGAGGGACTGGTACAGCCACAGATTCGACTCGGTGCGCGTGCTGCCGTAGCTGCCGTGGTGCGTGGTGACGATGCTCGCCTGCGGCGTGAGCAGGTCCAGCCGGCCGAGATTCAGCCCGCGCAGTTTCGCGCGATCCAGCGGGTAGCGGTCGCTGGTGACCGCGCCGAGCGCCTGGCCGCACACCGCCAGGTGCAGCTCGAACGGATCTTCGTCGACTTCCTCGCCGGCACCGAGGGCCTGCTCCATGTTGGCGAAGAAGCGCGCCTGCGCCGTCGCATTGGGATTCGGATCGAACCCCGGCGCGGCGAACTCGGGCCGCTTGAGCGGCAGGCGTTGATCGTCATCGAGCAGCACCAGGCGTGCGCCGGCGGCGAGCAGCAGGGCGAGATTCACCCCGCGACCGCCGCCGAAGCGCTGTGGATGCGGATGGGCGTCGCGCTGCAACAGCCGGGCGATCGTCGCGCGCGCGCGCGGCTGCGCCTTGCCGAGGCGTTCGACGATCCGCGCCGTTTCGGCGCGGCCGATATAGCTCACCCGGCAGCCGGTGGTGCGCGCGAACTCGCGCAACAGATCGCGTTGCTCGTTGACATGCGCGGCCAGCGCCGAGTCGTCCAGCAGCACGTAGTGGCGATTGGCGCGGAAGCGGCGCTCGTAGTCGGCCAGCGAGGTGAGCAGGTGCGCGAGCTGCGGCGGCCGGTCGCAGGCGCGCACGAACACCGCGCGCAGTGGCGCGGGTGTGCGCCGCGTCGCGCGCTGCAGGCGCGCGACGAAATCCGCGTCGGAGACGAGCAGCTCGCGCTGGACCAGGCTCTCGAGCACGCGCCGGATCTCCTCGCGCTTGCCGGCGAGGCCGGCGATGGTCGATTGGATGCGCGCGGCGTGTTCGTCGAGGGTGCGGAATTCCCGGCACAGGTCCATCGCCTGCAGCACCTGGAACGTCATCACGTGGGTGGCGCCGGTGCGGGTGAGCTTGAAGATGCACTCCTGACTCGACAGCGAGGCGACCAGGCCGTCCTCCGAGGCATACAGCGGCGCGTCGGTGGCCGGCGCGGGCGCCGACGCGAGCGGCGCCGCCGGGGTGAAGGTGAACTGGTAGTTCAGGGTATTGGCCATCGATCGGAGGTTTGCGAAAACGGAACGAGGTTCAACGCGCGCGGCCGCGCCACCAGCGCCGCCACCACGGCCGCTGGCCGGATGCCGCATCGGCGCCGCGCAGGCGCGCGATTTCGGCTTCGAGCTCGGCGATGCGCGCGCCCGCGGCCATGTTCTTGCGCACCTCGCCATTGTAATGCCGATACACCGATTCCTCGCGGTCGCCGAACAGGGCGAGGTCCGGCAAATCCGCGGGCAGCGGCGCACGCGAGGCGACGGCGACGAAGTACAGCGGATCGTAGCCGAGACCGGCGGCGGGCGCGCGCGCGGCGCCGGTCGCGGTGGCCGCCTCGAGCCGGCACGGCGGCGCGTCGAGCCGCCAGATCGCCGACTGGAACAGGAGCTTCTGCCCGTACAGGCGCACATGTGGAAAATGCGGCATCAGCAGGGCCAGCAACTCGTCGCGGTACAACTCGCGCACGTGGTATTCGTTGCGAAAGCCGCTGACGTCGCTGTAAGTGCGCTTGTCGGGCGAGGAGATCACCAGCACGCCGTCGGTCGTGAGCGCGCGCGCGAAGCCGGCGACGAGCGCTTCCTGCGCGGCGACGTGTTCCAGCGTCTCGAACGAGACGACGACGTCGAAGCTCGCGGCAGGGACATCGAGCGCGGTGCAATCGCCCTGCCGGAATTCGAGATTCGGCAGGCCGCCGTAGCGCGCCCGCGCGTGCGCGATCGCCGTTTCGGCGATGTCGATGCCGACCACGCCCGCCGCCACCGTGGCCAGCAGCGCGCTGCCGTAGCCCTCGCCGCAGGCGGCGTCGAGCACGCGCCTGCCGGCCGCGAAGCGACGCGCGAACACGTACCGGTGCCAGTGCTCGTACCAGATCTCGCGCACGCACTCCGGCGTGAAGCGCTCACCGGTGAATGGAAGTGGCGGCGTCTCAGCCATGGCCCGTATCCGCGGCGCGCCGCGCCGCCGCCAGCGGCACCGATTGCGACCAGACGTGCGGCAGGCGGACCAGGCCAAGCTCCCGCGATTCGCCTCGGATCAGCAGGTTGCACTCGATCGTGTCGAACAGACGCACCCCCTCGGGATCGAGCGGATGTGCCTTGATCACATAGGCACCCGGCAACAGGGGCAGCTCCGGGAACGTGAGCTCCGCGACGTACACCGTCTCGCTCTCGCGCAACGGTGCCCGGCCGTCCATTTCCGTGCTCACTCCATACACCGGAGTCCCATCGCCGCGCACCACGCCGAAGACGACGATCGGTACGCGCCCGTCGCGCGAATGAACTCGCGTTCGCACGCGCAGTGTCGAGCCCTGCGCCACCACCAAGGTATCCGAGGATTCGCCATTCAAGGTCAGATCCAGCAGATGAAACTCGAGCATCGACCGCGCTTCCGCGATCCCACGGGCGGTCTCGGCCTTGTTGGATTTGCGCTCCAGGTAGGCCAGGTACGCCTGCGTCACCTCGAAGACGTCGCCATGGCGCTCGACACGCCCACTGCGCAGCCAGCACGCCTTCTGGCAAAGCTTCTGCACGTGATACATGCTGTGCGAAACCAGAATCAGCGTGCCGCCGCCGCCGAGATAGTCCTCGATCCAGCGCACGCACTTCTTCTGGAACGACTCGTCGCCCACGGCAAGCACTTCATCGGTGATCAACAGCTCGGGCTCCAGCGCCGTGACGATGGCAAACCCCAGACGCACGACCATGCCGGACGAGTAGTGCTTTACCGGTTCATCGATGTAGCGCCCGATGTCGGCAAATCCGATGATGGCATCCGCCTTCTCCCGGATCTGCGTCGCGCTCAGGCCGTGGAGTGCGGCGGACAACGCGATATTTTCCCGCCCCGAGTATTCGGGATGAAATCCGGCACCGAGTTCGAGCAGCGCCGCGACACGGCCCGACACCCGAACGCTGCCGGTGGTCGGGGTCAGCACCCCAGTGAGCAACTTGAGCAGAGTGGACTTGCCGGCACCGTTCTCGCCGATCAGACCGAGCGATTCGCCACGGCGTACCTGCAACGAGACATCCTCGAGCACCGGCACCGAATTCACCTGTCGGCGTCCCGCCAGAAGCTGCCCAAGCGCGCGCAGGCGATCGCGAGAGCGAAAGACCAGGGGATAGGATTTCCCCAAGTGCCGGGTCTCGACGAGCGCCGTATCGTTCACAGGAAATCCTCGAAGAACGGCTCGAGCCGGCGGAACACGGCAAGACCCATGGCGAGGACTAGCATGGCGACAAGGAATGAAACGACATGCGCGACCATCGTCTGGGCGCCGCTCTGCAGCAGGATGCTGCGAAAGAACTCCGGGTAATAGGTGAATGGATTCCAGTCGAGCCAGCCTTGGTAGCGTTCCGGCAGCGCGCTACGTTCATAGAATACGGGCGAGGCGAACATCCACAGCATCAGCATCTGTGGCAGCGCCGGCGCAAGATCGCGAACGAACACCTGCAGTGCCGCAAGCATCAGACCGCAGCCGAGCGCGAATACGAAGAGCTGCGCGTAGCCCAACAGCGCAACGGGCAATGCGACCAAGTGAATCGGTATACCGAACAGGCGCAGTGCGACGCAGATCGCGCAGAAGCCGAGGATCTGGATCAGAAAGCTCGCGACCACCGTCGAGAGCACCAGCAGTTCGCGCGGCAGCGCCACTTTGCCGATCAGGGCAGCGTTGTCCTGGATCGCCGTCGTCGAGCGCGTAACAGCCTCGGCAAAGGCGTTCCAAGGCCAAAGCCCCATGACCAGGAACGGTACGAAGCCCGGAGCGTTCGCGCCCGGCACCGGCGAATGAAACACGTAGACGAAGACGAAGCCGTAGACACCAAGTTGGATCAGCGGCTGCAACAATGCCCATGCGCCTCCGCTGATGCTGCCGAGATAGCGGTTGCGGACTTCGCGGCGAACGAAGTGAGCGGTCAGGCTGAGCGCGGACATCGTGTCGTTTCGGGCCGAGGGCCGCGGGATTATCCCAAAAGCTCCGCGTGCGTGCGCGGGGCATGCCGTCCGGCTCCGTGTGCGTGTGCTGGGATGAGCCGGCGGCGGCGTCCGACTCCAGGCAAGCCCTTATCTCAATGTCCGGCCGATTGAGCGCTGTCCTTCTGCGGAGTCGGCGGCGGCTGGCTATCGAGTGGAACGCCGTAACGGGCTGGCAGTGCGGCCAAGGCATCGGGATTCGGGTCGAGCGGCTGACTGGTCAACTCGTCGAGAAAATCCCGGCGTCGATTGTCGACATATTGCGTGCGCAGGCTTTCCAGAAGTTGGTCCTTGATCTCATCGAATTCGCGCTGCCGCCCCGGCGTGCGATTCAGCAGCTTGATGACGCAATAGCCTGCGCGGGTGCGCACCACTGGCGAAACGGCGCCGGGCTCCTTGAGGGCGGTCACGGCTTCGACGATTTCCGGAGGCGAGTTTGTCGCGACGACGATCTCGCCTTTTCCATGCCGCTCCGCTTTCGACGGCTCGTCCGAATATTCCTCGACCAGACGATCGAAATCGTCCGATTGCGCCAACGCCAGTGATCGTACCTTCTCGGCCAATTGCCGGGCCTCATCGTCCGAGTGCTTGGCGGTCGAAATCACGACTTGCTGTATTTCCGCCTTCTCGGGGATGAAATACTCCTGCTTGTGCGTGAGATAAACCTCGCGGGCGAGCGTGGTGAGATCGGGGATCTGGATGCCCTTGGTGAACTGCTCGAGGCGACGGCGCGCCAAGTCTTCCTCGCGCGACCACGGCAAGGGGCTGGTGCCGTCGTCGTCCGGATCGAGGGTCGGGTCGAGCTTCATCTGCCGCGCCTGTCGCGCAAGTTGCTTGATGCGCAGCATGTTGAGCAGCATGCTCTCGACACGCTTCGGACTGTCGATGAACCCGGCGCGCTTGTCTTCCGGCACGCGCTGCATGTACTGATCGACGTCGCCCAGCGTTACCGTCACGCCCGCTTGGCTGACGACGCGGACGTTCGCGTCATCGTGCGGTGGCTGGGCGGCCACTACTCCGCCCAGCACAAGGAACGAGCTCGCGAGGAGCGCCCACGCCTTCGCCCTCATCGATCAGTTGCCCGTATACAACCCGATGCCGATCGTGCAGCCCGAACTGCAAGTGGTAATCCACTGTCCGTTCGCCGCGTTGTACTGAGCGAGCGCAATGTTCAGCCAGTACTGTTGCGAGCTGTTCAGCTTGCAGGTAGTCCCGAGAGGATACGGCACTGTTGAACTCGCTTTCAAACTCGGGTTGCCGCCCGACTGACCGCAGATCACGTTGCCGGTGGTGTCGGTGCTGGCGCCGCTGCTGTTGTAGGTACCGAATACACCGGGCTGCTTGCTGATCGCCATGGTCAGCGGCTTGGGCGTATAGGTCTGATTCTCGGAGAAATTCACGCCGCCCGTGGGACTCGGCGTGAACGGAATCGCCAGGAACTGGGTCGAGCCTACCGAAAACACCATGGTATCGCCGTAGTAGCTGCCCGGCCACGGCGCACCAAATACGAAACTGTACGTGTACGCGCTCGGGCCGAGCGTCGTGATGCCCGGGTTGTGCAGCGTCATCACGCCCGAGCAGAGCGCCGTGAAATTGGGGATGTCACCGGTGCTGCCTTGCGTACAAGACGTCCCACCACCACCGCCGCCGCTGCTGCCCGAGACGGTCACGCTCTGGGTCGCGAACACGCCCGCGTTGCCGGAGGCCGTAAGGCATTGCAGGCCGAACGTGTACGTGCCATCGGTGCCGTTCAGGATCGGCGTGGTCGTGACCGTGTTCGTGCCGCCGGTGCATTGGTTGTTGGCGCAGCTTACATTCGTGTTGGTCCAGGCATTGGGAAATTCCGTCGCGACTCCCGCACTCGTGCCCGTGGTGTTGCAGCTCGACACATTCTTCGCCGTCCAGGTGATCGTCGCCTGCGTCTGGCCGGCGGTCAGTGCGGTCGGCGCGATGTTCAACGTCGCGGTCGGCGCCGTGCCGGAACCGAGACCGCAGGCGGCCGAAAACGTGGCGCCAGAAGTGATTGCCACGAGGTTACCATCCGCCTGTCCCGTCAGATTGGTCAGATTACCGACGGCGCAACTGTTCTGGCTTTCGCTGTTCATGTAGATGGAAAAAGTTCCGGCTGCATGTGCCGGGGAGGAGAGGAGCAGAGCCAGCGCAAGCGGCGTGAATGTCAATTTCATTTTTCAAGAACCTGTGTTGACGAATGAGCAGCGGACAAAAGCGAGCCGTATTCTACGCATCCGCGCAGCAGGGGATGCAAAGAAGTCATTAAGGCAAAAAAAGAGGGGCTCTTGCGAGCCCCTCCGGAATGGCATTGCCTCTACGCTATCAGGAGCACGCGTTCGCGCCGTTCGTGCACTTGCGCAGATACTTGTGGGTGAACAACGCGCTGTAGTTCGCGAGCACGCCTTGGCTGACGTTGGCGTTGACATAGTTCTGGACGTTGAAGCCGGTGGCCGGCAGTCCGAAGAACGTGTTGTTGCCAGCGCTGCCCGTGCCAGTCAGCTGATGGGCACCAGCGGCCACGGCCACCTTACCCGGATCGAAGCCGATGTCCGCCCAGCCAGCCAGGAAACCGGTTGCGAGCGGGATGTTGGCAGTCAGCGTGGAACCCAGCACCGTCGAGGACGAGCCGGTCTGGTTGAACGTCACCACCTGCGCTTCCCAGCACAGCGCGGTACCAGCAACCGTCGGCGGCGGCGAGAAGTCGACCGGAACCGTGGTCGTCGCCTCTTCACGATCGCGGTAGGAAAGCGCAACCGGATCGCACGACGCACCGTCGATGCTCGCACCGAACAGTTCGTCGAAAGGCGGAATCACGGCAGCCGTGATCGCCGGATCGACGTAGAAACGCTTGGTCGGGAAGTTGACCACCCACTCGGTCGAGGCGCCGGTGCTCGGGTCCACTTCGTACGTGTTGTAGATGTCGTCAACCATGAACACGGCCGAGACCGCATCGCGCGACGCGGTGAACGTGGTCGTCGCCGGCTGCACCGTACCCGTCGCCGGATTGAAGGTGAACGTGTAGGCGACGTTGCTGCTGCCCGAAGCGATGTTCGGCAGCACGCTGCCGGGGGCCGTGTGCTGCGCGGCCGCGACGCCACCGACATAGAAGCCCTGGATCGCATCGGCGCTGTAGCCGGCAACCGTGCCTTCGCCCACGTTCACGATCATGCCGGTGCCGAACAGGCCGCCATCCGGAGCACCGATGTCGATCGTCGAATTGGTGGTCCAGTAGCCACCCGAGGCCCACGCTCCGACCACCTGCGAGCACTTCGCCGGCGTGCCGCCCGGGGTGCCGCTGTGCGTGATCGCACTCAGGCTGCCATTGGTCGCGTTGGTCACGGTGCCCATTTCGATCAGCTCGACATAACCTTCGCGAGTACGCGAAAGATCGGTCGGACCGGTGTCGGCGTTCGAGCCGGCATAGGCGTTGTTGCGGAACGGCACCACTGTGCCGCCGGTGAACGACGGAACCGTGCAGCTATGGTCGTTGGTGACCACGCCCGCGCCGGCTCCCGAGGCCGTTACCGAGGCCGTCCACACGTCGAACGGCGACATGTAGAGGTTGAAGTCCAGCACTTCGCGGCTGTTGCGGGCTTCGAGGAAGCGGACCTTCACCGCCTTGCCTTCCGCCGTGGTGTTGACCACGGTGAGCAAGGTGTTGTTGTTGTTGTTGACCGTGTAATAGGGATAAATGAGTACGGAACCGGTACCGTCGCTACTCAGGTTCACCGCACCCGCCATGTTGGTGATGCCTGCCACGCCGGCGAGGCCGGCAATGACGGCAGTCGTCAAACTGGTTCTTTTCATCTCAACACTCCTAGGATTAACCACAGGGCTCATGCTTTACCGACCTGGCCCCCACAGGACTAACGGTATACCCCGCCTTGCCGTGTACGGGAACAGGCAACAGCAGCGGCATCCTACGATAAAGGCTGCGGCTACGCAACCCCTTGAGGACGGCCCGGGTGACAACCTGTCCGTCCCGCGAAATCATGGCCTTGGGGGGATCCGCGGGGCCGTGACACGCGATTCGGGGAGCAGGTACCACTTGCCTTGCTCACGAATCCAGTGTTCGTTGACCTGTGACGTCGACTCGACTTCGCGCTCCGTCCCCGCGTTCACCTTGGCCAGATACGTCACCTCGATCACGACGTCGCAAACGTCCTGATCGCATTTCTGTTCGACGAACTTCGCCGTCTTCCAACGCACCGGCCGATTGTTCATCTCCTTGGCGTATTCCTCGCGACTCTTGGTGGCGCGGTAGCCGGGCGAGAGGTAGTCGTAGGCCTTCTCGGCCTGGTGGGCGATGAGGAAGTTCCAGCGCTCGACCGCGCGCTGGCGGATCACCGAGCTGTCTTCCGGCTTGACCGGCATGGCGCAGCCGGCGAGCACGAGCAGGCCGAGCGCCAGCCAGGGAGCGAAATATACTTTTTTACTTTTCACTTTGTCCACCTTCTTGCGATTTGGATTGGGGTTCCGGCGCCGGCGGCGCGGGCGGAGGCACCGTCTCCGCCGGCGGCGATTTCGCCCGCAACGGCGCGAGCGATTCGAATTTCTGCTGGTATTCCTGGGTGACCTGCACGGCGTCGTCGGGCGTATTGATGACGCGCGGCGTGATCAGCACGATGAGCTCGGTGCGCTGGCGGCTGTTGGACGTATTGCCGAACAGCCGGCCGAGCAGCGGGATGCGGGCGAGCCCCGGCACGCCGGTCTGGCTGTCGGTGTCGTTTTCCTGGATCAGGCCGCCGAGCAGCACGGTCTGCCCGCTCTGCACCGCGACCTGGGTTTCGAGCTGGCGCTGGTTGATCGGCGGATTGCTGCCCGCGGTCGCCGTGCCCGGACTGCTGACTTCCTGCGAGACGTCGAGATACACCAGCCCGCCCGGATTCACGCGCGGCGTGACGGTCAGCATCACGCCGGTCTGGATGTAGGTGGTCGAGCCGATGCCGGTGTTGGTGTAGCCGCCGACCGGGGTCGGCGTGGTCGTGCCGCTGGTCAAGCCGGTGATGCCGACGATCGAGGTCTGCAGGATCGGCACCGAGGTGCCGACGTTGATCGAGGCCGGCTGGTTGTTCAACACCACCATCGAGGGCGCCGACAGCACCTTGGTGTTGCCGCTGGTCTCGAGCGCATTCAGCGCCACTTGCAGATTCTTGTTCAGGAACGAATAGAACAGGCCGCCATTGCTGATCGGCGCGGCCGTGCCGGACGCGCCCAGCGAGACGCGATGGCGGTCGGCGGGATTGCCCTGGAAGCCCGGACCGTAGTCGAAGCCGGTGGAGGAATCGCTGCCGCCGGTCTTGGTGTTGATCAAGCCCGCCAGCCACCACTGCACGCCGTACTGGAGATTGCCGGTGAGGCTGACCTCGAGGATCTTGGTCTCGATCTGCACCTGCAGCGGCGCGATGTCGAGGCGATGGATCGCGGCCAGGATCGAATCCCACTCGGCGGGGGTCGCCATCACCAGGAGCTGGTTGTTCTCCTCGATCGGCGTGATGCGGATGTCGGTCTGCTTCGCGCCGGCGGCGGTGCTCGGCGCGCCGGTGCCGGTGGTCGTGAGGTTCGGCGTGGCGCCGCCGGCCGCCCCCGGTGCGCCAACGGCGAGCGCCTTGCCCTGGGGTTGCACCCCCATGGGGTAGTTGGTCTGGCGCTGTCCGAGTGCGCCGCCACCGCCGACCGTGGCGCCCACCGCGCCGACCGTGACCGGCCGCAGACCGGGCGCGACATTGCCGCCGGCGGTACTCGAACGCTGGCTCACCTGGCCGGTGAAGATGGCATTGAGGTGATCGGACAGGTCGATGGCCTTGACGTTCTTGACGTCGTAGACGTAGAGCTGGGTGCCGTTCTCGCCGGCGCCGACGTCGAGCCGGTACAGCCAGGTCTCGGCCTTCTTCAGGTACTCGGGCTGCGAGGTGATGACAACGATGGAGTTCGTGCTCTCCATCGGAATGAACCGGAACATGCCGGCGAGCGGCGATTCGCCGGCGCTGCCGAACACCTTGTCGAGTTCCGGCTGGATCTTGGTGACGTCGGTGTTGCGCAGGCTGTAGACGCCGACCGACATGCCCTTCAGCCAATCGACGTCGAACACCTCGATGGTGCGCTGGTAATTGGCGAGTTCGGACGCCGTGCCCGCCATGATCAGCATGCTGCGCGCGTTGTCGGCGGCCACCACCGCCTCGGCCCGGGCGAACGGCTTGAGCAGTTTCTGCATCTCCGTCGCCGAGATGTACTTGAGCGGGAACACGCGCACCTCGTAGCCCTTGGCGAGGTTCGGCGGCGCGATGCGCGGCGTGAGATTGCCCGGAATCGCGTCCTTGACCGGCAGCACCTCGTAGCGCCCTTCCTTGCGCACCAGCGCGTTGTTGGTCCACGACAGCAGCATTTCCAGGATCGGCAACGCCTGCTCCGGCGTGATCGGCCGGGAGGTGGAAAACGTCACGTTGCCGGTGACGTTCGGCGCGATCGTGTAGTTCTCCTTCAGCAGCGCGCCGAGGATGGCCTGCACCACGGCCTGGATCGGCTGGTTCTCGAAGTTGAAGGTGATCTGGCCTTCCGCCGGCGGCGCCGCGCCGCCGCCGGGCGCGGGCGCGCGCGCGGCCTGCTCGTCGACGAAGCTGCCGCTGCCCGGCACGACTTCGGCCTGGGTTTCCTGGCGCGACTTGTCCTGGGTCTGGATCTTGATCGGCTTTTCGTCGTCCACCGTCGCCGCCGGCGGTTTGACGGTCTGCGCCTGGGTCGCGGCCAGCTCGCGCGCGATCGGGTCGTTCGAGCGCAACGGCGAGCTCGCGCAGCCGGCGAGCAGCGCCGCGAGCAGGGCGAGGAGCAGGGAACAGGGTCGTAGGGACACGTGCGGCACTCCGTAGACGATTCGCTTCAGTGTTGCGCCGGATTCTGCGGCTGTTTCAGGCGTTCGGCTTCCTCGCGCATCTGCCGGCGACGCTCCTCGATGCGGCGCTGCAGTTGTTCGGCCGATTGCGGATTGGGCTGCGCCGCGGGCGGCGCAACGGGCGGCGCCACGGGCGCGACCACCGCGGCCGACTTCGCGCCGGCGACCGGCGCACCGGCCGCACGCGGCGGCGCGCCGGGCTTCTGACCGGCGACCGCGGTGCTCAGTTCCACTTCCACCTCGTCACCGTTGGTTTCCTTGAAGACGACGCTGCGCGGCTTGATCTCGGTCAGCGTCCAGCCGCCCTGATCGCCCGGCATCGGCATGCCTTCCTTGAGCGCGACGGCGACGTTCCTGGTCTTGTCCTGGATCAGCGCCATGCGTACCTGCGGGGTCAGCACCACGCCGGTGAGCGCGATGTTGAGCGGCGCCGAGGGCGGCGGCGGCGCGGCCGGTTCGTCCGGCGTCTCCGGCGTGGGCTTGCGGTCCTCGTTGAAGATCGGTTTCGCCTCGATCGCGGCAAACGCGGTTTCGGGCGGCAGCTTGAACGGCTCGCGATCGATGCCGGCGACGGTCAATCCCGGATCCTCGACGCGGTCGGCGTCCAGCCAGCGGTAGCCGCGACCGAGACCGAACTCGAGCGCGAGGTCGAGCAGCAACAGCACGCCGCAGGCGCCGGCCAGCACCAGGCTGAGCAGGTTGGCGCCGCGCACGCTCATTCGCCCTTCCCCGATTTGCGCAGATACCCCGACAGATTGAAGCGGATGTCGAGCGTGGACGGCGGCGGCTTGCCGCCCGGCGGCACGTAGCCGGCCTGCTGGCGGAAGATCATCAACTGGTCGACGAACAGGTATGGGCTGCTGTTTTCCAGATCGTAGAGGATGCCGGCGAACGGCTCGAGCGGACAGCGCAGACGCACCTGGATGGTGACGCGGCGATAGGTCTCCTCCTCGCCGCCGCGGAAATTCGAATTGCTGACGATCGAGCAGCGGCTCTCGTCCTTGACCCGCGCGCCGATGATCTGCTTCAGGCGCTGGGTCAGGTCGGAAAACGCGCTGTTGGCATCGGCGTCGGCGAGGAACGACTGGTTGTTCTGCTCGAACGCGCGCACTTCGGCCAGGCGCTTCTCGATCAGCGGCCGCTGCGCGGCGATCTGGCGGAAGCGCAGCTCCTGTTCGCGCAGGTCCTGCATCTGCGCGGCGATCGCCGCATGCGGCGCGACGAACCACCAGTGCACGCCGACGAGATAGCCGAGCAGCACGGCGATCAGCAGCAGCACCACCGCGAGGAAGCGGCGGTTACGGCGTTCCGGCATCAGGCGCATTCCTGCCTCCCGCCGGCTTGCGGCCGCCGTGCTCGCCGCCCTTGGCCGCCGCCTCGGCGAGCTTGCGGAATTCGAGCGTGATGTTGAAGCGGTCCTTCTTGGTGCGCGGGTCGGGCTGGATCGTGCCCTGCACGCCGGGATTGACGAACACCTCGGATTTCTGCAGCAGCGCGATCAGACGGGAGGCGTCGGTACTCAGGCCCTGCAGCTCGATCTTGTTCTTCTCGTCCACGTTCAGGCGCTCGAGGTAGGTGTCGTCGGGCAGACGCTCGGTGAGCTCCTCGAGCATCTGCACCATGAGCGGCGTCTCGCGCTTCTTGCGGCTGAGGAAATTGGCCGATTCGATCGTGTCCTGCAGGGTCTTGCGCAGTTGCGAAACCTGGCGCGCCTCGTTCTCGGCCTTCTCCACTTGCGCCGTCATCGCCGCGAGCGCCGAGGCGCGGTTGTCGAGCGACAGCAGCATGCCGGTGACGAGCAGCACCAGCGCCGCTCCGGCCAGCGCCAGGTTCAGGCGCGCCGGCAGATTCCTGCGCTTGCGCCGGCGCTCCGGCGGCAACAGGTTGAGGCCGGCGCGGGCGCTGCCGGAACCGTCCCGCCAGCAGTCCACGCCGTCGAGCGGCACGGCGGCGGCCGCGAGCTTGGCGAGTTCGGCGTCGAGCTGCGCGCGCGGCACCACGGTGAGCTCGATGTGCAGATTGCGATCGGCGGCCTGGCGCTCGGCGAGGCGGTAATCGAAATACACCTGATCGGCCTTGAACGGCGTCTGCCGGTCCATCTCGAACGCGAGCACCTGGCGCAGATTGTTCTCGGCCGCCACCGGCAGCGTGATCGGACGACGCAGCGCGCGTTCCGCGCCGATGCACAGGAAACACGGCAGATCGGGATTCTCCAGCGGCCGGCGCAGCGCCGCGAACGCCGCGCGCTGCGCTTCGGCCGGCTCGCCGAGCGCGACCCGGCCGAGCTCGACGCTGCGCTCGCCGGTCTGCCGCCACAACACGAGTTCGTCGCCCTGCGTCTCGAGCAGCAGCATGTCGGCGCGCTCGGCGAGCAGCGCGCGCCAGCGCGCCGGCAGCAACGCGACGAGCTCGCGTCCCCACCAGGCGAAAAAGCGCGGCAGCGGCGTGCGCGCGTAGCGCATCCGCAAGCGGGCGAGCTGGCTGTCGAACGCCTCGGCTATCGTCATCGGGAAACTTCGTCATCGCGCCAGCGCAACACGGTGTACGGCCGGCCGCCGGCGCTGACGCCGGCCAGGCGGACACTGGCGTCGATCACCGCACGGACGCCGCTGGCGAGCGTGGCGCGGGATCGGATAGTGTACGTGTTCCCGCCGGCATTGGCCACGACGGGCGTGCCGTCGGGCAAGGTCAGGCCCGCCAGCGGCTGGCCCGGCGGCACCTGCTGGCGCGCTTCGATCAGTTGCCGCGCCAGCTCCTCGCTCATGCCCGGCAGCGCGCGCAGCGCCTCGAGCGGCGCGTAGGCGGCGTTCGGCTGGCCGCCGCTGCCGTAGATCGTGATCGCCGGCTCGATGCGCGAATACAGCTCGTAATTCATGCCGAGCACCTGCTGCACTTCGGACGTGGTCTGGAACGGCGCGTTGCGCGGCACGTAGGCAAGTCCGGCGGCGCGGTATTCGTTGGCCTCGGCGCCGTGCGGACGCGGCAGGTCGTCGGGATCGCGCCAGTCGATCACCGCGTCGGCCAGCGCCGCGGCCCGCTCGGCATCGACGCCGACCGAGACGAACAGCGCCTGCAGCAGGGTCTCGTCCGCGGTGTTGATGTCGATCTTGCCCGATTCGTCGGTGATCTCGACGCGCAGGTGCGCGTTGTCGAAATCGAACTCGTATGGCCGGCCGTCGCCGACCCAGCGCGTGGCCGGGTCCGGATTGCGCAATTCGTACACCGCGCGCTCGAGCCCGGCTTCGGCGGCGTAGCGCGCGGTGGTGCCGTCGAATAGATGGCGCGCCTCGAAGTTCTCGGTGCGCGCGATCAGCGCGAAACTGCCGAGCAGCACGGTCATCAGCGCGATCACCCAGATCACCAGGATCAGCGCGACGCCGCGCTGGCGGCGCCGCGGCGCAGCGACGGTCATTGCGCGCGCCTCGCCGGGATCAGGGTCTGCGGCACCGTCACCCGCGCCGCGCCGGCGTTGAGCTTGAGCGGCACGTCGAGCACCGGCCACGCAATCGGCACGCCGGGTTGCATGGTCAGGCGGATGCGCACCATCATCGGCGTGATCTGCGGATCCGGCCATTCGCGCAGCCAGTCGGTGAGCCGGCCCTGCTCGTCGAGCGTGCGGTACTCGAAGGCGCCGTCGCGGATGTGATCGAGCACCACCACCGGCTCGTCGGCGTTCGCGCCGGGATTTTTCGCGTCGTAGCCATTGAGCATCGCGTCGGTGAACTTCAGTTGCAGACCGTCGTCCGCGCGCACGAGTTCCAGCGTCTGCACGTATGGCCCGCCGCGCGACAGGTAGCCCGGCATCGGCGCGACGAAGCGCATGTGCTCGGCATCGCCCTCGAACACGTGCTGCATGGCGGTGCCCTCGTCCTGGGCGAAGGCGAGCGGCATGACGTGGCTCAACTGGCGTCGCAGGAATTGCTGGGCGGTGCGCAGCCGGTCGGTGCGGTCGATCGCGCGCTCGCCGGCGTGCATGGCGCGCGCCGCCGCGCGAATGCCGCCGTAGGCGCCGGCGATCAGCAACGCCAGCAGCGTGACCGCGAGCAGCACCTCGAGCAGCGTGAAACCGCGCGCCGCACGCGTCGCGGCGTTCATGGCTTGGCTCCCGGCACGGGACGCATCGCCGCCGGCGTGGCCGTGCGCGGCGCGAGCGGATTGCCGCTGTCGGCGTTCTGTGCGCGCAGGGTGACGAAGCGGGCGTGGTGGGTAAGATAGAAGCTGTCCCAGCTCACCACGAGCTCGAGCTGGTAGAGCTCGATGGGCACGGGCGGCGGTGCCGCGACCGGCACCACCGGCGCGTTGGCGGCGCCGGCCACGGGCGCCTGCAGCGGCGACGGCGGCGGCAGCTTGCGCACGCTGAGCTGCCAGCGGTAGCGGTCGTCGAAGCGGCCGCTCGCCTCGCCCTCGCGCAGCGGCTCGCCCACGCCCTGCACGTCCAGCAGCGACTCGGCCCACAGCGCGGCGCGGGTGTAGTCCGCCGCCTGGGTGGTGGTGTGCAGGCAGGTGGAAAGAATCTGCAGCAGCACGCCGAAGCCGAGCGCGAAGATCGCGAACGCCGCCACCAGCTCCACCAGGGTGAAGCCGCGCGCATTCGCCCGGCTCGTTCCGCCGACCGCCGACCGCCGCCCGTTCATTGCCGCACTTCCTTGCGTTCGACCTCACCGGTCAGCCAGTTCACGTTGATGCGCCACTCGCGACGGCCGAGCAGCACGGCGATGTGGCCGCCGGTGGAGGCGCCGTCGGGAAAGAAGCGGATGCGGCCGGAGGTGGCCGCGGTCTGCTCGGTCTCGGCGGTGGTGAGGGTCAGGCGCATGTCCTTCGGCAAGCGCACCAGCGGCCGGTCCGGTGCGCGGTAGGTATTGTTGGCGACGTCGATGTCGAGCGCCTGCTGTTCGCCGCGCACGATCGCCCGGCCGCGGGTGTAGCGCAACGCGGCGACCAGATCGCGGCTGGCGGCTTCGACCTGGGCGCCGCCGAGGCTCTTCGAGAACGACAGCGACACCACCGCCAACGCGATCCCGATCAGCGCCACCACGGCGACGAGCTCGATCAGGCTGAAGCCGGCGGCGCGGGCCGCACCCGGCACGGCACCACCGACCGCGCGCGTCCGCACGCCGGCTGCGGCGCGCTGGTCCCGTCGTTCACCGCCCACCGCACACCGCCCGCTCACTCCCAGTTGCCGTAGTCCTTGTCCATGCCCTCGCCGCCGGGCTTGCCGTCCTTGCCGAGGAAGATGATGTCGAAATCGCCGTGGTCGCCCGGCGCCTTGTACTGGAACGGATGCCCGAACGGATCGGTGAGATCGCCGGGCTTGGCGTAGGGGCCGTTCCAGTTGGCCGCATTGCCGGGGCGCGTGACCAGATCGTTCAGGCTCTGCGGCGCGCCGCCGTTGTCCAGGATGTACGCCTGCACCTTCATTTCCAGCGAATGCACCGCCGCCTTGCCGGCGCTGTACTTGCCCTGATTGAAGCGCTGGAACGCGTAGTTGCCGACGATGCCCATGACGATGCCGATCAAGGCGATCACCATGACCATTTCGATCAGGGTGAAGCCGCGCGTGCGCGCCAGGTTCGCGGGCAGGCCGGTGCGCGCGGCGCGGCGGAGGATGCGAATCGAGTTGTTCATGTGGGTCTTCTCACTGGATGGAACCGCTGATACTCATGATCGGCAGCAGGATCGCCATCATGACGAAACCGACGACGAAGGTCATCACCAGGGTCATCACCGGCACCAGCGCGGCGAGCAGGCGATCGACCGTGTTCTTCGCCTCCGCGTCGAAGGTGTCGGCGACCTTGAGCAGCATGTCGTCGAGCGCGCCCGATTCCTCGCCGACGCTGATCATCTGCAGCGCGAGCTTCGGAAAGCGCTTGCCGTGGCCGAGCGCGAACGCCAGGCCGCCGCCGGTCTTGACCTCCTCGCTGGCCCGGTCGACGCTTTCGGCCAGCGCCGAATTGCCGAGCACGTTGCGGCCGATGCCGAGCGCGGTCAGCAAGGGCACGCCGTTCTTCAGCAACGTTCCCAGGGTGCGCGCCAGGCGCGCGGTTTCGAGCTTGGCCAAGAGCGGCCCGATCACGCGTTGTCGCAGCAGCCAGGCGTCGAACGCCAGTCGCGCCGCCGGATCGGCCAGCCGCCGCCGCACCAGCACGACGGCGCCGACGATGCCGACGACCAGCAGCCACCAGTAGCCCTGCAGACCGGTGCCGACGAACAGCACGATGCGGGTGAGCAGCGGCAGCTCGACGTTGAGATCGCGGAACATCGGCACGAACTGCGGCACGACGAAGATCAGCAGCACGACCAGCGCGGCGAACACCATGACGACCAGGATCGCCGGATAGATCATGGCGTTGATCACGCTCTCCTTGAGCGCCTTGGCGCGTTCGAGGTAGTTCGCCAGGCGCGCCAGCGTCGCCTCGAGCGAGCCGCCCACCTCGCCGGCGCGGACCATGTTCACGTACAGTTTGGAGAACACGCCGGGCTCGGCTTCCAGGCCGTCGGACAGCGGCGCGCCGCCGCGCACGTGGTCGCGGATGCGTTCGATCACGCGCCGCGCCTTGTCGCTTTCCGGCAGCTCGAGCAGGATTTGCAGGGCCCGATCGAGCGGCTGGCCGGCGCCGAGCAGGGTGGCGAGCTGCTGGGTGAACTGCAGCACCTGCGCCGGCCCCATCGCCGCGCGCCGGAACAGCGTGCCGAACCCGCCGCCGCCGGCCGCGCCCGCCTCGCGCACGTCGAGCGGGATGTTGCCGGCGTCCTGGATGCGCGCGATCGCCTCCTCGTTCGAGGCGACTTCCATCTGGCCTTCGAGGATCTCGCCGGCGCCAGTGACGGCTTTGTAGCGGTAGAGCGCCATGTCAGCGGTGAGTGGTGAGCGGTGAGCGATGAGCGGGAATACGCTCTTGCGGAAAGCCGGGCTGGCAGGCATGCCGATGCGCCGCAAAGCACAAGCCAGCGCTCTTTTTTCCGCTCACCGCTGACCGCTCACGCATCCTCACGTCTCCGACGTCACCCGCAGCACTTCCTCGATCGTGGTCACGCCCTTGAGCGACTTGACCAGACCGTCCTCGTACATCGTGCGCATGCCCTCGGCGCGCGCCTGTTCCTCGATCTTGCCCATGTCGGCGTGCTGCATGACCAGGCGCCGGATCGGATCGGACATCACCAGGAACTCCATGATCGTGGTGCGGCCGAGGTAGCCGGTGGCGGTGAGCGGCGACGGCACCGGTTTGTACAAGTATACTTTTCCCTCCGGCTGGAAGCGGCGCAGATCGAATTCGGCGATCACCTCCGGCAGCGCCTCGTAGCGTTCGGCGTGGGTCGGCTCCAGCCGCCGCACCAGGCGCTGCGCGAGCACGCCGTTGACGGTGGAGGTGAGCAGATAGTCCTCCACGCCCATGTCGAGCAGACGGGTCACCGCGCCGGCGGCGTTGTTGGTGTGCAGGGTGGACAGCACCAGATGCCCGGTCAGCGCGGACTGGATCGCGATCCGCGCGGTCTCGAGATCGCGCATCTCGCCGATCATGATGATGTCCGGGTCCTGGCGCACGATCGAGCGCAGGGCGTGGGCGAAGTCGAGGCCAATCTGCGGCTTGGCCTGGATCTGGTTGATGCCTTCGATCTGGTACTCGACCGGATCCTCGACGGTGATGATCTTGACGTCGGGCGTGTTGAGCTTGCTGAGCGCGGTGTACAGCGTGGTGGTCTTGCCCGAGCCGGTCGGGCCGGTGACGAGCAGGATGCCGTGCGGCAGCTCCAGCACCCGGAGGAACTGCGGCAGGAACTCGTCGGTGAAGCCGAGGGTGTGGAAATCGAACACCACCGATTCGCGGTCGAGGATGCGCATCACCACCGATTCGCCGAAACTGGTCGGCACGGTGGACACGCGCAGGTCCAGCTCCTTGCCCTGCACGCGCAGCATGATGCGGCCGTCCTGCGGCAGGCGGCGCTCGGCGATGTTGAGCTTGGCCATGATCTTGACGCGCGAGATCACCGCCGCGGTGGATGCCGCCGGCGGCGATTCCACTTCCTGCAGCACGCCATCGATCCGATAGCGCACCTTCAGCCGGTTCTCGAACGGTTCGATGTGGATGTCCGAGGCGCGGCTCTCGACCGCGCGCTGGATGATGAGATTGACCAGCCGGATCACCGGCGCCTCGGAGGCCAGATCGCGCAGGTGCTCGATGTCGTCCTCGCTGCGCGTCGCCTCGTCGGTGAGGTTCTCGACGATCGCGCCCATCGCCGAGCGGCCTTGGCCGTAGTAGCGTTCGATCAGGTCGTCGATCTCGGAACGCAGGCCGACCTTCACCTCGACCGTCCGGCCGGTGGCGAGTTCGACCGCCTGGATCGGATAGCGGTCGGCGGGATCGGCCACCAGCAGGGTGACCGTGCGCTCGCTCTCGCCGATCGGCACGACGTGATGCTGCTTGAGGAAGCGCACCGACATCTGCACGTTCGGCGGCGGCGTCTCCGGGCACTCCTTGGCGCCGACCAGCGGCAGGCCGAGCAGCTCCGACAGCGCATCGCCCATGTCGCGCTCGGAGACGAGGCCGAGCCGGGTCAGCAGCGGCACCAGGCTGCCGTCGGCGCTTTCCTCGTGCAGCCGCCGCGCGCGCGCGAGATCGGCCTCCTTGAGCCGGCCGCGTTCGACCAGGAACTCGCAGATGCGCTCGTCCAGCGGCGCCACGGGCGTCGGCGAATCGGGCGCGGATACGACGGCTGACATGATTCACTCTCCCCCGTTCGTGGGGACTTCGACCCCGCGCGCCGCGGCAGGTTCCGCGGGCGCGGGCCGGACCAGGGTTTCGATGAAACGCCGGTTGCAGACGATCCAGAGCGCGGCCGGCACCAGCGCCGGCAGGATCAGATAACCGAACTGGTAGGCGAGCGCAATCAGCTCCGGCGCCAGGCCCGCGCGCCGCAGCGCCTCGAGGCCGGCCGGCCCCGCGTCCAGCCCGACGCTTTTGAGGCTCTCGGCGATCACGCCGAAGGTCTGTGCGAGCAGGATCAGCGCGCCACCGCCGGCGATCTCGAGCGCGCGCCGGCGCGGCGGGAGCGGCGTGGCCAGCACCAGACCGGCGAACAGCGGCAGCGCGTAGCCGTAGATCATCGGATTGACCACCGGTTCGAGATACCCGAACCGCGGCGGTGCGCCGGGGGGCGCCGCATTCACCAGCACGCCGCTCGACAGTTGCATGAGATAGCCCGCATGACCGAGCACGCGACCCTGCGCGTCGAGCAGATCCGCGCCCTGGCTGACCGCGGTGATGAGATCCGGCCAGAGCTTGAGCAGGACGAGCTTCGCCAGCGCGATCACCGGCCACACCAGCGGACCGGCGAACGAGAACCAGAGAAAGAACGTGAGCGGCAGCCACAGCAGCGCCGCGAGCAGGAAGCGCTTCAGGGGCGAGAGGGTCACTTGCCACCGTTCGCGCCGCGCGCAACGTGCGCAGCACGCGGAGCCGACGTGCCCCTGCCCTTCGACTGCGGCGCGTCGCGGCTGCGCTCGGGGCGAACGGCCCTGGGGTGCGCGCCCGCCATCATCCCACCCAGACGCGCGCGTTGCGGAACATGCGCAGCCACGGCGAATCCTCGCCCCACTCGCGCGGCGCCCACGACAACTGCACGCTGCGGAACACGCGCTCCGGGTGCGGCATCAGCACCGTGACCCGACCGTCGGCGGCGGTGAGGCCGGCGATGCCCTTCGGCGAACCGTTCGGATTGAGCGGGTAGGCCTCGGTGACCCGGCCGTGGTTGTCGACGTAGCGCAGGCAGACCTCGACGCGCTTGGCGTCGCCGCGCTCGGCGAACACGGCGCGGCCCTCGCCGTGCGCGACCGCCACCGGGATGCGCGAGCCGGCCATGCCGCGGAAGAACAGCGAAGCCGATTCCTGCACCTCGAGCGTGGCCACGCGCGCCTCGTATTGCTCGGAGGCGTTGCGCGCGAAGCTCGGCCAGCATTCCGCGCCGGGGATGATCTGCTTCAGCGCCGCCAGCATCTGGCAGCCGTTGCAGATGCCGAGCGCGAACTTGGTCGGATCGGCGAAGAACGCCGCGAACGCGTCGCGCAGCGCCGGGTGGAACAGGATCGAGGTGGCCCAGCCGCGGCCGGCGCCGAGCACGTCGCCGTAGGAGAATCCGCCACAGGCGGCGAAGCCGACGAAATCGTGCAGACGATGGCGGCCCTGCTGCAGATCGGTCATGTGCACGTCGTAGGCGTCGAAGCCGGCGCGGGTGAACGCGGCGGCCATCTCGACCTGGCCGTTGATGCCCTGATCGCGCAGGATCGCCAGCTTCGGCCGCACGCCGCGCGCGACATACGGCGCGGCGACATCTTCGGCCGGATCGAAGCCGAGCCTGGGCGTGATCCCGGGATCGTCGTCGGCGCAGCGCCAAGCGTATTCGGCGCGCGCGCATTCCGGATTGTCGCGCCGCGCCTGCATGGCGAAACTGGTCTCCGACCAGGCCGCCATCAGTTCGCTCCACGGCCAGCGCGCGATGGCCTCGTCGTTGAGCCAGAGCTTGACGCGCTTGCGCGCGTGCGGATTGCCGACGAAATGCGCGCACCCGCGCAGGTCGTGGTGCACGAGCAGCGTGAGGAACGCGTCGCGGTCGGCGCGGCGGATCTGCACCACCGCGCCGAGTTCCTCGCTGAACAGCGCCGACAGCGTGTTGTCGGCCCAGCCGGTCAACTCGACGTCGAGGCCGCAATGGCCGGCGAAGGCCATCTCGATCAGGCTGACGATGGCGCCGCCGTCGGCGCGATCGTGGTAGGCGAGCAGCAGGCCGGCGGCGTTCGCTTCCTGGATCGCGGCGAAGAACCGCGCGAGCAGGGCCGGATCGTCCACGTCCGGCGGCAGACCGCCGGCGCGGTTGTAGACCTGCGCCAGCGCCGAGGAGCCGAGCCGGTTGCGGCCGCCGCCGAGATCGAGCAGCCACAGCTCGCTGTCGCCGCGATCGAGCTTGAGCTGCGGGGTCAGCGTGCGGCGCACGTCGGCCACGCGCGCGAACGCGCTGACGATCAGCGACACCGGCGCAACGGTGCGGTGCGGACGGCCCTCCTGCTGCCACACCGCCTGCAGCGACAGCGAGTCCTTGCCGACCGGAATGGAAATGTTCAATTGTGGACAAAGCTGCATCGCCACGGCTTCGACCGCGTCGAACAACGCGGCGTCCTCGCCGGGATGGCCGACCGCGGCCATCCAGTTGGCCGACAGCTTGATCTCGCCGAGCGCGGCGACCGGGGCGGCGGCGAGATTGGTGATCGCCTCGCCCACCGCCATGCGCGCCGAGGCCGGCGCCGACTGCAACGCGATCGGCGTGCGCTCGCCCATCGCCATCGCCTCGCCGGCATGGCCGGAGAAATCCGCCAGCGTCACCGCGCAGTCGGCCACCGGCACCTGCCACGGCCCGACCATCGGGTCGCGCGCGGCGAGGCCGCCGACGGTGCGATCGCCGATCGTGATCAGGAACGACTTGCTGCCGACCGCGGGCAGGCGCAGCACGCGACCGATCGCCTCCTCGAGCTGGATGCCGTCGAGGTCGGGGACGAGGTCGAAGCGCGGTCGCGCGCGGCGGGTGTCGCGCTGCATCTTCGGCGGCTTGCCGAACAGCACGTCCATCGGCAGATCGATGACCTGCTGCGCGGGCTGCGGGCCGAGGGCCGAGGGCTGAGTGTCTTCCACGATCAGCCGGCGTTCCGCGGTGACCGTTCCGACGACCGCAAACGGGCAGCGCTCGCGCGCGCACAGCGCCTCGAACAGCGGCAGATCCGCGGCGCTGAGGCCGAGCACGTAGCGTTCCTGCGCCTCGTTGCACCAGATCTGCATCGGTGACAGTTGCGAATCATCGCTCGGAATTCGGCGCAGCTCGATGCGGCCGCCGACGCCGGCGTCGTGCAGCAGTTCGGGAATCGCATTCGACAAACCGCCGGCGCCGACGTCGTGCAGGCTGAGGATCGGGTTGGCCTCGCCGCGCGCCCAGCAGCGGTCGATCACTTCCTGGCAGCGGCGCTGCATCTCGGCGTTGTCGCGCTGCACCGAGGCGAAGTCGAGTTCGGCCGAGCTGTCGCCGCCGGCGACCGAGGAGGCGGCGCCGCCGCCCAGGCCGATCAGCATCGCCGGACCGCCGAGCACGATCACCAGATCGCCCGGCGCGAGCGGACGCTTGGCGACGTGCGCCGGACGCAGATTCGCCAGACCGCCGGCGATCATGATCGGCTTGTCGTAGCCGCGGCGCAGCGTCGGATCGCGGCATTCCGCCTCGAACGTGCGGAAGTAGCCGCCGAGACAGGGCCGGCCGAATTCGTTGTTGAACGCGGCCGCGCCAAGCGGGCCGTCGCGCATGATCTCGAACGCGCTCGCCAGGCGCGGCGGCAGCGGCCGCTCGCGCTCCCACGGCCGCGGCAGCTCGGGGATGCGCAGGTCCGAGGTGGTGAATCCGGTCAGACCCGCCTTCGGCTTGCCGCCGCGGCCGGCGGCGCCCTCGTCGCGGATCTCGCCGCCGGCGCCGGTGGCCGCGCCCGGGAACGGCGCGATCGCGGTCGGATGGTTGTGCGTCTCGACCTTGATCGCGTACGGAATGGATTCTTCCACAATGCCGTATTTTCCACTTTGCGGATCGGCGAAGAAGCGCCGGCCGACGCTGCCCTCGACGATCGCGGCGTTGTCGCGATAGGCCGACAGCGTGTGTTGCGGCGCCCGCGCGTGGGTGTGCTTGATCATCGCGAACAGCGAGCGCGCCTGGGCCACGCCGTCGATCGTCCAGTCGGCGTTGAACACCTTGTGCCGGCAGTGCTCGGAATTGGCCTGCGCGAACATCATCAGCTCGGCGTCGGTGGGGTCGCGGCCGAGTTCGCGATAGCGCGCGGCGAGGTAGTCGATCTCGTCCGCCGACAGCGCCAGGCCGAGCCGGCGGTTGGCCGCCTCCAGCGCCGCGGCGGCGTCGGCGCCGAGCGCGATCCGGCCGAGCGCGCCGGGCGCGCCGTCGCGGAACAGGCCGGCGGCGTCGGTCAGCCGCGTCAGCACCGACTGGGTCATCGGATCGTGCAGCACGCGCACGAGCTGCTGCCACGCCGGTGCGTCCGGCGCCGGCACGCGCTCGATCAGGAAGGCGACGCCGTGTTCGACGCGCCGCACGGCGAAACCGCAGCCGTGCAGGATGTCGGTGGCCTTCGACGACCACGGCGAGATCGTGCCGAGCCGCGGCACCACCCACAGCGTCGCCGACTTCGGCGCGCCGGGCGTGGCCCGCAACACCTCGCACAGCGGCCCGCGGTCGGGCTCGGCCGCGCCGGCGTCGCCGGCGATGAAATAGACGTTCCACGCCTCGAGCAGGCGGCTGCGCAGGCCGCGGCGTTCCAGGTCGCGATTGATCCGCTCCAGGCGAAACGCGGAAAGGGCCGGAAGCCCGTCGAGGACGATCATGGCGAGCGCGGCGGCGCGGTCGGTACGCGGGGGCGCGTATTGTACGGCGGCCGCGGCGAACGCGGAAAGGGCGCCGCGCGGATCAGCGCGCGGCCACCGGCGCGCTGGTCTTCTTCGCTGCGGCCTTGCGTTCGAGCTCCGCCAGCAACTGCGCCGGCACGGTCGCCTTGGCGTTGTCGATCGTGCTGCCGTCGTCGGCGAGCACGGTGGGCGTGGCGTTGATGCCGAGGCGCACGCCGAGCGCCTTGGTCTCGGCCACCGGATTGGTGCAGGTGGCGTGGCCCGGATCCTGGCCGTTCATCGCCGCGGTATAGGCTTCGTTGCGATCCTTGGCGCACCACACCGCCACCGCCTTCTGGTCCGCGCCGGGGTGGATGTCGAGCGGGTACATCACGTAGTTCACCGCGATGCCGAGCTGGTTGTACTCGGCGATCTGCTTGTGGAACTGACGGCAGTACGGGCAGTCGACGTCGGTGAACACGGTCACGCTGTACTTCGGATGCGGCGGCGCGAACACGATCCGCTTCGCCGCCGGCAGTTGCGCCAGCGCCTCGGCGCGCAGTTGGGCGAGGCGCGCGGCGGTGAGGTCCTTCTTCTCCGGCACGTCGTAGAGATTGCCCTGCAGCAGATACTTGCCGTCGCTCGACACGTAGGCGATCTGGCCGCTGATGATGACCTCGTAGAAGCCCGGCAGGTCGGAGCGGACCACCCGGTCGATCACGGCGAGCGGCAGCAGCGAGTGGATCGCATCGCGCGCCTTCTTTTCGCCTTCGTCGGCGGCGTGCGCGGCGCCGGCGATGGCCAGCAGGGCGAGAACGGACAGCAACTTCTTCGGCATGGGCAATCCCGGAGTTCGATCGAACCGGCGCGGATAGACCGCGCGCCGGCGGCATTGGTTCACTGCGCGGCGACCTTGTGCGCCGCCAGTTCCTCCAGCCGTTGCGCCAACTGCTGCGGCGGCAGGTAGCCGCCCAGTTGCACGCCGTCGGCGGTGAAGATCGCCGGCGTACCCTCGACCCCCATGGCCATGGCGATGGTGGTGAGCTCGGCCACCGGATTGGCGCAGGTCTTCGGCGGCAGGTTCACGCCGTTCATCGCCTCGGTGTAGGCGCCGTTGCGATCCTTCGAGCACCACACCGTCACCGCCTTCTTGTCCGCGCCCGGGTGGATCGTCAGCGGAAACAGCACGTACTCGACGGCAATGCCGAGTTGGTTGTACTCGGCGATCTGCTTGTGGAACTGGCGGCAGTACGGGCAGTCGACGTCGGTGAACACGGTCACGCTGTACTTCGGATGCGGCGGCGCGAAGGTCAGGCGCTTGTCCGCCGGGATCCGCGCGAGACCTTCCTTGCGCACCTCGGCGAGGCCGTCGTTGGTGAGACTGCGGTGCGCGGCGAGGTCGTACACCTGGCCTTCGATCAGATACCGTCCGTCGGCGCTGATGAACACGACGTGGCCGTCGGCGACGGCGGAATAGAACCCCGGCACCGCGGACGGCGCGACCGATTGCACCTTGGCGTTCGGCGCGATCTTGTGCAGCGCGTCGGTGACCAGCCGCGCCGCATCGTCGGCGGCCAAGACCGTGCCGGCGAGCGCCGCCGACGTGATGAATCCCAGGACTTTCAACATGCGGACCTCGAAGTGGCGTGGCGCCGCGCGCGGGCAGGCATCCAGACCGGAGCGCGGCGCGCGGCATGACATTGTCGCACGCAGGGCGCCGCGCGCGAAACCGCCGGTCGCCGCGGGCGCGCCGGCGGGCGGCGCGGCGCGCCCCGTCCGCGTCGGTTCAGCCGCGCGGGTGATGCTTCTCGTGCAGGCGTTTCAGGCCTTCACGCGCGACCAGGGTGTAGATCTGCGTGGTCGACAGCGAGCTGTGGCCGAGCAGCATCTGCAACGCGCGCAGATCCGCGCCGTGATTGAGCAGATGGGTGGCAAAGCAGTGCCGGAGCACATGCGGCGAGATGCGCTTGGCATCGATGCCGACCCGCGCGGCGTGACGCTTGACCAGGGTCCAGAACATCTGCCGGGTCATCGCGGTGCGGCGGTTGCTGAGAAACACCGCATCGACCGCGCGGCCGCGGGCGAGCGCCGGTCGCGCCTCGGCGTAGTAGCGCGTGAGCCAGTGCTGCGCCTCCTCGCCGAGCGGCACCAGACGCTCCTTGCCGCCCTTGCCGGTCACGCGCAGCGCGCCCTGGCGCAGGTTCACCTGTTCGGTGCGCAGGCCGACCAGCTCGCTCACGCGCAGGCCGGTGGCGTAGATCAGCTCGAACATCGCCCGGTCGCGCAGACCGAGCGGCGTGTCCACATCGGGCGCCGCGATCAGCGCCTCGACCTCGCGCTCCGACAGCGCCTTCGGCAGCGGCCGCGGCAGCTTCGGCGCCTCGAGCTCGAGCGTCGGGTCCGCGGCGATCGCGCCCAGGCGCAGCCGCAGCCGGTAGAACTGGCGCAGCGCCGAGAGCAGGCGTGCATTGGAGCGCGCGCTGTAGCCGCCGCGGCGTCCGCCCGTCGTGCTGCGTTCGGCGAGATAGCGGTACAACGCTTCGCGCGTGCCCGTATCGAGCGTCGCGCCGCGCGCGGCGAGCCAGCGCGCGAGGCCCTCGAGATCGCGCCGATAGCTCGCCAAGGTGTTGTCGGCGAGGCCCTGCTCGGACCAGGCGCGTTCGAGGAAGGCGTCGATGGCTGCGCGATCGTCGGGCCGGATGGCCGGGCGCTGAGGGCCGAGGGCCGAGGGCTGAGGGCTGCCGGCCGGGGGCTGAGGTTCAAGATTTGAGCGAAAACGGCGCGGCACGACGGCGGCATGGCTCCCGGTCGATCGTACAATTGTGGCGCGATGGCCCGGCAATGTCGCGGCGATCGGGAACAGTGAGCGGTGAAGGGGAATCGGGAGCAGGAAGTGGGGAGTGGAAAAAGCCGCGCTTCTCAGCCCTCAGCCCTCAGCCCTCGGCCCTCCACCCTCGGCCCACACCACGCGCGTGCGGGCGACCAGGTCGTGCCACGTGCGCCGCTCGCGATCGGCGAGCGCCCACCAGAATCCCGCGCCGAGCGCCGCCAGCGACAGCAGCGCGACGGCGAAGCGGAGCACCGCCTGCGTTGCGTCGAGCGCGCCGCCGTCGGCGCGCACCACGCGCAGGCGCCAGGCGCGCAGACCCAGCGTCTGCCCGCCGCGCGTCCAGGACAGCACGAAATAGCCGGCGCTCGCACCGAGCGTGAGCGCTTGCAGCAACAGCTTGTGCGCCGGCCGATGGGCATCGAGCGCGCCGCCGGTCAGCGCCAGCGCCACGGCGCCGGCGAGGAACCACAGGCCGACGAGGGCCAAGAGGTCGTAGAGCGCCGCGGCAAGATGCCGCCACAAAGGCGCGGGTAAAGCGGGTATGGGAGTGGGGCGCATTGGCAAGTCGAGGTTCAGGGCTGGGGGGCTGAGGGCCGAGAGCTGCGCAGCTTTTCCACTCCCCACTCCCGCTCCCCTCACCCGAACCGCCGGAAATAGGCGACCGCCGCGAGCGCGAGCAAGGCCGACGGCAGGGCGTTGGCCAGGGCCAGATTGAAATTGTATACCGCGCCCATGCTCACCACCGCGCTCTGGAAAAAGTAATAGGTGATGGCGAGCGCGATGCCGATGAACAAGCGCTTGCCGAGACCGCCGGTGCGCAGCGCGCCGAAGGCGAACGGCACCGCGCAGAACGCCAGCACCAGCACGTTCAGCGGATAGAACAGCCGGCCCCAGAACGCGCGCAGATAGCTCGAGGCGTCCTGACGGTTGCGCTGCATGTAGTCGATGTTGCGCTTGAGATCGGCGGCGGACAGGTACTCGGGATGGATCATCGACACCGCCAGCACCTTCGGATCGAGACTGGACTGCCACTCGGTCTGCGCCAGCGTGGTGCTGACCGCGGACAGCCCGCGGAATTCGGTGCGGCGCACCTCGTGCAGGATCCAGCGGTTGTCGGCGTGGGTGGCGGTCTTGGCCAGCGCCAGCGCCTGCAACTGGCCCTGGCCGTCGAACTCGAACACGCGCACGTCCTGCAACTCGACGGTGTTGCCGCGGCGGCGACCGTGTTTGGCGTTGACCACGTTGTCGCCGTCGCGCGCCCACAGGCTGCCGCCGCGGCCGATCGCGACGTCCCGCGCCTTCGCCGCCAGCGCCAGCGATTCGGCCTTCTGCTCGCCGCGTGGGCCGATGGTCTCGCCCATCAGCATGACGATCCCGGTGAGCGCGGTGAGCGCGAGGATCACCGACCCGCAGATGCGCCGCTTCGACAGACCGGCGGCGCGCAGCGCGGTCAGTTCGCCGCTCGCCGCGAGCGCGCCCATGCCGAGCAGCCCGCCGATCAGCGCGGCGTAGGCGAAGAACTCGTAGGCGCGGCGCGGCACGGTGAGCAGGGTGTAGGCGATCGCCTTGCTCAGGGTGTACTGGCCGACGCCGACGTCGTTGACTTCGCGGACGAAGGCGAGCAGCGCGTCGAAACCGACCAGGAACCCCCAGGCCAGCAGCACCGCGCCGAGCACCGACAGCGCGACGAGCTTGTCCACCTTCTTGAACGCGGGCGCGTTCATGCCACACCCGGGCGCGGGCGCAACCGCGCGGTCTTCGGCTTCGGCAACTGCTGGCCGCGCCAGAGCAGATACAGCGCGATCAGCGCGGTCGGCAGCACCGCCCACCAGAAGCCGACACGCGCATCGATCCGGCCCTGGCTCAGCCACGCGCGGCCGAGGGCGAGACCGTTGTAGTAGATGAACCAGGACAGCAGCGCGATCAGCAGGCGCGCGTAGCGCGGCTCGCGCGGCGTGGCTTTCGCCAACGGCAGGGCGAGCAGCACCAGCACCAGCACCGACAGCGGCGCCGCCAGCCGCCATTGCAGTTCGGCGCGCTGCACCGGGTCGCTGCTGGCGAGCAGTTCCGCGGTCGGCGCGGCGCGCTTGACCGAATCGGGCGTCACGTCGGTGCCGCTGTCGGAGAGCTTGATGTCGTTGCGCTGGTAGCGCATCAAGCGGAAATCGTCCTGGCCGAGCACGCCCTCGACGCGAAAGCCGTCGTTGAGCCCGAGAAAGCGCGCGACGCCGTCGGCCTCGTGGTACAGCTCGCCGTCCCGGGCGGTGATGATATTGACGCTGGTGCTGTGATCCTCGGCGTTGACCCGCTCGCTCTCGACGAACATCTTGCGGAAGCGCGTGCCGTCGGCGCTCATCCATTCGACGTACATGATGCCGTCGTTGTTCGGCAGCTCGACGAAGCGCCCCGGTTCGAGGCCGGCGATGATCAACGAGCGACTGGCTTCCTCCTGCAGGCTCTGCGCCTGGCGCACCGCCGCCGGCGCCAGCCAGAACGCGATCAGCGCGGTGGCGATGGTCAACGGCACGGCGAACAACGCGAGCGGCCGCAGCAGGCCGGTGACGGCCAGGCCCGAGGCGGCGAACACCGCCATCTCGCTCTCGCGGTACAGGCGCCCGTAGGCGAGCTGCACGCCGAGAAACGCGGCGAGCGGCAGGAGCAGCGTCAGCATGTCTACCAGACGCAGGCCGACCAGCGCGAGCAGCAGGTCGGCCGCCACGCGCCCGCGCGCGATCTTGGCCAGCAGATCGGCCAGCGTCGCGCCCATCACCACCAGCAGCAGGATCAGCGTGGCGGCGAGGAAGCTCACGGCGAGCTCGCGCGCCAGGTAGCGGTCGACAATCCGCAGCATCGCCTCGATCGATCGTAGTAAACTTGGCAGTTCCCGGCGCGATTGCATGACACGCGCCGTTCCGAACCCCTTAAGTGTAGCCGGGCGTTCGCGCGCCCGGTTCGTTTTTCGACGACGGAAAAATCATGACGCTGCAATTCGGCCTCACCCAGCAAGCTCCGGAAGCCGCGATCACGCCGTGCGTGGTGGTCGGCGTATACGAGGACCGCGTGCCCAGCGCCGCGGCGACGCGCGTGGATCAGGCGAGCGGCGGCGCGCTCGCGCGGCTGATCGAATCCGGCGACCTCTCCGGCAAGCTCGGCACCAGTCACCTGTTGTTCGCATTGCCGGGCGTCAAGGCGGCGCGCGTGCTGGTGGTCGGCCTCGGCGAACAGAAGAAGTTCGACGCGCTGCGCTTCCAGCGCGCCTGCAACGAGGCGGCGCGCGTGCTCAAGGGCCTGCCGCTGGCCGAGGCGGTGTCGTATCTGACCGAACTCGAGGTGCCGGGCCGGGACGCGGCGTGGAAGGTGCGCACCGCGGCGCTGGCGAGCGACGCGCAGGCGTATCGCTACACCGCCACGTTCAAGCCGAAGGACAAACCGAAGACGCCGGAGTTTTCCACCCTCCACTTCGCCGCGCCCGAGTCCGCCGCGCCCGCGCTCGCCGCCGCCGGCGCGATCGCCGAAGGCGTGCGCTTCGCCCGCGAGCTCGGCAATCTGCCGCCCAACATCTGCACGCCGGCCTATCTCGCCGCCCAGGCGCAGAAGCTGGCGCACGAGCACGCCGGCGTGCGCTGCGAGATCCTGGAGGAGGCCGAGCTGCGCAAGCTCGGCATGGGCGCGCTGCTCGGCGTGGCGCAGGGCTCGGCGAATCCGCCGAAGCTGATCGTGCTCGAGTGGCGCGGCGCAGCGGCCGGCGAGAAGCCCTACGCATTGGTCGGCAAGGGCATCACCTTCGACACCGGCGGCATCTCGATCAAACCGTCGGCCGGCATGGAGGAGATGAAATTCGACATGTGCGGCGCCGCCGGCGTGCTCGGCGCATTCCTCGCCGCGGTGCAGCTCAAGCTCAAGCTCAACCTGGTGTGCGTGGCGCCGGCGGTGGAGAACATGCCCGGCGGCAAGGCGCAGCGGCCGAGCGACGTGGTCACGACGATGTCGGGCCAGACCGTCGAGGTGCTCAACACCGATGCCGAAGGCCGCCTGATTCTGTGCGACGCCCTGACGTATGTGCAAAAGTATACTCCGCAGGCGATCATCGACGTGGCCACCCTCACCGGCGCCTGCGTGATCGCGCTCGGCAAGCACGCCACCGGCCTGATGAGCAAGGACGACGCGCTCGCCGCGGAGCTCCTCGCCGCCGGCGAGGCCACGCTCGACCGCGCCTGGCGCCTGCCGCTGTGGGACGACTACCAAAGCCAGCTCGAGACCGGCTACGCCGACATCGCCAACATCGGCGGCAAGTACGCCGGCGCGATCACCGCCGGCTGCTTCCTGGCGCGCTTCACCGAAGGCTACCGCTGGGCGCACCTCGACATCGCCGGTACGGCATGGGAGGAAGGCCGCAAGGGCTCGGCGACGGGGCGGCCGGTGCCGCTGCTGGTGCAGTATTTGATGGATAGAGCTGAGGGCTGAGGGCTGAGGCGCTTTTTTCTGGCGTGCGAATATGTATACATTTTCCGATCGGATCACTGCCGCCGCGCGGGCAGCCCTCGGCCCTCGGCCCCCAGTCCTTGCCTGAATGCCCCGCGCCGAGTTCCATCTCGCCGAAGCGCCGCGCTACCGCGACGATCCGCTGCGCCTCCCCTGCGAACTGGCGCACGAGCTGTTTGCCGGCGGCGAGACGGCCGTGATCCTGGCGCGCTCGCTCGAGCAGGCCGAGCAGCTCGACGAGAAGCTGTGGGAATTCGACGACGACGCGTTCGTGCCGCATCAGATCGCCGGCGACGAGGACGACGCGATCACGCCGGTGCTGATCGTGCCGCCCGACACGGCGGCGCCGGCGCGGAACGTCGCCATCAATCTGCGCGATACAGCCGCATTGGACGGCTTCGCGCGCGTGCTGGAGATCGTGCCGGCCGATCCGGCGCGGCGCGAGGACTCGCGGCGGCGCTGGAAGGCGTATCAGCAGGCGGGATTCGCCTTGAAGAAATGCGACCGATGAACCGGCGCTGGAGCATGCGGACGCGGCGATCATAAGATTCGCCCCGATTCCCGATTCCCGATTCCCGATTCCCGATTCCCCATTCCCGATTCCCGATTCCCGTCCCCATGGACAAGAGCTTCGACCCCAAGGCCATCGAATCGAAGTGGTACGCGCGCTGGGAGCAGGCCGGCGTGTTCGCGCCGCGCGGCGACGGCGCGCCGTACTGCATCCTGTTGCCGCCGCCGAACGTCACTGGCACCTTGCACATGGGCCACGCGTTCCAGCAGACGCTGATGGACACGCTGATCCGCCTGCACCGCATGCGCGGCTGCCGCACCCTGTGGCAGGGTGGCACCGATCACGCCGGCATCGCCACGCAGAAGATCGTCGAGAACCAGCTCGCCGCGGAGGGCAGGACGCGCCACGATCTCGGCCGCGCGCGGTTCGTCGAACGCGTCTGGCAATGGAAGCAGCGGTCGGGTTCGACCATCACCCATCAGATGCGCCGCCTCGGTGCCTCGCTCGACTGGTCGCGCGAACGCTTCACCATGGACGAGGGCCTGTCCGCGGCGGTGCGCAAGGTGTTCGTGCAATGGTATAGAGATGGACTTTTATACCGCGGCCAGCGCCTGGTGCACTGGGATCCGGTGCTGATGACCGCGGTGTCCGATCTCGAGGTGAACATGGAGGAGCGCGACGGCCACCTGTGGCACATCCTCTACCCATTCTCGGACGGACCGATCGGACACATGCGCGGCATGCACATCGCGACCACGCGGCCGGAAACGATGCTCGCCGACGGCGCGCTCGCGGTGCATCCGGACGACGAGCGGTACAAGCACCTGGTCGGCAAGTACGTCGATCTGCCGCTGTGCGACCGCCGGATCCCGATCATCGCCGACGATTTCGTCGATCCGGCGTTCGGCTCGGGCTGCGTCAAGATCACTGGCGCGCACGACTTCAACGACTACGCCTGCGCGCAGCGCCACGGCATCGAGATGATCGTGATCATGACCCTCGATGCGAAGATGAACGACAACGCGCCGGCGAAGTATCGCGGGCTCGATCGCTACGCGGCGCGCAAGGCGGTCGTGGCCGATCTCGAGGCGCAGGGGTATCTCGAGAAAATCGTCTCGCACAAGCACCAGGTGCCGGTCAGTCAGCGTTCGGATGCGGTGATCGAGCCGATGCTGACCGACCAGTGGTTCCTCGACCTCACCCGCGACACCCTGCCGGACGGCCGTCCGGGCGGACGCAAGGCGATCACCGAGCCGGCGTTGAACGCGGTGCGCACGGGCCGGATCCGCTTCGTGCCGGAGAACTGGGCGACGACCTATACGCAGTGGCTGGAAAACATCCAGGACTGGTGCGTCAGCCGCCAGCTCTGGTGGGGCCATCGCATCCCGGCGTGGTACGACGAGGCCGGCAATATCTTCGTCGGCGAGGACGAGGCCGACGCCGTCGCGCACGCCGCGACCAAGCCGGTCGGCACACTGCGCCAGGACGAGGACGTGCTCGACACCTGGTTCTCCTCCGCGTTGTGGCCGTTCTCGACCCTCGGCTGGCCGTTCGACGGACCGGTGACGGACCACGGCACGGTCGTGGCGAACTGGCGGCAGGATCAAGCCTTCCTGCCGAGCGCGGTGCTGGTCACCGGCTTCGACATCATCTTCTTCTGGGTCGCGCGGATGGTGATGGCGACGCAGTACTTCACCGGCCGCGTGCCGTTCCGCGAGGTCTACATCAACGCCATCGTGCGCGACGCCGAAGGCCAGAAGATGTCGAAGTCGAAGGGCAACACGATCGACCCGCTCGATCTGATCGACGGCATCGAGCTGGAGGCGCTGGTGCAGAAATCCACCGCCGCACTGCTGATCCCGCAGGTGCGCGAAAAAGTGGAAAAGCGCATCCGCCGGGACTATCCGCAGGGCATCGCGCCGGTCGGCGCGGATGCGCTGCGCTTCACCTTCGCCGCGCTGGCGACATACGGGCGCACCATCAACTTCGATCTCAAGCGCGCCGACGGCTACCGCAATTTCTGCAACAAGCTGTGGAACGCGGCGCGCTTCGTGCTGATGAATACGACCATCGACCACACGACATCGGCAATCGACCGGGCGGCCGCGCCGGTCAGCGATGCGGAAAAGTGGATTTTGTCGCGTTTCGCGCGAACCCTCGACGAGGTCGAGCGGCAGTTCGCAGTCTACCGTTTCGATCTGGTCGCGCAGGCGCTCTACGAATTCACCTGGAACGAGTTCTGCGACTGGTTCGTCGAACTCGCCAAGCCCGCCCTGGGCAAGGTCGAAGGGCCCGCGCTCGGCGGCGCGGACGCCGCCGCGGCAGCCTCGATGCGCCGCACGCTGCTCGCCGTGCTCGAGGCGCTGCTGCGCGCGCTGCACCCGATCATTCCGTTCATCACCGAGGCGATCTGGCAGGAAGTCGCGCCGAAGCTCGGCATCGCCGGCGATTCGATTTCGACGCAGCCGTATCCACGCGCGAGCGACTATCCGGTCGACGACGCCGCCGAGGCCGAGATCGAGTGGTTGCGCGCCGTCGTCATCGAGGTGCGCCGCATCCGCAGCGAGATGAACCTCGCGCCCAGCCGGCCGATTCCGCTCTGCCTCGCCGCCGGCGACGCGACCGATCGCGCCCGCGCCGCGAAGTTCGGCGCCGAGATCGCCTTCCTCGCGCGCACCGAATCGCCGCGCTGGCTCGCGCCGGGCGCAGCCGAACCCGCCGCCGCGACGGCGCTGGTCGGGGCGATGAAATTGCTGGTGCCGCTGGCCGGCCTGATCGACGTGGCCGCCGAGCAGGCGCGCCTCGACAAGGAGATCCGGCGCTTGGAGGGCGAGATCGCCAAGTCGCACGCCAAGCTCGCCAACTTCGGCCCGAACACGCCGGCCGCGGTGGTCGCGCAGGAACGCCAGCGCGTGGCCGAACGCACCACCCAGGTGACCGCCCTGCGCGAGCAGCGCGCGCGGCTGGACGGCCTGGCGTAGCGCCGGACGCCGGCGGCCAGAACCTATCTCAAAATCGTCGCGAGCGAAGACGGATTGCGCGTCGCCGGAGCGCAGGACCCGGAGTTTACTGGCAGTAAATGAGGAGTCCGAGCACCGCCGGCGCACGAGCCGTCGAGCGCAGCAGATTTTGAGATAGGTTCTACTTCGACAGGGCGACCTGGATCTCTTCCAGCCGATACCCGCGCGTCTCGATGCCGGCGCGCGCGAGCAGCACGCCGGCGGCCGCCATCGGCAGCGCGATCAGCAGCGCCGACAGCATGACGTTGCCGAACAGGCCGGCCACGCCGAGCACCGCGCCGAGGATGCCGCCGGCTTTCGAACTCGCGGCGATCAAGCCCGAACCGGTGCCGCGCAGGTGCACCGGATAGATTTCCGCCGAGTACGGGATCAGGGTCGCGATCACGCCGCTGACGCTCGACAGCAGCGCGACGGTGGCGAGGGTGGTGGCCAGGGTCGAACGCAAACCGGTCACGTCGATGAGCAGGAACGCGAGCAGCGCGAGCACGGTCAGTGCGATCAGCAACACCAGCGAGCGGACGCTGCTCCAGCGCTGGTACAGCCAGACGACGGCGGCGATCGCGGGCAGCGCGTACACCGCCGACTGCGCGAGCAGCCGATTGGTCGCCTTGGCGTCGATGCCGAGCAGGCCGAGGTTGGCCGGCAGCCACAGCAGGAAGCCGAAGTTGACCAGGCCCCAGGCCACGCCGCACAGCAGCAGGCCCCAGGTGATGCGCGCCTGGCGGCCGCGCAGCAGCTCGCGCACGTCGCCGCCCGGCCGATGCGCCGCGATCACACGGTCGTCGACGACGAGCGGCGCGCTCGTGTCGTCCGCCGCGGCGAAACGCCGCAGCACCGCGCGCGCCTCGTCGTTGAGTCCGGCATTGGCGAGGAAGCGCGGCGATTCGGGGAAGTAGCGGTTGAGGAAAATGATCAGCGCGCCGGTCGGCAGATTGAGCAGCCACAGCGAGCGCCAACTGAACACCGGCTCGAACACCGTGGCCGCGCCCGAGGCCAGCAGATAGCCCGCCGAGGTGCCGATGCCGCCGAGCGTCACCAGCAGCCAGCCGCGGTGGGCGGCGGGAATCGTCTCGGCCATCAGCGTGAACGCGATCGGCAGCATGCCGCCGGCGGCCGCGCCCATCAGGAAGCACATCACGAGGTTCCAGGAGAACGTCGGCATCGCCCCGCAGATCGCGGTGCCCATGAACAGGATCGCCGACAAGAGGATCGCCGCGCGCCGCCCGAACGCATCGGCGAGGCGACCCCAGAGGATCGAGCCGACCGTGGTCCCGATCAGCGCCGACAGCGCGAGATAGCCGGCGGTGGACTTGGCGATGTCGTACTCGGACGACATGCCCGGGATGACGAAGCCGAGCGTGGCCGGCTTCATCACGTCGACCGCCAGCGCCACGATCAGCACCACGATCAGCTTGAGGTGCTCGCGGTTGAGCGGCACACCGTCGGCGACGTGGAAGTGCACGTGGTCGCCCGCGTGCAGGGTGCGCCGCATCTGCTCCAGGCGCGGCATCAGCCCGTAGCCGGCGAACACCACGCCGAGCGGAATCAGCGCCATGCCGATCAGCATGGTGTCGTCCATCGGCATGCCGGCGAGGTGATAGTGCATCGGCGCCGCCATCAGGAACATCGGCAGATGCGCGCAGACGCCGGCGATCACGGCGAGACAGCCGATCCAGAAGGCGAGCGGGTGGTGGAAGGTGATGCCGCTGAGGCGCATGCCGCTACTCCGCTGGCAACAGCTCGCGCGCCATCACGATCGCATCCTCGCGTCCGCGCCTGGCCGGATAGTAGTTCGGCCGGCGGCCGATCTCGTTGAAGCCGAGCTCGTGGTACAGCGCGATGGCGCGCGCGTTCGACGGCCGCACTTCGAGGAACGCGCGCTCGGCGTGATGCCAGCGCGCGAGGTCGATCAACCGCTGCATCAGCCGCCGGCCGTGGCCGAGTCCCTGCTGCGCCGGGGCGACGCAGACGTTGAGCACGTGCGCCTCGCCCGCGGCGACGGTCAGCACGCCGTAGCCGATCACCTCGACGGCGTTGGCCAGCACCCAGCAATCGTAGCGGGCGCGCAGACAGTCGCGGAAGATCGCGTGCGTCCACGGATATTCGTAGGCCGCCAGTTCGATCGCGACCACCTGGTCGAGATCGTCCAGACGCATCGGCCGCAGCAGCGGATAGGGTTCCTTGAGGATCGCGACCATCGCGTCAGTCCCCGCCGCCACGCAGGCGCCGCGCGATCGGCTTCAACGCCTGCCACAAGGCGCGCTTGGCCATCGCGCCGCGCAGGCTCGTCGCCGGCTCGTCGGCCACCGCGATGGTCGCGTCCGGCGGCACGCCGGAACCGGCCGCGGCGCACGCTCGCGCCAGCGCGGCACCGAGCACGAGAACCGTCCGCGCCGCCGGCAGCGGCGGCACGCGCGCGCCGTCCGTCGCGATCCAGCGCACCGCGCTCGCCGCGACCCCGACCGCGCCCGGCAGCAGCGCGCGCAGACGCGCGGCCGCCGGGCCGCCCGCGGCGGCGCGGTCGCACACCACGATCAGCGCCGCGCGCGCTCGCGGCGCGCGCCGCACGTAGCGGTCGATGCCGAGCGCGGCGAGCAGTTCGTGGCGGCGCGCCTCAGCCGGCATGGCTGTCCTGGCCGAGCGCGGCGAGATCGTCATAGAACCTGGCGAACGCCTGATCGACGGCGCTGGCGAACGCCTGCACGGTCGCGGCCATGCTCGCATCGGCGGCGGCGGCCTCGGCGGCGTAGGTCTGCTCGATCAGCGGCTCGCCGCTGTCCTGCTCGACGCGCATCTCGAAGGCGACCACGGCCTTGTAGCCGCCCTCGCGCGGAATGCGCTCGTAGCGCAGGATGCGCCCGTGCACGCGCAGCGCCGGATCGCTCGCCGGCAGGCGTTCGGTGACCAGCGGCGCGATGCCGGCCGCGCGCAGCATCGCGGTCAGGCGCGCCTGCAGACCGCGCGACGGCGGGTCGCTCCACAACTGGTAGTGATAGGTGCGCAGCGCGCCGGCGTCGGCCGACAGCGAATAGATCAGCGCCTGCTCGGCATAGATGCCTTCGCCGCGGAACACGCCGACCTCGATCGGCAGCGCCGACAGCGGTCGGGCGGCGCGCGCCAGCGGCGCCGGCGGCGGCAGGCGGAAATAGGTGACGTCCGGCACGCTCGGCGGCGAACAGGCGGCGAGCAGCAGCGGCGCCAGCAGCGACCACAGCCTCTTCATTGGGGTTCTTCCTCGACCTTGTCGCCCTTCGGCGCGAGCAGCAGCCGGTTCGGGCTCTTGCGCACCTCGCGCGCGAACTCGTCGAAATTGCGGCTCGCCACTTCCAGGTGCTGGGTGATCGAATCGATGCGCCCGGACAGCGCGGCGAGGATCGCGCGCAGATTGTCCACCGATTCGCGCACGCCCGGGCGGTTCTCCTTGACGATGCCGTCGAGCTGGGCCAGCGCGTCGTCGAGCCGCGCCTGCGTGCCGCGCAGCTCGCCGGTCATGTCGCGCAGGTTGGCGAGCGTGGCGGCGAGCGCCGCGCGGTTGTCGGTCTTCAGCAGATCGTTGACCGACTCGGCGGCGTGGTTGAGCCGGATCAGCAGCTCGCGCGATTGCTCGAGGATGTCCGGCGTGCGCTTGTCGATCTCGCCGGTGATCGAATCCACGCGCTGCGACAGGGTGCGGATCAGCGGCGAGATCTGGCTGCGGGTGAGCTCGCTGATCTCGCCGGCGAGCTCGTTCATCGCAGTGAAGATGTCGGCCGCCTCGACGCCGGCGAGTTCCGCACCCGGCGCCGCGGCGTCGCGGCTGCGGCCCTCGCTGATGCCGACCGCGACGTCGGCGAGCAGCCCGGTCGCGGTCAGGCGCGCCACGCTGTCCTTCGGAATCGGCCAGTCGCGGCGCACGTCGAGCTCGACCCGATAGCGTGTGCCGGCCTCGCCGCGTTGCGGCGTGATCGCGCCGACCTGGCCGATGCGGTAGCCCTCGTAGAACACCGGCGCGCCGTAGCGCAGCCCGGTGACGTTGCGGTAGCGGGTGAAATACGCCGTGCTGGCGCCGCCGCGACCGGTGATCACGACCAGCGCGGCGAGCAGCAGCACGAAGGCGACCAGCACCGCCGCGCCGACCAGCACATAGTTGACGTTGTCGCGCCTCACTGATCGTCCCCCGACCTCGCCGCGGTTGCCGCCCGCGCGATTGAACCACGAAGCCCGCGGCGGCAGAAGCGCGCGTCGCGTTCCGCGCCGGTCATGCCGCCTGCTCCTCGGTCAGGCGCCGCAGGTAGGCGTCGGCGTCCACCGCGATCTCGCGCGGGCGCCGGTTCAGCAGATCCTGGATCCGCTCGTGGTCGGCGCGGCGCACCGCGTCCACCGTTCCCGTCATCAGGATATCGCCCTGATCGAGCACGGTGATCGTGTCGGCGATCTTGAACGCGCTCTCCAGCTCGTGGGTGACCACGACGATGGTCATGCGCAGCGCGTCGCGCAGGCGCAGGATCAACTCGTCAAGCTCGGCCGAGACCACCGGATCGAGGCCGGCCGACGGCTCGTCGAAGAACAGCAGCTTCGGATCCATCACGATCGCGCGCGCCAGCGCGGCGCGCTTGATCATGCCGCCGGAGAGCTGGCTCGGCATCAGATCCTGGAAGCCGCCGAGATTGACCACCTCGAGCTTGAGCCGCGACATGATGCGGATCGTGTTCTCGTCGAGGTCGGTGTGTTCGCGCAGCGGCAGCGCGACGTTGTCGCCGACGCTGAGCGAGGTGAGCAGCGCGCCGCCCTGGAACGACACGCCGATCTGCCGGCGCAGCGCCAGCATCTCGCGCTCGCTGGCGCGGCCGAGGTCCACGCCGAGCAGCCGCACCGTGCCGCTGCGCGGCTTCTGCAGGCCGAGCAGATGACGCAAGAGGGTGCTTTTCCCCGAGCCCGAGCCGCCCATGATCACGCGGATCTCGCCCGCGTCCACGCGGAAGTCGATGCCGTTGAGGATCCGGCGCCGGCCGTACCAGGCTTCGAGCTTTTCGACCTCGATCAAGGGCTGCGGGCCGAGGGCCGAGGGCTGCCCTGCTCCAGTGGCGTCCTGTTGAACTCGCGTATTCATTCGCAGCGTTCCGTGGTCCCCGAGCGCCTCAGCCCTCAGCCCTCGGCCCTACCTGTTCAAGAAGAACGAAAACACCATATCGGCCACGATGATGTAGCAGATCGACAGCACCACCGCGCGCGTGGTCGCGCGGCCGACACCTTCGGCGCCACCGCTCACCGAAAACCCGGTGCTGACGCCGATCAGGGTGATCAGCACGGCGAACACGAACGCCTTGGCGATGCCTTGCCAGAGATCGCCCGGCACCAGCAGCGACAGGGTCTGCAACAGATACGCCGCCGGCGTGACGTTGAGCGCCGGCGAGGCGTACAGCGCCGCGCCGAGGATCGCCACGGTGTCGGCGAACACGGTGAGCACCGGCAGCATGACGAGCATCGCGATCAGCGCCGGCGCGGCGAGATAGCGCACCGGCTCGATACCCATGGTGGCGAGCGCGTCCACCTCCTGCGACACGCTCATCGAGCCGATGCGCGCCGCCAGCGCCGAGCCGGAGCGGCCGGCGACCAGGATCGCGGTGATCAGCGCGCCGAACTCGCGCGTCACCGATTTCGCCACCGCCACGACCACCTGCGATTGCGCGCCGAACTCGCGCAACGCGGCGATGAACTGGATGCCGAGCATCACGCCGATGGTGAGCGCGAGCAGGGTCACGATCGGCAGCGCGTCGACGCCGATCTGGCGCATCTGTTCCAGCACCTGGCGCAGGCGCAGCGGCTGGCCGACGCGCCAGCCGAGCGCGGCGAAGTACAGGCTCTCGAGCAGCAGCATGCCGGCGTAGCCGATGCCGGCGACCGACTGCACGGCGGCGCGGCCGAGACTGGCGAGCGGGCGGCTGAGCGCGTTCATCGGTCAGCCGGCGCGCGCGCTCTCGACATCCGGGAACAGCGGAAACACCCGATCCAGCCGCGCCAGCCGGAGCACCGCCAGTACCGCGCCGCTCACCGCCACCAGGCCGAACTGCTGGCCCTTGCCGCGCGCGTTCTGGAAGCCTTCCACCAGCGCGGCGATGCCGGAGGAATCGATGTAGCTCACCTCGGAAAGATCCACGCCGACCTTGCCGGTCTCGCCGAGCGCGTCGAGGATCGCGCGCCGCACCTGCTGCGACCAGGACAGATCCACCTCGCCGCGCACCCGCACCAGCACGTAGTCGCCGAGCGACTCGCGCACGCATTCGTTGCCGTTCCGGTTCATTCGTGTTCCCCCACGACCAGCCGCTTGCGCATGCAGAGCACATTGCCCTTGCCGTCCGCCGCCGGGGACACCTGCCACTCGTCCATCAGCGCGTCGATGAACGGCAGGCCGAGTCCGCCCGGCCGGCATTCGGCGAGATCGCGCGGCTTGAGTTTGCCGGGATCGACCGGCGGCGCCGAGTCGCGCAGCTCGAACACCAGCATATCCTGCTCGCGCGCCAGATGCAGCGCGATGGTCTCGCCCTCGCCGCCGCAATAGGCGTGGCGGATGATGTTGGTGCAGGCCTCGTCCACCGCCAGCACCAGCCGATCGCGCAGCTCCGGCGCGACCTCCTCGGCATCGAGCGCGGCGCGCAACGCCGCGCGCACCGTGCGCATCTGCTCGGCGCGCGCCGGGAAGACGAGATCGAGCAGCGTCTGCGCCGCCGAGCCGGCCGGCTCCTGCAACAGCAGCAGGGTGGTGTCGTCCACCAACCGCAGACGTTTCAGTTCTCCGAGCAGCGCGCGCAGGCGCGGTTCCGGCGCCAGCGCAGCGTGGCGTGCGATCAACTCGCGCAGCCCCTGGCTGCCGAGCCGGTCGGCGGCGGCCGCGCGCACGTCGGTGGCGCCGTCGGAGAACAGGTACAGCGCGCGCGCGCCGAGTTCGAGCTCGTGTTCGGCGTAGTCCGCCTCGGCCAGAATGCCGAGCGGCGGACCGGTCGCCGCCAGTTCCTCGAAGCGCGCGCCGTCGTGCAGCAGCGCCGGCGGAAAGCCCGCGCTGGCGACGCCGACGCGGCCGCCGGCGCGATCGTACATGCCGACCGCGGCGCAGACGAAGCGCCCGTCCGTGAGCAGCCCGCACAGCTCGGCGTTGACCTCGGCGAGCCAGCGCGCCGGGCTCGCGGCGTGCTTGCCGGCCGAGCGCAGCAGACTGCCCACCCGCACCATCAGGAATGCCGCATCGAGCCCCTTGCCGGAGACGTCGCCGATGACGAAGCCGAGCCGGCCGTCGGCGCGGTCGAAATAGTCGTAGAAATCGCCGGAGATCTCGTGCGCCGGCAGGTTCACGCCGAGCAGCGGGAAATCGCCGCGTCGGCGCCTGGGCAGCAGCGATTTCTGCATGCGCCGCGCCAGCGCGAGCTCGCGCTTGATGCGCTGCTGCTCGAGCAGGCCGGCCGCGAGCTGGGCGTTGTGGATGGCGAGCGCGGCCGGCGCCGCGATCAGGCCGAGCAGCTCCGCATCGGCCTCGTCGAACAAGCCGCCGTCGCGGCGGTTGATCACCTCGAGCGCGCCGATCGCGCCTTGCGCGGTGGCGAGCGGCGCGCACAGGATCGAACGGGTGACGAAGCCGGTTTCGGCGTCCACGCGCGCGTTGACGCGCGCATCGCTGCGCGCGTCGCGCACGATCTGGGTGGCGTTTTCGGCCACGCAGCGGCCGACCACGCCCTGGCCGACGGCGAGCTTCAAGCCGGCGATGTCCACCGGGCCGGCGCAATTGCGGCATTCGAGCAGGCCGCTCGCCGGATCGATCAGGAACAACGACGCCGCCTCGGCCTGCATGAACTCGGCGATGCGGGTGACGGCCAGACGCAGCGTCTGATCGAGATCGAGCGACAGTGCCAGACCTCGACTGAGCTCGGCGAGAAAGCCGAGCGCGCGCCGCTCCCCCGCGAAGGCCGCGTTCGGCGGCGCCGCGTTCACGACACGCCGGTCTCCGGCGGCGGCGTCTCGCGCCGCTCGCGGCGACGGCGCAGTCCCCACAGGGTTCCGACCGGTCCCGACAGCGCGTACAGCACGGCGATGCCGAACAGCACGTGCGAAGGGTTCACCGCCAGCGCGACCAGGATCAGCACCACCAGCGGAATCCAGTAGAACGGCACGCGGTCGGACTTCGGCCAGGCCTTGAAGCTGTAGTAGCGGAAGCGGCTGACCATCAGCAGCCCGGCGGCGACCGCGATCACCGGCGTGAGGAACTGCACGTCCTCGCCGCGCAGACCGCGATCGAGCATGGTCCACACGTAGGACATCGCCAGACCTGCGGCCGCGGGAATCGCCAGGCCCTGGAAATAGCGCTTGTCGGCCACGCCGACCTGGGTGTTGAACCGCGCCAGACGCAAGGCGCCGCAGGCGGCGAACACGAACGCCGCCGCCCAGCCGAGCTTGCCCCAGGCCGGGCCATAGGCCGCCAGCGACTTCAGCGACCAGGCGTACAACACCAGCGCCGGCGCGACGCCGAAGCTGACCAGGTCCGACAGCGAATCGTACTGCACGCCGAACGCGCTCTGGGTGTTGGTCAATCGCGCCACGCGGCCGTCGAGGCCGTCGAACAGCCCGGCCACGAACACCGCGACGACGGCATTGGTGTACTCGCCGGCGATCGCGGCGACGATGGCGTAGAACCCGGCGAACATCGCGCCGGTGGTGAGCAGGTTCGGCAGCAGATAGATGCCGCGGCGCGGCTTCGGCGAAGCGACGGGATCGGTGTCCATCGGACCGGAACGTGAAGCGGAATGTCACCAGTGTACCCCAAGCCACGCATTGGCAACGCTTCTTTGCGGCGGAAAGGCTTGTGTCCGGCGCGGACTAGTGCTATCCAAGCGTCTGTGCACAGGGGCAACCGCCAAGGCGCCGTGGTGATGGCGCAGGAGAACCGGCAATGAATCGCGCAGCGCTGCTCGTCGTCCTCTGCCTCGTCCTCGGCTCGGCCTGGGCGGGACAGGGCCAGGTATACAAGTGGACCGACGCCGGCGGCGTGGTGCACTATTCCGATGCGCCGCCGCCGAAGGACGCGCAGAACGTCCAGATCGTGCGCGTGACCGGCGGCGATCGCCCGCATGCCGTCGCCGGCGAGGAAGGCGCCGAGCCGGCGGAAAAGCCGAAGGACGAGACCGCGGCGCCGCCGCAGACCACCACCTTGCCCGACACGCCGGACAACCGCGCCAAGGCCTGCGCCACCGCGCGCCGCAATCTGGAACTGCTGCAGAGCAAGTTTCCGGTCAGCATGACCGGCCCGGACGGCAAACCGCAAGCGCTCGACGACAAGCAGCGGCAGGCGCAGATCGCCGACACCAATGCGCAGATCGCGCTGTATTGCAAGTGATCCGCGCGACAGCGAGCTTGGCCGGCCGCGCACCGCGCGCGGTCGCGCCCTGCCGTGGCTGCTCGCGCTGATCGCGATCGCCGCCGCGGCGTGGTGGTATCTCGCGCCGCAGACGCTGCCCGAGTTCCTGCGCCGGCCGCTGCCGGCATCGCCGCGGGCCAACCCGCCGCTCTACAAGTGGCGCGACGCCCAGGGCGTGTGGCACGTGACCGACACCCCGCCGGCCGATCGCCCCTACGAAACCGTGCGCTACAACCCGGACGTCAACGTCGTGCCGAGCGTGGTGCCGCCATCCGCGCCGAAGCCGCGGTGAAGCTCCGGCGCGGGTCGCTGCGCGTCCTCATTGCAGATCGAACGTGGCCGACAGCACCACGCTGCGCCCGGGCAGTCGGTAGGCCTGGCCGTCGCCGAGTTCGCTGATCGCGACCGGATCGCGACGGTCGCTCAGGTTGTAGCCGTCCAGACGCAGTTCGAAGCGGGCGAAACGATAACCGACGCCGGCATCGACCGTGGTGTAGCCGCCGACCGGCGCCTCGTTCTCCTGGTCGAGGAAGCGACGACCCACGTAGTTCCACACGATCGCGCCCTGCCAGCCGTGCGCGGGAGCGTAGATCAGGCCAAGCGCCGCCAGGTGCTGCGGCGAGACCTCGAGCCGGTTGCCGGCGTAGTTCACCACGCTGCCGTCCTCGAGCGTCACCGGACGGTCGGTGTAGCGCGCGTCGTGCCAGGCATAGGTGGCGCGCACGCGCCAGTCGTCGGTCACGCGCCAGTCGCCCTCGAGCTCGGCGCCCTTGAAGCGCTCGCGGCCGCCGTTGGCGAGGCCGGGCAGACCGCCGACGTTTTCCGGAATCACCAGGTTGGCGAAATCCATGTGGAAGTACGAGAGCTCCCAGTCGAGACGAGCCTCGGCGAACGCGCCCTTGAGGCCGGCCTCCCAACTGTGCGCGGTCTCGGGCTTGAGGATCGCGCTCTCGGCCTCCGGGCCGAAATCGATCGCCGCCGGCTTGTAGGTGTTGCGGTAGTCGGCGAACGCGGTCAGGCGATCGCCGTCGTCGGCCCACAGCGCGTAGCTCGCGCCGAGCATGCCGGACAGGCGCGACTTGCTGCGCCGATCGGACCCGACGTCGGGCGGCGTGCCGGGATCGGCGTGACGATCGATCTCGACGCCGCGGCTGCGCTCCTCGGTGTGGTTGAGTCGAAGCCCGGCGATCAGGTCCAGCCGTTCGCTCGGCTTGAAGTCGATCTGCGAATACGCGCCGAGGAAGTTGCGCCGGTCCGTGCGCTCGGTGGATTCGTCGATCGGCAGGCTGTGCGAATCCGGCGCGTTGGCGCCGTTCGGCAGCACGGCGTATTCGAAATTGTCGCTGCGCTGCCGGCCGTGGCCGTAGAGCCAGTCGAAGCCGGTGGTCCAGGTGATTTCCTCGCCCGGATGCAGGGCGAGATAGGTATCGAAATAGGCGTCGGTGAGCGTGAGCGTCTGGCGGAAACCGTCGGCATTGTGGGTGACGCCGTCGGTGGCGAAGTCCGCGCGCAGGAAGCCTTCCGTGTTGCGGCCGTTGGCATGATCGAGCGAGAACGTCGTCACCCATTCGCCTGAGCCCACGCTGCGCTCGAGGCCGGCGTTGAATTGCAGGCGGTCCTGATCCTTGCGCGCATCCTTCGGCATCGCGTTCGCATCGAGCGGGAAGCGCGGCGAGAGCCCGCCGTCCTCGACCGGATGCGGGCTGTACGGATCCTGGCGCAGCACCACGCCATCGAGATCGAAATGCAGCTTGCCGAGTCCGGTCTCGCCGGCGGCGCGGTAGAGCACGTGGCCGCGATCCACACCGGAACGATCCTGGCTGAACTCGCGCGTTTCGGCGTTCGCGCTGAGCGACTGCTTGAACCCGCCCCACTCCGGCAGGTTGCCGCTGATCGAGGCGATCCCGGTGCGGCGCGTGCCGGCGCCGATCGTGGCGCGCGCCGGGGTCGCGCCGGCGGCGTAGTGGATCACCTGGATCACGCCGACGAAGCTGGTGGCGCCGTACATCACCGGCGCCGCACCGCGCAGCACCTCGATGCGCTCGACGTCGGCGAGATCGAGCGTGGCGAGCGCCGGATTGAACGCACCACCGGTCGGAATGCCGTCGACCACCAGCAGGAAGGCATCGAATTCGCGCAGTCCCCACAGGCCGGGCACCGCTCCGGCCGGCCCGGCGTCGCCGCCGGGCGCGATGTCGACGCCGGCGACCAGGCTCAACGCCGTGCGCAGATCCGTCGCGCCGCGCGCGCGCAGTTCCTCGCCGCTCACCACCGTGATCATCGCCGGCGTCTGCTGCACCGGCTCGGCGAGCTTCGAGGTCGTCACCTCGATCGCCGGCAGCGTGGTTTCCGTTGCGGCGGCGAGCGTCGAGCCGCCCAAGGCGAGCGCGGCGGCGAGCGGGTGCAGGCGAAGCGTAGGCATGGGAATCCTCTAGTCTGAGCCGGAAAACCGGCGGCGGACTATAGAACCGGCGCCGGGCGCGCTCCACCGGCGCGAGTCGGAATCGGCCTCGGTCCAGAGGACGAGGCGCCGATTTGGTCGGCGTGCGCGCAGCCGCTACAATTCGCGGCCCTTTCCTGGATTCCTCGCCGCGCCGATGCGCCTGTCCCGATTCCATCTGCCGACGCTCAAGGAAGTCCCGGCCGACGCCGAGATCGTCAGTCACCAGTTGATGCTGCGCGCCGGCATGATCCGCAAGCTCGCCGCCGGCATCTACACCTGGCTGCCGCTCGGCCTGCGCGTGCTGCGGAAGGTCGAGGCGATCGTGCGCGAGGAGATGGACCGCGCCGGCGCGCTCGAGGTGCTGGCCTCGCTGGTCGTGCCGGCGGAGCTGTGGCAGGAATCCGGGCGCTACGCCAAGTACGGCCCCGAGCTGCTGCGCCTGAAGGACCGCCACCAGCGCGATTTCGTGCTCTCGCCGACCTGCGAGGAAGTGATCACCGATCTCGTCCGGCGCGACATCCGCAGCTACCGCCAACTGCCGATCAATCTGTACCAGATCCAGTGGAAGTTCCGCGACGAGATCCGCCCGCGCTTCGGCGTGATGCGCGGCCGCGATTTCCTGATGAAGGACGCCTACAGCTTCCATCTGACCGAAGCCGATCTCGAACGCGAATACCGCAACATGCGCGAGACCTACCAGCGCATCTTCACCCGGCTGGGGCTCGATTTCCGCGTGGTCAAGGCCGATTCCGGCGCGATCGGCGGCGACCGCACCGAGGAGTTCCACGTGCTGGCGCAATCCGGCGAGGACCAGCTCGCGGTGTCCGATGCTTCCGACTACGCCGCGAATCTGGAGGTGGCCGAGACGCGCCCGCCGGGGCCGCGTCCTGTGGCAAAATCCACTTTGCGAAAAGTGGAAACGCCGACCCAGAAGACCTGCGAGGCGGTGGCCGCGCTGCTCGGCGTGCCGCTCGCGACCACCGTGAAGTTGATCGTGGTGAAGGGCCGCGACGGCGGCCTGGTCGCGCTCGCCCTGCGCGGCGATCACACGCTCAACGCGGTCAAGGCGGCCAAGCACCCGAAGGTGGCGGCGCCGCTCGCGCTCGCCGACGATGCGGAGATCCGCGCGGCGTTCGGCTGCGAAGCGGGCTTTCTCGGCCCGGTCGGCGACAAGGTGCCGGTGATCGCGGACCACGCCGCCGCGGCGCTCGCCGACTTCGTCTGCGGCGCGAACGAGGCCGGCTTCCACGTTACCGGCGCGAACTGGGGCCGCGACGCGGCCGAGCCCGAGCGCGCCGATCTGCGCAACGCGGTCGATGGCGACCCGAGCCCGGACGGCCAGGGCAGGCTCAAGCTCGTGCGCGGCATCGAGGTGGGCCACATTTTCCAGAATGGGCCGTTGTATACCAAGGCGCTCGGCGTCACCGTGCTGGACGAGGCCGGCAAGGAGCTGACGCCGACGGCGGGCTGCTATGGCATCGGCGTCAGCCGCATCGTCGGCGCGGTGATCGAGCAGTGCCACGACGCGGCCGGCATCGTCTGGCCGGAGGCGATCGCGCCGTGGCGCGTGGCGATCTGCGTGATCAATCCGAAGAACGATGCGCGCGTGAGCGCGGCGGCCGAGGAACTCTACGCCGAATTCGCACGGCGCGGCATCGAGGCGTGCCTGGACGATCGCGGCCTGCGGCCCGGCGCGATGTTCGCCGACATCGAGCTGATCGGCATTCCGCACCGCGTGGTCGTCTCCGAGCGCGGGCTGGCCGCCGGCACCTTCGAATACCGCGGCCGGCGCGACACGGAGAGCGTCGCGCTCGACCGCGAACGCCTGTTCGCCCGGTTCGCGTAGCGATGGCGCCGCCTGAGCGCGGCGCGCGCGTTCAGCCGCGGTCCTTCTTCACCAGACCCTTGATGCGCTCGAGCCACGACGGCTCGGCCGGCTTGTCGGCGGGCTTGTCCTTGCCGACGAGCTTGCCGAACTTCGCGGTCAGGCTCTGCTCGCGTTTCAGCCGTTCCAGCTCGGTCTGCTGCTGCGCGCTGATCTTCGACTCCCAGCGTCGCTTGATCTGCTCCTGCTGCACCTTGGTGCGCAACTGGTTGCGGTAGGTGTCCGGCAGGGCCTCGCGGAACAGACCGTTCGGCTCGTGGGTGAGGTAGCGGCCGATCTCGTCGAACAACGCCTCGTTGAGCTGGTTCGGCGGAATGTTCTTGGTCGCGGTGCCGAGCGCGTCGAAATTGACGAAGCTGAGCTTGATCACGGCGCTGTCGGCGTCGGCGCTGAACGTCGCGGTCTGCACGATGCGCCCCTTGGCCTTGAACTTGGCCGAGACGATCTCGCCGCTCACGTCCTTCTTCGGCTCGAGCAGGCCGCCCAGGTGGTAGCGCTGGAAACTCTGCGCGACGGTCTTCACCTTGCTCGCGCCCTGCACCTCGACGGTCGGGCATTCCTCGTTGGCGATCGCGACCGGATAGCTCAGCACGATCTCGCGCGAGCCCGGCTGCTGATTCACCTTGAGCTCGTATTCGTGCTCGACGTAGCCGACGACCTCGCCGTACCCGACCAGGTTGTAGCGGATCTGCTTCTTCGGCTGCAGCACCTTGAGGCTGGCGACGAGCTTGTTCAGATACTCGAACAGGGCGTTCATGCCGGGCTCGAGCTGGGTGCGGAAGATCTCCTCGCGCTCGGCCTTGCGCTTTTCGGCCTCCTCGGCCGACGCCTTGCGCTTCTGCGCTTCCTGTTCGAGTTCGTCGAGCAAGCCCACCGCGCGTTCCCCCGGATTCGCCCGCCGCCGGCAGCGGTGGTTTCCGCCTCGCGCGGCTCGGTCCGCCTACGTTAGTCCGAGCGCGTGCCGCGCGCAAGGGGCGCGCCGCCGCAAACATTGCGTCGCGCGCGCGCCGCGACGACCGTCGCGGCCGCCGCCAGCACACCCACGCGATGCGCACGGTTCGCTTGGCGCACGGCGCCGCGACCTCGCGGCAGCCACGGCGCACGGCGCCGAATCGTTTCTGCAAAAATCCCGCAATGATGCTATTCTTTTGTTTCCTAAAATCCCCGTAACCGGAAATACCGATGGCCATCGATCTGAAGAAACTCAGCAAGAAACAACTCGACGAACTGATCCGCCGTGCCGAAATGCGTACCCGCGAATTGGAAGCCGAAGTCGTGGAAAAGGCGCGCGAGGAAGTGCGTGCCTTCGCGAAATCGAAGGGGTATACCATCGAGGAACTGTTCGGCCGTGGCCGCAAGAAGCGCACCCGGCGCAAGGCCGCGCCGAAATACCGCAATCCGGCGAATCCGGCCGAGACCTGGTCCGGGCGCGGCAAGCGGCCGCGCTGGTTCACCGCCGCATTGGCCGCGGGCAAGAAGGAAAAGGATCTGCTCATCTGAGCAGCGATTCAACCGCGGCAAAAATGCCGGCGCGAGCCGGCATTTTTGTACCCGACACTCTCTCCCCTCACAAGAACGGAGCTTCCGCTCGGCCGCAGGCCGAGCGGGTCACTTTCGATAGCCAAAGCTTCCGCTGTCCTTCGGCCAGCGGGTGACTTTTCTTTGCTCGTGCACTGCGCCGCAGGAGCGGCGCGAACAGCGGAGCTGGCCGCGCAGCGGCGCAGCGCAGGATGCCCGGAGTCAAGAAAAGTCACCAAAAGAAAGCACGTCAGCGCAAAGCATCCCTCGGGAGGAACTGCACGACGATCTTGCCGGGGAATGAAGACTCCGAATGCAACTCGTGCGCTGTAGACCGAAACGTCGTTCGCTTCGCTTGCGACGAAGGACCCGCATGCGAAGCGAACAACGTTTCAGGTCGGAACGACCGAGTTGTCCTGGAACATTCATCCGCTTGCAGAACTTCGTGCAGGTCCTCCTGGGGAGGCTCTGCTTTCAAGGTGTTTCTTGGTTACTTCTTTGCACCAGCAAAGAAGTAACCCGCTGTCCGCAGGACAGCGGAAGCTTTGCTCTGGCCAGCAAAGAAGTAACCCGCTGTCCGCAGGACAGCGGAAGCTTTGCTCTGGCCAGCAAAGAAGTGACCCGCTCGGCCTGCGGCCGAGCGGAAGCTCTGCTCTGGTCAGCAAGTAACCCGCGCGCCGGACGCGAGCGGAAAACCGCAGGATGCGCCTCAAGAACAGAACAAGATCACTTCCGTGCCACCCTCACCCGCGCCTGCGGCGCTGCCTCCCCCGCCAGCAGGACAGGCGACAGACAGAATTTCAGCGTTCATCAGGTTTTTGCATCCGCATTGCGGACGCGATCGGCGCGCGGGTTCAGAGCGTGCGACGCGGCGCCACCAGCAGATCGCCGAACAACAATCCGGCGACGAGACAGGCGAGAATGCCGATCAGCGAAACGGCCAGGCTGATGCCGGGGAACATGTCGTGCTGGGCGAGCGCGGACAGGCTCAGGAATCCGACGCTGCCCGGCACCAGCAGGATGATGCCGGGCACGCGCACCACCGAGCCCGGCCGGCGCGTCCGCCGCGCGTAGCCGTTGCCGAGCGCGCCCATGCACAGGCCGGCGAGAAACACGCCGAACTGCGGCGTGAACTGGCGGCCGCCGAGATCGGTGATGAGATAGCCGAGCACCGCCGCGGCCATCACCAGCGGGATGTCGCGGCGCGCGGCGCGGAACAGCACGGCGAACGAGAAGCTGCCGCCGGCCAGCGCCAGCCATTCGGCCCAGGCCGGCACCGGCGGCAGCGACGGCGGCGGCGGCGCGAGGCCGAGCAACTGGCAAAGCTGATCCGCGACCACCGCGCCGAAGGCGAGCTTGATCAGCGTGGTCACCGCGCCGGCGAAGCGCGCCATGCCGGAGACCAGATGCTGGGTGGACAATTCGCGCACCGCGGTGGTGAGCGTGAGCCCCGGCAGCAGCACGATCACGCTCGCCAGCACCACCGACCGCAGGTTGAGCGGCACGACGTACACGCCGATCGCAGTCGCCAGCAACGTCGCGATGAGGGCGCACAGCGCCTCGAGCGCCGGCCGCAGGCGCGGCCGCGTCTCGCACACCACCGCCAGCACGCCGACCACGGCGCCGATGCCGGCGGCGGCGACGAAATCCGCCCACGACCCGTGCAGCAGCGCGGCGACGACCGCGGCCGCGATGCCGTAGCTCAGCGCCTCGAGCACGCGCCGGCGCCGTCCCGGCCGGTCGCGGATCTCGCCGAGCCGGCGCAGCCCTTCGGCGATATCGATGTCGCCGTCGGTCACGCGATCGGCGATGTCGTTCACCGCGCACAGATTGCGCAGATCGTCCTGGCCCGGCGCCACGCGGATCACCTGGGTATGCTCGGCCAGCGGTTGCGCACCGCGCCCCTCGACCGTGAACGAGAACAGGATCGAGGTCGGCGTCGACAGCGAATGGCAGGACAGACCGAGCCTGGCGCTGACGCTGTCGATCGCCTGCTCCAGACGCGGCGCGCTGGTGCCGTACTGGTGCAGACGGCGCGCCAGTTCGACGACGAAGGCCATGCGCGCGCTGGTTTCGGCGGGATTCATCGCAGCCGGCGGATCGCGGAGATGCGCGATTGTGCCATTGAGCGCGTCCGCATGCGCTAGGCCGTTTCGTCCGGCGCCACGAGAATGCGGCGAAAGGTGAGGTTGATGCGCGGCCCGACCGCGCGCGCGGTGCGCGGCAGAGCGTGGCGGTAGTTTCCCTGGGTGGCGCCGGCCATGCGCAGCAGGCTGCCCGGTTCGAGATCGAGCGCGAGACCGAGCGCCGGATCGCGCCGATGGCGCAGACGGAAGCGCCGCACCGCACCGAAGCTGAGCGAGGCGATCGCCGGTTCGTCGCCGAGCTCGGCCTCGTCGTCGCTGTGCCAGCCCATGCTGTCGCGGCCGTCGCGATACCAATTGCACAACACGCTGTTGTATACATCGCCGCAGATCCGCTCGACCGCCGCGCGCAGTTCAGCGAGCGCCGGTGTCCACGGCCGCGGCACGAAGCGCGTGCCGGAATAGGTGTAGGCCGCGCCGGCATCGCCGATCCAGCACGACAACCGCGGCGCGTCCACCACGCGTCCGAACAGGCGCAGCCGGTGCCGCGTCCACGGCACCTCGGCGCGCACGCGGTCGAACCAGACCGCCGCCTGCGCCGCATCGCAGAACCGCGTCAGGCGCACGTCGGCGCCGGGCAACGCGAAGCGCTGCCACGTCGGTGCGGCGGAATTCCGCGGCGACGGCCGGTTTGCTATGGTGTCCGGCATTGCTGGTTTCGTCTCCGTGGCCCATGACGACGCCGTCCGACCCGCGCGCCGCCGACGCCGCCCCTGCGGCGCGCGGGCTGCGCTCCTCGCGCAAGCCGCGTTATCTGCAGATCGCCGAGACGCTGCGCGAGGAAATCCGCCGCGGCGCGCACCCGGTCGGCCGGCACCTGCCGACCGAAGCGGCGCTGTGCCGGCGCTTCGCGATCAGCCGCTTCACCGCGCGCGCCGCGCTGCGCCTGCTCGAGGAACAGGGCCTGATCACGCGCCGGCGCGGCTCCGGCACCACCGTGCGCAGCGCCGAGACCGAGGTCAGCTACGACCAGCACATCCGCTCCATCGACGACCTGCTGCAATACACCAACGCGACCGGTTTCCAGTTCCTCTACACCGACCGCATCACCGCCGACCCGGTGCTCGCCGGCTGGCTGAACCTGCGGGTCGGCACCGAATGCATCCATTTCCACGGCATCCGCTACCATCGCCGCACGCATCAACCGTATTGTCTCGGCGAAGTCTACCGCCGCGCCACCTGGCAGGGACTGCCGCAGGGCTTCACGCGCATGGAGGATGCCATGCGCCAGTTGATCGAAGTGGAATTCGAACAGCGCATCGGCCGCGTCGAACAGTCGCTGAGCGCGGTGGCGATGACCGAGGAACAGGCGCACGAGCTCAAGGTGCCGGTCAGCACCCCGGGATTCCGCAGCGTGCGCCGCTATTTCGATCTCAAGGGCCGCCTGGTGCTGGTCGCGGTGACCCTGCACCCCGGCCATCTGTTCAGCTACTTCACGCGCTACGAACGCAGCGACCCGCTGCGACGCGGCTAGCGGCGCGCGCCGCGAATCGCGACAATCCCGCATCCCCCGCGAGGAGCCGGCCATGAGCGAACGCGAATCCATGGAATACGACGTCGTCACCGTCGGCGCCGGCCCGGCCGGCCTGGCGTTCGCGATCCGCCTGAAGCAGGTCAAACCCGAACTGCGCGTGTGCGTGATCGAGAAGGCCTCGACGGTCGGCGCGCAGATCCTGTCCGGTGCGGTGATCGAACCCGAGCCGCTCAACGAACTGCTGCCCGAATGGGGCCGCAATCCGCCACCGATCTGCGTGCCGGTGACGCACGACGAGTTCTGGTGGCTGCGCGACAAGCAACGCGCCTGGAAACTGCCGACCCCGCCGCAGATGCACAACCACGGCAACTTCATCGTCTCGCTCGGCGCGCTGTGCGCCTGGCTCGCGCCGCAGGCCGAGGCGCTGGGCGTGGAGATCTATCCCGGCTTCGCCGCGGCCGAGCCCCTGTTCGATGCCGAAGGCGCCGTCTGCGGCGTGCGCATCGGCGACATGGGCGTGGCCCGCGACGGCTCGCACAAACCCGGCTACACGCAGGGCATCGACATCCGCGCGCCGCTCACCGTGCTCGCCGAGGGTTGTCGCGGGCATCTGTCGAAGCGGTTGATCGCGAAATTCGCGCTCGACCGCGATTGCGACCCGCAGACCTACGGCATCGGCATCAAGGAACTGTGGCAATTGCCCGCCGGCCGGGTCGCGCCGGGCACGGTGGTGCACACGATCGGCTGGCCGCTGGATCCGGCCACCTATGGTGGCAGTTTCCTGTATCACCTCGACCGCGATCGCGTCGCCATCGGCTTCGTCACCGGTCTCGATTACGAGGATCCGATGCTGTCGCCATTCGAGGCGTTCCAGCAGCTCAAGCACCATCCGCGCATCCGGCCGCTGCTCGAGGGCGGCCAGATCGTCTCCGCCGGCGCGCGCGCGATCGTCGAAGGCGGCTACCAGTCGCTGCCGAAATGCGAGATGCCGGGCGCGATCCTGATCGGCGATGCCGCCGGACTGCTCAACGTGCCGAAGATCAAGGGCACGCACCAGGCGATCCGCTCGGGCATGCTCGCCGCCGAACACGTCGCGGCCACGGGCCGGGCCGAAGGCTGGGACGCCAGGCTGCGCGCCTCGCGCGTGGTGGACGAATTGCGCAAGGTGCGCAACATCCGCCCCGGCTTCCATCGCGGCCTGTGGCTCGGCCTGCTCAACGCCGGTTGGGAGACGATCAGCGCCGGACATTCGCCGTGGACCCTGAAAAACCGCGCCGACCACGCCGCGCTGCGGCGCGTCGACCGCTTCCAGCCGCCGCTGCGCGACTGGGTGGAACGCACGCTGCCGCCGCGCGATCGCCTGGCCGGAGTATACTTTGCCTCCACCCAGCACGACGAAGACCAGCCCGTGCACCTGCGCGTGGCCGACACCACCGTCTGCCTCACCCGCTGCGCCGAGGAATACCGCAATCCCTGCACGCGCTTCTGCCCGGCCGGCGTCTACGAGATCGTCGGCGATGGCGCCGACCGGCGCCTGCAGATCAACGCCGCCAACTGCGTGCACTGCAAGACCTGCGACATCAAGGACCCGTACCAGATCATCGATTGGGTGACGCCGGAGGGCGGCAGCGGGCCGAATTACCAGAATCTGTGACGCTGCTTTCCACGCGTCGAGCACGTCTTGTGGCGCGAGTCGCCTCGTCGCCTCCCGAAGCCAAGGAGAAGGACGCCGGGAAAGAGCAGCGCACGATCCTTGCGCACAGGAGCAAGAGCCGGAGCGCAAACCGGCTACGTCATGCTCTTCTTTTCCGAACCCTCACCCCTGCCCCTCTCCCGACGGGAGAGGGGCGCATCGCATTCCGATCCGGGACTTGCTTGCGCACGGCCGCACCGGAGAACGCCCGGAGGGCGAGCGGAACACGGCAGCATGCCGTCCGACCGAGCTCATGAGGATCGCGACCGACTGCGGAGTTGACGAGATTGCTTTCCACCCGCGCCGCCGGCAAGCTTGCGCGCTTCGATCGCCGCGCGCCGCCCCGCTCATGCCGACCCCGCACATCGCCCTCGTCACCGCCCGCGCCGCGCGCGAACTCGACGAGGACCTAGCCCCGCTCGAGGCCGCGCTGACCGAGGCCGGCGCCGCGGTCAGCGTGGCCGACTGGGACGACGAGGCGATCGACTGGTCGCGCTTCGATCTCGCGGTGCTGCGCTCGACCTGGGACTACACGCTGCGCCTCGCCGAATTCCTCGCCTGGCTCGAGCGCGCCTCCGCCGCGACCCGGCTGCGCAATCCGTTGCCGGTGGTGCGCTGGAACACCGACAAGCACTATCTGCGCGATCTCGCCCGCGCCGGCGTGCCGGTCGTGCCGAGCGCCTTCGTCGAGCCGGGCGAGGATGCCGGTGCGGCGCTCGCGGCCTTCCTCGACGCGCACGCGGCGGCGGAATTCGTGGTCAAGCCGGCGATCGGCGCCGGCTCGCGCGATGCGCAACGCTACGGCCGCGACGAGCGCGCGGCCGCCTCCGCGCACGCCGAACGGCTGCTCGCGGCGCGCCGCAGCGTGCTGCTGCAACCCTACCTCGATCGCGTCGATGCGCATGGCGAAACCGCGCTGATCCATTTCGCCGGCGCGTTCAGCCACGCCATCCGCAAGGGTCCGCTGCTCCGCCGCGGCGAGGGCCCGACCCGCGCCCTGTTCGCCGCCGAGCACATCCGCCCGCGCCGGCCCGCGGCCGAGGAACTCGCGCTCGCCGAACGCACCCTGGCGGCGATTCCGTTCGCCCGGCCGCTCTTGTACGCGCGCGTGGACCTGATCCACGACGCCGCCGGCGCGCCGCTCGTGCTGGAACTGGAACTGGCCGAGCCTTCGCTGTTCTTCGCCCACGGCCCCGGCTCGGCCGCGCGTTTCGCCCGGGCGATCCTGGCCGAAGTCGGCGTTCCGGCCTGAGCGCGATCCGTCCGCGGTCCGCTCCGGTCGCGGCCCGTACCCGGCTCGCGGTAGAATCCGCCTCCCTTTCGCCGCCGCCGGCGGCGTGCTCGACGGATACCGAAGCGCCATGAAGATTCTGGTGGGCTACAAGCGCGTGGTCGATTTCAACGTGCGCATCCAGGTCAAGCCGGACGGCTCCGGCGTGGCCACCGAGGGCGTCAAGCTCTCGGCCAACCCGTTCGACGACATCGCCCTGGAGGAGGCGCTCAGGCTGCGCGAGAAGGGCGTGGCCAGCGAAGTCGTGGTCGTCACCATCGGTCCGGCCGACGCCCAGGCGCATCTGCGCAACGGGCTCGCCATGGGCGCCAACCGCGCCATCCACGTGGTCGCGCCGCAGGCGCCGCAGCCGCTGACCGCGGCGCGCGTGTTCCTCAAACTGATCGAGAAGGAGCAGCCGCAACTCGTCATCCTCGGCAAGCAGGCGATCGACGACGATTGCAACCAGACCGGCCAGATGCTGGCGGCGTTGTGGAACCGGCCGCAGGCGACGTTCGCCTCCAAGGTGGAAATCGCCGGCCAGGTCGCCCGGGTCACGCGCGAGGTCGACGCCGGCCTGGAGACGATCGAGGTCGATCTGCCGGCGGTGATCACCACGGATCTGCGCCTCAACGAACCGCGCTTCATCAAGCTGCCGGACATCATGAAGGCGAAATCCAAACCGCTGGAAACCCTCGACTTCGCCGCGCTCGGCGTGGAATCCGGCGATCACCTGACGACCACCCGCTACGCCCCGCCGCCCAAACGCAGCCGCGGCGTGATGGTGAAGGATGCCGCGGAACTGGTGGCGGCGCTGAAGCACAGGGGGCTGCTGTAAACGATCTTCCCTTCTCCCGCCGGGAGAAGGTGGCGCGAAGCGCCGGATGAGGGTTCGGAAGTGCCGAGACGCGCGGCGATAACCGGACCCTCACCCCTGCCCCTCTCCCGGTGGGAGAGGGGTTCAAGACAAGAAGGAACACGACAAATGAGCAAGGTTCTGATCGTCGCCGAACACCTGAACGGCCAGCTCAATTCCGCCACCGCGCGTTGCGTCACCTGCGCGCGCGAGCTCCAACCCGAAGCGATCGACGTGCTGGTGCTGGCCGAGGCGCCGGACGCGATCGCCGCCGAGGCCGCGAAGCTCGCCGGCGTGAGCCGGGTGCTGACGGTGGCGAACGCCGCCAACACGCACCCGCTCGCCGCGGTGTACGCGCCGCAGATCGTCGAGGTGGCCGCGCGCGGTTACAGCCACGTGCTCGCGCCCTCGACCACGTTCGGCAAGGACGTGATGCCGCGCGTGGCCGCGCTGCTCGGCGTGGCGCAGGTGTCCGACATCATGAAGGTGATCGACGCGCACACCTTCGAGCGGCCGATCTACGCCGGCAACGCCATCGTCACCGTCACCGCGCCGGCCGATCGGACGCTGGTCGCCACGGTGCGCACGGCGTCCTACGCCGCCGCGCCCGCCGGCACGGCCGCCGCACCGATCGAGGTACTGACGCTCGGCGCCGCGCTGCCGACGCACACCCGCTTCGTCGCGCTCGCGCAGGATCAGAGCGATCGGCCGGATCTGCAAAGCGCGCGGCGCGTGGTCTCCGGCGGCCGCGGTGTCGGCTCGGCCGAGAACTTCGCCATCGTCTACCGGCTCGCCGACAAGCTCGGCGCCGCGGTCGGCGCCTCGCGCGCCGCGGTCGATGCCGGCTACGTGCCGAGCGATCTGCAGGTCGGCCAGACCGGCAAGATCATCGCCCCGGAGCTCTACATCGCCATCGGCATCTCCGGCGCGATCCAGCACCTGACCGGCATCAAGGACGCCGGCACCATCGTCGCCATCAACAAGGACGCCGAGGCGCCGATCTTCGAGGTCGCCGACATCGGCCTGGTCGGCGATCTGTTCAAGATCATTCCCGAGCTCGAGGCCGCGCTCGGCTGAGAGTTCGAGGCGGATCGGCGCAACCCCGCGGAGCACGCCGAACCCGACGACCGACGGGTCCGTGACCCGCGTGGTTCCATCTGCCGCGGACGTGCGTAGGATATAGCGCGATGCTCAACGTAGAAAGACCGCTCTGGGAACCCGGCACGCAGCGCGTCGAGGCGGCCAACATCCACCGCTTCATGCGCTTCGTGCGCGAGCAGACCGGCAACGAGGACATCCGCCGTTACGCGCCGCTGTACGAGTTCTCCATCCGCCAGCCGGAGAAATTCTGGAAGCTGGTGTGGGAGTTCTGCGGCATTCGCGCCAGCGGCGACTTCGACCCGGTGCTGGTGGATGGCGACAAGATGCCGGGCGCGCAATGGTTCCCGCAGGTGCGCCTCAACTTCGCCCAGAACCTGCTGCGCTTCAAGGACGACCGCGTCGCCCTGATCGCGCGCAACGAATGGGGCCAGCGCCGCGAATACACCTATGCCGAGTTGCACGCCGAGGTGGGCAAGCTCTGCGCCGCGCTCAAGCGCGCCGGCGTCGGCCCCGGCGACCGCGTGGCGGGCTACCTGCCGAACATTCCGGAGACGGTCATCGCCATGCTCGCCACCACCGCGCTCGGCGCGGTGTGGTCGTCGTGCTCGCCGGACTTCGGCGTGCAGGGCGTGGTCGATCGCTTCGGCCAGATCGCGCCGAAGGTGCTGTTCACCGCCGACGCCTACGGCTACGGCGGCAAGACCTTCGACTGTCTCGGCAAGGTCCGCGAAGTGCTGGCGAAGATTCCGCCGGTGACCCGGGTCGTGGTCATTCCCTACCGCGACGCCACGCCGTCGCTCGCCGGCCTGCCGCAGGCGATGCTGTGGCCGGACTTCGCCGGCCACGAGGAGTGTGCGCCCGAGTTCACGCCGACGCCGTTCAATCACCCGCTCTACATCCTGTACTCCTCCGGCACCACCGGCGTGCCGAAGTGCATCGTCCACGGCGCCGGCGGCACCCTGATCCAGCACCTGAAGGAGCTCGTGCTGCACACCGATCTCAAGCGCGAGGACCGGATCTTCTACTACACCACCTGCGGCTGGATGATGTGGAACTGGCTGGTGTCCAGCCTCGCGGTCGGCGCCGGCGTGGTGCTGTACGACGGCTCGCCGTTCCATCCGGACGGCCACGTGCTGTGGGACCTGGTCGACGAGGTCGGCATCAGCGTCTTCGGCACCAGCGCGAAATGGATCGCGGCGTCGGAGAAGGCCGGCATCAAGCCGCGCGAATCGCACAAGCTGCTCACCCTGAAGACGATCCTGTCCACCGGCTCGCCGCTGGCCGACGAGAGTTTCGATTACGTCTACCGCGACGTGAAACAGCGCGTGATGCTGTCGTCGATCTCGGGTGGCACCGACATCATCTCCTGCTTCGCGCTCGGCTGCCCGCTGCTGCCGGTGTACCGCGGCGAGCTGCAATGCCGCGGCCTCGGCATGAAGGTGGAGATCCTCGACGAGGCCGGCCGGCCAGTGCGCGGCGAAAAGGGCGAGCTCGCCTGCACCGCGCCGTTCCCGAGCATGCCGATCGGCTTCTGGAACGATCCGACCGGCGAAAAGTACCGCAATGCGTATTTTTCCAAATTTCCCAACGTCTGGTGTCACGGCGACCATGCGCTCCTGACCGAACACGACGGCATCGTCATCTACGGCCGTTCCGACGCCACCCTGAATCCCGGCGGCGTGCGCATCGGCACCGCCGAGATCTACCGCCAGGTGGAACAGTTGCCGGAGGTGCTGGAATCGATCGCGGTCGGCCAGCAGTGGCAGGGCGACGAGCGCGTGATCCTGTTCGTGCGCCTGCGCGAGGGCCTCACCCTCGACGACGCCCTGCGCGAGCGCATCAAGAAGCAGATCCGCGACAACACCACGCCGCGCCACGTGCCGGCGAAGATCCTGCAGGTCACCGACATCCCGCGCACCATCTCCGGCAAGATCACCGAGCTCGCCGTGCGCGAGGTGATCCACGGCCGGCCGGTGAAGAACACCGACGCGCTGGCCAATCCGCAGGCGCTGGAGCAGTTCCGCGACCGTGCGGAGTTGCGCGCATGACGACGGTGATGGCGAGTCCGGTGCGGCCCGTGCCCGCGACCGCACCCGCGCCCGAGGTGACGGTCACGATTCCGCTGTACAACGAGGCGGACAACCTCCCGACGCTGTACGCCCGCGTGCGCGCGGCGCTGGAGGCGCTCGGCCGATGCTGGGAACTGGTGCTGGTGGACGACGGCAGCGACGACGGCTCGGCGCCGCTGCTCGACGCGATCGCCGCCGAGGACGCGCGCGTCACCGTCGTCCACTTCCGCCGCAACTACGGCCAGACCGCGGCGTTCATGGCCGGACTCGATCTCGCCCGCGGCGCCATCGTCGTGCCGATGGACGGCGATCTGCAGAACGATCCGGACGACATCGCCAAGCTGCTGGCCAAGCTCGATGAAGGTTTCGACGTCGTCTCCGGCTGGCGCAAGGACCGCCAGGACCACGCGCTCAAGCGCAACCTGCCGAGCCGGATCGCGAACTGGCTGATCTCGCGCGTGTCGGGGGTGCCGCTGCACGATTACGGCTGCTCGCTGAAAGCCTATCGCCGCGACGTGCTCGACGGCGTGAAGCTGTACGGCGAGATGCACCGGTTCGTGCCGATCTACGCCGCGTGGAACGGCGCGCGCGTCACCGAGCTCCCGGTGCGCCACCATCCGCGTCTGCACGGGCAATCGAAATACGGACTCGAGCGCGTGCTCAAGGTCGTGCTCGATCTGCTGGTCGTCAAGTTCCTGTTCCGCTACGCGAACAAACCGATGTACGTGTTCGGCGGGTTCGGTGTGCTCAGCCTCCTCGTCGGCGGCGTCGCCGGTGTCTGGGCGCTGGCGCTCAAGCTGTTCGCCGGCACGGCGTTGATCCAGACGCCGCTGCCGCTGCTCGCGGTGTTCCTGTGCGTGATCGGCATCATGAGCCTGCTCATGGGCCTGCTCGCGGAAATGCTCAACCGCACCTATCACGAATCCCAGGGCAAGCCGGTGTACCGCATCAGCCGCATCGTGCGCGCCGGGAGCGGCGACTGACGATGTGCGGCATCGCCGGCTTCATCGGCGCGGGCGATCGCGACGTGCTCGAACGCATGAGCGCGCACCTGGCGCACCGCGGCCCGGACGATGCCGGCCGCCTGATCGATTCCGCGCGCGGCGTGCACCTCGGGTTTCGGCGTCTGGCGATCCTCGACCTCGCCGGCGGCAAGCAGCCGATGACGACGCCGGACGGCGAGCTCGCCGTCGTGTTCAACGGCCAGATCTACAACCATCGCGAATTGCGCGCCGAGTTGACCGCCCGCGGTGCGCGCTTCGTCACCGATCATTCCGACACCGAGGTGCTGCTGCATGCCTGGCACCAATGGGGCGAGGCGCTGGTCGAGCGCCTGAACGGCATGTGGGCGTTCGCGCTGTACGATCGCACTCGCGGCCGCCTGTTCCTTTCGCGCGACCGCTTCGGCAAGAAGCCGCTGTTCTACTTCGCCGGCGCCGAAAGCTTCGTGTTCGCCTCGGAACTGACCGCGCTGCGCGCGCACCCGGCGGTACCGGCCGCGCTCGACGCGCGGGCGCTGCGCAAGTACTTCGCCTACGGCTACGTGCCGGCGCCGTGGACGTTTCTGGAAAATGTATACAAATTGCCGGCCGGACATTCGCTCACGCTGGATCTCGCCACGCGGCGACATCGCGTGGAGCGCTACTGGAGCTATCGGGCCGAGCCGGACGAGACGCGCACCGACACCGCCGCGGTCGAGGAATTCCGCGCCCGGCTCGACGCCGCCGTGGCGCGGCGGCTGGTCGCCGACGTGCCGGTCGGCTGCTTCCTGTCCGGTGGCATCGATTCCTCGACCGTCACCGCGCTCGCCGTGCGCCACGTCGGCCGGCAACGCATCAAGGCGTTCTCGATCGGCTTCGAGGAAGCGAGCTTCGACGAGACACGCTACGCGCGTCTCGTCGCGCGCCACGTCGGCGCCGACCACGAGATCGAGACGCTCTCCGTGCAGCGCGCGCTCGACATCCTGCCGGAGCTCGCCGCGCGCTGGGACGAACCGATCGCCGACGCCTCGATGCTGCCGACGTACCTCCTGTGCCGCCACGCGCGGCGCCAGGTCACCGTCGCGCTCGGCGGCGACGGCGCCGACGAACTGCTCGCCGGCTACGATCCGTTCCGCGCGCTGCGCTACGCGCGCTGGTACGAGCGCCTGGTGCCGAAGGCGGTGCACCGCGGCATCGCGCTGGCGGTCGCGCGGCTGCCGGTGTCGCACCGCTACATGAGCCTCGAGTTCCGCCTCAAACGCACCCTGCGCGGGCTCGATCACCCGGCACACCTGTGGCTGCCGGTGTGGATGGCGCCGCTCGCGCCGAGCGAGCTCGCCGAACTGTTCGCCGCCCCGGTCGACCTCGAGGACGTGTACAGCGAGGCCATCGAGGCCTGGGACGGCTGCGCCTCGACCGATCCCGTCGAGCGCACGATCGCGTTCTACATCCGCCTCTACCTGCAGGACGACATCCTGGTGAAGGTCGACCGCGCCAGCATGCTGAATTCGCTCGAGGTGCGCGCGCCGTTCCTCGACATCGAGCTCGTCGATTTCCTGCGCCGCCTGCCCGCGCGCATGAAACTGCGCGGCGGCACCAGCAAGTGGATCCTGCGCCGCTGTGCCGAATCGCTGCTGCCGCGCGAGGTGCTGACGCGCGGCAAGCAGGGGTTTGCCTTGCCCGTCGGCGCATGGCTCGCGGCCGGCCAGCTGGGCGGTCCCAACACCGTCGTCGGCCCGCGCGCCACGTTCTGGCAGCGCCGACTCCGCGAACAGCAGGCGCACACGGCCGATCATCGCTTGTACCTGTGGAGCGAGATTGCGCTGAACCAGTGGCCGTTGCGCTCGCCGGCGGCTGTCGGTACCACCTCGTCGGCGCAATGTGAGACGATCGCGTCCTGACTGACCGCCACCCGGCCGGCAACCGCGGGCTCGATTCTTCTCCACTACCAGATTGATCCCATGGAATTCATCACCACACCCCGCACGCTCGGCATCTGCGCACTCGGCCTCGTCATTCTCGGCAATGCAGCGGGCAATCTCCTGCTCAAGTTGGGCGCCGACGCCGCGCGCACGCGTGTGGGAATACTGGGGCTGCTCAACTGGCAAACCGCGGCCGGGATTACTTGTTTTGGTCTCGCCATTCTCATCTACGCCTGGGTGCTGAAACACCTCGAGCTGCACACGGCGCAGATCGTCGTGTCCCTGCAATACGTCGCCGTCATTACGTTGGCCGCGCTGCTGCTGGGCGAACGAATCTCTGTCACCCAATGGTTCGGAATCGCCTTGATCGCGGTTGGCTTGTTCCTATGCACACGCTGATGCATCGCCATGCCACATACATACGACGCACAATTCATGGACTACACCGCGCAGTCGTCACGCCATTCGGCACGCACGATCGTGAAGCATGTGCTCGCGGCGATGCCGGTTGCGAGCGTCCTCGACGTCGGTTGCGCGCGCGGCACTTGGCTCAGGGCCTGGCAGGAAGCCGGCGTCGACGACGTTCTGGGGGTCGATGGAAGCTATGTCGATCCGACGACATTGGCGATACCGAAAGAACGATTCTTTGCCGCCGACCTCAGCAAATCGTTCGACCTCGGACGCCGATTCGATCTCGTGCAGTCGCTGGAAGTCGCCGAACACATCCCGGCACGCTCCGCCGACTGCTTCATCGAAAACCTCGTCCGCCACAGCAACGGAATCATCCTGTTCTCGGCCGCACCGCCCGGCCAAGGCGGCGAATTCCACGTCAACGAACAACCGTACGACTATTGGCGTGAGAAGTTTGCGCGATGCGGCTTCGCGGCATACGACTGTCTCCGCCCGGTGATCGTGCGGGATAAATCCATTTCCTTTTGGTATCGCTACAATTCGCTGCTGTACGTGCATGTGGATGTCGCGCATGCACTGGCGGAAAGCGTCCGGCGCACACGTGTAGATGATGCGCGGCGAATCGAGGACGTGTCTCCTCTGGCGTTTCGCATGCGCAAGACGTTCGTTCGTGTGCTGCCTGAGCCGCTGCGGCAGGCGCTGGCGCGCGCGAAAGCGCACTTGATGTCCGGCCAGGGGAAATAGCACCGCCCCCGCACCGACAGACATAGCACGCATCGCCTCGATTCGAGGCGGGCTGATCGAGGACGTGAATTCATGCAAGATCGCTCTGATTTCCAGGCCGAACCGCAGGCCCAGCGCACAGCAAGCATGCACGCGGTATTGCCACTGCTGACGCGCCTGCTGCGCGTCGAGCTGCTTGTGCTGTTGCTGATATTCGCGGTTTTCCACTATCTCAAGCTCTCCACTTTTTCGATTGCGATCGACGACGAGTACGAAGCATTCCGGAGTAACGGATACAACTGGATCCTGACCGGACGCTGGTCTTCGTACCTGTTCCTGCGTTATCTGGTACCGCAGCCGATCTTGCCTTTCTTTCCAGCGTTCCTGTTCGGGATAGGCCTCGTGCTTTCTTATGCGTTGCTGCTGTCATGCTTCGGCGTGCGGCGCCTCGCGCCCGTGCACTATTTCGCGTTCGGCATATACGCCGGATTTCCGACTTGGATGTTCCTGACCTCGCTCACCACAGCATGTTGCTGGGCCGGAGCAGCGCAGCTCGCGGTCGTGATCGCGGTCGATCGCTACCGGTGCGTGTCCTTTCCTGACAAAAGCGATCTGCCGCAGAAGCGGCGCACTACAGTGCTCAATGCACTGCTCTGCGTCGGGGCTCTCGCGGTCGCAATGGGATTTTACCAAGCCTATTTTCCGTCCTTTCTTGTGCTCGGCATGGGTATGCTGTTGCTGCGCGCCGATGCACCTCTCAAGCAGCTCGTGATGCACATGGTCATGTTGGGCGTGCTGGCCGTGCTTGGCGTCCTGCTGCACGCCGCGATCGATGCCGCGTTCCGCTACGCGTTCGGCTTGCAGGATTTGCGCTACATAAAGAATTTCCTCGATCTGAGCAGCCTTTTCAAAACGCCGTTGACGGTCCTCCGCCACACCGCGGAGTCGGCTGGCGCCGTCTACGGCGGGCATGCCGCGGTATACGGCAGCACCAGCGTGGCATTCCCATTCATCATTCTCGCCGGCGCGACTGCCGTCGCGCTCTGGCCGACAGGCGGCACGGGCCGCTGGACGCGGCTTGCACTCGTGGCTTGCATCCTCGGCGCCCCTTTTGCGTTGCACATCTTCAACGGCGGTCGGATGCCGTTACGCACATTCGTCGCCGTCCCGGTCGTGTTCTGGCTGTTCGCAATGCTCGGTCTCACGTCGCGCGTGCGCGCGGTGGCGCTGGTCGCCCTGTTTGCGACAGGGCTGGGGCTGCTGCAAATGCTGTATTCGTCGAACCTCTATGTTGCCGCCGGATATTTCGCTCGCATACACGATCAGGAGTTGGCCTCGGCTGTGTACGCCCGCATCGCGGAGTCACAGCCGGAATTCGATTCTCAGAAAACGTACACCGTTGACTTTTTTGGCTCCCGGCCGTTCGCGACCCACTACCCGCGCCCGTATTCCTCCACACTCGGGTTTTCCTACTTCGAGTGGGACGGAGGCAACGAGGAGCGCATCCTCGATTACATGCGTCTGATCGGCTACACGAACCTGCAAGCGCCTTCGCTGGAACAGCGCCGGCAGGATTTGGCCGAATTCGCGCGAATGCCGACATGGCCGGCACGCGACTCGGTTCGCGTCGTGGGCGACGTGATACTGGTCAAATTGGGCAGTGCGCCCGGCTTTCCCTTCAACGTTCCCTGAATTTTCCGGCCGCGCCCGTTGCTCGCATCGACGCCCCCGTCGCCCTACCAGCATGGGCCGGCGTGTCGGCCGAGTTGTCGTGCGCCACGCCACGCGCGAGAATCGGCAACGAAGCGGGTTGAGCCATGGGCATGACATTCGCGAAATTGCGCTCCATACCGTTGCTGCTTGCCGCGGCATTCGTGCAGCCGTCGTTCGGCGCCTTGACGGTGACCGCGCCGCCCGCCGGTTCCACCATGGTGCCGGCGGGCAACGATTTCGCCACGCAGGTCATCGGCGATGCCTGGGACATGAGCAATCCGCAGGACATCGATACCGACGAATCCGCCAACCTCACGACGCAGACCTTTTCCGGCGGCCTGTTTTCCGCCACGGCGAGCGCGTGCCCCGCCGCGTTTTGGCCCCACTTCGTGGGCTATGGTTCGCAAATCGTGGCAATCAAGCGCGGGCCGCGCTATCCGATCAATACGTCCGTCTATCGCTACTTCACGATCAAGCTCAAGACGTCCACATCCCAGCAGGACCATCTGTTCTTCTTCCAGAACGGGGACACCGGCGTTCAGGCGAACATCGGCGCCAGCACGTACCAAGTGACGCCGGCGAACGCGTGGACGATACAGACCTGGGACATGTACACGGACACCTTCGGTTCACCGTATCAACCGTGGACCAGCTTCCCCACCGTACAAGGCATCCGCTTCGATCCGTGCAACACCGGCGCCCCAGCGATCCAGGTCGATTGGATCCGCTTGACCGCCCCGCCCACGACCGGAAACCTGTATACCGTCACCTGGTCGGACCCCGGCGGCAGCGGTCCGTATACGGTGGTGGCTTTCGACGGCGACAACGCCACCTACACGTTCACTACCAACGCCGGCGGCACCTCGTACTCGGCTGATCTGTCGCGCTTGGCGCCGGGCGATTATCACATCCAGGTCTCACGCTCGGGCGCCAGCGGGACAAGCGCCGGCGTGCTGCACATCAATGCGCCGCCGCAAGTGCAGATCACCGCGCCGACACAGCGCGGCGAGCAGGCGCTGAGCTACGCGCTGGTCGAACAGGGCGTGCAATGGGCCGTGCCCATGAGCGGCGCGGATTTCAAGAGCGTCGTGAATTTCACCAATGTCACGTATTCCAACCCCTCTTTCCCGGGGTCGTTTTCCGGTCGGCCAATCACCTCCGACACGCAGTTCATCATGCAGACGACCGGGCACAACATCGACGCGAGCCTCTACCGGTCCGTGTGTTTCACGCTCGAGGTGTTCGGCACGCGCGATGTCGGGAACGGCTCGATCGCGCGCCTGTTCTGGGGCGTGGATTCGGCCCACGTGTCGACCACCAAGGACATCATCCTTGGCAACGGTCTCGTCGAGTACTGCCTGCCCGATCTGGCGGACGCGAACGCCGTGCCGCTCGTAACGGGCTCACCGCAGCCGTGGGCCGGCAGTCTCGGCTATTTCCGCATGGATCCAGATGAATTGACGCCGCCGAACGGCTGCAACACGCCGGATACCTGTCACGACGTGCGGCTGGACTCGGTGGTGCTGTCCCCCTTCGCGCAGGCCAATCCGGGCTACACCTTCGCTTGGACCTTGACCGATGCGGACGATGCCAGCGATGCCCTCGAAATCTATCTCGATCCGGACACGACGCCCGGCAACGGCAACGAAATCCTGATCGGCAGTACCACGGCGAACAATGGCAGCGGTCAACTCGCGTGGCCCGGATCGAACAGCGTGAACTACGGCACCTACCACGTGCTGTTCGTCGTCAACGACGGCAAGAATTCCGTATCCCAGTACGCCGGCGGGCCGCTGGTGGTCGGCGCGCGCGACGGCATTTTCCGCAACGGCTTCGAAGGGCCCTGACGCTCAGGGCTTGAGCCTGCGTCCCTCGCGACGGCCGAACATCAGATAGTGCTGTCGCGGATCGACGCCGGCGTTCGCCACGTCCGGATTCGCGAGCAGGTATTGCTCCGGATCGAAGTCGTCGCCCACGGGTTCGCCGCGTAGCTCGATGCACTCCCGTCCGATGTTGCGCAACACCGCATAGAACTCGTTCGAACCGGGACTGGTGGGGTAGACGCGCAGCGGCTGCAGCGCAATCAAGCGCAGATCGAACAGCGCACGCACGATGCTCGCAAACGAAGCGGGAACGAACTGCCAGGCATGTACATCGAGGTACGCACCGTCGCTGCCGAGCACCAGTTCCGCCGCCTCTAGCAGCACGCCCGGATTCTGCTCCCAGGCCGGGACGCCGTGGTCGCCACGCCAGTGGCGCGCCGGATCGTTGTGCGTGGTCAATGCACGATGTTCGATGACACTGTGCGCGTCGTGCACACGAATGCCGCGTGCATGCGCCGAAATCACTTCGGCGATGCTGCTTTCGGCGATGAAATGATCGAAACAAAAACGTTTGTCGGGAACGGCGAGGAAATACAGTCCGTCGTCCCGAAGCACGCGCGCGACCGCACGCAGATGGCGAACCAGATCCGGCTGATGCTCGATGACATGCGAACTCACGACTGCATCAAACCGCTCGTTGACGACGTCCAGATCGCCGGCGGGAGAAACGAAGTCGATGTGGGGACAGTTGCCGGGATCGAGGCCGTGCACTTTCGCTCGGGCACGGAGCGCGTCGGTGGCGAGCACGTCGAAATATTTCACACGCGGCCCGCGCAACAACGGATTGGCGAATGGGCCGATCTCGAGTACGTCCCCATGGGTCGGGATCAAGCGCAGGAAATCCGAACGGCTCGCTACGCACGAACCGTTGCGCCCCTCGCCCGCAAGATGGCTCCGGAACTGCCGTTCCAATTCGCCCACGCTCAGGCCGCGCGCGTCTCCGTATCGCGCCTGATAGCACGCGGGATCGAACTCGGCCGGCAGTCCGAAATCAGGTTCTTGCGGTGGAGTCGCGACGGACATTCCTGCTGCTCTCTGTGTGTCGCCTGGCTATGATCCGGCGCCGGCCGAATGCTGTCCACCGCACCGTCATCGTCGACGCGGAAGGGTGCGCGCGGGCCGCACAGCGCCGACCGGGTATCGCATCCGGTATCATCCGAGTTTTATAGCGGTCCTGGTGAAAAATACCGAACGGCCCTGACAAATGTCGATCGAACGCGCCCCAGCCACGGCCGCTGCGCGGCAGTCCACAAACTCGCCAGAGCGCACGCGAACCCGTGATGCGAACGCCATTCTCGTGCTCGGCATGCACCGCTCCGGCACGTCGGCGGTGGCGCGCGTCATCGGCCTGATGGGCGCCGACATCGGCACCGCCGACGAGCTGCTGCCCGCGCATCCGACCGACAATCCGACCGGATACTGGGAGCGCGCCGAACTCAATGCGATCCACGATCGCATGCTCGAAGCGGTCGGCCACCGTTGGGACCGCCTCGCCGGATTCGATCCGCGGCAACTGGAGACGGAAACACTCGAGCCGGCCGGTGCGGCTTTGCAAGCGCTGATCGACCGACTCCAGGCCGCCGGCAAACCCTGGGTGGCGAAGGATCCGCGGTTGTGTCTGCTGCTGTCGCCGTGGCGCGCCCGCGTCGCGGCGGCCTGCGTGGTCGTGGTGCGCGATCCGCGCGAGATCGCCGCGTCGATGGGCGCCGGGCCGCGCGGCGTGTTCACCTCGCCATTCGTGGTGGCGCTCTGGGAAAAATACCTGCGCACCCTGCTCGCCGATCTCGACGGCGCGTCGGCCTTGTTCGTCGATTACGCCGCGCTGCTGGCCGATCCGCACGCCCAGAGCCGGCGCTTGCTGCGCGGGCTGCAAGCCCTCGGCATCGAGGGCTTGCAACCACCGGAGCCGCAAGCATTGGACGCCTTCCTCAGCCACGACTTGCGCCGCAGCGCGCCGCGCGCGCACGTGACGCTCTCGCCCGACCAGGAGAGGCTGTACTCGTGGCTGCGCACGCAATGCGATGCCCGCTCGGCCGTGCCGGTGCACGACTACCCGCAGGCGCCCGCGCCGGACGCGCTGTTGGCGGAATTCGAGGCGGCGTTCGCTTTCCATCGGGAGCATGGTCGCGCAGAGGCCGCCGCCGATACGCGCGAGCGGTTGGCCGCGATCGAGGCGCGGCTCGCACGGCAGGACGAGGAGCGCGCCGTCTGGTTGGCGGAACTGGCCGCACGCCGCGAAGAGGTGGCGCGGCTTCAGGCAGAGGTGGCCACACGCCGCGAGGAAGCGGCGCGGCTTCAGGCAGAGGTGGCCACACGCCGCGAGGAAGCGGCGCGGCTCCAGGCGGAGGTGAACGCCCAGCGCGCCGAAGCCGAGTCGCAACGCGATCGCGCCGAGCGTGCGCTCGCCGACAACGTCACGCTCACGGCCCGCATGCAGGCGGGCGAACGCGAGCGGGCCGCGCTCGCCGCCGAACAGGAACGCCTCGCGCAGGAAAACACGCGCCTCGGCGGCGAAGTGGCCGAGTCCCGCCGCCACGCCGCGGCGCTGGAGGACAGCGTCCGCGCATTGCGCGCTTCGTGGTCGTGGCGACTCACCGCGCCGCTGCGCGGCATCGGTCGCTGGCTGCGCTGGCGTCCGCGCTTCGCCGCCGAACAACGCCTGCATCGGTGGTATTACGCCGCGCCGGGCGTGAATGCCGCGCGCAAACGCGCGCTGATCCTGTGGTTGCACGAGCACGCGCCCTGGCTCACCCGCCACACCCTCTCGTATCGCCTGTATCGGCAAAGTCGCGACCTCGAGGCCGAACGCGCGCGCACGCACGAGGAACGCGAGCGCCGGCAACGCATGGACGAACGCCGTGCCGCCACGCTCGTCGCGACGCTGCCGCGACCGCCGACGATTTCGATCGTGATGCCGGTCTACAACGTCGAGCGGCGTTGGTTGATGGAAGCGGTCGATTCGGTGCGCCGGCAGTTCTATCCGCACTGGGAATTGTGCATCGCCGATGACGCCTCCACCCGCGCGGACACACGCGCGGCGCTCGACGAGATCGAACGGTGGGGCGATGCGCGGATCAAGCTGCGCCGCCTGCCGCAGAATCGCGGCATCGCCGGCGCCTCCAACGCGGCGCTGGAACTGGCCACCGGCGAGTTCGTCGGCCTGCTCGATCACGACGACGAACTGAGCCGCGACGCGCTGCTGGAGATGGCGCTGCGCATCGCCACCGACGATCCGGATGTGCTGTATTCGGACGAGGACAAACTCGATGCCGACGGCCGGCACCGCGAACCGCATTTCAAGCCGGATTTCAATCTCGAGTATTTCTTCTCGGTCAACTACATCTGTCACTTCACGGTGCTGCGCCGCGCCCTGCTCGAACGCATCGGCGGCTTCCGTCCGGGCTTCGACGGCGCACAGGATTACGATCTGCTGCTGCGCGCGATCGAGCAGACCGAGCGCGTGGCGCACATCCCGAAGGTGCTGTACCACTGGCGCCAGACGGAATCGTCCACCGCGACGATCAGCGCTGCCAAGCCGCATGCCTGGGACGCGGGTCTGCGCGCGCTCGGCGAATCCTTGGCGCGCCGCGGCATCGACGCCGTGGCCGAACGCGGCCCCTATCCCACGACCTATCGCGTGCGCCGCGCGATCCGCGGCCAGCCGCTGGTCAGCATTTTGATTCCGTTCCGCGACAAGCCGGAACTGCTCGCCGCCTGCGTCGGCTCGATCCTGGAGCGCAGCGACTATCCGCACTTCGAGATACTCGGCATCGACAACGGCAGCCGCGAGCCGGCGACGCAGCGGCTGCTCGCGGAACTCGTGCGCCGCGACGCGCGGGTGCGCTTCGAACGCTACGATGCGCCGTTCAATTTTTCCGCGGTCAACAACTTCGGCGCCCGCAAGGCGCGCGGCGAACATCTGCTGTTCCTCAACAACGACACCGAAGTGATCAGCGCCGAATGGTTGCGCGCGCTGCTCGAACATTCGCAACGACCGGAGATCGGCGTGGTCGGCGCCAAGCTGCTGTACGGCGACGGCACGATCCAGCACGCCGGCGTGATCGTCGGCATCGGCGGCGTGGCCGGCCACGCGCACCTGTTCCATCCGGGCGATCATCCCGGCTACTTCGCCCGCGCGCAGCTGCCGCAACGGCTGAGCGCGGTGACGTTCGCCTGCGCGATGACGCGGCGCGAGGTGTTCGAGCAGCTCGGCGGCCTGAACGAGCGCGAACTCGCCGTGGCGTTCAACGACATCGACTATTGCCTGCGCGCGGTGGAGGCGGGTTTCGAGGTCATCTACACGCCGTTCGCGGCGCTGTATCACCACGAGTCCCGCAGCCGCGGCTACGAAGACAATCCCGAGAAGCAGGCGCGCTTCGCGCGCGAGGTGGCCTACATGCGCGAGCGGCATCGCGTCATCCTCGAACGCGGCGACCCGCACTACAACCCGAACCTGCGCCTGGACTGCAACGACTTCACGCCGCAGCCAGGCTACGCCGACGCCCTGCCGCTGTAACGACGCGCCGTCCGCGATGCTCGCCGTGCTCGTCCTCAACCATCGCACCGCGGCGGTCACCCGGCGCTGCGTCGAGGCGGTGCTGGCCGACGCATCGACCGACGCGCTTGTGCTGCTGCTCGACAACGGCTCGGGCGAGGACGACGTCGCTGCGCTCACGGCGCTGGCCGCGGCGCATCCCGCACGCATCCAGTTCGAGGCGAGCCCGATCAATCTCGGCTTCGCCGCCGGCATGAACCGGTTGCTGGAGCTGGCGCTCGCGGATGGGCGGGTCGATCAACTCCTGCTGCTGAACAGCGACACGCTGCCAACCCCGGGTTTCGTTGCCGCCATGCAAGCCCGGCTCGATCCCGCATCGCGCACCGACATGGTCGCCGCGCGCCTGCTCGATGCAAAAAGTGGAGAAGTGGACAGTCTCGGCATCACCCTGTACCGCTCGACCCTCGCCTCCAACCGCAAGCGCGAGGACGAGGTGCTGCTCGGCCCGAGCGGTGGCTGCGCGTTGCTGACGCGACGCCTGCTCGAGGACCTGCGCGCCATGCACGGCGAGTGGTTCGACGAGCGCTTCTTCTGCTACGCCGAGGACACCGATCTCGTCGTGCGCGCGCGCTGGCTCGGCTACCGCGCGGCCTACGCCGCGGACGCGGTCGTCGCGCACGAAGGCTCGCTGTCCTCCGGCGGTCCGGCCAACGATTTCGTGCTCTACCACGGCATCCGCAATTCGCTCTGGTGGCTGGTCAAGAACGCGCCGGCGCTCTGGTTGCTGCGTTCGCTGCCCTGGTTCGTGCTGCTGCACGGCGGCATCTGCCTGCGCCATCTGCGCCGCGGCCGCGCGCGCGTGCTGTGGCGGCTGTACCGCGACGCCTGCAAGGGCATCCCGGCCATGTGGCGCAAACGCCGCCTCATCCGCGCCACGCGGCGCGTGCCGGCGCGCGAATTCCGCAGCTGGGTGGAACCGCGCTTCTACGAACGCGGCTACGTGCGGCGCGCCTGGCGCGAGCTGTGGCGGGGCACGCCCACGCCGCGCTGATCAGCTGAGCGCCGCGGCGAGCTCGGCGCGCAGGTCGTCCAAGTCCTCGACGCCGACCGACAGGCGGATCAGCCCGTCGCTGATGCCTAAGCGCTTGCGGTTGGCCGGCGGCACCGAGGCGTGGGTCATAATCGCCGGATGCTCGATCAGGCTCTCCACGCCGCCGAGCGATTCGGCCAGCGCGAACAGACGACAGCGCTCGAGCACGCGGCGCGCCTTGCGCAGACCGCCCTTGACCACGACCGAGATGATGCCGCCGGGACCGTCCATCTGGCGCTTGGCGAGCGCGTGCTGCGGGTGCGACTTCAGGCCCGGATAGATCACGCGCTCGACCGCCGGGTGCTTTTCCAGCCAGGCTGCGAGTTCGCTCGCGTTGGCGCAATGCGCGCGCATGCGCAAGTGCAGCGTCTTCAGGCCGCGCATGGCGAGGAAGGCGTCGAACGGTCCGGCCACCGCGCCGACGGAATTTTGCAAAAAGTACATTTTTTCCACGAGCTCGCTGTCGTCGCCCGCGACGACCACGCCGCCGACCATGTCGGAATGGCCGTTCAAGTATTTCGTCGCCGAATGCAGCACCAGGTGCGCGCCGTGCTCGAGCGGGCGCTGCAAGATCGGCGAACAAAACGTGTTGTCGACCACCAGCAGCAGGCCGTGCCTGCGGGCGAATGCGCCCAGCTTGGCCAGATCCACCACCTTCAGCATCGGGTTGGTTGGCGTCTCGGCCCAGATCATGCGCGTGTTGGGTTTCCGCGCCGCCTTGAGCGCCGCCGCGTCGTTGAGATCGATGAAGGTGAAGTCCAGCCCCGCGCTGCGCCGACGCACGCGCTCGAACAGCCGGTACGAGCCGCCGTAGAGATCGTCCATGGCGATGACGTGACTGCCGGAATCGAGCAGATCCAGCACCGTCGCCGCCGCGGCCATGCCGGAGGCGAAGGCGAACCCGGCGCGACCGCCTTCCAGATCGGCCACGCAGCGCTCGTAGGCCAGGCGCGTGGGATTCTGCGTGCGGCTGTATTCGTAGCCCTTGTGCACGCCGGGGCTGGCCTGCACGTACGTCGAAGTGGCATAGATCGGCGTCATGATCGCGCCGGTGGCGGGATCGGGGCTCTGGCCGGCATGGATGGCGCGGGTGCCGAGGCCGTGGGATGGCGTGTTCTTCATTTGACTCCGAGGTATTTCAGGATGTGCGTGGCAAGCGCCTCGTCGATCTCGCGATGGCGCGGCAGCGGCTGCTTCTGCCCGGTGCGCGGGTTGACCCAAATGTCGTGTCGACCTCCGTGACGCAACAACACGCAACCGGCCGCCAGAAGCCGGCGGACCAGGTCCTCCCGCTTCACAGGGCGATGTCCTTCACCCGGAATTCCGGCGGCACGTCTTCCAGTAGCATTTCGCGATAGGCGTCGCGCAGATTTTCTTCCAGCTCCGCGATCGTCTCGCCTTGCGACATGATTTCGGGATGGTCGACGAACTTGCCCAGCCAGAAGCGCTCGCCCTTCCAGTAGACGATCTTCAGTTGCGAATGCATGACGGGACGCTCCGGCATGCCGCTATTGTACGCGCCGCCGTAAATAATTGAGCAGATCGATGCGCGTGATCAGGCCGAGGAATTTCTCGCCCTCCATCACGATGGCGACGTGGCCGGCGTCGAACACCGGCAGCAGCGCCTCGATCGGCGCCTTGACGTCGAGCACCTGCAGGCGGCTGACCATCGCGGTCGAGACCGGATCGCGGAAGCGCGACTCGTTGCCGTAGACGTGCAGCAGCACGTCGGATTCGTCGACGATGCCGACGATGCGGTCGCCGTCCATCACCGGCAACTGCGAGACGTCGTACAGCTTCATGCGCTGGTAGGCGGTGGTCAGCGGTTCGCCGGGGCCGACGACGATGGTGTCGTGCTGCGCGTACGGGCGCAGGATCAGATCGCGCAGGTCGCCGAAACGCTCGCGCTCGAGGAAGCCGTTGTCGAGCATCCAGTAGTCGTTGTACATCTTCGACAGGTACTTGTTGCCGGTGTCGCAGACGAACGTCAGCACGCGCTTCGGTTCGGTCTGCTCGCGGCAGTAGCGCAGCGCGGCGGCGAGCAGCGTGCCGGTCGAGGACCCGCCGAGGATGCCTTCCTTGCGCAGCAGGTCGCGGCCGGCGAGGAAGCTCTCGCGATCGCTGATCGAATACGCCTTCTTCACCCGCGAGAAATCCGAGATCGACGGCAGGAAGTCCTCGCCGATGCCCTCCACCATCCAGCTCGCCGACTTGGTCGAGAGCACGCCCTCGTTGATGTACTGGGCGAGGATGCTGCCGACCGGATCGGCGAGCACGAGTTCGACATTCGGCGCGGCTTTGGCGAAATAGCGCGACAGGCCGGTCATCGTGCCGGAGGAGCCGCAGCCGAAGACGATGGCGTCGAGCCGGCCGTCCATCTGCCGCCAGATCTCCGGACCGGTGGATTCCTCGTGCGCGCGCGGGTTGTCGGGATTGCCGAACTGGTTGATGAAGTACGCGCCCGGCGTCTCGCGCGCGATGCGTTCGGCGAGATCCTGGTAGTACTGCGGGTGGCCCTTGGCGACGTCCGAGCGCGTCAGGATCACTTCCGCGCCCATCGCCTTGAGATTGAAGATCTTCTCGCGGCTCATCTTGTCCGGCACCACCAGGATCAGGCGATAGCCCTTCTGCTGCGCGACCAGCGCGAGGCCGATGCCGGTGTTGCCGGCGGTGCCCTCCACCAGCGTGTCGCCCGGCTTGATCCGGCCGGCGCGCTCGGCCGATTCGATCATCGACAGGCCGATGCGGTCCTTGATCGAGCCGCCCGGATTGGCATTTTCCAATTTGAAGAAAAGTTCGCATTTTCCACAATCCAGACGCTGGGCCTTGACGATCGGCGTCTCGCCGATCAGCTCGAGCACGCTGTGGTGGATGGCCATGCAAACTCCTCGGGCGCGGGCGCAGACCCGCGGTGCGGGGCGACGGAACGATCGCGCGCCCTGGCGCGGGCGCGCCGGGCGCGATCGGAAGGAAATGATACCGCAACGCGGTGCGTTGCGAGGGGATGCCGGCGCGGCCCGGACGGCCGGCGCCGGCGCGGATCGACTCAGTGCGGGGCGCTGGCGCGATAGCGCTCCCAAAGATGCGTCAGCTTGTCCTTGGTCCAGAGCTTTTCCTTTTTCAATTTGTGGAGGGTGGTGTCGTCCATCGGCAGCACGCCCAATTCCGCATCGCGTACCTTGCTGTCGAGCTCCTTGTGGCGCTGATAAAGGCTGCGGAATTCCGAATCGCGCTTCATCAGCACTTCGACTTCTTGCTGCTGGTTCTCGAACATCAGCCGACCTCCTCTCGCATCGACAATGAACCGGCGCGACGGCGCGCCGACGGCGACGCCTCGCGAACCTGGATCGGGATTGGTGGGACGACCCGGCAGCCGTGCCGCGCTCGCCTGCACGCCGCTCGCCGCAATCGGCGGGACGCTGGTGCAGGGTGCGGTCAGTGGGATCATGGAATCGCTATGCCGGGGTCGCGGGCGCTACGGCCGACCCGCGACGGTTCGACCCTACTCCTTTGCGGCGCGCCCTGCAACCGGAATTTCCTGCTCGCGCAAACGATTGTCCGGCCGAGAATTTTTCGCCCGGCGCGGGCGCCGAATCAGCGCGGGCGCTCTTCCAGGATCACATCCACACGCCGGTTCCTGGCGCGGCCCTCCTCGGTGTCGTTGCCGGCCACCGGTTGACTCTCGCCGAGCCCGACGCTGGTGATGCGGCTGGCCGCGACCCCGGCGGCGATGAGCGCGTCGCGCACCGCGTCCGCGCGCCGCTGCGACAGCAGCAGATTGGCGTTGGCGCTGCCGCGGCTGTCGGTGTGGCCCTCGATGCGGATCGGCTTGGACGGATCCTGGTTGACGAAGGCGACCAGCTTGCCGAGGCTGGCCTTGGCCTCGGGCTTGAGATCGGCGCGGCCGGGCGCGAAGGCGAAGTCGCCGATCGTCATCTGCATGCCCTGGGCGCCGCGGGTGGCTCGCAGATTCTCCAGATGCCGCCGCAGATCCGCGGCGGCGGCCTCGGCGAGCTGCGCCTCCTTGCGCGCGAGCTCGGCCTCCTTCGCCTGCGCCTCGGCGAGACGTTGCGCCTGTTCGGCGCGTGCCTTCGCGGCTTCCGCCTCCTGCGCGCTCTGCTCGCCCTGCGCGCGCAGGCGCTCGGCCTCCTCGGCCTGGAGCAGGCTCTGGATGCGCTGCCTCTCGGCCTCCAGCCGCGCCCGTTCCGCCTCGCGCCGGCTCGCTTCCAGCAGGATGCGGTCGTGTTCGCGATCGAGCTCGTCGAGTTGCCGCGCGGCCGCGGCGGCCTGGGCGGCGGCATAGGCGATATCGACGCGGCGTTCGGCGAGATACAAGCGATGGGCGCGCCCGGCTTTGCCGCCGGCGCCGTCGTCGCGCAGCGCCTGCACCGCCTGCTCGGCCAGCGCGCGTTCGGCCGGCGCGAGCGCGCCGAGCACCGGATCCGCGGCGAGCTCGTCGAGGCTCGCGCGCAGGCGTTCGTAGTCGAGATCGTGCTTCGCCGCCCACGCCGAAGCCGCCACGCCCAATACGAGCGCGCCGAGCGCCGTCCGCCAGGTCGGCGTCATGGGCGATCTCCCGCCGGTGGCGGGTTGCCGGCGCCGAGTTCCTCGCGCAACTGGGCGTTTTCGCGGGTGCGCACCTCGATCTTCTCGCGGGTCTTGCCGAGCCGCGCCTTGAGCGCGGCGAGTTCGCTGTCCACTTCGGTCTCCTGCGCCAAGTACTGCGCCGCGGTGTAGTCGCGCTGCTCGGCCTGAGCGCGCGCCCGGCTCAGCCGGTCCTCGGCGTTGCGCAGCTCCATCGGCGCATAGGTTGAAGCGCCCGCCTCGCGCGCCGCGGCGAGCGCCCGCTCGGCCTCGGCCAGACCGAGGTTCGGCGGCTTGGTCGGCCCGCAGCCGATCAGCGCCAAGGTCAGAATGACCAATGCGCCATGGATTTTTCGCCGATTTGGTGTCATAACATCCAGGCCACGAACAGGGGCGGGAACCGGGTGTGGCTATTGTGAGAAAGGCGCCAGTGCAAGGCAATGCCGGCCGCCGCCTCGATCCGGTTGCCGAAAGCCGCGCCGCGCGCTGGCGGCGCCCACCACCGAGAGGCATGTCATGGACATCGGGTACTTCCTCAAGCTCATGACCGAAAAGGGCGCGTCGGACATGTTCCTGACCACCGGCGCCCCGGTCAACATCAAGGTCGAAGGCAAGCTCTACCCGCTCGGCAACACCGGTCTGCCGGGCGGCATGGTCAAGAAGATCGCCTATTCGCTGATGGACGAGGGCCAGGTGCCGCAGTTCGAGCGCGAGCTGGAATTGAATCTCGCCATCGCGGTCAAGGACGCCGGCCGTTTCCGCATCAACGTGTTCAAGCAGCGCGGCGAGGTCGGCATGGTGATCCGCGCGATCAAGAGCGAGATCCCGACCATCGAACAACTGCGTCTGCCGCCGTTGTTCAAGGACCTGATCATGGAGCCGCGCGGCCTGATCCTGGTGGTCGGCGCCACCGGCTCGGGCAAGTCGACCACGCTCGCGGCGATGATCGACCACCGCAACACCAACACCTCCGGGCATATCCTGACGGTCGAGGATCCGATCGAGTACCTGCACCGGCACAAGAAATCGGTGGTCAACCAGCGCGAGGTCGGGCTCGACACGCACAGCTACCACCATGCGCTGAAGAACGCCATGCGCGAGGCGCCGGACGTGATCATGATCGGCGAGATCCGCGACACCGAGACCATGGAAGCGGCGATCTCGTTCTCCGAGACCGGCCACATCTGTCTCGCCACGCTGCACTCGAACAACGCCGACCAGACGATCGAGCGCATCCTCAACTTCTTCCCGGAATCGGCACACAAGAACATCCTGATGAACCTGGCGCTGAACCTGAAGGCGGTGATCAGCCAGCGTCTGGTGATCGGCAAGGACGGCCGCCGGCTGCCGGCGGTGGAGGTGCTGATCAACACCCCGCACATCCGCGATCTGCTGCGCCGCGGCCAGGTGCACGAGATCAAGGAGGCGATGGAGCGCAGCCTGCAGGAAGGCATGCAGACCTTCGACCAGTCGCTGTACGGCCTGTACAAGGAAGGCAAGATCGACCTCGAGGAAGCCCTGTCGAAGGCCGACTCGCGCGACGGCCTCGCGCTCAAGATCCGCCTCGCCGAAGGCGGCGGCGACTCGCCGGTACATGACTACGACGCCGCGACGTTCTAGCGGCGTGCGCAAGGTCCTCGCTCTCCGCGCGGCGGCTCGCGCCGACGGCCCGGGCCGGCGTGCGCGCGCGTTGCTCGGCGCCGGCGCGCTCGCGCTGCTCCTGCCCGGCTGCGCGATCGACACCCGCGTGCCGGACCTCCACCAGGACCTGCCGCCGGCCTGGCGCGGCGCGCCGCCCGGCGGCGTGGCGCCCGCGCCGGATCTCGACCACTGGTGGCGCGCCTTCGCCAGCGCCGAACTCGATGCGCTGATGGAGCGCGCCCTGCAACAGAACCTGACCATCGCCCAGGCGCGCGAACGGCTGCGCGCCGCGCGCGCGCTGGAACACCGCGCCGGCACCGAGTTCCTGCCGCAGATCGGATTCAGCACGCGCTCGATCACCGATCCGGCCGGCACCACCGGCTTCTACGAGATCGGCTTCGACGCGGTGTGGGAATCGGGTTTCTTCGGGCGTGGCGAGAGCACGACGCGGGCCGCCGCCGGCGATCGCGCCGCGGCCGAGGCCGAGCTCGCCGCGGCGCGGGTGAGCGTCGTCGCCGAGGTGGCACGCGCCTACGTCGAGCTGCGCGCCGCGCAGGCACGCGCGGCGGCGCTCGACGAGATCGTCGCGCTGCGCCGGCGGCGTGCCGAATTGATCGCCACGCAGGAACGCCTCAAGCTCGCCGCCGCGGTCGACGCCGCGCGCGCGCAAAGCGAGCTCGCCGCCGCCGAAGCCGAGGCCGGCGAAGCGCCGGCGGCGGCCGCCGCGGCGGAGAACGCGCTCGCCGTGCTGCTCGCCGAGGTCGCGCCGGATGCCGCGCTCGCCGCGCCGGCGCCGCAGCCCGAGGCGCCCGCCGCGCCGCTCGCGGCGGTGCCGGCGGATCTCTTGCGCACGCGCCCGGAGATCCGCCGCGCCGAAAGCCTGGTGCTGCGCGCCGCGGGCGAGCTCGGCATCGCCCGCGCGGACCTCTATCCGAAACTCGCGCTCGGCGGCTCGCTCACTTCCGCCACGCGCGTGACCGGCGACATCGAGGAACCGAACAAGGCGATCCCGATTCTCGGCCCACTGGTCGAAATGCCGATCGTCGACTGGGGCGCGCGCCGCGACCTGGTCGATGCGCGCGAGGCCGCGCTCGCCGCGGCGGTGCTCGGCTATCGGCAGGCCGTGCTCGAAGGCGTGGCGGAGACCGAATCCGCGCTCGCCCAGCTCGCGCGTCAGCAGCGGCGCGTGGCCGCCACGGCGACCGCGCTCGCGGCCAGCGCGCGCACCGTGGCGGCCGCACAGGCGCTGCGCGCCAGCGGTCTCGGCGACGAGCTCGAGCTCGCCGCCGCGGAGCTCGCCGCCGCGCAGGCGCGCATCGAGCACACCCTCGCCGTGCGCGACGCCGCGCTCGCCTTCATCGCCTTGTACAAGTCCCTCGGCGGCCAGATGCCGACGCCGACGACGGCGGTGCGCTGATGGTCGCACTCGCCCGCAAGACGCTGATCTACGAGTGGCGCAAGTTCCTGCCGGCGATGCTCGCAGTCGCCTTCTCCGGCCTGCTGCTCCTGCTGCAAGCCGCGCTGATGCTCGGCATCTTCGCCGGCGCCAGCGTCTACATCAACACCTCGGCGGCGGACCTGTGGGCCGGGCATCCCGGCACGCAGAGCATCGAGCACGGCCGGCCGGTGCCGAAGGACACCGAAATCGCGCTGGCGCTGGACGCCGACGTGCTGCGCGTGGAGCCGTTCCAGTGGATCGACGGCGACTGGCGTGGACCAGCCGAGCGCGGCAACGTATCGGTGTTCATCTCCGGCATCGATCCGGCGCCGGACGGGCTGATGTTCGCGCACGCGCTCGGACCGGCGTTGCGGGCGAAGCTGTACGAGCCGGGCGGCGTGATCGTCGATCAGGCGGATTTGCCGAAGCTCGGCCTCGAGGTCGGCGGCCAGGCCACGCTCAACGGCCGGCGCGTGACCATCGTCGCCGCGGCGCCGGGCCTGCGCGCGCTCGGCGGTGTGAACATCGTTGCCTCGCTCGCCACCGCCCGCACCCTCAACCAGGACGCGCCCGATCCCGGCAAGGTGGCCTACTACGTCGCCAAGCTGCGCCCCGGCGCCGATGCCGAGCGCGTGCGCGAGCGCATCCAGCGCGCCTGGCCGGGCGGCGGCTTCACGCTCTGGACCCGGGCATCGTTCGCGCGCGCGGCGGCGCTGTACTGGATGTTCGAGACCGGCGCCGGACTCGGTTTCGTGTTCTTCACCTTCGTCGTGTTCCTGGTCGGCACGGTGATCACGAGCCAGACGCTGGTCGCCGCGGTCGCCAGCCACGTGCGCGAGTACGCCATGCTGAACGCGCTCGGCGCCGGCGCCACCGCGCTGCGCAAGGTGGTGCTCGAACAGGCGCTGTGGGTCGGCGGCGTCGGCGTCATCCTCGGCGGCGGCGTGAGCCTCCTGCTGATGCTGCTCGCCGCCCGCCAGCACGTGCCGGTGGCGTTCGATCTCGGCGCCGGCACTGCCTGCATGACGCTGGTGATGGCGATCGCGCTCGTCTCCGGCGTGCTCGCGGTGCGTTCGCTCAGCCATCTCGAACCGGCGAATCTGCTGCGATGAACGGCAACGACGGTGTGGCGCTCCGTGCCGAGGGCATCTGCAAGGCCTACGTCAGCGGCCGCATCCGCACGCCGGTGCTGGAGGATCTTTCGCTGACGCTCCGCGAACGCGAACTCACCCTCGTGCTCGGACCGTCGGGCTCGGGCAAGAGCACTCTGCTCGCCATCCTGTCCGGCCTGCTCCGACCCGACGCCGGCCGCGTGGTCGCGCTCGGCGAGGAGCTGTGGCGGCTGTCGCGCACCGAACTCGAGCGCTTTCGTCTGCACCACACCGGCTTCGTGTTCCAGGGCTTCAATCTGTTTCCGGCGCTGTCGGCGCTCGAGCAGGTGATGCTGCCGCTCGACTACCTCGGCCTCGACCGCAAGACCGCGCAGAACCGCGCGCTGTCGGCGCTCGAGGAAGTGGGCCTCGGCGCGCGCGTGCACCTGCGTCCGCTCGAGATGTCCGGCGGCGAGAAGCAGCGCGTGGCGATCGCGCGCGCGCTGGCGAAGAAGCCGCAACTGCTGTTCGCCGACGAGCCGACCAGCGCGCTCGACACCGCCAACGGCCGGATCGTGATCGACTCGCTGCACCGCATCGCACGCGTGTTCAAGGCCACGGTGGTCTGCGTCAGCCACGACCAGCGCCTGGTCCGCGGCGCCGACCGCGTGATCTCGCTGCAGGATGGCCGTATCCTCTCCGACCGCGTGGCGACGGCCCGCGCCAACGACCTCGAGGAAACCCGCACGCCATGAATCGTCCCCTCGCCGCCTTGCCGTTGCTCGGCGCACTGGCGCTGCTCGCCGGCTGTTCGCGTCCGCCGGCGGATACCGCAGCGGCGGCACCGTCGCGCTATGTCGCCATCGCCCGCGGCAGCGTGGATGTGGAAGGCGGCCTGGTGCATCTGGCCGCGCCGCGCGACGGCATCGTCGCCGAAGTGCGGGTCAAGCCCGGCGATCATGTCCAGGCGAACGCCGTGCTGGTGACCTTGGACACGCGCGAGGCGGAGCTCGCGGCCGGCGTCGCAGAGGCCGAACTCGATCAGGCGCGGGCGCGGGCCGCGGCGCTGCACGGCCGGCTCGCCGGCGTGGCGCGTCGCGCCGAGCGCGCGGCGCAGGCGGCGGCGGCCGGCGCCGCCAGCGGCCAGTCGGCCGAGGATGCCGACGCCGCGCGTGCCGAACTCGCCGCCGGCATCGCCGAGGCGGAGGCCGCGGTCGCGGCCGCCGGGGAAAAGCTCAAGCAGGCGCGTCACGAGATCGAGCTGCGCCGTCTGCGCGCACCGGTGGCGGGCCGCATCGTCGCGCGCGGCGCCCAGCCCGGCGCGAGCGTGTCGGCGCAGAGCGGCGCGGCGCTCGTCACCCTGCTGCCGGACGCGCCGCGCATCGTGCGCGCCGAACTCAACGAAGCCTTCGTCGATCGCGTGGCGCCCGGTTCGCGCGCCGAGGTGTTCACCCGCGGCGACGGCGGCAAGGCATATCCGGCGCGGGTGGTGCGCCTGGGCGAGGTGTTCGGACCGAGCAAACTCGACGAGGAAACGCCGCTCGACCGCGACGCCCGCGACATCGAGTGCATCCTGCAACTGGAAAGCGACGAGCTGCGCGTCGGTCAGCGCGTGACCGTGCGTTTCCTGCCGTCGCGGTGACGGCGCGGCGCGCTCAGGCCTTCGGCGCGTCCGGCTGATTCTCCGGGCGCGCGCGATCGAACGCCGCGAGCTTGAGGCACTCGGCGTTGATCCGGCGGATCAGCGGATACGGCCCGAGGTCCACCGCATAGCGCTGCGCGTTGTAGACCTGCGGCACCAGGCAGATGTCGGCGAGCGTCGGCTCGTCGCCCTCGCAGAACAGACCGGTCGAGGGATTCGTCGCCAGCAGGGTTTCCAGCGCCTGGAAACCTTCACGGATCCAATGCTGCACCCAGCGGTCGCGCTCGACCTGCGGCGTGTTGAACTCGCGTTCCAGATACTGCAGCACGCGCAGGTTGTTGAGCGGATGGATGTCGCAGGCGATGAGCTGGGCGAGCGCACGCACCCGCGCGCGCTCGCGCGTGTTCACCGGCATCAGGGTGTGTTCGCCGTCGTAGGTCTCGTCCAGGTATTCGATGATCGCCATCGACTGGCGGATCACGCGCTCGCCGTCGACCAGCACCGGCGTCAGGCCCTGCGGGTTGAGCTCGCGGAACTCGGCCGCGTGCTGCTGCCCGCCGTCGCGGGTCAGGTTCACCGGGACCTGGTCGTAGCTCAGCCCTTTCAGATTGAGCGCGATGCGCACGCGGTACGAGGCGCTGGAACGCCAGTAGCCGTAGAGCTTGATGCCGTCGCTAGCCATGATCGGCTTCCCCTTGTCCGTCGCGATGCTGAGCCTAGCCGGAGTCGCGGGTAAAAATCAAAAGCGCGACGGCGTGGACTCGGCGCGACGCACTTCCTGCTCGATCGCGCCGAACACGCTCCGCCCGTCGCGATCGAGCATCTCGATGCGCACGCGATCGCCGAATTTCAGGAACGGCGTGACCGGCTTGCCGTGGGCGATGATCTCGAGCATGCGCCGTTCGGCCAGGCACGAGGCGCCGCGCCGCTCGTCCTGGTTGGCGACCGTGCCGGAACCGACCAGGGTGCCGGCGGCGAGCGGCCGGGTCCTGGCCGCGTGCGCGATGAGTTCGGCGAAGCCGAATTGCATGTCCTCGCCGGCCTCCGGCGCGCCGAACCATTGGCCATTGATGTGGCTGACGAGCGGCAGGTGGACCTTGCCGTCGCGCCAGGCCGCGCCGAGCTCGTCGGGGGTGGCGAACACCGGCGACAGCGCCGAGCGCGGCTTCGATTGCAGGAAGCCGAAGCCCTTGGCGAGCTCGTCCGGGATCAGATTGCGCAGGGAGACGTCGTTGACCAGGCCGATGAGCTGGATGTGCGCGGCCGCCTGCGCCGGCGTCACGCCCATCGGCACGTCGTCGGTGACGACCACCACCTCGGCTTCGAGGTCGATGCCGAAGTCCTCGCTCGCCACCAGCACCGGATCGCGCGGACCGTAGAAGCCGGCGCTGGTCGCCTGGTACATCAATGGATCGGTGTAGAAACTCTTCGGCACCTCGGCGCCGCGCGCGCGACGCACCCGTTCGACGTGCGGCAGATAGGCGCTGCCGTCGACGAATTCGTAGGCGCGCGGCAGCGGCGCCGCCAGCGCGGCGAAGTCGAGCGCGAACACCTCCTCGCCGTTGATCGTCTCGGCGCGGCTCGCCTCGAGCAGCTCGGCGACGCGGTTCAGCCGCGGCGCGAGATGGCTCCAGTCGTCCAGCGCCGCCTGCAGCGTCGGCGCGATGTCGCTCACGCGCACGCCGCGTTGCAGAAGACGATCGACCACGATCAGCGTGCCATCGCGCCCGCCGGCTTTGAGGCTGGCCAGTTTCATCGCGTGGGTTCCTCAGCGAAGGGAGATCGAGTTTCCAAGTTCCGGTCTTCGGCGCGGCACGGTTACGGTGCGAAATGCTTGCGCAGCCCCTGCCAGCATTGCTGGTAGTCGCGCTGCAACTGCGGCGCCTCCAATGCCTGCCGGGTGGGCCGGATGACCAGGCGCGTCTCGAACATGAAGGCCATCGTGTCGGTGAGGTAATCCGGCGTGCGCGTGTCGGCGGCACTGGCCTTCGCGAACGTCGCCGCGTCCGGGCCGTGCCCGCTCATGCAGTTGTGCAGCGAGGCGCCGCCCGGCACGAAGCCGCCGGCCTTGGCGTCGTAGACGCCGTGCACCAGGCCCATGAATTCGCTGGCGATGTTGCGGTGGAACCACGGCGGACGGAACGTGTCCTGCATCGCCAGGATGCGCGGCGGGAAGATGACGAAATCCATGTTGGCCACGCCCGGCGTGTCCGAAGGCGAGGTCAGCACGGTGAAGATCGACGGATCGGGATGATCGTAGGAAATCGAGCCGATCGTGTTGAAGCGGCGCAGATCGTACTTGTACGGCGCGTAGTTGCCGTGCCAGCCGACCACGTCGAGCGGCGAGTGGTCGATCCGCGCCGACCACAGCCGGCCCTGGAACTTGGCGACGAGCTCGAAATCGCCCTCGACGTCCTCGTAGGCCGCCACCGGCGTGAGGAAGTCGCGCGCGTTGGCGAGCCCGTTCGAGCCGATCGGGCCGAGCTCCGGCAGCTTGAGCAGCGCACCGAAGTTTTCCGCGACATAGCCGCGCGCGGTGTCGTCCGCGAGCTCGACGCGGAAGCGCACGCCGCGCGGGATCACGGCGATCTCCTGCGGCTCCACCGCGAGCACGCCGAGTTCGGTGGCGATCGTCAGGCGCCCCTGCTGCGGCACGATCAGGAGCTCGCCGTCGGCGTCGTAGAAGTAGCGGCCCTGCATCGAGCGGTTGGCGGCATACAGATGGATGCCGATGCCGCTCTGCGTCGCCGCGCTGCCGTTGCCGGCCCAGGTGACCAGGCCGTCGATGAAATCGGTCGGCGCCTGCGGCAGCGGCAGCGGATCCCAGCGCAACTGATTCGGCGGCGCGGGCACCTCGTCGAACGCATTGTGGAATTTTCCACTCGGCAGCGGCGCGAACGGGCCGTGCACCGCGGCCGGGCGGATGCGGTACAGCCAGCTGCGGCGATTGGCGTGGCGCGGCGCGGTGAACGCGGTGCCGGAAAGCTGCTCGGCGTACAGGCCGTGCGCCACGCGCTGCGGCGAATTGCGCCCGACCGGCAGCGTGCCGGCGATCGCCTCGCTGGCGAATTCGTTGCCGAAGCCGGAGAGGTAGCGAGATGGGCTCGGTTTCATTGGCTTTCGTGTTCCGGCCCCTCTCCCGTCGGGAGAGGGGTTGGGGTGAGGGTCCGCCGTTTCACGGCGACCAAGATCGCTTCGAGAACGCTGGTCGTTCTTTGCAGCACGTCGTCATCCCAAAACCGCAGGAGCTCGATCCCCTGCCGCTGCAGGGCGCGCGTCCGCGCTTCGTCTTTTACTTCCGAATGCTGCGAGCCATCCAGTTCGATGCCCAACCTCGCTGCCGCGCAGTAGAAGTCGATCACATAAGGCGGGACCGGATGCTGCCGACGAAACTTCGCGCCGTTCAAACGTGCCGCCCGCAGGTGGAACCATAGCCTCGCTTCCGCATCGGTTTCCTCACGCCGCAACGCGCGTGCGCGAGTCTTCGTCGACGTTGGCAATGGTGGATTCACTCGACTCGCCATCCGGGACCCTCATCCGGCGCTTCGCGCCACCTTCTCCCGATGGGAGAAGGAAAAACACCTGCCAATGCGCACCTCGTCAGATGCCGCCAAGCTCACAACACCCCACGCCGCATCTGCTCGCGCTCGATCGACTCGAACAGCGCCTGGAAGTTGCCCTCGCCGAAGCCGGGGTTGCCCTTGCGCTGGATGATCTCGAAGAAGATCGGGCCGATGCAGTTCTGGGTGAAGATCTGCAGCAGCAGTTTCTTCTTCGTCTCCGGATCGGCGTCGATCAGGATCTTGTTCTTGCGCATGCGCGCGACGTCTTCGCCGTGATTCGGGATGCGCTCGTCGATCACCTCGTAGTAGGCGTTCGGCGTGTCGAGGAACGCCACACCGGCGGCGCGCATCGCCTCGACGGTTTCGTAGATGTTCTCGGTGAAGCAGGCGATGTGCTGGATGCCCTCGCCGCGGTACTCGTCGAGATATTCGTTGATCTGGCTCTTCGGATCGGGCGATTCGTTGAGCGGAATGCGCACCATGCCGTCGGGCGCCGTCATCGCCTTCGACACCAGGCCGGTCTTGACGCCCTTGATGTCGAAGTAGCGGATCTCGCGGAAGTTGAACAGGCGTTCATAGTAATCCGCCCACTTCGCCATGTTGCCGAAGTACAGATTGTGGGTGAGATGGTCGATGAAGGTCAGCCCGAAGCCTTTCGGCCGGCGCTCCGCCCCCGGCAACCATTCGTAGTCGGCGTCGTAGACGCTGCCGGTGGCGCCGTAGCGGTCGACCAGATACAGCATGCAATCGCCGATGCCCTTGATCACCGGCGCGGCCACCGCCTTGCTCGCCTCCGGCGCGCCGATCGCCTCGGCGCCCTTCTTCAGCGCCTCGCCGCGCACCCACTCGGCGGGCCGGCTCACGCGAATGGCGAAACCGCAGGCGCTCGGGCCGTGGCGCGCGGCGAAATCCGCGGCGAACGAATTCGGCTCCTCGTTGACCAGGAAATTGCAGTCGCCCTGCCGGTACAGGGTGACCGCGCGCGTCTTGTGCCTGGCCACCGCGGCGAAGCCGAGCTTCGGAAACAGCGTGTGCAGCAGGCGGGCGTCGGGCGCGGCGAATTCGACGAATTCGAAGCCGTCGATGCCCATCGGGTTGTCGAATTGCACCGGCTGCATGCCGACGTTGGGTTGTGCGCTCATGGGAACCTCCACCGCCCGCTCGAAGGGCGCGCTCGGGAACGAAGTGACCGCCGCCGACAGCGGCCGGATCGGTTTCGCCAAGGGCGACGATCGCGCCTATAATCGTTTCAAATGCAACTATTTGCAAGGCGCACGGCAACATGTCCCGCACGCGCGCGAACCACGTCCCGATCGAGCTGGAACGCTTCCTGCCATACCGGCTGTCGCTGCTGTCGAACCGGGTCAGCCAGGCGATCGCGCGCGACTACGAACGGCGCTTCGACCTGAGCGTCACCGAATGGCGGATCCTGGCGGTGCTGGCGCGCTTCGACGCGCTGTCGGCGCGCGAGGTGGCCGAACGCACGGCGATGGACAAGGTGGCGGTGAGCCGCGCGCTGATGCGGCTGGTCGGGCGCGGGCTCGTGAGTCGCCGCTGGCACGGCGGCGACAAGCGCCGTTCGGTGCTGCGCCTGTCGGCGCGCGGCTGGCGGGTGCACGATGCGGTGGCGCCGCTGGCACTCCAGCACGAACGCGACCTGCTCACGCGGCTGAGCGTGGCCGAACGCGCGGCGCTCGCCCGCATCCTCGACAAGCTCGGCGCCGGCACATTCCCGCCGTCCGAGCGCGTCGCGCTCAGGCCCCGATCACCGTGCGCACCTCGATGAGCTCGGGGAAGAAGGTCAGATCGAGCGCCTTCTTCAGGAACGCGACCCCCGAGGAGCCGCCGGTGCCGCGCTTGTGGCCGATGATGCGTTCGACCGTCTTCATGTGACGGAAACGCCAGAGCTGGAAGCTCTCCTCGACATCGACCAACTGCTCGCACAGGTGATACGCCGCCCAGTAGCGGTCGGGCTGCTCATAGATGCGGCGGAACACCGGAATCAGCTCGGGATGTTCGCGGTGCGGCTGGCGCCAGTCGCGTTCGAGACAGGTGCGCGGCACGGCGTGGCCGGCGCGCGCGAGATGGCGCAGGAACTCGTCGTACAGGCTCGGCGCCTCGAGCGCGGCGCGGAGGATCGCCTGCTGCGCCGGATCGTAGGCGAACACCGCGATCATCTCGGCGTTCTTGTTGCCAAGCAGGAACTCCACCAGCCGATACTGCAACGACTGGAACCCCGACGCCGGCCCGAGCACGTGGCGGAACTGCATGTATTCGCTCGGCGTGAGCGTCTCCAGCACCGCCCACTGCTCGAACAACTGGCGCTGGATCTGCTTGACCCGCGCCAGGATCTTCAGGCAGGAATCGACCGCGTCGCGGCGCAGATGCTCGATCGCGGCGGAAAGCTCGTGCACGATCAGCTTCAGCCACAGCTCCGAGGTCTGGTGCTGGATGATGAACAGCATCTCGTCGTGATGCGGCGGGTTGGACAACGGCTTCTGCGCCGACAGCAGTTGCCCGAGCTGCAGGTAACCGTCGTAGGTCAGCCGATCGCGCAGATCGGTCTCGATGCCCGCCTCGAGCGGACGCTGGTTGTGGTCGGATGGCATGGGCGATTCCGGCGCGGAACGCACAGTGTAGGGGATGGCGCCGGGAAAAAGGAATGTCCGCGAACACGCGCGGCGCGCCCTCGCGCGCAGCGCCGAACGCGCCGGCGAGCCTGCTGCACCCCGCCTTGCCAGACGCGCGCGCGCACGCTTTACTTACGCCCCCGCGTCCGCGAGGAATCCGCCTTGTCCGTCGTCGCCAGCTTCGAGATCGAATACCTGCAATACCTCGACGCCGAGGGACGGCTGGTGCGCGAGGATCTTCCCGAGTTCGCGCGCGATCCGAAGGCGCTGATCGAGCTGTACCAGCACATGCTGTTCGTGCGCGTGTTCGACGGCAAGGCCATCGCCCTGCAGCGCACCGGCAAGCTCGGCACCTATGCCTCGTGTCTGGGCATGGAGGCGGCGCACATCGCGGTCGGTTCGGCGATGCAGGAAGACGACGTGCTGGCGCCGATGTACCGCGAATACGGCGCGCAGTTCCTGCGCGGAGTGAAGCCGCGCGAGGCGCTGCTGTACTGGGGCGGCGACGAGCGCGGCAACGATTTCTCCGGCCCGGCGCACGACTTCGCCTGGAGCGTGCCGATCGCCACGCAATGCCTGCACGCAGCGGGCGCGGCGCTCGCGTTCAAGATCCGCAAGGAGCCGCGCGTGGCGGTGACCGTGGTCGGCGACGGCGGCACCTCGAAGGCGGACTTCTACGGCGCGATCAACGTCGCCGGCGCCATGACCCTGCCGCTGGTGGTGCTGATCGTCAACAACCAGTACGCGATCTCGGTGCCGCGCCGGTTGCAGACCGGTGCCCAGACCCTGGCGCAGAAGGGCATCGCCGCCGGCCTCGAGAGTATACAAGTGGACGGCAACGACGTGATCGCCGTGCGCGCCGCGCTCGACCACGCCATCCTGCGCGCGCGCCACGGCCACGGCGGCAGCGTGATCGAGGCGGTGACGTATCGGCTGTCGGATCACACCACCGCCGACGATGCGCGCCGCTACCGCGCCGACGAGGAAGTCAAGGACGCTTGGGCGCGCGAACCGCTCAAGCGCCTGAAGCAGTACCTGATCGCGCATGGCGCCTGGAGCGAAGCCGAGGACGAGGCCTGGAAGGCCGACTGCGCGAAGCGCGTCGATGCCGAGGTCAACGCCTATCTCGAGACCAGGGCGCAGCCGGTGGCGGCGATGTTCGACTACACCTACGCCGAGCTGCCGGCCGACCTCGCGCGCCAGAAGCAGCAGGCGCTGGCGCTGGAAAATCTTCCGCCGGGCCGGGAGTGACGGAGCATGCCGCAGATCACGCTCATCGAAGGCATCACCCAGGCGCTGGCCTGGGAGATGAAGCACGATCCCGCCGTGGTCGTGCTCGGCGAGGACGTCGGCGTCAACGGCGGCGTGTTCCGCGCCACGGTCGGCCTGCAGGAGACCTTCGGCGCCGAGCGCGTGATCGACACGCCGCTCGACGAGACCACCATCGCCGGACTCACCGTCGGCCTCGCCGCGCAGGGCATGAAGCCGGTCGCCGAGGCGCAGTTCGAAGGCTTCATCTACCCGATGATGGAGCACATCGCCTGCCATGCGGCGCGCATGCGCCACCGCACGCGCGGACGCCTGTCCTGCCCGGCGGTGTTCCGCGCGCCGTGGGGCGGCGGCATCCGCGCGCCGGAGCACCACTCCGAGGCGAATGAGCATTTGTTCACGAATATCCCCGGACTGCGGGTGGTGCTGCCGTCCTCGCCGGGGCGCGCCTACGGCCTTTTGCTCGCCGCGATCCGCGATCCGGACCCGGTGATCTTCCTCGAGCCCAAGCGCATCTACCGCCAATACAAGGAAGACGTGCCGGACGATGGCGAGGCGCTGCCGCTCGATGTCTGCTTCGTGCTGCGCGACGGCGGCGACGTGACCCTGGTGACGTGGGGCGCACAGGTGAAGGAGACGCTCGAAGCCGCCGACGCGCTGGCCAAGGAAGGGATCAGCGCGGAGGTGATCGACGTCGCCACGCTGAAGCCGCTCGACTTCGACACCATCCACGAATCGGTGCGGAAGACCGGTCGCTGCGTGATCGTGCACGAGGCGCCGTACACGGCCGGCTTCGGCGCCGAGATCGCCGCGCGGCTGGCCGAACACGCCCTGTACGATCTGCACGCGCCGGTCGAGCGCGTCACCGGCTACGACACGCACATCCCGCTGTTTCGTCTGGAGATGAAATACCTGCCGAGCGTGGCGCGCATCGTCGCCGCGGCGAAACGCACGCTGGCAGTCTGAACGGTCGGCCAGGCTCTTTCCGCTCACCGCTCACCGCTCACCGCTCACCATCACCTCATATCCCATCATGAGCACGATCAAGACTTTCCACCTCCCCGACCTCGGCGAAGGCCTGCCGGACGCGACCGTGGTCGAATGGTTCGTCAAGGAGGGGGACATCGTGAAGCTCGACGCGCCGCTCGTCTCGATGGAAACGGCCAAGGCGGTGGTCGAGGTGCCGTCGCCCTATTCCGGCAAAGTGCTGAAACTGCACGGCAAGGCCGGCGACGTGATCGACACCGGCGCGCCGCTGATCGAGATCGAGCTCGATCCGAACCTGCCGCAGCGCGCGGAAGCGGAAGCCACCGGACACCATCACGCCCCGCCGAAACCTGCCGCGGCGCCGGCGGCGACGCGCGTCGAGGCGGTGCGCGAGGACGCCGGCACGGTGGTCGGCGCGATGGAGGTGAGCGATCGCGTGATGAGCGAGACCGCGGTCGCGGTCGGCGGCATCAAGGCCGTGCCGGCGGTGCGTGCGCTGGCGAAAAAGCTCAATGTGGATTTATCCAAAGTTATACCTACCGGCGCCGGCGGCGTGGTCACCCTGCAGGACGTGAAGAAGGCGGCGGACAGCGGCACGGCGCGGCCGAGCGCACCCGGCCCCCAGCCCCCGGCCCTCGGCCCTCAGCCCTCCCGCACTGCGCCGAGCACGCCGCCGGCGCAGCGCACCACCCTCTCCGCCGCCGGCCGGCCGATGCGCACGCTGCCGCCCACGGTCGCCGCGAGCGGTCAGCCGGAACAGCTCAAGGGCGTGCGCCGCAACATGGCGCGGGTGATGGCCGAGGCCCACGCCAAGGTGGTACCGACCACGCTCTGCGACGACGCCGACATCCACGCCTGGCTGCCGGGCAACGACATCACCGTGCGCCTGGTCCGCGCCCTGGTCGCCGCCTGCAAGACCGAACCGGCCTTGAACGCCTGGTTCGACGGCGAAACGCTGACCCGCACCCTGCATCCGCACGTGGACATCGGCATCGCGGTGGACACCGACGACGGCCTGTTCGTGCCGGCGCTGCGCAACGCCGACATGCTCGACGCCGCCGGCATCCGCGCCGCGGTCAACCGCATCCGCGCCCAGGTGCAGGATCGCAGCATCCCGCCCGAGGAGCTCAAGGGCTACACGATTTCGCTATCGAACTTCGGCGTGTTCGCCGGGCGCTACGCCACCCCCGTCGTGGTGCCGCCGTGCGTGGCCATCGTCGCCGCCGGCAAACTGCGGCACGACGTCGTCGCGGTGATGGGCGCGATCGAGACGCATCGCGTGATCCCGCTGTCGCTCACCTTCGATCATCGCGCCTGCACCGGCGGCGAGGCGGCGCGCTTCTTCCGCGCCCTGCTCGACGATCTGGCGTTGGCGCAATGATGAGGGCCGAGGGCTGAGGGCCGAGGGCTGAGGGCCGAGGGCCGAGGGCTGAGGGCTGAGGGCTGTACAGCTCTTTCCGCTCACCGCTCACCGCTGACCGCTCACCGCCCCATTCCCGATTCCCACCGAGCACACAAATGCACAAATCCCGCATCAGCGCCTTCGTGCTCGACTGTCAGGTCGATGACCTCGCCGCGGCAACCGCGTTCTGGAGCCAGGCGCTCGGTCGGCCGGTGGTGAGCGCCGATCAGGACGGCGACGGCCGCTACGCCGAGTTGCAAACCGGCGTCGACGAGCCGCATCTGCTGCTGCAGCGCGTGGAGCACGAGCCGCGCATCCATCTCGACATCGAGACCGAGGATCTCGACGCCGAGGTCGCGCGTCTGGAGGCGCTCGGCGCCCGGCGCGTCGCCTTCGTCAAGCGCTGGTGGGTGATGCAGGCGCCGACCGGGCACCGCTTCTGCGTGGTGCGCGCCAAGCCGCGCGCCTGACCACGCGCCTACCCGTCTGCCAGCCGACCCATCGCCTCCCGCGCCGCCGCCATCGCCGCCTGCGGATCGGCGAAGCCGCCCTGCGCGGCGAGCACGTTCTTCTTCGCGTCGAGCACCTTGAAGGCGAACGCCCGATCGTCGTCGCGGAACACGACCGGATGCAGCGCGGCTTTGGCGCGGGCTCCCGCCCGGGCCTTCGCCGCCATCGGCACCTGGCGCAAATCGCGCAGGCCGACGGCCTCGCGCAACCGCGCGACGAACGGCTGGGCCAGCGCGCGCGCACGCCGCGCGCCGGTCTGGAGGATGTCCTCGATCTCGCCGGGCCGCGCGATCAGCGCCTGGTACTTTTCGCGCAGCGGCGCGAGTTCGGCGTCGAGGCGCTCGAACAATTTCTGTTTCGCCTCGCCCCAGGCAATGCCTTCCGCGTAGGCGCGCCGCATCGCCGCGGTCTCCTCGGCGCTGGCGAACGCCTGATAGATCCCGAACAGGTGCGATTCGTCCGGATTCTTCGGTTCGCCCGGCGCCTGCGAATTGGTGACGATGCCGAGGATCGCCTTGCGCAGCTCCGGCGCCGGCAGCCACAACGGAATGGTGTTGTCGTAGCTCTTCGACATCTTGCGCCCGTCGAGGCCGGGCAGCGTGGCGACGTGCGCCTCGATCACCGCCTCCGGCAGGGTGAAATACTCGCCGCCGTAGAGGTGATTGAAGCGCTGGCCGATGTCGCGCGCCATCTCGATGTGCTGCACCTGGTCGCGGCCGACCGGCACCTCGTGGGCGTTGAAGATCAGGATGTCCGCGGCCATCAGCACCGGATACATGTACAGGCCGGCGCTGACGCCGGCGTCGGGGTCCTCGCCGCGCTCGCGGTTGGCGTCGGTCGCCGCCTTGTAGGCGTGCGCGCGGTTGAGCAGGCCCTTGGCGGTGACGCAGGTGAGCAGCCAGGTCAGCTCCGGAATCTCGGCGATGTCGGACTGGCGGTAGAAGTATACTTTTTCCGGATCCAGACCGCAGGCCAGCCAGCTCGCGGCGATCTCCAGCGTCGAGCGCTGGATGCGCGCCGGATCGTCGCACTTGATCAGGGCGTGGTAGTCGGCGAGGAAGTAGAACGACTCGACCTCGGCGCGACGGCTCGCCGCGATCGCCGGGCGGATCGCGCCGACGTAGTTGCCGAGATGCGGCGTGCCGGTGGTGGTGATGCCGGTGAGGACTCTGCGTTTGGCCATCTGCGCTGCGTGGATGCCGGGGACGGGCCCGGTCGGCAAGTGTACGCGATCCTTCGTCCGCAGCGCGCAACCCCGCCGCGCCGCTTCGGCCGTTGCATCGCCCATCCACCAACCCGGAGCCACGCCATGAAGATCCTGCTGTCCGCTCTCGTCGCCGCCGCCCTCGCCTGCTCGGGCACCGTCCGCGCCGGCAACCTCGTCGATCTCAGCGTCTACGACCGTGATACCGGCAGCACGCTGCCGGTGTACGAACACGCCGGCAAGCACTTTGTCGCCGGCACGCCCGGCCATCGCTACGCCGTGCGCATCAGCAACCACACCGGCGCGCGCGTGCTCGCGGTGCTGTCGGTCGACGGCGTCAATGCCGTCACCGGCGAGACCGCCGATCCGCTGCAATCCGGCTACGTGCTCGGCCCGTTCGAGACCACCGAGATCGAGGGCTGGCGCAAGAGCCTGAGCGAGATCGCCCGGTTCAACTTCACCGCGCTCGGCGACAGCTACGCTGCGCGCACCGGCCGGCCGGCCAACGTCGGCGTGATCGGCGTGGCGGTGTTCCGCGAGAAGCCGCATCCGGTCTGGCGCGAACGCGAGGACAAGATCGCACGCGCCGAGCCGCAAACGCCGCCGCCGGACACGGCCGCCGCAGAAAACGCCCAGGCGGCGAAATCGACGGCCGATCGCGCCGCCGCCCCGGCCGCGGCGTTGGCGGCGCGGCCCGCGCCGAAGCCGGAGGAATCGCTCGGCACCGGCCACGGCGCGCGCGAGACCTCGTTCGCCAGCTACACCGCGTTCGAGCGTGCCAGCGCGCGCCCCGACGAGGTGGTCTCGATCTGGTACGACAGCTACCGCAATCTGGTCGCGCGCGGCGTGCTGCCGCAGCCGCGCTTCGTCCCGCGCGATCCGCAGCCGTTCCCGAACGGCTTCGTGCCGGATCCGGCGGGGTGAGCGGCCGCGCCGAAGATGGCGCACCCAACGCGAAACGCGTCACATGCACCGTGGCGCGTTTCGGACTAGACTGGATCGCCGCTTTCCGATCGACAGGGGGTCGGCATGAAGATCCGTGCGGTGGTCCTTGGCCTCGCCGCGCTGCTCGGCGCGACGGTGGTCGTATCGGCGGGAGCGGCGAATCCGGGGGTCGGCCGAGCCGACCTGCTCCGGCTCGCGGCGCTACCCAATAACGAATCCTATGCCATTGCGGCGTTCCCCGTGAGCGCCGCGCACTCGGCATCGGTGCGCCTGAAGCGGGTGGAGGTGTACGCGCCGGATGCGCACATCTACCTCGTCACCGCGCAAGGCCGCACCGAGCTGCCGCGCAGCCCGCGCATCTTCCTGCGTGGTTATTCCGACGACGGTCGCACGCGGGTGGCGATGTCGCTCAACCCCGACGGCAGCTTCGCCGAAGGCAGCGGCGTCGGCGCGGATGGCGAATTCGTGCTGCGCGCGGTGCGCGACAAGACTGGCTCCGTGCATCTCGCCGCGTCGCCGTTCGAATCGGCGCTGCCGCCCGGTTTCCGGTTCGACTTTCGCTGCGGCAACGAGGGTATCGATCTCGGCCTGCACGGCAGTAACGATCTTGCCGGCCAGTTGCGCGCCGCGGTCGTGACCGCAGCGTCGCCAACCCCTTCGGCCGCGATGCACGCATTGCGCCTGGCGACGGTCGCGGTCGATACCGACAGCCTGTTCATGTCGAGGCTGTTCGCGAACAACACCACCGACGCGACCAACTGGATCGCCGGCATGTTCAACACCATGAACACGATGTACGAACGCGACTTGCTGGTGCAGTTGCAGCAAGGCACGACGTTCCTCTGCGGCAACGGCTGTGCCGATCCCTATACCGGCGCCACCCACGTTCCGGCGGATGTCTTCGACCTCGACATCTTCGCCAACTACTGGAAGAACAACCACGCTGCGATCAACCGCGTCTTCGCGATATTGCTGTCCGGCCAGGAGCCGAGCTCGTCGAGCATTTGCAGCGCCTCCGGCATCGCCTGGATCGACGCCTACTGCAACAAGGGCCAACCCTCCGGCAGCGACACGTTCGGCAGCTACAGCGTCAATCAGGTCTGCACCAGCATCAGCATCGACCCGAACGGCGCATTCGCCGCGAAGATCGTCGGTCACGAACTCGGCCACAACTTCGGCGCCTGGCACACCCACTGCACCGACGTCACCACCGGCAATGCGCCGGTGGCGACCAACACCATCGACCAGTGCTACAACGGCGAGAGCGGCCAGGGCTGCTACGCCGGCGCCACGAGCTGCCCCGGCGGCGGGGTGGGCACGATCATGAGTTACTGCAACATCAAGGGCTGCGGCCAGAATGCGTTGCAGTTCCATGCCACGCAGGTCGGCGTGCTCGACGGCCTGATCGCGGGCCAGGGAGCTTGCCTCAACGAAACCGACGACATCTTCTACGACGGCTTCGAGAACTGATCGACGGCGGCGCTCACTCCCGCATCAGCGTCGACTTGCCGAACAGGCTCTCGACCAGATCGACCGCGAGTTTCGCCGTGCGGTTGTGCTGATCGAACGCCGGATTGAGCTCGACGATGTCGAGCGAGCCCAGCCGCCCGGTGTCGGCGATCATCTCCATCACCAGTTGCGCCTCGCGGTAGTTCGGCCCGCCGGGCACGGTGGTGCCGACGCCCGGGGCGATGTCCGGATCGAGGAAATCGACGTCGAAGCTGACGTGGATGTGGGTGTCGGCATCCACGCCGTCGAGCGCCTCCTCCATCGCCCGCCGCATGCCGACCTCGTCGATGTGGCGCATGTCGTAGATGTCGAGGCCGACGTCGTGGACGAACCGCTTCTCGCCGGCATCGACCGAGCGCACGCCGATCTGGCGGAGCATCGCCGGATCGAGCGCCGGCGCCGCGCCGCCGAGCTCGGTCAGCTCGACCGGCCCGTGGCCGCACAGGCACGCCACCGGCATGCCGTGGATATTGCCCGACGGCGTGATCGTCGAGGTGTTGAAATCGGCGTGCGCGTCGAGCCACAGCACGCGCAGCTTTTTTCCCTGCGCGCGGCAATGCCTGGCCACCGCGGTGATCGAGCCGATCGCCAGGCTGTGATCGCCGCCGAGCAGGATCGGCAGCCGCCGCGCGGCGAGCTCGGCGGCGACCGCGCGCATCACCTCGCGGTTCCATTCGACCACTTCCGGCAGATGCCGGTAGCCGGCGCTCGGCGGCAGCCAGGGATTGAGCGGGCCGAACAGATTGCCGCGATCGGCCACGTCGAGGCCGCGCGCGACGAGCGCCTCGGCCAGACCGGCCACGCGCAGCGCCTCCGGGCCCATCGAGGCGCCGCGGTGGCCGGCGCCGACGTCGGTCGGCGCGCCGATCAGGGAAACCGGGAGAAAGGAACGCATGCCGTCGTCGTACTCGCAGCCTCGGGCCGCGCAGCATAGCCGCGCCGCGCCGCTCGCGCCAGAGCGCGCGGCTGCCGTCGCCGGCGGGTATACTGCGGTTCGCGGCGGCTCTGCCGCAATTCACCGGTGAGGTTGGCGATGGCCCGAGGGGCATGGTTGTGTCTGTGGCTGGCGTTGGCGCCGTGCCTCGCGCAGGCGGCGGGTTTCATCGTCAACGTCGGCGGTGCGCAGAACGCGTTTTCGCCACAGACGATCACCATCACCGCGGGCGATACGGTCACCTTCGTCAACAAGGGCGGCTTCCACAACGTCGTGGCCGACGACAATTCGTTCCGCTGCGCGCGCGGCTGCGACGGCCAGCCCAACGGCAACGGCAATCCGAGCAACAGCAACTGGGTGGCGAGCGTCACCTTCAACTCGCCCGGCACGATCGGCTACTTCTGCGAAGTGCACGGCATGCCGGGTGCCGGCATGTTCGGCACCATCGCCGTCCAGCCGGCGACACCAGTGCGCCTGCAATCGTTCTTCGTCGATTAGGGAAGATGCGATCGAGTCCCAGCGTCCGTGTCTTCGGCTACGGCGCCGTAGCCTGTCCTGAACGAAGTCTCAGGACTCAGGCCAAACGGCTTGCGCGGCGATCCGGACTTCAGACGACCTGATTGGCGCCGAAATTCCGTCTGCCGCCTCTCCCGCTGGCGGGAGAGGCCGCGCCGAAGGCGCGGGTGAGGGTGGCACAGCACTGACCCCGTTTTCTTTTCTTGACGCGCATCCTGCGGTTTTCCGCTCGCGTCCGGCGAGCGGGTCACTTCTCTTTGCTCACCAGAGCAGAGCTTCCGCTCGGCCGCTGGCCGCGCGGGTAACTTTTCTTTGCTCGTGCAAAGAAAAGTCAC
>Ga0209581_1000368_pt1 | contig 106167 bp, 95 predicted proteins | sample Coa_R2_FD_187160 | JGI IMG/M metagenome (GOLD analysis project Ga0209581, IMG submission 187160) | Surface soil microbial communities from Centralia Pennsylvania, which are recovering from an underground coalmine fire - Coalmine... | ecosystem: Environmental > Terrestrial > Soil > Unclassified ...
GTAAGAGGCTTGCCCGCCACTGGCGGCCTCCAACCGTTTTCTTCGTGCGCACGAAGCGTTGCATTGTGGTGGTGCCGAACTTCCTGTAGGGCCTTCAAAGCCCGAACGGCTGAGCGCATCCGCTTGACGCGGCCGGCAGGGAGACTTTGGAACTGGTTCCATAACACCCCGCGGAGGGCGGATAGCTCCGATTGCCGCGCCGCGGGATCTCGGAGAGCCAGACATCGAATCAGCGGGGTACGCAGGCCATCCAGCCGGCCAATGCCCCCGGAAGATGCGGCTCAAACTACCGGGCGGGCCCCAACGCACGGCGACAAGTCCGCGGGATTTGAAGATCCCGTAGCCGGCCCGCCCCGCAACGCTCAGCCGTCGTGTCTCTGCATCCCGCCGCCTTGCTCATGCGTAATCCCGATTGACAACTCCGATGGTGTGACCAGCGTGTGCCTGATACCCGCTACTCGTCCCGCAGAATTTCCAGCGGCTTTCGGCCGAGAATCGGGAAACTCGCGATCCATCCAGCTCCGGCCGCGATCAGCGCAGCCAGCGCCACGGCAGTCAAATTCGCCAACGGGTCAAACCGGAACTCAATTTGCATCAGAAGCTTCAGAACCATGGCGGTGAATCCGGAAGCCAGCAGGCTGCCCATCAGGCCCGCCAGCGCGCCCAGTACCAGAAATTCCACCGAAAAAATTCCGGCGATGCGCCGCCGCGTGGCGCCCAGGGTCTTGAGAATGACGACCTCGCGAATGCGCCGGAAGCGCGTGCCGGCCACGCTGGAAGCCACCATCACCGCGCCCGCCAGGATCGTGAATGCCGAGATGAACCGGATCACCAGCGAGATCCGGTCCACCACCTGTTCGACAATTTCCATCACGTCCGCGACATTGACGACGGTGACGGTGGGATATTGCTGGTACATCACGCGTTGCAGCGCCGCGACCGCGGCCGGCCGCACGCGCGCGCTGCCGTAGTAGATCGCTGGAAAGCGATCCAACTGTCCCGGGTTGAAAATGAATTCGAAGCGCGCCGACATCCGCAGCGATTCCGTGCGCTCCACGCAAGCCACCCGCGTGCGCAGCGCGTGATTCCAGATGTTCCAATCGACCACCGACCCGGGCTTCAGGTTCAAGATGTGCGCCGTTTCGTCCGTGACGCAAACCTGCGGGTCGCGGTCGCCGGGCTGCCACCAGGCGCCGCTCAGGATCTGCATTTCGGACGGTTTTGTTTCGAGCGCCGTGACCGAACGGGTGCGCTGGAAGCGCCGCCCCCAATCGCGCAGCGGCAACTGCTCGATCGGAGTGCCGTCCACCGCGGTGATTCGCGCCGACACCGCGCCAGTCACATCCGGCGCCGCGGTTACGCCGGGTTGGCTCCGCACCAGCGCGGAGACGGCGTTCCGCTGGCCGCCGGGGATATCCAATAGGAACACGTTGGGCATGCCCGGCGGCGCGCTGCCGCGAATCTGCCGCACGAGCGAGCTTTGAATGAGAAAGACCGTCAGGGTGAACATCACCCCGACGCCGAGAGCCACCACCGCCGCCTGCACCTGGTTTCCCGGCCGGTAGAGATTCGCAATCCCGTGTCGTATAGAAGCGGGCAGCCGGGCGGGCGCGCGCCGCAGAAACCAGCGCACACCGCGGAGCAGAAGCCACGCGCTCGCCGCCAGCGCCGCCACGCCGCCCGCCAGCCCTGCCGTAAAATACAAGCCGGTCCGCACCGCCATTCGCAGCCCGCCATCCGTCAGAGTGCCAGCGACCACGCCGGTGCCCAGCAAAATGGCCGCGGCGGCCAGCCAAGCCGGCCGCGATTCGCGCGACAACCACCGGCGCCGCCGTTCGGCGGTCTCCGCGGCCATGTCGCGGCGGAAGATCTGGGCCGGCCGGATCGCCCGAATCCCCAGCAGCGGCGGCAGGGTGAACAACAGGGTGATGAGGCAGGCAATCGCAATCCCCTGCGCCGCCGGCCAGGCGTCCAGCGCGGGCCCGGCATCGATCGTGAAGTAGGTGGCGAGCAGGCTGGGAAATACCCCGGAGACGGCGGTGCCGAGGACCACGCCGAGCAACCCGCCTCCGAGGCCGAGCAGCAGCGTCTGCGCCATGTAGATGCGAATCACCTGCCGCGACCGCGCGCCGACGCATTTCATCACCGCGATCGAATCGAGCCTCTGCTGCAAATGGCCGTGCATCGCACTCGCCACGCCCAGCGCGCCAATCACCAGCGCGATCAGCCCGATGAGACTCAGAAACGTGGTGGCCCGGTCGAGCCCGCGGGTGATGATCGGATGGGTCTCGGTGTAGTCCGCCAGGGTCGCCTCCGGAAAAGCGGCCTTCAGAATGCGCCGCAGTTCGCTCAAGCCCGGCCCGGCCGCGGACAACTGGAACAGGTATCGCTCTGAAGCGCGGCTTCCGATACTGATCAGGCCGGTGCGGTCCAGCCCTTCGCGCGTGATCATGACGCGCGGGCCCACGTTCAAGGTCCCGGTCATCCGGTCCGGCTCGGAGGTCACGACTCCCGCGATGCGGAAATCCTGCCCCCCGATCCGCAGCGTGTCTCCGGTCTTGACGTTGAGGCGGAGCAGGAGATCGTCGGAGACCACCACCGAATGCGCATCGAGGGCCCGCCGGAACGGCTGCGCGGGAGACAATTTCACTTCGCCATAAAACGGATATGCCCGCGGATCCACGGCCTTCACCGAGATCAGCAACGGGTCGGGGGCGTGCGCGGAAGAGGCCATGGTCACGGTCTCGGTGATCCACGTCCGCCGCACGCCGCGCTTGGCGAGCCCGTCGAGTACAGCTTGCTGCTCCGATGAGGGCAGCCCGAAGATGCGGGCCGACAAGTCGCCCGCCATCAGAGTGCGCGCATCGCGGAGGAGGATCCGTCGGAACGCCCGGCTGAAGCCGCGCACCCCGGTCAGCGAACCCACTCCCACCGCCACGGCGAGGACGACGAACAGAAATTTCGCGCGCGAGGCGCGCATTTCACGCCAGGCGATTCGGAAGGCGGCGGACCAGGGCAAACTCGCGCTCACTGGCTTACCACCAACCCGTCCCGCAGCACGATGCGGCGGTCCGCGCGAGCGGCGACCGATTCTTCGTGCGTCACCATCATCATGGTTGTCCCCTGCTCGCGATTCAGCTGCAGGAGCAGGTCGAGCACAACTTGGCCGGTGGCGCTATCGAGGTTACCGGTCGGCTCATCGGCGAGCAGGATGGGAGGGTGCAACGCGAAGGCGCGGGCCAGGGCGACCCGCTGCTGCTCGCCGCCGGACAATTGCACCGGATAGTGGTCGCGCCTTTCCGCAAGGCCGACGCGCTCCAAGAGCTCTCTGGCCCGCCGCCGCCCGCCATGGCCATTGCCGGCCAATTCCATGGGCAGCAGCACATTCTCCTCCGCGGTGAGAGTGGGGACCAGGTGATACGACTGGAAGACGAATCCGATTTTGCGCCCCCGCAGCAGCGCCATCTGATCCTCTCCCAAGCGCGTGATGTCCTCGCCGTCCAGCACCACGCGACCGGTCGTTGGTGAATCCAGACCCGCAATGAGCCCCAGCAGCGTGCTCTTTCCGCTGCCCGAAGGCCCCATAATTGCCGCGAATTGCCCGCGAGGGATTTCGAGATCGATGCCTTTGAGAATATCCACCCGGTGGGTGCCGGTGTCGATAGACTTGGTAAGACGGCAAACCTGAATCAAACTTTTATTATGGCATCCCGATGAAACACGTATGGTTCATTCCCCTGCTGGTCTTGGCGTTCGCGTGCAAGCAGCAAGATACGCGGGCGCAGGCGCCTCCCACGGCGGCATCCGCGGCGCCGCCCGCGCGCGCGGCCGATTCGCGCCCGGCGATCGTCTGCTTCGGCGACAGCCTGACGGCCGGTTTCGGCGTCGATCCCGGCCACAGCTACCCCGATCTCCTGCAGCAGAAGATCGACAACGCCGGCTATCGCTATCGCGTCGTCAATCTCGGCCAAAGCGGAGACACTACACAGGACGGACTCGATCGCCTCTCGCTGGTCACGGCGGAACATCCGATGTTCGTCATCCTCGAGTTCGGCGCCAACGACGGCTTGCGCGGGCAGCCGGTTTCGAATATGGAGAAGAACTTGGCGCGCATGATGGAAACGCTGCAAAACGCGGGAGCGCGCGTAGTGCTGGCCGGCATTACGTTGCCTCCCAATTATGGAGCCGATTACATCCGCCGCTTTGACGCCGTATACCCGGAACTCGCCGCGCGGTACAAGGTGCCGCTGATTCCCTTTCTGCTCGAAGGAGCGGCCGGCAATACCGATCTCATGCAGCAGGACGGCCTGCATCCGAACACCGCGGGAACCCAGCTCGTCGCCGGGAACGTGTGGCGCGTGCTGGCGCCGCTGCTGTCGCGGCAATGAGCGCGCATTCCCGCACGCGGTGGTTTTATGTCATCGCGGCAGCCGCGCTGCTGCTGTTCCTCTGGATGGGGCATGAGGCTGCGCGCGGGCAGACGTTGGCGTTCGACAGCGCGGTGCGCGATGCCGTTCACCGCTTAGCTTCGGCGCCGCTCACACGCACGATGATGGTCCTTACGCAGATGGGCGCGCCGGCGTTTCTGATCGTCGTCACCCTGATCGCGGGATGGCGGTTCTCCGTGCGCGGGGAGGCCCGCCTGGCGGCGGTGCTCGCGATAGCCACCATCGGCGCGTCGGCCGCCTGCGAAAGCCTCAAACTGATCTATCATCGGCCGCGGCCCGCCGCCTTCTTCGGCTACGACGAACCTTTGACTTTCAGCTTCCCCAGCGGGCACGCGACCACGTCGCTCTGCTTCTACGGGCTGTTCTCCATCATTCTGTCCGGGCGGGCCAAGACGGTGCGCCGCCGGCGCGCCGTCTGGTTCGGCTGCGCGGGCTTGGTGCTGGCGATCGGCTTTTCACGCGTCTACCTGGGAGTGCATTATCCCACCGACGTGCTGGGCGGATACCTGTTCGGGCTGGCGTGGATTTGCGGAATCGTCCCGGCTACCGCCGGTAGATGGCTCCGCCCTTCATAACGAATTTCACGCGCCGCAAGGCGCCGATGTCGCGGGCCGGATCGCCGTCGACCGCAATGAGATCGGCGAGCATACCCGGTTTGACCTGTCCGATCTCCAGATGCAGCACGCGCCCCGCCGTCGAGGTGGCCGCTTTCAGGGCGTCGAGGGGGCGCATCCCGTAATCCACCATCAGTTCCAGTTCCCGCGCGTTCTCGCCGTGCGCGAAAACGCCGACATCGCTGCCGCTCAGGATGGTCACTCCGGCTTCGAGCGCGGCTCGGAAACTGGCGCGCTTGGCCCGAATCGCCGGCGGCTCCGGCTCGCCTTTTTTCCAGCCCGCGTATTGGCTGGTGGCCTCGGTCGCGGCCAATGTCGGACAGTAGGCGGCCTGGTGTTCGGCCATCAGCCTGAAAATTTCCGGCGTGCCGCCGTCGCCGTGTTCGATGGTTTCGGCGCCGGCCAGAATCGCGCGCCGCATCCCTTCCGGGGTCGTGGCATGCACCGCGACCGGCACTCCCGCGCTGCGCGCGGTTTCGACCGCCAGTTTCATTTCCTCGAGAGAGAACGTGGGATGCGCGCCGGCGAGCGGCCCCCAGCGGTAATCGCCGTAGAGTTTGATCCATTCCGCTCCATGGCCGATCTGATCGCGAACTACCCGCGTAAGACTGTCCACCCCATCGGCCTCTTCGGCGCCTTGCGGCACACGGAATTCGGGCGCGAAGCCCCTGGGCGCGTACGCGCCGGTCGCCACGATCGCGCGGGTGGACGCCAGAATCCGCGGCCCCGGAATAACGCCCTGGATCACAGCCTGCTTCAACTCGACATCCGCGTACCCGGCTCCTTCGGTGCCAAGATCGCGCACCGTGGTAAACCCGGCCATCAGGGTGGCGCGCAGATGACTCACGGCGCGCGCGGCGCGCAATGCCAGCCCCTCTCGCAAGACCTGATCTCCCCACGACGTTTCGTTATACGGATGCAGGAAGATGTGCGAGTGCCCGTCGACGAGCCCCGGCAGCACCGTCAATCCCGGGAGGTCGATTACCGTCGCGCCGGCGCTGCTGACGGCGGGGCCCGCGGCCTCGATGCGCCCGCCCTCGACGCGCACGCGCCAGCCCTCGTGCATCGATTCGCCGTCGAAGACACGCGCCGGTTTCAGCACGAGAACCGGCGCCGGCTGCGCCGCCAGAAACAGCGCCGCGGCATGTGCCATCGCGAGCAGCACGGCCGCGCGTCTCATGCGGCAATTATAGCGTCCGGCGGAAACCGCAATGATAAAATCGGAATTTCCACCGGAGGAGCGAGATGGCTGTCAAACCCCGCCGCCAGGCGGTCGTGGTCGATGTCGGAGGTGTGAAGGTCGGGGGCAATCATCCGATTGTGGTGCAATCGATGACCAACACCGATACGGTCGATGTCGCCGCTACCGTCAATCAGGTGATGGCGCTCGCGCGGGCTGGATCGGAACTGGTTCGCGTCACGGTCAACACCGAGCAGGCCGCCGCCGCCGTTCCGAAAATCGCAGACACGCTCGATAAGTTCGGGGTGCGCGTCCCCATCATCGGCGACTTCCATTACAACGGCCACATCCTTCTGAAAAAGTATCCGGAGTGCGCGCGCGCTCTCGCCAAGTACCGGATCAATCCGGGCAACGCCAATATCGGCCGCAAGACCGATGAGAACTTTCGAACCATGATCGAGGTGGCGATCGAAAACAACAAACCGGTCCGCATCGGCGTCAACTGGGGCTCGCTCGATTCCGCGCTGCTCACCCGCATGATGGACGAAAACTCGAAGCGGCCCGACCCGAAGGATGCGCGCGAGGTGACCCTCGATGCCATGGTGGTGAGCGCGGTCGAATCCGCGAAAGCCGCCGAGGCGTACGGGCTCGGCCACGACAAGATTATCCTCAGCGCCAAGGTGAGCGGCGTGCAGGACCTGATCGACGTCTACCGCGCCCTCGCCGCGGTCTGCGACTACCCGCTGCATCTCGGGCTGACCGAAGCGGGCATGGGCAGCAAGGGAATCGTCGCGACTACGGCCGCGCTCGCGCCGCTGCTGCAGGAAGGCATCGGCGACACCATTCGAACCTCGCTGACGCCGGCGCCGAACGGCGACCGCACCGAAGAAGTCATCGTCTCGCAGCAGATTCTTCAGGCGCTCGGCATTCGTAGTTTTACTCCGCAGGTGACGGCCTGCCCCGGGTGCGGACGGACCACCAGCACGTTCTTCCAGGAGATGGCCGATCAAATTCAGACTTACCTGCGCGAACAGATGCCGAAATGGAAAGAGGGGCATCCGGGCGTGGAAACGATGAAAGTGGCGGTCATGGGCTGCGTGGTCAACGGCCCCGGAGAATCGAAACATTCCAACATCGGAATCTCGCTGCCCGGCACATTCGAAGAACCCAAAGCGCCGGTCTACGTGGACGGCCGCCTGCTGACTACATTAAAAGGCAACCAAATCGTCGCCGAATTCATCCAAATCCTGAACGAATACGTGGCGACACATTATGGGCATTCCAACTAATCTCTGTGCCCGCGATCCGGCTTGGTATAATCGTAACCAACGCTTTTATCGGATCGACTCGATCTGTCGTCCAGTCTGAGAACCCGAGGAACTAAATGAATTCTGCTACGAGTAAGATCGCCGAAATCGAGTTATCGCCGGATACCCATCATGCCGCGGGCGGCTTCAAAATGTTCAACCGCATCGTCGATTGGATTACCAACGAGCGCATGCAGTTGATCAACATCACGGACCGTATCAACGATATTGTCCGCAAGAGCGGGATTCGGGAAGGGATGGTCCACCTGCAGTCTCTGCATACCACCACCGCGGTCTTTCTGAACGAGTGGCAGGACGCGCTGCTGCACGATGTCCGCAATTTCCTGGACGACCTCGTGGCGCGCGAACGGCACTGGCGCCACAACGACCCGAAATACTCCGATTGCGAGCGCAAGAATGCGGATTCGCACCTGCGCGGCATGATCATGGGGCAAAGCCTCTGCCTGCAGGTCCGGAACTCCGCGGTTCTGCTCGGCACCTGGCAGAGCATCATCCTCGCCGAATTCGACGGGCCGCGCAGCCGCTCCATGTCGGTGCAAGTCTCGGGCGTGTAGACCACGCTATGCCCAAGCGATTCACCCTGGCGGAAGCGCAAAGCCTGATCCCCAGCGTGGATCGTCTCCTGCGAAAAGCAGTCGAACTCAAATCCGGTTACGCCAACGCTGAGCGCCTGGTGGAATCGTTCCAGCGCCGGATCATCATGATGGGCGGCCTGGTGGTGGACCGCTCCAAAGTGCGGGAAACGCGGGAAGAACGAGATCGGGCGGCCGCCGGCCTGCGCAGCGTCATCGAAGAAGTGCAGCAGCTCGGTTGCGTGGTGAAGGATCTGGATATCGGGCTCGTCGACTTCCCAACCCTCTTTCACGGACGCGAAGTCTATCTCTGCTGGAAGCTCGGGGAACCGTCCATCGCCTTCTGGCACGGGACCGACGAAGGGTTTGCCGGGCGCAAACCGATCGACAGCGAGTTTCTGGACAACCATCAAGGGGACCGCGCGCAATAGCCGGCCATGCGGCACGGGAACGTTGAAACCGAAATTAAACTTCGTGTGCCGGACGCCGCTCACGGACGGCGGCTGCTTCGCTCCGCCGGATTCCGTGTTTCCCAGCGGCGCGCCTTCGAGGCCAACACGGTCTTCGATACTGCGGACCTTCGGCTGCGCAAGGCGGGCTGCCTGCTGCGCGTGCGCGAGGTGAGGCGCGCCGGCAAGCTCACCTACAAAGGCCCGGGCTCTTCGGGCCGGCATAAGAGCCGCGAAGAACTGGAAATCGCCGCCGCCGACCCGCGCACGCTCTCCGCGATCCTGGAGAAGCTGGGATTCCACCCGGCATTCCGCTATGAAAAGTACCGCACCGAGTTCCGCCGGGACGGGGGCGGAGAAGCGACGCTCGATGAAACCCCGATCGGCGTGTTTCTCGAGCTCGAAGGCTCGCCCCGCTGGATCGATCGCACGGCCCGCCGCCTCGGATTTTCCGAGCGCGACTACGTGACCTTGAGTTACGGCGCCCTCTACACCGAATGGTGCGCGCGGCAGCGCCGCCGCCCCGGCCACATGGTCTTCGCGCGCTAACTGGCCCGGATCAGATACACGGCCACTTCCGCGAGCAGGTTCGGCAGCAGCGGCACGCGATGGCGTCCCGCCAGGAAATAGCGGCGCTCCACCGTAAGCCGCTCCTGGGCAATCAGCGCCTCGAAGTCGCTCACGGTCAGGAAATGGATGTTCGGCGAATCGTACCAGTTATACGGAAACAGCTTGGTTTTGGGCGCTCCGCCGCACAGCAGCATGGTAAGCCGCACGCTCCAGTGCCCGAAATTGGGAAACGCCACGATCACCCGCCGGCCGACGCGCAGCATTTCGTGCAGAACCTTGAGCGGCCGGTGCGTCTGCTGCAGCGTCTGGCTAAGGATGACGTAATCGAACGCCTGGTCCGGGTAGTCCGCGAGCCCTTCGTCGATGTCGCCCTGATAGACCGATACGCCGCGCGCGATCGCGCGCCGCACGCGGCTTCCGGAGATCTCGACGCCGCGGGCGTCCACTCCCTTGTTCTCGGCCAGCCACTGCAGCAGCTCGCCTTCGCCGCAGCCCAGATCGAGCACCTTGGTGTTCGGCTCGACAATTTCCCCGATGATGGCGTAATCGCTGCGCCCGAGGAGTTCGGGCACGAAGGCCGTTTTCTTTTGCGGCTCCGCGGTCATTGCACCTTCTCGTACGTGCTGCCCAGGAAGCCGCGGATGAGATCGGTCTGCTCCGCTACATCCACCAGAAACGCGTCGTGCCCGTAGTTGGACTGCAGCTCGACGTACGCCACGTCGCAGTTGCGCGTCCGGAGGGCGCGCACGATCTCCTGCGACTGGTAGCTCGGATACAGCCAGTCGGAGCTGAAGCTGATCACGAGAAAGCGGGCGTTGGTGACGGAAAACGCCGTGGCCAGGCTGCCGTGCCCGTTCGTCAGATCGAAATAATCCATGGCTTTCGTAATATAAAGGTACGAATTGGCATCGAATCGATTGACGAACTCGCTGCCGCGGTAGCGCAAATAGCTTTCTACTTCGAAATCCACGTCGAAATCGAACCCGAAGTTCTCTTTGCCGCGCAGCCGCCGGCCGAACTTCTCGCGCATCGAATCGTCGCTCATGTAAGTGATGTGTCCGACCATGCGGGCCACGGCGAGGCCGCGGGCGGGGGGCTTGCGGCCGTAATAATTGCCGTCGTTCCAATCGGGGTCGGCCATGATGGCCTGGCGTCCGACTTCGTTGAAGGCGATCTGCTGCGCGCTGTGCCGGGTGGTGCAGGCAATCGGGATGGCGCTCACCACGCGATCGGGATACGACACCGCCCACTGCAGCGCCTGCATCCCGCCCATCGACCCGCCCGCCACACAGAGGAGTTTTTCGATGCCCAGCGAGTCGATCAGCATCTTTTGCAGCCGCACCATGTCGGCGATCGTGATCACCGGAAACGACATGGCGTACGGGCAGCCGGTGGCCGGATTGATCGACGACGGCCCCGTCGTGCCCCGGCACCCGCCCAGCACGTTGGAACAAATGACGAAATATTTGTTTGTGTCGAAGGCCTTGCCCGGGCCGATCATGTTGTCCCACCAGCCCGGTTTGCCGGTCTCATGACTGATTCCGGCCGCATGGGCATCGCCGGAGAAGGCGTGCAGGATCAGTACTGCGTTATTCTTTTTCCGGTTCAACTCACCCCATGTCTCGTACGCTACATCGACGGGCGCGAGGGTTGCGCCATTATCCAAAGGTATGGACTCGAATCGGATACAGTTGGCTGCAACGATCATTCGGGGGTGGTTTCATCATAGCAAAGCCGGGAAAACCCTCAGAAATACATCGTCGGAAGTATTGAAAAATCGCGCTTGCCATGCAATTATGGCAAGTCGGTCTGGAAGCCAGGATGCTTTTTAGGGGTCGCCGTTCCACCGGGCTTGGGTTGCTCCTGATGTTTTTTTCAGCGGTGCCTCTTGTGGCGGCAGTCCGTCTGAAAGCCCGCCTCCTCACGCCGGTTTCGTCCTACCATTCCAAAGCAGGCGACTCCATCGAGGCGCTGGTCGTGCCGCCAGCCTGCCCCGAGCCGCTGCATGCGTTACCCTCGGGGGCGGTTCTATTCGGACACGTCCGCGGCGTCCGGCGGGTCGGCCTGGGACTCGTGCACGAAACCGCGCGCCTGCGCGTCGAATTTTCGGGGCTGCGCTTTCCGGATGGCGAAACCTATACTCTGTCGAGCCGGCTTGTCGGGATCGACAACGCCCGCGAAGGAGTGGACCGCAACGGCACGATCCATGGGATTCGGGCGACCGCGAGCCTGGCCAGCCGGCTCGGGTCCCGCCTGGCGCTGGAAGCGTTCGAGCACCCGTTCTTGCTCGGTCCCGCGCTGGTGATCGAGTCCGGGGTGTTCCGTTTCCCCGATCCGGAAATTGAATACGGCCGCGGCACCGAACTCGACTTGGATGTGGCGCTCCCCGAATCCGTGCCTGCTCCGCAATGTCCGGCGGAACGCCGCGCATCCAGCGATGCGCAAGATGAGCTGGCCCGGGTGATAGCGGCACTGCCGTATTGGAGCTATTCCAAACGCCAGCCGCAACCGATGGATCTGATTAATCTGATATTCGTCGGGACGCGCAGCGAACTGGAGGCCGCTTTTGCCGCGGCCGGCTGGACCGGCTCCCGGCCCAATTCCATGGCGGCGGGTTTCCGAGTCGTGCGCGCGATTGTCGAAGAACGCGAGGATGCCACTGCTCCGATGCGGACCTTGCTGTTGAACGGCGACGAACCCGACCTGAGCCTGCAGACGACGCTGAACACGTTCGAGAAACGCGATCACCTGCGCATCTGGGAGCAGCGGGCGGAATCGGGAGGCCGCCCGATCTGGGCGTCGGCGGCAACCCGGGATGTCGCGACCACCTTCTCGATGGGACACCCGTTCGGTTTCACCCATGAGATCCAGAGCAATGTCGATCTCGAACGAGACAAGGTCGTCAGCGATCTCCAGCTCACCGGCTGCGTTCAGTCGGTGGAATACCTGCGGCGGGGGCCGGCCATTCGCGTGGACTCGCGCAAAGGCGTTTATACGGATTCGCGCGTGGCGGTCATCACATTCAACGCCTGCGATCAGCCCGCCGCGAATTTCGCGGACTCATTGCCGGCGCAGCCGCCGGCTCTCGGTGTCCGGGCGGTGCGCCGTTTGACGCTGACCACGCGCAACCACTTCCTGCGCGACAACATTGTCTGGCGCACCGGAGATGCGACCCGGATTGGGATACAAACTTTGCGGCACTGGCACGCCCGCCGCAACGAGCAGCGCCTCGCCGCATCCACCCTCCGCGCCAGCGTACAGTAAAAGAGTGTTCCGCTTGCAGGCTGCCGTTTGCGCGGCGGCGCTCTCGCTATTTGCGGCTTCTCCGGAATACCGCCAGGCCGTGCCCGGCTATCGCTTCCAGTTTCCGCGCGACCACTTCAATCACCCGGAATTCCGCACCGAGTGGTGGTATTACACCGGCAACGTGCGCTCCACCGATGGCCGCCGCTATGGCTTCGAGCTGGTCTTCTTCCGGCAGGCGCAGCGCCGCGGACCGAGCGACAACCCTTCCGCCTGGCGCGTGGACGACCTGTATCTGGCACACCTCGCCCTCACCGATATTGCCGGCAAGCGCTTCCATTACTACAAGCGCCTGAACCGCGCCGGCCCCGGGATTGCCGGCGCCAGCATCGAACAAGCCCGGATCTGGAACGGGAATTGGGAATCGAAGTGGGACGTGCAGACGGGCGCGCAAACGCTCTCCGCGACCGCCGAAGACATCCGGTTTAACCTGAAGCTGAACCCGCGCAAGCCGCCGGTCATCAACGGGGAGAATGGCGTCAGCCAGAAAGCGGAGGGCCTGGGCAAGGCATCCTACTATGTTTCGTTTCCCTTGCTCGGCGTGGAAGGCACACTGAACGGCTTGCCCGTTGCCGGCACCGCCTGGATGGACCATGAGTGGTTCACGCACCAGTTGGAGCCGTCGCAGATCGGTTGGGACTGGTTCAGCGCGCAACTCGGCAACAACACCGAAATCATGCTCTTCCAGATTCGTCGCCAGGACGGCAGCATCGACCCCAATTCCTCCGGGACGTATATTGACGCGAGCGGCCGCGCGACTCACCTGAAGCGCAGCGATTTTCAGCTGCAGCCGCTCGATCCGTGGACCAGTCCGGCCACCCATGCCCGCTACCCCATCCGCTGGCGCATTACGATTCCGCCGCTGCACGTGACGCTCGATTGCACCGCGGCTCTTCCCGATCAGGAACTCGGGGCCGAAGATGCGGCCACCCCGCCGTATTGGGAAGGTGCCGTCACGTACACCGGTTCGTCAACGGGAGTGGGTTATCTGGAGATGACTGGCTACGCCAAGCCCATGCGATTGTGAGGGCGATTATAATGTGGCCATGAAACTCTCCGATGGCAAACTGCGCCGCTTGAAGGCGCTTTCGAACGAGCGTGGAGTGATCGCCGCCGCCGCGATGGACCAGAGAGGCAGCCTGCAGAAATCGCTCGCCAGCGCCCGTGGCGTGGATTCCAAATCCATTACCAAGGAGATGATGGGTGAGTTCAAGAGCATCGTCACCAAGGTGCTGACGCCGCACGCCAGCGCCATCCTGCTCGACCCCGAATACGGGCTCGATGCGGCCAAGGCGCGTTCGAAGAACGCCGGGCTGCTGCTCGCCTATGAGGAGAGCGGATACGACAACACACGGCCGGGGCGCCTGCCCGACCTGCTGCCGCATGTTTCCGTGAAACGGCTTGTCGATTGGGGCGCGGACGCGGTCAAAATTCTGATTTATTACACGCCCTTCGACGACCCGTCGGTCAACGACATCAAACACGCCTTCGTCGAACGCATCGGCGCCGAATGCGAGACCTACGAAATTCCGTTCTTCCTGGAATTCGTCGGCTACGACCCGCAGGGCGGCGACGAAAAAGGTTTCGAGTTCGCCAAGAAGAAGCCGGCGGTCGTTAAGGGAAGCATGCAGGAGTTCACCAAGCCAAAATACAAGGTGGACGTGTTGAAGGTGGAAGTGCCGATCAACGCGGAATTCACCGAAGGCAGCAGCGTGTACAAAGGCCAGAAGGCGTACAGCCGCGCCGAAGCGTTGCAGCACTTCAAGGAAGCCGCCGCCGTGGCGACGAAGCCGTTCATCTATCTCAGCGCCGGGGTCAGCAACGCCCAGTTCACGGAATCGCTGAACATGGCATCCGAAGCCGGCACCGATTACTCCGGCGTTCTGTGCGGCCGCGCCACCTGGAAAGAAGGCATTCCGGTCTATGCCAAGCAGGGCGCCAAAGCTCTCGAAGACTGGCTGCAGGATCAGGGCGTGAAGAACATCAACGCGGTGAATGACGCCATCCAATCGGCGGTGCCGTGGCACGCCAAGCTGGGCGTGGCGGTGCCGGCATAGCCGCGATTCCGCCGGGAAACCGCGCGCTGCAGACAGGGCCGCCGGCTAGGAATGAGCCGCCTTCCGGGAAGGCGGTTCCGCCGACATTCGCTGGTATAGAAACACGGTCAGCAGAATGAAGGCAAGCAGCGAGTACGCCGAAGCAAACGACAGCGTGACCGAAAAAATCTGACCGGTCGTGGGGGAATCGGGTGTATCTTTTCCGAAGATCCAGGTCGGCAGAACGTATCCCAGGAACACGCACGCGGCGGTGCAGACGATTCCTGAGGCGAGCCCCGCCAGGGTCCAACGGACAAGCGGGTGCCAATCTCTGAGCATGCCTCGATCTTATCACCGCCGCGGCGCGCGTGGAGTTCGAGGCGCGTCCTATTCGACGACGGCTTTATCGGCCGATTGGTTGTCGTAGGCGTCTTGGACGCGAACGGCGACCGTATGCTCGCCGGGCGCGGCGTCCACCGTGAGATCGTAGTCGAGTTCCGGAGAATCCGACAGGCCGCTGGTGGGAGCGACCACCGTCCAATCTCCGCCGTCCAGCGAGTATTCGGCCTTCTCGACGGTGTTCAGGGCGTCGGCGGCGTGCCAGCGGATCCGCAGTTTGTTTCCGCTGCGCGCGGCGGTCAGACCCGTGATTTTGGGCGGCGTGTTGTCGATCAGGAACGGATCGCTTTCGAGGCCGCCGGTCAACGCTTCGTCCGGCGGATTCGAGGGCGAATCGGAGGCGGTGACGCGAATCCGATACTCCCCATCGGGAAAGGCCGTCGAGTCCCACGAGTAATACTTCTCGGTCACCTTATCCTTCAGCAGCTTCCATTGCTTTTCCTTCGTGCCGCGAATCTCGATCGTGTAGACGAGCGAATCGCCGTTCGGGTCGGCGGCCATCCAGCGCGCGCCGATGAAGCCCTTGGCCAACTGCATGGCGGGCGTGATCGTGGCGGCTGTGGTGTCCGATGCCGCGGTGCCGGCCGGCGTCTCACTGCGGCCGGCCGGGGGAACCAGCGGCGGCAGGCTCATGGTCTGCACCTGAGTCACCGCGATCTGCGCCGGAAAGCGGTAGTTGAACGGCGTGATTTCCATGCGGTCGACGTGCGGCTCGACGTTCTTCGGAAGGTAGGCGACTTCGACGGAATTGAGCTCGGGCGATTTTCCCGCGGATGCGGTGAAGGTGGCCTTCCACTGCACGAAGCGCGCCGGGGGCGACGCGATGCGAGCGCCTTTGGGGTCGGTGATCGGGGCCGACCACGGGCTCCAGTTCTTCTGCGGCTGGTCGAGGTTGCCGCTGCGGGTCTGGATGGAAATCTGCCCGCCGTTGAGAGATGCGTCGAAACTGACCCGGCCCCAGCGCGTGAACAGGCCGGCATCGAAGACGTCGCTCTCCAGCGAACCCTGCGCCTCCGGCTCGGGCGCGATTTCATAAATCTTGCCGACATTGCCGGTGGCCGCGTACAAACGGCCATCCGGCGCAGCCAGGAAGGCCGTTACCTGCGTAGCCGGCACGGTGAGCAAAGCCGTGTAGAGGCTCGCAGATTCGACGCGAAAGATGTTCCCCTTGTTCCCGGCGCCGAGCAGCAGCCGTCCGGAGGAATCCAAAGCTAACGCGTATACGACGTCGCGAGAGCTGGTCCAGAGACGCCGCGGGCCTCGGCCGGGATCGATCTGATACACATCGCTGCCTCCGATCACTCCCAGCGGCGCCGTGGTGAGCGGCAGCGCGGCAGCCTGGCGCGGCGCCGTCTGCGCGGGCGCGGCCGATCCGGATGGCTGTGCCGGCGCTGGGTTGAGCTGAGGCGTTGCCGCCGGCGCCGAGAACTGGCGCGAACCGACGCCCGCGGCATAAATCGATCCGTCGCGGCCAACCAGCACCGCGGTCACTTCCCGCTTCGGCATCTGATACAGCACGAAGCCCTCGCCCGCCGGGGAAATGCGCAGCACCAGCCCGCCTGGTTCGGTCCCGACGATGATGTTGCCGCCGGGATCCAGCGCCAGAGACCGCACGTGGTTCTCGTCGCACTGGAAGAATACTTTTCCTTTGCCGTCCGGAGCGACCCGATGGAGTTCGCCCTGATCTCCCGTGGCGACGTAGAGGTTGTCCTGGCGGTCGAACGCCAGGGCCCAGATGTACTTGGCCCGCGGGTCGTAGAACACTTCGGCTTTGCCATTCGCCGAAACCCGATAGACCTTGCCGTCGGGCGCGGTCGCCGCGTAAACGCGGTCTTTCGAATCCACCGCCACGGCATGAATCTCGAGGCCATCCAGCTCGGCGAGAATGCGATTCTTGCCGTCGGGGCCGATGCGATACAGCTTCGCGCCGCTGCCGCCCGCGGTGTACAGATTTCCCTTGGAATCGCGCGCCAGCGTCCACAGATACATGGCGGAAGTGTCCGACCATTCCTTGGCGCGCGGGGCGAGCGTGACGACGCCGTCGCTGCGTACCGAGAGGTTTTTGATGACTCCCTTTTCGAAGTCGTTGAAATCGCCCTGCGTCCAGGTGCGGGTCTGGCCGGCAAACAGAGCGCTGGAGAACGCGCAGAAAAGCAGCGCGCGAGACGTATTGCGGATGAGTTCCGTCATGAAAAACTACTCTTGAGCTCGCAAACCCTAATTTACGTGGATGCGGAGCGAATAGCTGCCGGTGATCACGTAATCGAACGGCAGCGACAACTGCTCGGTGGCGGTCTCCGGAGAAGTCACCACGGTGTGGTTCGCGCCGCGCCCCGTCTGCATCACGTTGAGCACCGACGTGGGCAGACTGGGGAGAATCTTGTCGTCCAGATAGGCGGTCGGGCTCGATTCCACCAGCGACACGTAGAGTTTGTTGTTGCTGCGCTCCTGGTTGATGAGAGAAACGGTTTCCGGCAGATCCAGAAACCGGTTGGCCATTCCGGCCTGGTTCTGGACGCGGTTCAGGGTGTCGGCGTCGCTGAGGAGAATGCGGTGGTCGCCTTTCGCCATGCCCTCCGGAATCTTGATGGTGAATTCGCGCTGGATCGGCTCGCCGCGGTATGGACGCAGAAATACCTTCACCGGAACGACCTCGCCGGGCCGCAGGTCGGGGTTGGCGACCCACGCGTTTTCGATGGTGGCGATCCGCCGCTCCGGCAGCAGATCCACCGTCACGCTGACGCGCTTGACGTCCGGCGTTTTGACATTGTTCAGGTACAGCCGATTGAATTTGTCGCCCCACCAGTTGGCCAGCATCATGGGCGCCGGAACCGGCAGCTCGCCGGAAGCCTGCATCGTCGAGAGCGAAAGATTGGTTTGCCCGTTCATCTCGATCTTGCCGCTCAGGCGGTAAGTAGCCTCGTCGGCGAATTCATTCAGGTCCGAAAGGCTGTTGAACAGCGTCATCATCATCAGACTGGGGGTCCACTTTTGCTGCACGAATACGTTGAAGTGGAAATCCTTTTCGCGGGCGACGCTTTCGTCTTCTTTCAAAGCGCGCACTTTAACCGCCACCGGGATCATGTTCGACTCTTCGCCGAGAATTCCCATGATGCCGCTATGGCGGTCCTGATGCAGCGCGCCGACAATTTCGGTGGCGTTGGCGAATTTGTTGGGCTGGTATTGCGAAGCCAGGGTCATGACGACTTCGCCTTTGCTCATCGGCATGTTAATCGGGCCAAGGTTAAAGAACGGATGCCCGAAAGCCAGCACGCGTTTGCCGTCATTGTAAGTGACGGTGCCAAGGCCGGTGATTCCGATATCGCCGTCGACCAGGACGCCGGCCACCGGTTCGCCGGGGTTGAGCGACGTCTGCCAGCCGGGGCCGGGCTTATTCGTATAGAGGCCGGCTCCCGCGCCACCCTGCACCGCGGTGATCCCCATTTTCTGGAACAGCGGCGCGAAGGCGCTCATGGTTTGGGAGGTGAACCCGGAAAACTGCAGCGGCGCTTCGATCGGAACCATCAGAGGCGCGGGTTGGGGCGCCGCGGGGGAACCGCCCGCCGCGACAAATTCGCCGGGCAAATCCGGGATAACCGCTGCTTCGCCGGTATGCGGTATCAACTTTTCCGGCGTGCGCGCGCCGGCCGGACGCGACTTGTCGAAATCGTTGATCTCGAGCATCAGCTCGATCGGCGTGATGCCGCAGATGGCATCCGGGGAGAACACGCTCAGCCGCAGCGCGACGGCGCCGATGAGCTTGCCGTCAATGTAAACAGGGCTGCCGCTCATGCCGCCCGCGACGTTGGTCCGCGCGGCTTTTCCGCCCATCTTGCCGAGAATGACGTCCTGTTTGGGGCCCCATTGATTCTTCCAGAGGCCGAGAATTTCGATGGGGACCGGTTCCGGCTGCGTGCCTTGAAAAACCGTCCACGCCACCGCCTTCATGCCGGGCTTGATGTCGCTCAGCCGCATGATGTCGACCTTGCCGGCCTTGGGACGAACCAGGGGAGATTCACTCGCCCGAACCAGTGGGGCAGCCGCCGCGATACCCAGCAGAACCGCGGCCATACGGGTGGTCATTTGTATCGAAAACTCCAGTTGTTTTTTATTGTACTACCGAGTTCCAGTGACGCCCCTGGTGACGGCCCGAAACGGGCGGAACGCCCTGTGTTTCAGGAGACCTGGCGCGGTAGGGTAGAGGTAGTGCGCATCCTCGGTATCGAATCGTCCTGCGATGAAACCGCCGCCGCCGTGGTGGAAAACGGCGAGAGCGTGCTGGCGTCCGTGGTGGCTTCACAGATGAGCACGCATGGCAAGTATGGCGGTGTGGTTCCGGAACTCGCTTCGCGCGAGCACCTGCGCGCCATCGTGCCGGTGACGCGCGAGGCTTTGCAGCAGTCCGGCACTCGAATCGCGGATCTCGCGGCGATTGCCGCGACCGCCGGGCCCGGCCTGGTCGGCTCCTTGCTGGTCGGGCTCACGTATGCGAAGTCGCTGAGTTTTGCTGCCGGGAGGCCGTTGATTGCGGTGAACCATATCGAAGGACACATTCACGCAGTCATCCTCGAGTCGCGGCGGGCGGGCACCCCGGTGGAGTTTCCCGCGCTGGCCCTGGTGGTCAGCGGCGGGCATACTCATTTATTTGCGATGCGCGCCGGCGGCGAATACGCGCTGCTGGGCAAAACGCGGGACGACGCGGCGGGCGAAGCCTTCGACAAGGTCGCCAAACTTCTGGGATTTGGCTATCCGGGCGGTCCGATCATCGACCGGCTGGCGCCGCACGGCGATCCGCGAGCGGTTCGGTTTACGTTTGCCAGGATGAAAGGCAATGCGCTCGATTTCAGCTTCAGCGGCCTGAAGACAGCGGTGCTGCGCTGGGTGCAGGCCCGGGAGATGGAGCGGGAAATCGCCGCGCGCCGGGCGCTGCTGCGGCAAACGCCGCATCCCAGCGACGACGAATGGCTGGCCCTCACCCCGCAGGCCACGCTCGATTTACTGGCGTCGTTTCAGAACGCGGTGATCACGGAATTGCTGACCCGCGCGGCCGCTTCGGCCGATCGAATGGACGCGCGTTCCTTGATCATTTCCGGGGGCGTTGCCTGCAACTCGGGATTGCGCGCGGCGGCGCGGTCGGCCGGACTGCCCTACGCCGTGCATTTCCCTTCGCCGGCCCTCTCCACCGACAATGCCGCCATGATTGCGGCGGCGGCGTTCCCGAAACTGGAGCGCCGCCAGTTCGCCGCAATGGATGTCAAGGCGCAAGCCAACCTGACGCTGGCCTGAGCCTGCGGTCCCCTATTTATTCGACAGGCGCTTGCGGGCGAAGCCCAATCCGACCAGCAGCAGTCCTGCGCCCACCATCACCGAAGTCGGCTCCGGCACCGTATCAATCGCAAGCAGCGGGCTCGCCAGGGTATTCGCGTGGGCGAACGCCGCTCCCGTAAACAACAGACTTCCAATCCAGCACAGCCTTTGAGTGTTCATAGTCGTTACGATTCTTTCGACAGTTCCCCGCCGTCGTTATGAAGGCAATCCTACAGTCGTTTCGCGACGCCTACAAGAGCAGTTTGCGGGGAATTTAGTACTTTTGTCGCGGGCCCGGTACGTTTTCGAAGAAAGGATCGGGCTAGGCCTTTTGGCGAGGAGGATGAGTCCCGAGCAGCAGGGCGCCGGCGAGCATCAGAACCAACGCTCCGTACTGCGCCACCGTGAGGCCGAGCGCGACGCGAACGTTGATGCGCACGAATTCGATGCCGAACCGGATGACCCCGGTGAGCAGAAGATATCGTCCGAGGACGGCGCGATCGCCGACGCCGGCGCGCCGCCAGCGGATCAGCAGCCAGCAGAGTATCGCCAGCAGACCGGCTTCGTAAAGCTGCGTCGGGTGGACGGGCACATCCGTGGGCGGCAGGCCTTGGGGAAACGCGATCCCCCAGGGCAGGGAAGTGGGGCGCCCGTAATCGTCCCCGACCAGGAAGCAGCCGATGCGTCCCAGCGCGTGGCCGGCGGCCAGCGCGGGGGTGGCGGCCGAAATGATGGGGATGAGAGGCCAGCGCCGCCAGCGGAAGTATACCAGCGCGGCCACGATGCCTCCGAACAGCCCGCCAAACCAACTCAGGCCGCCGCGGCTGGTGAGCAGAGAGAAGAAAGGATCTTCGCCGAGGTGCTCCAAAACGTAGAGCAATTTGGCGCCGGCCAAGCCGGCCAGCAGGCCGGCGATCGCGCCGTTGACCGCGTCGGGCGGAAGGCCGCTGGCCCGCAACTCGCGGCCGAATAGCCAGATGCCGGCCAGCGCTCCGATCGCCACCAGGAGCCCAAAGCTCATCACCTCGAAGCTGCCGATTTTAAACAGGACCGGGTACACGCGCTATTTCACTTCGGATTCGATGGCTTCGAGTTCTTTGCCGGCCTCCGACAAACGTCCTTGCGCGGTCAACTCGCGGTAGCGCCGGAGGTGATCGCGGACGCGCTGCAGACGGGCATCGGCGGCAGGAGTGGCCGCGGGAGCGGGCGGGCTCGGGGCGCCGGGGGCCGCAGGCTTTGCGGCGGTCGCCTGCTGGATCAGTTGTTGCGCGCCCGCGGAGAGCTGGGCCAGCGCCTGGTCGTAAGTGTCCGCGTAGATCAGCCGGTCGCCGGCCGCCAGCACCACTTTCTTCAATTGCGGCATACTGGCTTCGCTCGCCTGGATGTAGATCGGGTCGACATACAGGAACGTGTTGCCGACCGGCAGGACCAGCGTCTGGCCGCGCAGCACGCGCGAGCCCTGCTGGTTCCACAGCGTGAGGTCCTTCGATATGGTCTGGTCCTGGTTGATGCGCGCGGTGATCTGCATGGGGCCGAAGATCAACTGCTGTTTCGATAATTGCAGTTCGACGATTTCGCCCAGATGCGGTTCATCGCAGCGCGCCACCATGAGGCCGATCAGGTTGTCTTTGTTGCGCGGCGTGAACGGCAAGATCAGGAGGAACTCGGCCTTCTCTTCGCCCGGCAAAGTGGCCATGATGTAGGTCGGGGTGGCGGTATCGGTGCCTTCCGTCTGGCCCATGGAGCGGCGGGCGAGGTCCCACAGGTCTTCCTTGTTGTAGAAAGTCTGCGGGTCGATCATGTGGTACGTGCGGTAGATCTCGGCTTGGATCCGGAAGAGCGTCTCGGGGTAGCGCGTGTGCGCGCGCAGGTCGACCGGCATGGCGGAGGCGGGCTGGAACAGATCGGGCAAGAGGCGCTGGTAGGCGTTGATGATCGGATCGTCCGGCGCGAAGATGTACATGTGCGTTTCACCGTCATACGCATCAATCGTCGCCTTGACGGCGTTGCGGATGTAGTTGACGCGGCCCATGTCGCCCAGATCGATGGCGCGGGAATACGGATGGGCGTCGCTGGTGGTATAGCCGTCGATGATCCACACCAGGCGGCCGGAGCCGGTAATCACCAGGTAGGGATCTCGGTCCCACTGTAAAAAAGGAGCCAGTTCCGCCAGCCGGTCGGTCACCTTGCGGTAGATCATCATGCGGCTGTTCGGGGTCAGGTAGCTGGTGAGCAGGATGTTGGGCTCGCCTTCGCGGATGGCGGCCGCCAGCCGCATGGGAAGCGAAGAGACCGGGAAGCCGCCTTTTCCCTGGTAATGATTGCGCTGGTCTTTGTCGCCGGCCGGATAGTTGAACTCCTCCTGGGCCGTATCCACGAACACCGGTTCGTGCGAGACCTCCGAATAATACAATTCGGGACGGGTGAGTTTCAGGCTCCTGGTTTTGACTTCCGGGGGAGCGTTCTCGATCAGCAGCACGGGAAGGCCGTCGGGCGTGATGCGGCTGACCTCCGCCATGACCAGGCCGTAGCCATGGGTGTACTGCAGCGCGGGGTTGATCCAGTTCGCGCGCGCGGCGGGAAGCTTGCTCAAATCCAGTTCGCGCGGCGTCAGCAGCACCTGGCGGTACTGGCCGTCGATGGTGTAGCGGTCGACGTCCGTATCGGAAAACTCATAATACGGACGCAGTGCCTGGATCTGGGTGACGGTGTTCTGGAACGCGCCGATATCCCAAAGCCGCACGTTGTCCAGGGTCGGCTTGTGCGCGGCCGCGTCGATGGGCGCGTCCGAATCGACTTTAAACTCCACTTCGCGCACATTCTGCTCCAGCCCGTAGGCGCTGCGGGTGGCGTGAATGTGGGTTTGAATGTACGGCTGTTCGAGAGAGATTTCGTTCGGCCGCACATACAACGCCGAAACGGCCGCGGGAACGATGTATGCCACCACCAGCGACAGCGCCATGGAAGCGGCGAGAATCCAGCGGCGCATCCAGACCAGCGCCGCGGCCGCCAGGCAAGCGACAATGATCAGCCATTGAAGCGGCAGCCCGATGTTCAGATCGACGTAATCGATACCAACGAGAAACGTGCCGTGCTCGTTGTACACCATCGCATAGCGCGCCAGGAAGAACCGCACCGCCACCGCCAGAAGCAGCACCACCGCGGCGCCGCGCAGGAATTTCGATTCCAGGCCGCCTTCCAGGCGGAGCAGGTTGGGCTCGAATTGACCCGAGTCCCGCAAATCGGCAAAGCGGTAGCGCAGCTGCCAGGCGCGCGCGGCCACCCAGTAGAGCACGATCGAGACAATTGCGAGCGCCAGCACGTAGCTGCGCAGCAGGTTGTAGAAGGGCAGATCAAACAGGTAAAACGCGAGAGGCTTCTGAAAAACCGCGTCGTGCCAGGCGGTGGCGGCCGGCGGCAACCCGCGCGAGCCGGCGAAACGCACGACCGTCCAGGTATCCACGGATGCCGCGGAAACCAGATAGCCGGCGAACAGCAAGGCCAGCGTGGAGATTCGGGCGTATACCGGGTGCTCCCGCAGGCGCGCTCCCGCGAATTTCAGCGCCCGCGCGTGGGCCATCCAGAGGACGGCGAAGGCGAGAACGGTAGCGGCCGCCACCGGCGCCAGCCCGTAGGTGAGCAGGTTCAGCCAGGTATTGAATTGGCCTAATTCTTTCCACCACGCGATCTCGATCGCATACGACGCCAGCGAGCGGGCGGCGAGGAGCAATACCAGCAGAATGACGATCAGGGTGACCCGGCCCGCCGAAGAACCGTGCGTGCGCTTACCGGTTTCGATCCGATAGCGGTCCATGCCCCAAGGGTAGCACCGGGGCTGAGCGGCGATGCGGGCTTCGCCATTTCGACTGCAGAAATACGGTTTTTCCCTAAGGAAACTACTGAAGGAAAACAGGCTCTCCCGGTGGCAAAACGCATTGCCCGCTCCTGCTTAATCCTGGTAAACTCAAGACTTCTGGATTTCGGACAAGGAACAAGAATTTGAAGCTGCGCCTTCTTCCGTTGTTGTTCGCGCTGGTTGCCTGTCTGGTTGCCGAGCCGCCCGCCGTTCCGGAACTCATCGTGCAGAACTATTGCATGGCCATCAAAGGCCAGGAGCAAGCGGTTCGGGATGCATCGATGGACGTCGAGATTGACGCCGCGCTGCCGAAGCTCAAGAAGTACGGCCGCTTGCATGCGCTGCGCCACATTTCCGCCCTCGGCCGGATCACCTACGAACGGCTGTTTTTTGAAGGCGACGGCACCATCAAAAACCAGGTGATCGCCCGGTATCTGGCGGCGGAAGTGGAAGCCCAGAAGAATCAGAGCCCCTCGCTCGCGGTAACGCCCGACAATTATAAATTCAAATACAAAGGATTGTCCGACCTGCAAGGCCGGATGGCTTATGTTTTCCAGGTAACACCGAAGAAGAAGCGCGTCGGCTTATTCAAGGGCGAGGTCTGGATTGATACGGCCACGTACCTGCGCGTGCAAGAGGCCGGGTACCTGGTGAAGACGCCGTCGATTTTTCTAAAGAGAGTCGCGTTCGTGAGGCGGTACGAGATTCGCGACGGGATTTCAGTCCCGCTGCAAGTGCAGAGCGAAGTGGACACGCGCCTGGTCGGCAAGGCGGAACTGACGATCGATTACAGCAATTATTCTGTGGATGCTCCCAGTCCCGCCGGCTCCGGGTTCGGCGACGGCCAGTGAACTGCTTGCGGCACGGGAACGCCCTTTTTCGAGCCAGAGAGAGCACATGCGAACACTGTTTCTGAATCCTCCGTCTTTTGAAGGTTTCGATGGCGGCGCCGGATCCCGCTGGCCGGCATCGCGCGAGATCGAGTCGTACTGGTATCCGGTCTGGTTGTGCTACCCGGCGGGCATGCTGCCGGACAGCAAGGTATTGGATGCGCCGCCGCATAAAGTCTCGATCGAACAGACGGTGGGGATGGCGGGCGATTTCGAACTGTTGGTGCTGTACACTTCGACGCCCGGATTTTCGGTGGATCTGAAGATCGCCGAAATGATGAAAGACGCGAATCCCAAGCTCAAGGTGGTATTCGTCGGGCCGCCGGTGACCATCGAGCCGGAAAAATCGCTGCGCCAGGGCAAAGCCATCGATTTCGTGGTGCGCCGCGAATTCGATTACCAGATTGCCCAGTATGCGCAAGGCAAACCGCTGGAGGAACTGCCGGGCGTCAGCTACCGGAAGAACGGCCAGATCATCAACAACCCCGAAGCGCCGGCCATCGAAAACCTGGACGAATTGCCGTGGGTGACCAAGGTCTACAAGCGGGACCTCGATATCACGCGCTACAACGTGCCGTTTCTGCTGAACCCGTACATTTCGTTTTACACGACGCGGGGATGCCCGGCCATGTGCACGTTTTGCCTGTGGCCGCAGACGCACTCCGGCCACCGCTGGCGCGTGCGTTCGTCCGACGACGTGGCCAATGAAGTGCGCTACGCGCTCGAGCAGTTTCCGAACATCAAGGAAATCTTTTTCGACGACGACACCTTCAACTATCGCAAAGAGCGCACGCTGGATCTCTGCGCCAAACTCAAACCGCTGAAGTTCACGTGGTCGTGCACCTCGCGCGTCACCACCGATTATGAAACCCTCAAAGCGATGAAGGATGCCGGATGCCGGCTGCTGATCGTCGGCTACGAATCGGGCAACCAGCAGATCCTCAAAAACATCAAAAAGGGCGCGACCATCGAGATGGCCGAGCGCTTCACCGCCAACTGCAAGAAGCTGGGACTGGTGATTCACGGCGATTACATCATCGGGCTGCCCGGAGAAACGCACGAGACGATCCGCAAGACGATCGAATTCGCCAAGCGCATGGATACCGAGACGATTCAAGTCTCGATCGCGGCTCCCTACCCAGGCACCGAACTGTACGATTACCTCAAGAACAACGGCCTGATCACGATCAACGGCACCATGTCCGACGAGAGCGGGCATCAGCTGCCGAATTTCTCGTATCCGGGGCTGGACCACGCCGACCTCGTGGACTGGGTCGAACGCTTCTATGGCGAGTACTTCTTCCGCCCGCGCGTCGCGTGGCGGATCGTCAAAAAGGCCGTCTTTGACGGGCATGAGCGGCGGCGGCTGTACAAAGAAGCGCGCGAATACATGGCCCTGCGGTCGAAGCGCAAGAAATTCGTGGCGGCCACCAAAGAAGGCCGTCCCGTGGAACCGGTGCGAATTCCCGGCGACTAAACGGGATTCTATTCGTAGCGCAGCGCTTCGGACGGGTTGAGGCGGGCCGCGCGAGTCGCCGGCACAGTTCCAAACAGCAGGCCGACCGCGCACGAAACACCCAGCGCCACCCAGACCGCCACGAGCGAGATCCGGACCGGAAACCCGGTGTAGAGCCGGATCGCCGACGGGACAGCCAGACCGGCCACCACGCCCACGATGCCGCCGGAGACGCTCACGATCACCGCTTCGAGAAGGAACTGCGTGAGCACGTGGCGCGGCGTGGCTCCGACCGCCCGCCGGACGCCGATTTCGCGCGTCCGCTCCGTCACCGAAATCAGCAGGATGTTCATGATCCCGACTCCGGAAATCCCCAGCGCAATGGCCGAGACAAAGAACAGGACCAGCGCCAGCGCCTGCGAGATGTTCTTGGTCGCGGCCACGATGGCGGTCAGCGTTTCCACCCGGTAAGTGGCGCCCGGCCGGTGCCGCGCTTCGAGGATCCGTTGAACGCGGAGCGCCACGCGGTCGACCTCGGCTGCCGAACGGGCGCGCACGTACAGCGGGTCGATGCGTTCCTGCGGCGTGAAGTAGCGCTGCACCGTAATCGGGATGACGATCGTGTCCAGGTCGATTTCCGACTGTCCGAAGGTTTCGACTTTTTCGCGAAACGTCCCAATCACGGTGAATTGCAGATCATGCAGCCGGATCACCTGGCCGACCGCGGCGTTGCGGCTGCCGAACATCCGCTCGGCGAGGTGATCGGTCAGCGCCGCGACCTTATAGCGCAGCAAAACGTCGCTCTGGTCGAGAAAGCGTCCGGAGGTAATGACGATATTCCGCACGGCCGGGTACAGGTCGTCGGTGCTGTTGAGCCGGATGTCCTGCTCTTTGCCGTCGATGCGGAGTTGCGTCACGTCCGTCATGACGCCGGTCGCGGCCGCCACCGACGGTTCCTGGCGGACCGCTTCGAGATCGGAGAGTTTGATGCCGTCCGCGTCCGACGTCGGGCTATCGGGGCCCAGGCCGGAGTAGTAGGCAAAAATCAGGTTAGACCCGATGCCCTCGACTTCGGACAGGATGTAATCGCGGCCCGTCAGCGAAATGCTGACCACCAGGATCACCGAGGCGGTGCCAATGGCCATCGCAATGCCGGTCAGCAGCGAGCGAACCGGGTGGGCCCGTAACGCCTGGACGCTAAACTGAATGGCCTCGCTCACCAACATCGTCCCGCCTGTCCAGGTGCATCCCTCACTGCCTATGGTAACTAAGCGCGCGGGCTCGCGCCTTGCGAATCCGCGTCCGCCCGCGACTTACAAGTTTTTCAGACATGTGGCGGCCGCGATTGTGTAAAATGTGCCTATGGTCTTGTCTCGCGGTCCGGCATTCCGCAGCGCTTCATGAGGAAGAACCGGACGCTCGTGCGCGGCGCGCACAAGAAATTTCCGGGCGAAAATCCGGGCGAATAATGCCCGCCATCCGGCACTTGTAAGATATGACTTCTGAATCCGCGCGGCTGCGATGGAAGACGTGGATCTGCGCCGCGGTCGTTGTCGGCAGCAATGTTTCGGGGAATTTCTTTCTCAAGAAAGGCATGCCGGCCGAGCTGGCGACGCCCCTGGAATACATCACGGTTCTGTTCCGCCCGATGATTTCTCTGGGCGTCTTGCTGCTGATCGTCTGGCTGGCCTCCCGCATGGCGTTGCTGAGCTGGGCGGACCTGAGCTACGTGCTGCCGGTAACTTCCGTCGGCTACGCGCTGGTGGCGATCGCGGGACGGGTATTTCTGCACGAGCAGATCAGCGGAAAGCGCTGGGTGGGGATCTCGCTGATTATGGCCGGCGTGGCCCTCGTCAGCGGCGGCACGTCGCCGCAGACCACCAAGGCGGCGGAGCGGGAACACGCTCATGCGGCGGGAGCGGGCCGGTGAAGTGGATCCTGGTGGGGATCATCGTGGCCGCGACCACCGTCGGCGAGGTCCTGCAGGCCAAGGGCATGCGCCACCACGGCGAGATTCGCTTCCGGACGGGCCGGCTCGGCCGCGCGGTCGCCCTTCTCGCGCGGAACGGGTACGTGCTGGCTTCGATTGCCGCGATGGCGGTGTCCTTCTTCGCGTATCTGGCGCTGCTCACGATATCGGAGCTGAGCTTCGCCGTCCCGGTGACGGCCGTGACCTGCGTGCTGGAGACTATCCTCGCCAAACACGTGCTCCACGAACAGGTGAGCTGGCTGCGCTGGATGGGCGCCTGCCTGGTGGTCTGCGGCGTCGCTTTGGTTTCGTTGTGATCGCGTGGGCCGTCCCGGCCTTGGCGGCGGCCGCTTACTATCTGCTGGCGATCGTCGCGGCGCTGCGCTGGCCGAAGCGCTCCGCCGAGCCGGACGCGCTGCCCCCGGTTTCGATTCTCAAACCGATGTACGGCAAAGACGACCGCCTCTATGAAGCGCTGCGCTCGCACGCCGGGCAGAACTATCCCGAATTCGAAATCCTGTTTGGGATAGGCAATCCCCAGGACCCGGCGCTCGGCGAAATCGAACGGCTCCAGGCCGAGTTCCCCCAGCGCGCGCTGCGCATCGTGAACGCCACGCCCGATGCGCCCAACGCGAAAGCAGCGGTGCTGGCCGAACTGGCGCAACAGGCGCGTTACGACATTTTGATCGTCAACGACGACGATATCGTGGCGGGGCCCGGATATCTGCGCGCCGTCGTCGCGGCGCTTCAAAAGCCAGGCGTGGGGCTGGTGACGTGTCTGTATCGCGCGCACGCTGAAAGCGCGGCCGCTCTGGTGGAATCGCTTGGCATCGCGACCGAATTCGCTCCCAGTGTTCTGGTCGCGCGCCTGCTGGGCGTGGTGGATTTCGCGTTAGGGTCCACGATGGCATTGCGCGCCGGGACCCTGCGCGCGATCGGCGGCTTCCGCGCGGTCGGCAATTTTCTCGCGGACGATTACCAGCTGGGCCGCCTGGTGGCGGGTCGCGGCGATGCCATCGAGTTTGCTTCCGCGGTGGTCGAGACGGGGGCCGGGTACGCCTCCTGGCGGCAAATGTGGAGGCACCAGCTGCGCTGGTCGCGGACGATTCGGGTGTCGCGCGCGGCCGGCTATTACGGTTCGGTGGTCACGCACGCGACGGTCTGGGCGCTGGTCGCTTTCGCGGCGGGCTGGATCGGGGCCGGTGTGGCGGCTCTGGGGCTGCGCATGATTGCCGGCCTGCTGGTCGGCGGCCTTGTTTTGCGCGACCGCAACGTCTGGCGCTGGTTCTGGCTAATGCCGGCGCGGGATTTGTTCGGATTTGCGGTCTGGATGGGAGGGTGTTTCGGCTCAACCGTCTATTGGCGCGGCCGGAAATTGCGCCTGCGGCGCGATGGCCGCATTACCCAGGAGCCGTAGCTCAGTGACGCGGGCCGGTCATGGGATGGGTCCAGTTGTAAAACGCCCACATCGCGCCGGCGAATAGCAGGAACACGATCAGCATTTCCGGAATATCCGGGACCCTCATAAGAACCTCCCACCAGAATTGTAGCTCTGGAACTCCTGAAACCGCAATCCGGCTAGTACCGGGTGTGTTTGCCCGCGCGCGCTTCCTTCACTCGGGTGACGAACCGGCGGGCCAGTTCGCCGATCCAATGCTCCTGCCGGAGATGAATCGCCTCGTGCGGGATCAACTCGCTGCCGATGCCGAGCGCCGCCGCGCCCGCCGCAATGAACTCGGAGGCCGTTTGCTGGTTCACGCCGCCCGACGCAATCAACGGAACCTGCGGAAACGGGCCTTTGAGGGCGCGGATGTAACTGGGGCCGCCGGCGGCGGAACAAGGGAATACTTTGACGAAATCCGGGCCGGCTTGCCAGGCCGTAATCACCTCGGTCGGCGTGAGCGCGCCCGGAAACACCGCCACGTCCTGCTTTACCGCGAATTCGACCACCGCGAGGTCGAGCGCCGGGCTGGTAAGAAATTTGGCGCCGGCGTCGAGACAGCGCCGCGCCGTTTCGACATCCAGCACCGTCCCGGCCCCGGCGACGACTTCCGGATTGTTTCGCGCCAGCTCCGCGATCACCTCCAGCGCGCCGGGCACGGTCATGGTGACTTCAACGATCGGAATGCCGCTATGCGCCACCGTCTCGGCCGCAAAGATGGCGTCCCGCGGCGACGACACTCGGATCGCCGGAATAATTCCGATCTCCTGGATGCGCTCCCGCACCTGCTGCCTGGTCATATAGAACGACACTGTAGCGCCTCTGGGGCCTATTCTTCAAACGAGGCTTCGGGTTCCGGCAAAACATCGGCGTTGCCCGCCACCCAGACATACAGGGTCGGGAGCAGGAAGATGTTCAACAGCATGGCCAGGATCAGGCCGCCGACGATCACGATCGCAAACGGCCGCTGCGAATCAGACCCGATTCCGGTGGACACGGCGGCAGGCAGCAGGCCCAACGTGGCCACCAGCGTGGTCATCATGATCGGCCGCAGCCGAAGCACCGCGCCTTCGACTGCGGCATCCACGATGATGTGGCCGCGCGCCCGAAGTTGGTTGATGTATTCCAGCATGATGACACCGGTCTGGACGCAGACGCCGAACAGCGCCAGGAAGCCTACGCCGGAAGAGACGCTGAAGTGGGTGCCGGTGGCGAGAAGCGCGAGCAACCCGCCCAGCGGCGCCATGGCCATGCTGGCGATCATCAGAAACGCCCATTTGTAGTAATGGAACATGGTGTAGAGAATAATCAGGATCACCAGCACCGTGATCGGCACGACCACCATCAGGCGCTTTTGCGAGCGCTGCTGGCTCGCGTACTCTCCTTCCCAAGCGATGTGGTAGCCGTTGGGCAGCTTCACTTGCTGGTTCACTTTCCGGATCGCTTCCTCCACCGTGCTGCCCAGGTCGCGCCCCCGCACGCTGTACTTGATGGCGACGTAGCGCTGGTTCCACTCCCGATAGATCTCGGAGGCGCCGTCCCGCATTTGGACGTTGCAGAGCTGCGCCAGCGAAACCCGCTCGCCGCTGGGCGCCAGCAACCGGATATTCTCGATCGCTTCCCGCGTATCGCGATATTGCGGCAGGTAGCGCATGACGAGGTCGTAGCGCTGTTCGCCCTGCAGCACCTGGCTCAACGCGTTGCCGCCGACCGCCGTCTGAATCGCGTCTTGAACATCGGCGACGTTGATCTGGTAGCGCGCGGCCGCCTGCCGGTTCACGGTGAAGTTCAGGTTCGGCTGCCCGATCACGCGGAAGAGTCCCAAATCCTCAATGCCGCGAACCTGCCGCATGATATTGACGATTTCATCGCCCTTCTGCTCCAGCAGCCGCAAGTCATCGCCGTATACTTTCGTGGCCAGCGCGCCCTTCACGCCGCTGACCGCCTCTTCCATGTTGTCTTCAATCGGCTGCGAAAAATTCCAGATCACTCCGGGAATCTTTTCGAGCTGGTAGTTCATGGCCGCGATCAGCGCGTCTTTATTCTGGTGGAACACGGGCCGCCACTGCTCTTTCGGTTTCAAATCGACAAAGTATTCGGTATTGAAGAAGCCCGTGGTGTCGGTGCCGTCATCCGGCCGCCCGACCTGGCTGGTGCACTGCGTCACCTCGGGAAACGAACAAAGGATCAGGCGCGCGTGGTTGGCCACGCGGGTGCCTTCGGTCTGACCGGTGCTGGGCGCGAGGGTGCCACGCACCCATAGCGCGCCTTCATCGAGATGCGGCAGGAACTCGGAACCGACGACTCCGCTCAAGAGCAGATAAACGCTGGCAAGAAAGCAGGCCAGGCAGACCGAGACCGTCACCGTACGCGCCCGGATCGCGGCTCGCACGGCCGACCGGTACCGGTTCGTCACAAATGCCAGGACCGGGTTGTGCCATTCGCGCGTGCCCCGCCGGAACAGGAAGCTGGCCAGCACCGGCGCCAGCACTATGGAAAATACCAGTGCCCCGAGCAGAGCGAAGGCCACCGTCCACGCCATGGGCTTGAACAACCGGCCTTCCACTCGCTGCAGCGTGAAGATCGGCAGGTACGCCGTGATGATGATGCCGATCGCGTAGAATACCGGGCGCTGCACCTCGTGAGCCGCCTCGCGGATGCGCGCGATCATCGGCTGATCCCGTGTTTCCGTACGCCCCATGTGGCGCACGATATTCTCCACCATCACCACCGCGCCATCGACCACCATGCCGAAATCCAGCGCGCCGAGCGATAGCAGGTTCGCTGGAATATGCCGCAGATCGAGGCAGATCGACGCAAACAACAGGGAAAACGGAATGGTCAACGCCACGATCAGCGCGCCGCGCGCGTTCCCCAGAAACAGGAACAGAATGATGGTGACCAGAATGATTCCTTCGGCCAGGTTATGCAGCACCGTGTGGGTGGTGTAGTGAACGAGGTCGCTGCGATCGATGAACGGAACCACCTGGACGCCCTTGGGAAGAATCGAAGTGTTCAGCTCCTCGACCTTCCTGTGAATGTCCTGCAGGGTCTGATCCGCCTCGGCGCCCTTTCGCAGGAGCACAATACCCGAGACCACGTCGTCGTTGTCGATGATACGCCCGTCCGGCAGATGCCTGGAGCGGGCGAAGCGTCCGAGCCGGATCTTGGCCCCTTGCCCCACCTCCGCAATATCCCGGATGCGAATCGGCGTGCCGTTCTTGGCGGTGACAACGGTCGATTCGATGTCCTGGACGTTGTCGACCAGACCGACCTCGCGGATGTTCACCTGTTGCAGACCTGCTTCGATGAAGCTTCCGCCCGCGTTGACATTGTTGCTGGCGAGCTGCGTCTCCACCTGCCCGAGATTGAGGCCATAGGAGACCAGCTTGTCGGGATCGACGCGAACCTGATATTCGCGGGTCGGTCCGCCGAAACTCGCCACATCCACCACGTTCGGAACCGACTTGAACTGCTTCTCGATCACCCAGTCCTCCAGCGACTTCAATTCCATTACGTCGTACTTGGGATTCGTGCTCTGGAGGGTGAAGAAGTAGATTTGGCCGACCGGGCTCCAGTCAGTGCCCATCTGCGGTTGCAGTCCGGCCGGCAGCGTGACCTGCGACAAGCGCTCCAGCACCTTGGCGCGGTTCCAATCATTTTCGGATTCATCATCGAAGATCAGATTGACGCTGGAAAGCCCGGCGAGCGAGACCGACCGTAACGCCGTCAGGTGCGGAACCCCGTTCATCACGATCTCGATTGGAATCGTAACCTGCTGCTCGATCTCCTCGGCTGCCCGCCCCGGCCATTGCGTGATCACCGTGACGTAGTTGTTGGCAACGTCCGGATACGCTTCGATGGGCAGCCGCAGAAAGGAAATCACGCCCCACGCCAGCAGCAGCACGGCCAGCGCCAGCATCATAAACCGGTTATTTAAAGCGGTATCAACGACTCGTCGAATCATGTTTTCCCGGGGGAGGTCTGCGGTTCGCGCCCTTCTTAGCCAGCAGCAGAGTCGCGGCCAGCATCACCACCGGTCCGCAAAACAGAATCTGCTCCGGAAGGCGGTCCCCGGCGGCGACCGTTAGCCAGAACACTCCCCAGCCCGCCGCAAACAGAAGCTTGAGCGGGAGAGACCGCACACGAACACGGGCGCGCTGAGAAGGCATTCAAATACAGCCGAGGCTTTTCTCAACTGTAATCGCGACGCCCCGGAGTTGCGAGCAATCGATGGGCGGACCCGCCATCCTTTTGGACAGGGCGGGCGAAATCTTTCGATTGCTCCGAAACCTATCGCTCAGCTGGGCCGACCTTTAGAGAAGATCGCGATACTGCTCCAGCGCGACCCGCACGAGCTGGCTGCGCGTGCGTACATCTGTTTTACTGAACAGCTGCTGCAAGGTGTTCTTGACCGCGCTCTCGGAGATTTCCATTGTGGAGGCGATCTCTTTATTGGAGAGCCCCTGCACCAGCAGGCGCAGAACCCGCAATTCGCGGCTGGTCAGCTGGGCGCGATCCCCCGGAGCGGCCGCGGGACAGGGAGCAGCGCCGGGCGCGCGCTCCTCCGTGACATCGGCGACAATGGCCGCCAGCTTCGGCGCCGGTCCTTCCTTGTAAGTGGAAAACCAAACATCGGCCAGAAACGGCTCGCCGTTGCCGCGGTGGCCATGGCACTGCATCGAGGTGCGAAATTGCGGGCCTTCGTCCTTGCGCAGGGCGTAGTGCAATTCGGGAAAAAACGCGGCAATCGGCTGTCCCACTAACTCTCCGCCAGGCGGGCACATGAGTTCGGCCGCCGCATGGTTCGCGCGCTCGATGAAGCCGCGTTCGTCCACGGTCACGATGGCGGCCGGACTGGTTTCGACGAGGACGCGCAACCGCTCCTCCGCCTCCTGCATCAGACGCCGGTTACGCACTAGTTCCGCCACAAACAGGCCGCATCCAGCCAGAGCCAAGGCCTCAAATCCGAAACGGATGAGCGCATCCGCGGGATCGAGCGAGCTGAAGATCTCGCTCAGTAGCGCGCACAGCAGGCCCAGAAGCACGATGCCCCAGCGCGGCAGAAACCGCGCGGTCATCATGATGGGGAACAGATAAAGAAAACCGATCGAAAAGTATGGCTTCGTTCGCCAATCCAGAACAGCAATGGCAAGGAGGATTGCGCCGCTGAGCAACAACACCCGGGTTCGGTTACGTTCCTCCCACAAACCCGCGAAGGACAAGATGGACATGAGCGCGATTGAACCGGTTATTACGCCATTTGCGTTCGATCACAACGCCCAATCGAACGATTACCCAAACGATTCGGGGCGAATTGGCGCTTCATTCTTCCCCGGCCGCTCCCTCGTCGGGCGCGGGAAGCACATCCTGTTCGCCCGCCACCCATACATAAAGCGTCGGCAGCAGATAAACGCCGAGGACCAAAGCCGCCATCAGGCCGCCGACAATCACGATCGCGAACGGCCGCTGGGAATCCGATCCGATGCCGCGCGAAAGCGCGGCCGGCAGCAGTCCCAGGCTGGCCACCAGCATCGTCATCACGATCGGCCGCAGCCGCTGCACCGAGCCTTCCACCGCGGCATCCACCGTGGCGTGACCGCGCGCGCGGAGCTGGTTGATGTATTCCAGCATGATGACGCCGGTCTGCACCGCCACACCGAACAAGGCCAGGAAACCGACCCCCGAGGACACGCTGAAATGCGTGCCCGTCAGCAGCAGAGCCAGCAGGCCGCCGATTGGGGCCATCGCCACGTTGGCCAGTATCAGCAGAACCCATTTGAACGAGTGGAACATCGTGAACAGGATCATGCAGATCACCAGCAGGGTGATCGGAACCACAATCATCAGGCGCCGCGAAGAGCGTTTGGCGCTCTCATATTCGCCGGCCCAATCGATGTGATAGCCCTCCGGCAGCTTCACCTGCTGCTGCACCTTGCGCATCGCTTCTTCGACGGTGCTGCCGAGGTCGCGCCCTTCGACGCTGTACTTGATCGCCACATAACGTGAGCTTCCCTCGCGATAGATCTCCGATGCGCCGTCCAGCACGTTGACGTCGCACAGCTGCGCTAAAGAAACGCGCTCCCCCGAAGGCGCGACCAGGCGGATGTTCTCGATGGCTTCCTTGGTATTGCGGAAGCGCGGCTGGTAACGGACCACCAGGTCGTAGCGCTGCTCGCCTTGCAGCACCTGGGTCACCGCCTTGCCGCCGACCGCCGTCTCCACCGCGTCCTGCACGTCCGCCACGTTGATGCCGTACCGCGCCGCCTGATCCCGATTCACGGTGAATTCGGCGTTCGGCTGCCCGATGACGCGAAAGAGTCCGAGGTCCGCGACGCCGCTGACCGTCCGCAGCACCTTCACAATCTGGCCGCCGGTTTCTTCCAGCTTCTTGAGATCGTCGCCGTATACTTTGATCGCGAGCTGGCCTTTGACGCCGCTGACGGCTTCCTCCATGTTGTCGGCGATCGGCTGGGAGAAGTTCCAGAGCGCGCCCGGAATCTTCTCCACTTCGCGATCCATGGCGGCGATGAGGGCGTCTTTGTTCTGATGAAACACCGGCCGCCACTGCTCTTTCGGCTTCAAGTCGATGAAGTATTCGGTATTGAAGAACCCGGCGATGTCGGTCCCGTCGTCCGGCCGCCCCACCTGGCTCACCACCTTGGTGACTTCCGGAAAGGATGCGAAGATGATGCGCGCCTGGTTCATGACGCGGGTGCCCTCGGTCGGGCCGGTGCTCGGCGCCAGCGTCCCGCGCGCCCAGATGGCGCCTTCGTCGAGATGCGGCAGGAATTCGGACCCGATGACCCCGCTGGTCGCGAGATACGCGGAGACCGCCAGCGCTCCGAGCGCCACCATCAGGGTCGCCCATCGGAACCGGATCGCCTGCGTGACGGTCTTGCGATATGCCGCTGTCAGCAGTTCCATCCCCGGATTGCGCCACTCGCGCACCCGATCGCCAAAGACAAACGTGGTCAGCACCGGCGCAATCAGCATCGAAAAGATCAGCGAACCCAGCAGCGCAAACGAAACCGTCCACGCCATGGGCTTGAAGAGCCGGCCTTCCACCCGCTGTAGCGTGAAGATCGGCAGATATGCCGTGATGATGATGCCGATGGAATAAAACACCGGCCGCTGCACCTCGTGGGCGGCGCCGCGGATGCGATCGAGTTTCCCTTCATGCCGCTCCTGATGGCGGCCCAGGTAAAGAATGATGTTCTCCACCATCACGACCGCGCCTTCCACCACCATCCCGAAGTCGAGCGCGCCGAGCGACAGAAGGTTCGCCGGAATGTTGTTCAGCTTCAGGCAAATGGACGCGAACAACAACGAGAACGGGATAGTCAGCGCCACGATGAACGCGCCGCGCGCATTTCCCAAAAACAGCAGCAGAATCAGGGCCACCAGGATGATGCCTTCGGTCAGGTTGTGAAGCACCGTGTGGGTGGTGTAGTGGACCAGTTCGCTGCGGTCCAGGAACGGCACGATCTTCACGCCCGGGGGCAAAATGTGCGCATTGATATCGTCCACCTTCTCGTGGATTGCATCCAATGTCGAATCCGACTCCGCGCCTTTGCGCAGCAGCACGATGCCTTCGACCACATCGTCGTTATCGACGATTTTGCCGTCTTCGCGGTGAATCGCTTTCGCGATGTGGCCGAGCCGGATCTTCGGGCCCTGTGAGACCGTCGCGATGTCGCGAATCCGGATGGCCGTCCCGTTCTGGGTTTTGACGACGATCTTCCCGATGTCTTCGGCATTCCGGATCAATCCCAGGGCGCGCACATTGATCTGCTGCAGCCCGGCCTCGACGAAGCTGCCGCCGGCGTTCACATTGTTGTTCGCCAGTTGCTGCTCCACCTGCCCGATGCTCAGCCCGTAGGCAATCAGCTTGTCCGGATCGACGCTCACCTGGTACTCGCGGGTGATGCCTCCGAAGCTCACCACGTCGACGACGTTCGGCACCGATTTGAACTGCTTCTCGAGCGTCCAGTCCTGGATCGTCTTGAGGTCCATCAGGTCGATGCGCGGATTGGTGCTGCGCAGCGTGTACCAGTAAATCTGTCCGACCGGGCTGTAATCGGAGCCGATCTGCGGCTGCAGGCCGTTCGGCAGGTTGACTTGGGAGAGCCGCTCCAGCACCTTCTGGCGGTTCCAGTCATTGGCCGATTCGTCATCGAATACCAGCGACAGGCTCGAAAGTCCGAACACGGAAAACGACCGCAGGTGATCGAGATGCGGGATGCCGTTCATCACGATCTCGATCGGAATCGTGACCTGCTGCTCGACTTCTTCCGCCGCATGCCCCGGCCATTGTGTAATCACCTGGACGTAGTTGTTGGCCACATCGGGATACGCCTCCACCGGCAGGCTGTGGAACGAGATCGCGCCCCAGACCAGCAGCAGGACCGCGGCGATGGTAACCAGGAAGCGGTTGGCCAGCGCGTAATCGACCAGTGCCCGGATCATGACCCGCTACTGCTCCACCGTGTTCTGCAAGACCAGCGCGCTGGCGACCACCTGGTCTCCCGGTTGCACGCCGGACAAAATCTCCTGCTGGTTCCCCGGCAGCATGCTGCCCGCCGTCACCTCCACGCGCCGGAACTGCCCGTTGCCCGCGGGCATGTACACCCAGTCGCGGTCATGCAGGTGCAGCACGGCGGCGGCCGGCACCACCGCGCGCATCTGCCGGTCCTGGCCGTGGAATGTCGCGGTGACGAACATGCCGATCCGCAGCATTCCGGGATTGTGCGTCTGGATGCGAACCTTGGCCGTCCGGATATTCGGATCGAGGATGGGACCGATATTGTCGATGCGTCCCTTCAGGACGAGATTGGGGTAGGCGTTCAAGCGGATGTCCGCCGTCTCTCCCACCCGAACCTTCGGAAGATCGTTTTCAAACACGTCACACAGGATCCAGACCTCGGAGAGGTCGGAGATCGTGAACAGGTTCGGCGAGTTGTCGAGCGTCTTGACGCCCGCCGCCGCGGTCACGTTTTGCTCGGTGATGACGCCGGAGACGGGCGCCACAATGTCGACCAGCGCGGAGGGCTTATTCGGATCCGCGCCCAGCAGGCGCAGATGTTCGAGCGCGGTCTCGACGTCCACCTTGGCCTTGGCCTCGGCGTTCTCCGCCACTTCGACGTCCTTCCGCGCGACGGCGCCGCGGTCGTACAGATCCTTGACACGCTGCAACTGCGAATTCGCGAGTTGCTCATCCGCCTGCGCGTGCCGGTAATCCGCCAGCGCGCTGGTGACATCATTGCTTTGAACCCGCAGCAGCAACTCGCCTTTCTTCACCGAATCGCCCACCCGGGCGTGAATCTCGGCGACGCGTCCGGAAGCCAGCGAGACCACCGGCACGTTCCTGGATACATCGGCGCTGACCACGCCGGTTACGTTCAACTCCGGCGCCACCGCGCGTTGCGTGGCGGCGACCAGAGGGAATTGTTCCGGGTGATCCACCTTGAAAAGGTTGGTTTGACCCTCTTCGAGCACTTGGGCCGGCGGTGGAGCGCCCGCGGCGGGGTCCACCTTCCCCTCGGCATTACAACCGGCCAGCCAAAGCGCCGCCGCCCCGCATGCCGGCGCGGCGGCCCACAACCATCTGCGTTTCATGGCACTACCTCGCGACCAACCGCAAGGTTCAATTGAGCCGCGGCCGTCAGATACGAGCCCACCAGGTTGATATAAGCGACTTGCGTCGCTCGGTAATCCCGTTGGGCGTCCAGAAAATCAACCAGCGCCGCCTGCCCGCGCTGGTAAGAATAAGACATGGTGTCGCGCACCGCGGTCGCTGTCGGCAAATACGTCGCCTTGTAGGGCTTCAACAAAGTCAAGGCGTTGAGTAACGTGTAATAGCCGGAGTCCACGTCGCTGAAAACCTGCGCCTGAGTCGCGTTCCGCAACTGCTCGGCGTGTCCGATATCGATTTGCGTCCGGGCCTTCTCGCCCTGATTTTTGTCGAAGATCCGCAGCGGAATGCTCACGCTGGCGCCGATGGTGTTGTAGTCGAAAGGATTATTAAAGGACGGGTTGTGAGTCCACCACGAAGAGAATGTCGGATCCGTCGATCCATTCGCGATGGCGAGCCGGTGATCGGTCTGCGCTTTGTCCACCGCCTGCGCCGCCGCCTTCAGATCGGGCCTCGCTTCGAGGGCCATGTTTCGGTACTCTTCCAGCGGCATCACCGCTTCCGAGAACTCGAACGGGCCGGTCACATCGAACGTGTCTACCGGCGTGCGGTCGTTCAACAGCGCCAGCAGCGCAATTTTGGCGGTTCGCAGATTCACCTGCGCGGTTGCCACGTCGGACTCGTACTGCACGCGCTGCAGCAGCAGCCGGTTGAGGTCGAGTTGCGAAATGTCGCCGGCGCGGAAACGTTCGCGGTTGATGTTCAATTCCTGGTCGTAGTAATCCAGATTCTCGCGCGCGTTCGCGAGCAGCGCTTTGGCCTGCAGGGTCTGGACGAACGCGTTGCGGAGGTTGAACAGCAGGGTTCGCTGCGTATCCAACTCTTGCGATTCCGTAATGGCGGTCCCCTTCTGCGCGCTTTCGAGGCGCAGTTCCCGCTTGTGCTGCCGCTCGTGCAGATAGCTGACGCTGGTGGAGACCTGAGTGCCGGCCAGGGGCCGCCAGACGCCTTGAGAGGGCGCCAGCTGGGTTCCGTCGGTGGCGACGGTGAGTTCGGGATTCGGGCGCAGGTAGGCGGTGATCTCCTGGGCTTTGGATTCCTGGATGTTCAACCGGGCGGCCTGCACGGTCGGGTTGGCCGCGAGGAAGCGCTCGCGGATTTGCTGCCACGTCAAAGCGCCTTGCGCCAGCGCGCCGCCGCCCAGGCAGCCGGCGGCCAGCGCGGCCCGGCAGACGCGGGCGGCTACCGTCCGCATCCCCACTCCCCGATTCGCGCGCCGGTTCGGTGAGCCCGGAACGCGCAGCCTGCACGGCGTGACATTCTTTCCTCCCTTGTGAGTTTGTGAATGAAGGCGGGAAACCGAGGCTTTCCCGCGTCCTGCCTAGCTGGAGTGATTCAGACCAGAGGAGGAGCGCGGCCGGCGCGGCACAGGACGGACCGCGTCAACGCCTCGCGCCGCGGCAGGAACACGACGGCGACGCAGCACAAGGCGAGGCAAAGGATATAGGCGGCGGAAATCTGGTAATGGGTCAGCGTTTCGAGCAGCCGGAACAACTGCATTCCGGCCTTCTCTTTCGAATCTTCCGGAACCGTGCTCCCAAACCCGCCGTGTTTGCCGAGATGGCGGTTGATCAGAGAAAAGCTGAAAAGGTCGTCGCTGGAGGAGACGCTGGGAAACAGCGCAATCGCGACGAGGAGGACTACAACCACGCGCCGGAACCGGGCTTTTGACGTGCTTCTCCGGAACCACCGCTTTTCCAGAAAATAGAGCAGAACGAGTCCGAATACACCCGCGCCGGCCCAGAGCAAATTGAGCACGGCATCGAGCGATATCGGAAACATTGGCGTCAACTGGTTTCGACAGGGAACCCAGGCGGGCGCGCGCCGAGGGGCGCTCGCCCGTCACGGCACCTCTAGGTATTGTCGTATGCCAGGATGACCTCTGGCAAGTTGGCGGGCGGATTGGCAGGCCGGCCGGCGCCTCAGTAACGGCAACCGGCCTCCTCAACGAATCGAGCTGAAGAAAATGGCGCTTCTACTGCGGCGGTAAGTTGAACGGCACCTGGCGTTCGCGGTTCAGTTGCAGCGTCAGCGGGCGGTCCACCGTGTCGAGCGAGGCGTCCTTGTTTTCGTTCTGCTGCGTCGTGTAATGCAGGGTGTTGCCTTCCACCCGGTAGGTGGTCGCGGCGACGATGCTGTGGTCTTTGAACGCGATCAGGTAGAGCCTGCCCGGCTGGATCTCCAGGCCGTTTTGGTCGTATTCGCGGGTCACCGGGCGGGCGCGTTCCGCCGAGAGCGGCGGCACCGCATTCTGCGCCGGATAGATCACGGTGACGTTCGGCGATGTTTGATAGGTGGTGTAGCCGGAAACCGGGTAGGGATAATCGTACCCCGGGTAATACGAAGAGTACGCGTACTCCGGCCAATAATACGGATATCCCAGCGCGGGCCAGAAGCCGTATCCGCCATACAAGCCCAGCCCGTAAAATCCATTGTTCAACCCGCGCCCGAACCGGTCGTCGAAATCGCGGAATCGAAAGCCGCGCACGTCAAAGCCGGGATGGCTGATGTTGGCTCGGGTGTCGATCGTGTTCAGACCGAAGGTATTGAAGCCGCCTCGGAATCCGACCCCGCTGTTGAACCCGCCATTGAAAACGCCCCCGCGAACCCCGCCGCCATTGAAAACTCCGCCGCCGGCAGAGCCGCCGCCGTAAGCGCCGCCCCCCATGCCGCCGCGCATACCTCCGCCGAACCCGCCGCCGCGCTGCGCCGCCGCGGTGCCCATCGCCAACAGACAGCACAGGGAAACCTGCCCTAGAAACCTCATCGGAATGTCCTCTATTGGGAGCTTACTCCGGCATAATCACGGTGGCAACAGGAGTGCACCTGGGTTTCGCCGCGCAATTGCTAAATGCGGTACCATGACCCGCTGGGACAAATTCTTTAAATGCCGTTCCAAATCTTTTCCACCGCATTTCCGGACGGAGGCTGGATTCCGGACCTGTTCACCTGCCACGGAGCGGATGTTTCGCCGTCATTGGAATGGATGGGAGAGCCTCCGGAAACCCGCAGTTTCGCGCTGATCATGGACGATCCCGACGCTCCGGCGGGAACCTGGTGCCATTGGCTTCTGTACGACATCGGGCCGCGGGCGCACAACCTGGCGCAGGGATACAAAGCGGGCGCTCTCGGGATCAGCGGCAAGAACTCCTGGGGCAAGCCGGGTTACGGGGGGCCCTGCCCGCCCAAAGGCCACGGGCCGCACCGGTATTTCTTCCGGCTCTATGCGCTCGATCTGCCGGCGGTGGGGCTGGCCGCGGGCGCGAACCGCGAACAACTCGAACGCGCCATGAAAGGCCACGTGCTGGCGGAGGCCCAGTCGATGGGCCGGTACGAACGGAAATAGGGCGGGCGTTTCGCGGAATGATTTACACCTGCTACGACATGATCCGCGATTGCCGCGCCGATCGCGCCGAGGGCTGGTCGCATTTCATTTCGCATTACGTTCCGGTGATCCGCCGGCTCGCGGTCCATTACTTTCCGGACGAACCGCTCGATGCGGGCCGCATGGAACACGTGCTGGTGGCGTTACGCCGGCCCGAATCCAGCCTGTTCCAATCGCTCGAACCGGCGCCCGAGCGGTGGTTCGTGGCCGAGCTGCGGCAGCGCGTGCTGGCGCTGCTGGAAGAAATGGCGGGCCGCCCCGCGCGGGAGCTGGAACTCGATCTGGAAACCCTGGGCGCCGCGCTGGAGCCGCTGACCCTGGCGGAGAAGCAGGCGGTGTGGCTGGAGACCATGCGATACGCGCCCCCGCAGGCCGGAGTCCTGCTGCGCATGGATCCCCGCACCATCGAAAAAATTCGGGGGAAAGCCGCGGAACGGCTCCGGGCTCAAATGGACACCTGGCGTCTTACTCTGCTGGGGGACAACGGCCCGCTGCTGGGACGCCTGGCTGCCGGCGCGCGCATCGAAAGCTGTCTGCCCGCCAAGTCTTTTCTGGACGTGCTGGATGGCCGGACCACCTGGCGCGGCCGCGAAGAACTGGAGCGTCACGTCCACGGCTGCTGGCACTGCATCGATCACTTTTGCCGCCTGGCCGAAGTGATCGAGCTGCTGCGGGGCGTGCAGCCGCTGCCCGACGTCGAGGCCGCGCCGCTCCGCGCGGCGCTCGGCATCGCCGTACCCAAAAAAGGCCGTTGGGCGCGATGGCTGGGCGGCGGAGCCTGATCGGTATACTGCCACACGTTATGATGGACGGGGGGCGGCTTGGTGCCGCACCATAGTTCCGAGTGAAACGATTCCCCTTTCTGGACTGGACACGAGGGCTGGCCGTGCTCATCATGATCCAGTGCCACACATTGAATTCCTTCACCCGCACCGACCTGCGCGAGAGCAGCGGCTACGTTCTGTCGCAGTTCGTGGGCGGCATGGCTGCGCCGCTATTTCTGTTCATGGCGGGCATGACCTTCGGGTTTCAGATGGAGGGAATGCAGGCGCGGATGGCGAGCCGGTGGCTGCGGTGGAGGGCCGCTCTCCGACGCGCCGGCTATGTGCTGGGCCTGGCGTTGGCGTTCCGGTTCACGAATTGGTTCGGCAGCCTGTCGTATGCCAGCCTCGACGACCTGTTGAAAGTCGACATCCTCAATTGCATGGGTTTCTCTTTGGCGGTGTTCGCGGCCGCCGCCTTGTTCGACTCCCACCAGCGGGTGCGTTATGCTTTGCTCGGCGGCATCGCGGTGGCGGCGCTGGCGCCGGTGGTGAGCGCTCTGAACTGGGACGGCGTGTGGGGCCCAATTCGCGACTACCTGGTTCCCAGCCAGTCCCGCGGGCGCTTTCCATTCTTCCCGTGCGGGTCTTATATCGGGTGCGGCCTGGCGGCGGGAGCCATCGTCAAGCGCGGCGCGGACCGGCTTGACCGCTTGATGCAGTGGGCGGTGCTGGTCGGTTTCGGCCTGATCTTCGGCGCCCAGTACTTTGCCAACTTACCGTATTCGATCTATGCCCACTCCGATTTCTGGCGGAATAGCCCGGCCCTGATCCTGATTCGAGTCGGCATCGCCCTGGTGCTTTTGGCGGCCGCTTACCTGTGGACGGAGTACTGTACCCAACGAGGCTGGAGCTGGGTGGAGAATTTCGGCAAGACGTCACTGCTGGTTTACTGGGTCCACATTATGGTGGTGTACGGAACCCTGACCAAGTCGATCCGGCATGCGCTGACCGTGCCGCAGGCCGCTCTAGCCACCGTGGCGGTGACGATTTTGATGGTGGGTCTCTCGGAGACGCGCCTGCGCTGGAAAGAGCGACAAGTCAAACGGTGGCGGGCGGCGACGACGGTAGCCGGCGCCTCGGCCTAGTGTTTCTGCGAAGTCCGGAACGAAAACGCCACCACCAGAAGGCCCGCAACGATCACCGCAGCGGTGACTGCAAACAAGAAACTGCTGGAAAACTCAACAGCGGCGTGAAGCAAGGTCGCATCGGTGGTCATTCTTTCCTCAATTCGGCTTGGGAAGATTCGGAGTGGAGGCGGCTGCCCGGTTCTGCGCGGCAACCCGGGCCAGTTCCCCGATATTGCTTTTGCGGAGGACCCCGGTCAGGGCGCTTTGCGCTTCATTCCAGACGGCGTACGCCGGGCACCAGGATTGACGGCTGCACTCCTCTTCCGCCCCCAGGCAGACGTTCAGATGAATCGGGCCTTCCACGGCTTCCACGATTTCCAGCATGGTGGCGGTGCGGTGGGCAGGCGCCAGTTCGAACCCACCAGTATTTCCTCGATGGGAAATCACCAGGCCGGCTCGCGTGAGACTTTGTAGAACTTTGGATAAGAACTGCTCTGGACACTCTGAAGCCGCAGCCAGTTCGGCGCGGCTGGCGCGCGTTCCAGGCGCGAAGGCCGCCAGATGAATCATCACCCGGATGGCGTAATCGGCTGCTCGAGTCAGTTGCATCTTATTGGTCCACGTATGCACCCCAACTACCACGGGATAATCCGTTTAGATTCTGGATATTGCGGACCCAGAATGCGGCTGGAGTGCCGGGTGACACACCCAGGTGGGTGAAATGGCCGATTGGCAATCCTATATTGGATCTATGGCGGACCTACCCGAACCCTGGCTGCGCGGCCCGATCCCCGGCGTGCATCCCCTGCTGGCGCCGATTCTATATTCGTTTCAGCAGGCGCGCGAAGACCTGGCCCGGTACACGGAGACTCTCACGCCCGAGCAGATCTGGGCGACACCGCATGGATTCGGCTCCGTGGGTTTTCACCTGAAGCACATTGCGGGCAGCACCGGCCGATTGATGACGTACCTGAAGGGGGAACCGCTCAGTCCCAAGCAGATGGCGGCGCTGCGGGCCGAGAAGGAAGCGGGCGGGGCGGGCCGAACCGAACTTCTGGCGGAACTGGACCAGGCCTTTCGGGATGCCGAAGCCGTGGTGCGAAGCTTAGATCCCGAGCGGCTCACCGAATCCCGCACGGTGGGCAGAAAGCGCCTGCCGACCACGGTGGGCGGCCTGCTCACCCACATCGCCGAGCATACGCAGCGCCACGTGGGGCAGGCGATCAGCGCGGCCAAGTGGGCGGCGAAGATCTAGCCGGATCTAGTCCGAGCGCCACGAACGGTTTCGGGAACTCTCGTTTACACTGAAGGTGGGTGATCACGCCGATTTCGAGTGAATCCGCGGCGGCCGGGCGGTTTGCCGGATTAGAACCGGAACAGCTCATTCAGGCGTTCCGGATCATGCACACGGCGCGGCGCCTGGACGACCGCGAGATGGCGTTGAAGCGCCAGAATCGCATCTTTTTCCAGATCAGCGGCGCGGGGCACGAAGCCATTCAGGTGGCCGCCGGAATGGTGCTGCAGCCCGGGCAGGATTGGATTTATCCGTACTATCGCGACCGGGCTTTGTGTCTGGCCCTGGGTGTGACTCCGCACGAAATGCTGCTGCAGGCAGTCGGCGCGGCGGCAGATCCGGCGTCCGGCGGCCGGCAGATGCCCTCGCACTGGGGACATCCGAAGTACAACATCGTCAGCTCCTCGTCGCCCACCGGGACTCAGTTCCTGCAGGCGGTCGGATGCGCGGAAGCGTCCCGCTATGACGGTGACGCGAACGGCGAACTCACGCTGGTGGCGGGCGGCGACGGATCGACGAGCGAAGGCGAGTTCTGGGAAGCGCTGAACGCCGCGTGTCTGAAGAGCCTGCCGGTGCTGTTCCTGATCGAAGACAACGGCTACGCGATCTCGGTGCCGGTCGAATGCCAGACGGCGGGCGCGAACATCTCGCGCCTGGTTGCGGGCTTTCCGGGCCTGTTCCAACAGGAGGTGGACGGCACCGATTTTCTGGCCTCCTATCAGGTGATGCGGGAGGCGGCGGCATACTGCCGCGCGGGGAAGGGCCCGGCGCTGGTGCATGCGCACGTGACGCGGCCGTACTCGCATTCGCTCTCCGACGATGAACGGCTGTACAAGCCGGCGGCGGAACGGCAGGCCGAAGCCGAGCGCGACCCGGTTCTGAAATTTCCGAAATTTCTGGTGGACGAAGGCGTGCTCGACCGGCACCGGCTGCAGCTGGTGCTGCACGAGATCGATGCGGAAGTACAGGAGGCCACGCGGCAGGCGCTCGAAGCGGCGGCGCCGGAACCGGGGTCGGCGCTCACGCGCCTGTACTCGGAAACGGTGGACCCGACGGCGAGCGACTTTGCCTGCGAACCGCAGTTTCACGGCGAGCCAATGACCATGGTCGACCTGCTCAATGCCACGCTGCGCGAAGAAATGCGGCGCAACGAAAAGATCCTGGTGTTCGGCGAGGACGTGGCGGATTGCAGCCGCGAAGCGAATCTGCGCGAAGTCAAAGGCAAAGGCGGCGTCTTCAAAGTCACGGCGGGGCTGCAGAGAGAGTTCGGGCCCGAGCGCAGCTTCAATACGCCGCTGGCCGAAGCGTCGATCGTGGGACGGGCGATCGGGATGGCGACGCGCGGGCTGAAGCCGGTGGCCGAAATTCAGTTCTTCGATTACATCTGGCCGGCAATGATGCAACTCCGCGATGAGCTGGCCACGATGCGCTGGCGCTCGAACGGCGGCTTTTCGTGCCCGGCGGTGATTCGGGTGGCGATCGGCGGCTATCTCAATGGCGGCGCCGTGTATCACAGCCAGTGCGGGGAAGTGGAATTCACGCACATTCCCGGGCTGCGGGTGGTGATGCCATCGAACGCGCTGGACGCGTGCGGGCTGCTGCGGACCGCGCTGCGCGCGGACGACCCGGTGCTGTTTCTGGAGCACAAGAAGCTGTATCGGGAGCCGTACAACCGCTCGCCGCATCCGGGGGAAGATTTCACCATTCCGTTCGGCTGGGCGAAGGTCGTGAAGCCGGGGCACAGCCTGACCGTCATCACGTATGGCGCGCTGGTCCAGAAGGCGCTGCTCGCGGCGGCGCAGATCGAGCGCCGCGATGCGCGGGTGAGCGTCGAAGTGATCGACCTGCGCACGCTGGCGCCGTACGATTGGGAAGCGATCCGGCGCTCGGTGGAGAAGACCAGCCGCGTGCTGGTGGCGCACGAAGACGTGCTCTCGTTCGGCTACGGCGCGGAGATCGCGGCGCGGATCGGGGATGAGCTGTTCAGCAAGCTCGACGCGCCGGTGCGGCGGGTAGGCGCGCTCGATACGTGGGTCGGGTATCATCCCAAGCTGGAAGCCGCGATTCTGCCGCAGACCGAAACGCTGATGGCGGAGATGGAGCGGCTGATCGCGTACTGAGGAAGCAACGAACCGGCCGCGAATGCGCTTCCGATCGGAGTGCTGATCGCCAGAGCCAGAGTTGCAACGGCGGACCCAGAACGCCGTCATCAGAGCGCGTGGGAGACGGAAGCTCGCCCATGCGAGCCCTGGTCCGTTCCACAGTCCATATGTGGGCCGCCGCGAGCAGCCGGTTCCCGGTGGATGCGCCTGCTAGTGCGTCATTGAATAGACCACGTAGTTGGAGACAATGCGGAAGGCGAGAGCGGAGAACTTCTCGTCGTACTGCGGCCAGTCGGCCCACTCCCACGCGTCGCCGAGATCCATGTTGTGGCAGATGGCGACGACGAGGCGGCCTTTGTCGTCGTAGATGCCGCGCCACCTGGCCTGATAGCCATCCTGTTCGTAGGTGCGGCCGGTTCTGAGATACTGCGCGCCGGGCACCTGATAACGGTCGTCGAGATCATAAATGACGTGGAAGATGGAATCGTCATTCGGGATGTCGACGATCGGGCGGTCGGGAAAAACGCGCTTCATGCTGGCCAGAAAAACCTGCCACTCCTCGGTGCCGTGGAAATCGTCGCACATGAAGAAGCCGCCGCGGTCCAGATATTCGCGGAGTTTCCTGGCCTGCTCATCGGTGAGCTGCCAGTGGCCGACTTCGACGGCATAGAGCCAGGGGTAATGGAAGACGTCATCTCCATCGTCGAGATCGACGGGCTGCTCGACCGAGCGCACATGAAGGCGGGTGAGGCGGCGCAAGGCCTGGGCCACATGGCGGTCGGCCGAAGTGTAATCGGTGGTCCAGCTGGACCTGCCCTGCTTCCAATCGCCGTAGCGGTACCTGCGAAAATACCGGCCGTTGACGGGGCCGGTGTAGGGCGGATACATCAGCCGGGCGAAGACCCATTCGGTCTGCTCCTGATAGTCGGGCGGGATCGCGATGTTGTCCTGCCCCGGATATTCGCGCCACGGCATTCGCGCCGGCTGCTTTTCCCAAGCCCAGGCGCCCAGAGCCAAACAGAGCGCGGCGCAGGAGACGGCGATTCGGCGGGTTCGGCTCACTTCGGATTGTTATACTGAACTTTCATGATCGCAGCAACTCAACTCCGTCCCGGAATGGTCATCAAGTTCAACAACGAGCTGTTTTCCATTTTCACCATGACCCATCGCACGCCCGGCAACCTCCGCGGGTTCGTGCAGGTGCGCATGCGCAACCTTCGCAGCGGCTCGATGATCGAGCACCGGTTCTCCTCCGAAGATCGCGTGGAAAAGGCCGTTCTCGAAGAACACGAGATGGAGTACCTGTACGATGACGGCGAGTATTTTTACTTCATGAACACCGAGACGTTCGAGCAGATGCACCTGATGAAAGACCTGCTCGGCGACGCGACCCAGTACCTGATCCCGCAGTTGAAGGTCACGGTGGAATTCTACGAAGGCAAGCCGATCAGCGTGGAATTGCCGGCCACCGTGGATCTGACGGTGGTGGAAACCGAGCCCGCGTTGAAGGGCGCCACCGTTTCCAACGTGACCAAGCCGGCGAAACTGGAGACCGGGTTGGTGGTGCAGGTTCCGCCCTTCATCACCGAAGGCGAGAAGATCCGCGTGAATACGTCGGAAGGGACGTATCAGGAGCGGGCGTAGAGCCCGCGGAGTCTCAACGCCAGTTCTCCTTCTTCGGCAGGCAGCACGGTTCGCAAGTCCAGAATCAGCCTTTCCTTTTCGATGCGGCCAATAACGGGCGGTTCTCCCGCCCGGAGCTGCCGTTCCGCCGCGACGACGTCCGGCACGTTCAGGGCAATGAGGCAGGTGGGGATTGCCTGTTCCGGGGTGGCGCCGCCGCCGATGACCGAGTTCCCGTCGATCAACTCGGCGGCAATTCCCGCTTCGGTGATGAAGCGCTCGGCCCGGCTGCGGATTTCGGCGGCCGATTGGCGGATCATGGCGAGCGCCGGAACCCGGTCCCAGCGTTCGAACAGCAGGTTACGAAGGGTCGCTTCGAGCGCCTGATACGACATTTTGTCCAGGCGCAGGGCGCGAAACAGCGGATTGCGGCGCAGGCGGGTCACGATCTCCGCTTTCCCGGCGAGAATGCCGGCCTGCGGGCCGCCGAGCAGTTTGTCGCCGCTGAAGGAAACCAGATCGACGCCGGCTTCGAGGCTGTCGGAAACCACCGGCTCGTCGATTCCATAAGGGCGCAGATCGACAATGCAGCCGCTGCCGAGGTCTTCGTAAACCGGGATGCCGCGCTCGCGTCCCAACGCCGCCAGTTCGCGCAACTCCGGCCGCGCGGTAAAGCCTTCAATCCGGAAATTGCTCGGGTGGACGCGCAGCAGCAGGCGGGTGTGTTCGGTGAGGGCGTCGCGGTAGTCCTCGATGCGAGTGCGATTGGTGGTGCCGACTTCGCGGATCCGCGCGCCCGAGCGGGCCATGATATCGGGAATGCGGAAGCCATCGCCGATTTCAATCAATTCGCCGCGCGAGACCACCACCTCGCCGCCGGCCGCCAGTTCGTGCAGGGCGAGGAACAGGGCGGCGGCGTTATTGTTGACCGCAATGGCGGGCGCGCCGAGGAGCCGGTCCAGGAGCGGGGAGAGGTGATGGTCCCGCTTCCCGCGCCGTCCCGTGCCGAGATCGTATTCCAAGTTCGAGTAGCCGGGCAACAGGGGGAGCGTGCCGAGCGGGGCGCGGCCGAGATTGGTATGGAGGACGACCCCGGTGGCGTTAATCACGCGTCGCAGGGAATTGCTTTCAAGATCGGCCAGCGTGCGTTCGACGCGCGCTTCGAGGGAAACGCCGGGTGTCCTGCCGCTCCGGAGTTCCTGGCGGGCCAGATCGAGGGCGCGGCGGACCTCGGCGACGAGCAGGGTACGCGGGAAGCGGGCGAGGGAAGGGGAGAGCCGCTCCAGCACCTCATGAACGGAGGGCAAGGCGCGGAGCAGATCGGTTTCAGCCACGATTCCGATGGTACTGAGAGAAGTTGCTGGTGCGCAAGCACTTACGGAGCGCAAAAAAAATCCTAGAAAACGAGGGACGATGGGCCGATGAGCGCTACATGGAGATCCTGGCCACAGCTCTGCAGGGGCTGAATCGGGCCGAAGCGAAAGTGGATCAGGCGGCCGCGCGGATCAGCCAGGCAGCCGCGCCGCAGGGCGCCACGGGGGATTCGGTCGACTTGGCCCACGAAATGGTCAGCCTGGCGGTGGGCAAAGAGGAATACCAGGCCAACCTCAAAGCGCTTCAGACAGCCGACGAGCTGACAAAGCACACCATCGACATCCTGGCATAATAGCGGGCGCGGCGAGTGCTACGGCTCGACCGTATCGGGAAGCGCGACCCCGAGCGACCGCAGAAAACGCGCATCGTGTTCGCGGATGGCGCTTTCGTCGGAAGTATGCTCCCTCTGGGATTCCTCCTGCGGGCAGTCGCGCCAGCAATCCGACAGCGACTTGACGACGTAGACGTACTTCTTGCACGCCAGGCAGCGCCAATGGAGGACGAGCTGGTGGTCCGCCGTGAATCCCACCTCCCGGATTCGGGTGGTGTGTTGCCCGCATTCGCAACTCAGTTGGAGGGTTTCATACCGCATAATCAATTCGATCCTCTGCATTTTTCGCACGGAACCCGCGCGGGGGGTAGTCCTGATGCACGGGAAAAGTACCAGGACTGGTCCAAGCGGCGGGCATGGATAACGCTCGAGAATTCGTGGATTTGCGCGAGATCGCCGATTTTGGGGCGGAATGCTATACTGAGTTTCGTCACCCTGGTTCGGAACGGTATGCGCGCCTGCGCGCGATGGTCCGGCCAGCAAGTGAAGCGTCGGGGCGTGGCTCAGCCTGGCTAGAGCGCCTGGTTCGGGACCAGGAGGTCGGTGGTTCGAATCCACTCGCCCCGACCATTCTTTTTCAATTACCTGCAGCAAGATCGTTTCCGAGCGCGTTGGTCGCGAACCAGGAGCTCATCTGTTGCGTGTGCGTCGAAGCCGCCCATTCGCATAGGTTTGCCTTTGGTGTGTGCGGGATACGACGGTGCAAAGCGTGGGCATAGTATCGCCAGTTCGAGGACGTCACGATCACCCAAGCCTTCGAGTACGGCTCGTTTGCGCTTTGAAATTTACCGACGGTTCGCGCCGACGCACGCCTTCTACAATGGCAAAGTCCAGATCGGCGTCCGCAAGAATCGGACGCTCACTCGCCGGACTTCCTCAGTTCCTCTCTCGCGCGCTCGATCCGGCTCCAGAGTTCGGGATTGGCATCGCTCAGCCGTACCGAAGATTCGCGGATGTGTCGTTCCTTTTCGTCGAGGCAGCGGCGGATCTTATCCCATCCTATGCGCGCATAGACGGATTGTGACCGATTTGTCCGCTCGCGGTGCAAATCGTTGCAGGGGAAGAAGCTATCACAATCGGTCGCAATCCCTATGCCCACAGGTAAGTCATTCATTGTCGGGGTCTTTCTTGTTCGGGACCAGGAGGTCGGTGGTGGGCGCGAGACGGACGCGCGTGGGGCGCCCGTCTCCAGTTAAAGAGTTACTTCTTTGGGGCCGGCTGAACCACGATGTTGATGTCTACGTCTTCGCCGGACGGGGTTACAGCGGTTACTTGACTCTTATCGATTCCCGGAACGCTCGATTGATTGCCGGAGCCGGCCGGGGCTGAAAGTTTACCCGCGGAGTCGTCGCGCGTCGCGAGGACCGTTTGGTTGGTCTCCTTCGCGATGCGGAGCGCCTGGCTGTGCGGATAGACGAACTGCAGGCCGTAGTTGTCGCCCGGATAGAACCACGCCTTGAGGGCTTCCGGCGTGTTGGATGCACGCTCTTCAAACCGGACGATCGTCTTATCCGGCGTTTTCACGCGGTAATCGGGGATGGCCAAAATGGTCGCGTCCAGCTGATTCTGATCCTTGTTATAGATCTGCACGATGTCGCGGTCGCTGTTGCTGTTGAGCAATTGGAACACGTATGTGCCCGCCGGCAGCACCTTTCCCGGAATTTCCACCGGTTCGTTGAACGTCAGGTACGTCTTCTTGTTCCATTGGTCTGCCGACGCGGGTAGGGAGCAGGCAGCCGCAACCGCCAGGCACAATGCCGCGCGCGCCGCAAACCGGTATGGGTTTCGGATACGAAGATTCCACATATTCGGTTTTTTCCTTTCTGCTGCGCAGGAGGCAGCCAATCAGATTCCCTGCGACAAGCGTGCCAAAGTTCGCTAAGATGCCGAACGTACTCTGCTGCTCGTGCCGGCTGCATCCAGCGGCTCACCGGTCCGCCAGAGACGGCGGCGCCCGCGACGGCCCGGGTGCAGTTCCTGAGCGTTGACGTGTTGTTTTTGCATGCGCAAGCGGCCCCGCACCTCCGGGGCTTTGGCGACATTCCGCGGAGCGGTTCGGATTAAGTCCGAACCGTTTCGGCCGGCTGCTGCTGGGTCATGCAATGGAGGGCGCCGAGCCCCCAAATGAGTTCCGTGCAATTGATTCCGACGACCTCGCGGTCCGGAAAGAGTTTGGACAGGATGGAAAGCGCCGCCCGGTCGTTGGGATCGTTGAACGTCGGGACCAGCACCAGCCCGTTCGCAACATAGAAATTCGCATAGCTGGCCGGGAGACGGCGGCCGGAGAAGACCAGCGGGCGCGGCATCGGCAGCTTCACAACCCGCAACCCCGCCGCGCGCAGCAGCCGGTAATTCTCCGCCAGGGGCGCGTGGTTCACATCGCCGCGATCGCTCTCCCATGCCGCCACCACCGTGCCGGTGGAAACGAATCGAGCGATGTCGTCGATGTGGCCGTGAGTGTCGTCGCCCGCGATGCCGTTGCGCAGCCAGATCACGCGATTCACTCCCAAGTAATCGCGCAGCTTGCGTTCGATGGCGGCGCGCGACATGCCGGGATTGCGCGCCTGCACCGGGCTCAACAGGCACTCCTCGGTGGTCAGCAGCAGGCCGCGGCCGTTGACGTCGATGCTGCCGCCTTCCAGCACCATATCGGTTTCCCACACGGGCCGCTGTAGCCGGTCGACGATGAACGCGCCGGCGCTTCGGTCGCATTGCCAGTCGTCGTACTTGGCCCACGCATTGAAACGCCAGCGGGTCAACGCGACCGCGCCGCGCCGGTTCTTGACGAACAGAGGGCCGTAGTCGCGGGTCCAGACGCGGTTTGTCGGGCACTCGAAGAACTCGATCGCGTCGAGGCACGCGCCTACTTTGCGGAGCACGCGCGCCGCCTGTTGTTCCAGAGCCCGATCCTGCACCAGGATTCGGACGCGCTCGACGGCGCTCAGTTTGCGCACGATCTCGCCAAAGACCCAGGGAATCGGCGCGAAGCGGCCCGGCCAGTCCGAGCGGTTGTGCGGCCACGCGAGCCAGGTCGCCTCGTGCGGCTCCCACTCGGCGGGCATGCGGTAGCCGAGGGCGCGCGGAGTTTCGCTGCTCAATCGATCACCCGGCTGGTGATTCCGGAGTAGGCATCGATCCGGCGGTCGCGCAGAAACGGCCAGTTGCGGCGCACGTCTTCGATGCGGCGGGGGTCGCATTCCACGACCAGGGTTTCTTCTTTGCAATGCGACGCTTCGGCGAGCACCTGTCCGAACGGATCGGCGACAAAGGAGCCGCCCCAGAACTCAAGCCCGTGTTCCGGCGGGCCTTCGTACCCCACGCGGTTCACCGCCGCCACGTACAAGCCGTTGGCGATGGCATGCGCGCGCTGGATGGTGCGCCACGCATCGTGCTGGGCCGCGCCATACTGCGCTTTCTCGGAAGGATGCCAGCCGATGGCGGTGGGATAGAACAGAATCTGCGCGCCGCTCAAAGCCGCCAGGCGCGCGGCCTCCGGATACCACTGGTCCCAGCACACCAGCGCGGCGACGCGCCCAAAGCGCGTATCGAAGGAGCGGAAGCCGAGATCGCCGGGCGTGAAGTAATACTTCTCGTAATACAGCGGGTCGTCGGGAATGTGCATCTTGCGGTAAGTCCCGGCAAGCGCCCCATCGGCGTCGAAAATCAAGGCCGTGTTGTGATACACGCCCGCGGCGCGGCGCTCGAAAATCGAACCGACAATCACCACGCCCAGTTCCCCCGCCAGCCTGGAAAAACTCTGGCTGGTGGGCCCCGGGATCGGCTCCGCAAGATCGAACAAGGCGGCGTTCTCTTCGCGGCAGAAATATTGAGACCGGAACAGTTCCTGCACGCAGACGATCTGCGCGCCGTTGCCCGCGGCTTCGCGGATGCGCCATTCGGCCTTCGCCAGGTTCTCGTTGGGATCGGTCGAACAGGCCATCTGGATCAGACCGATGCGGAATTTCGCTCGCTGCACATCCATATTGTAGCGGCGGTACCGGTTGCTATCATGACAATTCCGTTTGTGCCCTACCGTTCTCTGGTTCTGTTCGATATCGACGGCACGCTGCTTCGCCGCGCCGGCCCGCATCACCGCGAGGCGTTGGTGGAAGGCATCCGCCGCGTCACGGGTCTGGAGACGACGACGGACGGAATTCCGGTGCAAGGGATGCTCGATCCGGACATCCTGACCCGCATGATGGAGAACGCGGGCGCTTCGGCGCCGCAGATCCGGAGCACTCTGCCGGAGATCCTCCGCGCCGCCGAACAGCATTACTTACGGACGTGCCCGCCGCTGCAGGGGAAGCATTGTCCCGGCGTGGAGCCGGTGCTCGAACAGCTCGAACGCCGCGGCGTCCTGCTGGGGCTGGTGACGGGAAACCTGACGCGGATCGGCTGGCGTAAGCTGCAGCGAGCCGGCCTGCGCCGCTACTTCCGCTTCGGCGCATTCGGCGAAATGGCGCACACACGCGCGGGCCTGGTTCGCCGGGCCATCCGGGAAGCGCGAACGCGCGGATGGATCTCCCGCGGCGAGCCCGTTTCGCTCATCGGCGATGCGCCCGCCGATATCGTCGCCGCGCGCGCCAACCGCATCCGCATCATCTCGGTCAAGACCGGTATTACGCCGCCGGAGGAATTGCACCGGATGGCGCCGGACTTCCTGCTGCCCAATCTGCGGTATCTGCAGATGCGGATGGTGGAATAGCGGGGGCGGCGGCGGCCGGAAAAAATCAAAAGTCAAAAGTCAAAGGTCAAAAGTCAAAAGGGATTCGGCGGGCGGCTGCGCCGCCGCTTTTGAGGGCCGCCTTTGGCGGCTTTAGGTAGCGCTGAGGGGCGGGCGAAGCGTGCCTGATTACTCGCCCGTTTGCGCGCGGTCACTTCGATTTCAATCTTGATCCGCGGGTCGATGAGGCTGGCTGAAATCATCGTGGCGGCCGGGCGGATTTCTCCGAAATACCGGCGCAGCACCGGCCAGCATGGCTCGAAATCTTCGACGCGCGGCAGGATGTACCGCACGCGGACAATGTCGGCACAACTGCCGCCGGCTTCGCCGAGCGCTTTATCGATGTTGCGGAGGCACTGCCCGGCTTGCGCGACGACGTCCTCGCTGATCGTCATGGTTTCGTAGTTGAAGCCGGTCGTCCCCGAGACAAAAATCCAGTCGCCGTCCACGACGGCACGGGAGTAGCCGATTTCGCGCTCGAAACTCGATCCCGATGAGATGAGGCGTCGCACCGTTTTCCTCCTTGCGCCTGAGTTGTATACTTCAATATCGTTGACGCAAGGAGGCGCATGCAACGGCTGAAGCCCGTGGATGTCGTGATCGCCGGCGGCGGTTTCGTCGGACTGACGCTGGCGAAAGAGATTACCGCGCGAACGTCGCTGTCGGTGGTGGTGTTGGAGCGCGGCCAGCCGCGAAAGTTATCCGACTACGCGGCCGGGATGGATGAATTGGACTACGCGCTGCGCTTCCGCATGATGCAGAACCTGTCGGAAGAGACGGCCACGCACCGGCATTCCACGAAGGCGAGCGCCGTTCCCATCCGGCAATTCGGCTCGTTTCAGCCGGGCACGGGGGTAGGAGGCGCCGGCGAACACTGGGGCGCCATCTCGTACCGGTTCTATCCCGAGAACTTTCGTCTGGCGAGCTTTCTGCGCGAAAAGCACGGGAACCGGCTGCCGGAAGGGCTGGCGGTTCAGGATTGGGGCTTTTCCTGGGACGAGATCGAGCCGTATTACTGGCGTGCCGAGCAGTTGATCGGAGTGGGCGGCAGGGCCGGCAACCTGAGCGGCAAAACGATCGACGGCGGAAACGTGTTCGAAGGGCCGCGCTCGCACGAGTTCCCCTTGCCGCCGCACAAAATGACCTATGCGGCCACCCTGTTTGAGAAAGCGGCGCGCGAACTGGGCTACCATCCGTACCCGGTCCCCACCGCCACCCTCAGCCGCAATTACACGAACCCCGACGGCGTGAGCCGCGCCGCCTGCGCGTATTGCGGCTACTGCACGCGTTACGGCTGCATGATCGGGGCCAAAGCGCAACCCACCAACGTGTTGATGCCGGTGCTGGCCAAGCGGAAGAATTTTTCCCTGCGAACCGGCTGCTCGGTCCGGCGCGTCGTGCACAGCGGCGGCAAAGCCGAAGGGTTCACTTATCTCGATGCCGCGGGGAATGAGTTCCTGCAGCCGGCCGATATCGTGATTGTTGCTTCCTGGACTCTGAATAACGCCCGGTTATTGATGCTGTCCAAAGCCGGCGAGCCGTACGATCCGGCGACAGGGAAGGGAACGCTCGGCAGGAACCTCACCCACCAGGTGTCCCAATCGACGCGCGTGTTTCTGGACAAGCCGCTGAATCTGTTTATGGGCGCGGGCGGGCTCGGCATGTGCATCAGCGATTTCGACGGTAAGGAGGGAGTCGATGGATTCCCTGGCGTGCTGCGCGGCGGCAACATCCGGCTGATGACAACCGGAGAAGGGCCGATCGGGGGCTTCGGGGCGATTCCGCCCGGCGAAGTCGAGCAGGAGTGGGGCTCGGCCTGGAAGAAAGCGGCGCTGGCCTGGCACGACCGCTCGGCCGCGATCAACACGGAAGCCGAGCACATGGCCTACCGGCAGAATTATCTCGATCTCGACCCGGCTTACACGGACAAATACGGCGATCCGCTGATCCGAATGACCTTGGACTGGACGGAGCACGAGCGCGCGCAAGGCGCCATGGTGACCAAAATCCAGGCCCAGATCGGGAAGGCGATGAACGGGCGAGTGGCTCCGCCGAATTCGCGGCTGCTCGAAAAATACACGGTGACGCAGTATCAGAGCACGCACGTGAACGGCGGCGCCATCATGGGCACGTCGCCCGAGACGAGCGTCGTGAACCCATGGCTGCAGCATTGGAAGATGCCGAACCTGTGGGTGGTGGGCGGTTCGGCCTTTCCGCAGAACGGGTCGGGCAATCCGACGCTGACGATTCTGGCGATTACGCTGCGGGCGGCCGACGGAATCATCAATCGTTATGCGAAGCATCCGGGAGGTCTCGCATGAAGCGGCGCGAATTTCTAACGCTGCCCGCCGCCAGCCTGGGCGGGGTCCTGTTCTACACACTGGCGGGAGAGCCAGTCCGGCTGGAAGCGCAGAGCGCGGAAGGCAGCGCACCAATTCAGGTTCCGCTGCGCTTTTTCACGGCGGCGGAGGCGCGCGTCGTGCAGGCGGCCTGCGACCGGATCTTCCCGAGCGACGAGAATGGGCCCGGCGCCACCGAAGCCGGCGTGGTCATTTACATTGACCGGCAGCTCGCCGGGCCTTATGGCCGCGATAAGTATCACTACACGAAAGCGCCGTTCGTCGAATCCGTCCCGGAGCACGGCTATCAGGGCAAGGAGACGCCGCGCGAGATCTACCGGGCGGGCATTCAGAAGCTCGGAAACTTCGCGGACGTGCCGGCGCCGGAACGCGATCAGCGGTTGAAAGCGATCGAAAAAACCACCTTCTTCCGGATGCTGCGGCAGCACACCATCGAAGGCATGTTCAGCGATCCGCTGCACGGAGGCAACGCCAACATGATCGGCTGGCAGCTGATCGGCTATCCCGGCCCGGTGATGAGCTACCGCGACCAGATCGATCAATTCCGCGGAGAGGAATTTCGCCGCAAGCCGGTCAGTCTGAGCCAGATCGTCGGGCATCCCGTCGCCGGCTGGGAAGACGAGCGCGACTGATCGAATCGATTTTCCGACTTGCGAAACAGGGCTCGCATCGTCGACAATCGTTCGTTACAACTGAATCTGGTTCGTTCCGGGCTGCCGGGTCGCAGCCTGGACTAAGGACGCCACGTTGTCGTTACGAACGCTTGCACCCCTCTTCCTCTCTTCGTGCGTCTGCGCCTTCGCGCAGACCGGCACTCCCATTTCGAATCCGGCGCCCGCTCCCGCCATCTCGGCCGGGGATAACGCGTGGATGTTGATCAGCTCGGCCCTCGTGTTGATGATGACGGGGCCGGGGCTGGCTCTGTTCTACTCCGGACTGGTCCGCCGCCGCAATGTGCTCGGCACCATGATGCAGAGCTTCGCCCTGATGGCCGTCGTCACGCTGGTCTGGGCGATTTGCGGATATAGCCTGGTGTTCGCCGAAGGCAATGCCATCCTCGGCGATTTCCGGTATGCCTTTCTGCGAGGCGTCGGCGGCGCCCCGAACCCGGACTACGCGCCCACCATCCCGCATCTGACCTTCATGGTCTATCAAATGATGTTCGCGATCATCACCCCCGCGCTCATTACCGGAGCCATCGCCGAGCGGGTCAAGTTCAGCGCCACTCTGCTGTTCTCCATCCTCTGGCTGTTCCTGGTCTATTTTCCGGTGGCTCACATGGTGTGGGGCAAAGGCGGCTACCTGAACCCGTTTCTCGGCGGAGCCGTGCCGGTCTTCGATTTCGCGGGCGGGACCGTGGTGCACATCACCTCGGGATTTTCCGCGCTGGTCGCCGCGCTGGCCATCGGGCGGCGCCTGGGATATCCGAAAGAACCGATGATGCCTCACAACCTGGTCCTCAGTTTCATCGGCGCGTGCCTGCTGTGGGTAGGCTGGTTCGGATTCAACGCGGGCAGCGCGTTGGCCGCCTCTTCGCTGGCGTCGAGCGCGTTCGTGGCCACACACATGGCCTCGGCGGGCGGCGCGGTGGCCTGGATGCTCGCCGAACGCGTTCGCAACGGCAAGCCCAGCGCGCTGGGCGCCATTTCCGGCGCGGTGGCGGGGCTGGCGACCGTGACGCAAGGCTCCGGATACGTGCAGCCGTTCAGCGCCGTCGTGATCGGGCTGGTTGCCGGCGTGGTCTGTTTCTATATGGTCGCGGTGGTCAAGGCGAAGTTGCGGTACGATGACTCGCTCGATGCGTTCGGGGTCCACGGCATCGGCGGCTTTGCCGGCTGCCTGCTGACCGGAGTGTTTGCTACCCGCGCGATCAATGACGCGTTGAAAGTGGCGGGCCAACCCGCCCCCCTCGGAGCCGTCGACGGCAACCCCGGACAGATTCTGAACCAGCTGATTGGCGCGGTTATCGGCATCGCGTTCGCCGTCGTGGGCACCCTCATTGCGGTGAAGCTGACTTCTCTCGTCACCGGCTTCCGGCTCGGAGCGCGCGAAGAGGACCAGGGCATGGACCTTGCGCTTCACGGCGAGGAAGGTTACAACTTCGAAAGCTGAGACGGAATTCTCCGGGAGCGCCGGTTATGTACAAGATTGAAGCGATCATTCAGCCCCACAAACTGGAAGAGGTGCGCGAAGCCCTGAAGAGCATCGGAATCGATGGTCTGACCGTGACCGAGGTGCGCGGCCACGGGCGCCAAAAGGGGCACAAAGAAGTCTATCGCGGCAAGGAATATCTGGTGGATCTTCTGCCCAAGCGGAAGATCGAGATGGTGGTGAGCAACCAGCGCAAGGACGAGGTGATCCGAACCATCATTGCGTCCGCGCGGACGGGGCAAATCGGGGATGGGAAAATTTTCGTCTACGATATCGGCGAGGCCGTGCGCATTCGCAACGATGAGCGGGGCGAGGCCGCGCTCTAGGGTCGTTTAGCCGGCCCCAACCAACCCGAACGGCGGGTCCACCATCTCGACCGCGGCCCCGGTTTCCTTTAACTGGCGCACCACTTCTTCCGCGAAATCGAGCGCATGCCCGGGGCTGTGGAACCATGCCAGTTGTTCGGCGCCCGCCGGCACGCGATGCAGGACGGTTACGATTCCAGGCTCTTGAGGGGAGCCGTCCTGTTTGATGACGTAAAAGGTTTGGCGCGCAGGCGCGGCCTGAGAAAACGCCGGAGAATGGCTGGCCATCGGTGCCCTCCTGGGTGGCGATTGGATCATCATAAGCCCGGCTTTGCTCCAAAACAAGTCTGTGAGTGATGCCACGGGACGCCTTGGTCCCAGGACTCGAAACTGCAGGAAACCGGTGATGAGCGAAATCAAAGTGTATGGCGCCGATTGGTGCCCGATGACTCAGCGGACGCTGGCGCATCTGCGGCATCTCGGGCTTGAGCACAAATACGTAAATATTGACCAGGACCCCCACGCGCGGAAATGGGTGGAGGAACAGAACGACGGAAAGGCAAAGACGCCGACAGTCGATATCGGCGGGCGAATTCTGTCGGAGCCGTCCAACCACGAGCTGGACGAGGTGCTGGCCGGCGCGGGCCGGTTGTGAGAAGGAAGGATTTACCACCAGTGCCGGACGGCCACGACGACCAGGCCGAATAAGATGAGGGCGATCAGGAGGAGCGTAAGCCCAAATCCGGGCGAGGAAACGCGCGGCGGGCGCTGCTGGCGATTGGCGTGTAGAGGCGTCAAGCGACGCGGCCGGCGGGACCACACGAAGAATTGGCGTGCACGGCGCGATCCTTTGTAAGGAAAGGCTCCTCGCTAGCGAGCCGGCGGGCGCTCGAGCGCGCCATGACCTCCGCTCGCGATAAAAGCACGGAGCTGTTTGTAGGGGCGGTGCGGATTATTCGGGCTCCGGGCGGAGCGGATCCAGCTTTCGTGATACCAGCGGTCGAAGGGCGGGTACTCGGCGCGCGCGAGTTCAACTTCGAGCTGCTCCAGCGGCTCGCGGGCTTCGAGAACCAGACGCCACATTTCCGCGGCATCGGAAGCACGGAGTGCTTCTTCCAGTTTTAGTGCGGCGGCAGTCTGGCGCTCGGCAACCTGGAGACCTAGCGCGACATTGACGGAGAAGAACTGCCGCTCGAAGAATGTCATATTCATGGCAGCCTTGTCGGCCAGCCCGAGGGCGGCATCGAGCTGGCGGAACCGGGACTGCAGCTGAGCGGTCGTGGCGGGATCGAACGGGGGCGTGGGTTCGCCGGCCTCCTTGCGAGAGAGGCGGTCCAGCAAATCCTGGATCGCGTTGGAAGCGAACCAGAGCTGATCGGGACGTGGAGCGTAGCGAAATACTCCCGGTAGGCTGCCTCAGCGGCATACGCCGCACTCGGGAAATACTCGCGGGACCACCAGGCCGTGAAGCGCCCGGCAGGATCGGGCGCCGCGTAGATCTCCGGCGCGTCCCAAGTGATGTCGGCGATCATGCGCGCGCCGAGAACGTAATCGCGAAGCTCGGATACGTTCACCAGCATGTACTCGGTGGCTCCGGACTTCACGATCTGGTCGAACTGATCGGCGATGACCCGCGGCACTACCGTATTCGTGAGCTGTTTGCTGAAATTGCCGCCCAGGTACGCGAGGTGATAGTAGACGCCGTGCTTCCACTTGCCGGGCGAGGTGGGCAAGGCTCGCATATGGCCGTCGTTGTCGTCGGGCCAGACGATGATGACGTCGCCGGGGAGGTCGAACGCAGCGGGGTTCTTCTGATACTCCGGAAGCATCTCGGAATACATCGTGAAGGTGAACAGAGGCGTCTTGCCTTTGGGCAGAAGATCGCGGGCCATCACGACCTGCTGACGGATCACGTCGCGGAAGGTGGCGGCTTTCTCTGCGTCGGTGGTGCCTTCGGGGAAGACGAACGGCCGGTCGGAAGTGCCCCGCATGCCGACCGGCCAGATGGCGTCGAGAGCGCGGTTCTCGAGCACGCCGCCCCGCCAGAAGCCAAGCATGCCGTCGCGGTTGGTGAACCAGTTGTAGTCGGGGCGGACGCCGCGCTCGGCAGCGAGGTTGAATCGCTCGAAGCCCCAGGGGTTGGACAACAGGATGTCGTAATGATGCGAGGTGTAGTAGAGGCCCCAGTCGCTCGCCAGCTTCTGCACCTCGTAGCGGCGGTGGACCCGCGTGTAGGGCGCCACCATGTTCATGCGCAAACGGAGCGCGGTTTCGAAGAATCGCTTGTACCACTCCAGCGGAACATCGCCCGTCTGAAGCGGATAACCGTTTTCATCGAAGGGGCGCGGGAGCAGATCCTCGTCGTCATGGAAAAAGCCGCGGTATCGGAACGCAGGCGGCGGCTGGGTGAAGTCGGTTGTTTTGAGGATGAGCGGATCGTGATGAACGGGCGTGTACCCGGTCCAGATATACAGGGGATCGATACCCAGGCGCTCGGAGAGCGTGTACGCCGCAAAGGCCGTGCCGCGCGGATTCGAGCCGACCAGCCACACGCCCCCGGCATCCGTCACGATCCGGTAACTTTCCCATTGACCCTGGAGCGCGCTGCCGTCGACGGCGGCGGGAACGCCGGGATGCCCGGCAGTCACCAGATGGATGGCGGCCCCGGTCGAAGCATTTACGATCTCGGGCCGGTGGCCGCTGATTTTCTCGATGTCGCCGGCGAGAAACTCCGCTGCTTGATGGACGGCGGTGCCCTCGTCGGGGGCTACTGCGATGGGTATCGCGCGTCCCGCCGAGACGAGCGGAACGTCCCCGGGCGCCATGGAGCCCGTCTCAATCCAGGAGCCGCGGAGCACGGCAGTCCACGGCATGGGCTGCGCGAACGCCGGGGAAGCGGCCCACCAAAGGATACCGAGCACCGGTGCAATGGCCAGGAAGCCCGCCTGCCGGAGTTTTCGTTGATCCCTCAAATGAATTCCCTCTCACTATAACTCCCGCTCGGCGGTGGCAGCAGGACGGTTCCATATAGTCCCAACCTTCGGAAGATCTCGGGTGATCCCACAAACGAGGGGATTGTCGGGCGGCGGTATCCCAATTAGATTCGGTGGTGTTGAGGCTCCCGAGGGCGCGGATAGGAATTGCCCGGCCCGCGCACCGTGCTTCCACGCTGTTGGTAAGCATACGGACGGTGCGCGGGCCCTTCCGATTTACTACTCGCCGCCGGGTCCGCGGAACGGGACGGTGGCCCGTTCCGCATGCAAACGAGGGGACACTCCTATCGAGCTAACGAAGGGGACATTTCTAAAGAAGCTTGACAACGGCCGTCCGCTTCCTTGACTTCAAAATCGTTTAAATGTAACCTGTTAACCGACCTGATGGGGAGGTTGCGCTGCGGCGGCCTGTACCCCTGTCCGTGGGCGGGAGGGATCGAATCCGATGCGAAATCAGATAGCGGGCACACTGTTTGTGCTGGGATTAGCGGCTCTGCCGGCGGCGGCTCAGACGCCGTACCGCGCGCCGCGAATGGCCGACGGCCACCCGAATTTGAATGGCATCTGGCAGGCGATGAATACCGCGAACTGGGACTTGCGTCCGCACGCGGCGGGGATGGGACGGGTGGTCGCGCTCGGCTCCGAGGATGCCATGCCTCCCGGGTTGGGCGTGATCGCGGACGGCGACGATATCCCCTATCTGCCGGCCGCCGAAGCCAAACGCAAGCAAAATTACGAAAACCGTTTGAAAGACGATCCGGAGGTGAAGTGTTACCTCCCCGGCGTGCCGCGCGCCACTTATATGCCGTATCCCTTTCAGATCGTCCAGTCCACCAAGACGATCATGTTCAGCTACGAGTATGCGGGGGCGGTTCGCGTCATTAATATGGATAAGCCGACCAAGTCGCCCGCCGACAGCTGGATGGGGTGGTCGAACGGCCACTGGGAAGGGGATACGCTGGTGATCGACGTCACCGGCTTTAACGAAGACACCTGGTTCGATCGCGTGGGCGATTATCACAGCGATTCCCTGCACGTCGTGGAGCGGTATACGCCGCGGAGCGCGGAGACCCTGACCTACGAAGCCACCATCGAAGATCCGAAGGTATTTTCGCGGCCCTGGAAGATCAGCATGCCGCTGTACCGTCACGTGGAAAAGAACGCGCAGCTGTTGGAATTCAAGTGCGTCGAGTTTGTGGAAGAACTGTTGTACGGACCGCTGCGCAAGCACCCGAGAGTGAATCCGTAAGAGGAGCTTTCTCATGCGCCATGTTTGTCGCGCCCTGAATGTTACGGCGGCCGTCAGTGCCGCCGGGTTCCTGGTTTCAACCGCGGTCTTGGCGCAATCGCCCGCGTCGGTCGCGAAAACCGCTCCGGCGGCCAAGGTGACCGAGGCAAAGAGCTGGACGCCGCCGCGGATGGCGGACGGCCACCCCGATCTGCAGGGCGTCTGGTCCAACGCCACCAACATTCCCTTGGAAAAACCCGCGGACCGGCCGCAGGGAGCCCGCGCCGCGGCGGCTCCGAACCGGCAGGCGGACGGGCAACTCGCGGTTCATTACGACAACAGCCAGTTCGGCCTCGATCGCAGTCATAATAAGGTCGCCGAAGACGATCGCAAATGGCTGGTCACCACGCCCGACGGACGGATTCCCCCGCTGCTTCCGGAAGCCCAGCAACGCGTTGCGGCTCGCGCCGCGTTCACGCGCGATCATCAGTGGGACGGCCCCGAAACGCGGCCTCTCGGCGAACGCTGCATTATGTGGCCGAACGAAGGCCCGCCGATGCTCTCCGAGGGGTACAACTCCAATTTGCAGATCGTGCAGGGTCCCGGCTACGTAGCCATTGAACAGGAAATGATTCATGACGTGCGCATCATTCCCACCGACGGGCGCGCGCACCTGCCCGGCAGCGTCCGCCAGTGGTTCGGGAATTCGGTCGGCCACTGGGAAGGCGATACGCTGGTCATCGACACCACCAATTTTACGGACAAGGCGGCGTTCCAGAGAGCCAGCCAGGACCTGCACGTGATCGAGAGAATCACCCGCGTCGCGGACGACAAAATCCAGTATGAATTCACAGTGGAAGATCCGCACACCTGGGGACAACCTTGGGGCGGCAAGGCATACTGGGCGAAAGAAGATGCTCAGATTTACGAATACGCGTGCCACGAAGGCAATTACGGGATGCGCAACAATCTGAGCGCCCAGCGGGCCATGGAGCGCAAAGCCGCTGAAGAGGCCGCCAAGAAAGAATCGAAATAAGGAGAACCTGATGCGAAGGAAATGGATGGTTGCCGCGGCCGCCGCTGCGTTTGTGGCGATGGGCCTGCCGGTCTGGGCGCATCACGCATTTGCCGCCGAGTTCGACGCCAGCAAGCCGCTGAAGCTGCAAGGCAAGGTCACCAAGTGGGAATTGGTGAATCCGCACTCGTGGATCCACCTGGATGTCAAGGACGCCGATGGCAAGGTGACCGAGTGGATGGTCGAAGGCGGCAGCCCCAACTCGCTGTTCCGGCTCGGCTTCACGAAGGAATCGCTTCCGCCGGGAACCGAGATCGTGGTGGAGGGTTACGCGGCCAAAGACGGTTCTCCAAGAGCCGTGGGCGCCAGCCTGACGTTCACCGACGGCAAGAAGCTGTTCCTCAGCTCATCGGCCGCGAACGGGTCTGCGCCGGGCGGGGAAGAGAAGTAGTTCTCGCGAAAGAAGGAGTCCGCGTATGCGGGGAAGTGTCCTGGTTGTCACTGCCGCAACCCTGGCGGCATTTCCGGCTTTGAGCCAAACTCCGCTCGCGGCGGCGAAGGTGCAGGCCGCGAACAAAGCCTGGACGGTGCCGCGCACTCCGGACGGCCGCCCCGACCTGCAGGGCGTTTGGACCAACACGACCATCACGCCGCTGGAGCGGCCTCCCGAACTCGCGGGCAAGGCCTACTTTACGCCGCAGGAAGCGGCGGAATACGAAAAAAAGACCGTCGCGACCCAGACCGGCGACCGCCGGGACGGCGGGCCCGAAGCCGATGTGGCGCGTTCGTACAACGAATTCTGGCGCGACCGCGGAACGAAGGTCGTCCCCGACCTGCGCACCTCGTTGATCGTGGATCCACCGGATGGCCGCGTGCCCGCCCTGACGCCCGAAGCGCAAAAGCGTGTGGCCGAAACGGCCGCAATGATGCGGGCGCATGCGACCGACGGCCCGGAATACCGGAACCTGTGGGAACGCTGCCTCACGCGCGGGCTGCCGATGCTGCCCGGACCCTATAACAACGATTTTCAAATCGTGCAGGCGCCCGGCTACGTGGTGATCCTGCACGAGATGATTCACGACGCGCGCATCATCCCGCTGGACGGCCGGCCGCACGTTCCCCAAAGCGTCCGCCAGTGGATGGGCGACGGGCGGGGCCACTGGGAAGGCGACACCCTGGTGGTGGAGACAACCAACTTTTCCGAAAAGACCAATTTCCGCGGCGCCAATGCCGGCATGCATTTGGTCGAGCGGTTCACGCGCGTGGGCCCCGAAGAGATCCGGTACGAGTTCGCGGTGGATGACCCGACTACGTTCACCAAGCCCTGGAAAGCCGAGATCCCGATGACCAAGGCGGAAGGCCAGATTTTCGAGTATGCTTGTCACGAGGGGAATTACGCGCTGGCCGACATTCTGCGCGGCGCCCGCGCCGCGGAGGCCAACCAGGGTTCCAAGTAAGGAGAATTGGCAATGAGAACAAGACTTGCTCTTGCGGTGGCCGCGACCGGCCTGCTGTTAGCAGCACTGCCGATGTGGGGACATCATGCGTTCGCGGCGGAGTTCGACGCCAAGAAGCCAGTGAAACTGGAAGGCACCGTCACCAAGATGGAGTGGATCAACCCGCATGCGTGGATCCACATCGACGTGAAGAACGCGGACGGATCAACCACTGCCTGGATGGTGGAAGGCGGCACCCCGAACACGCTCCTCCGCCGCGGCTTTACCAAGGATTCGCTCCAGCCGGGCACCGTCGTGATTGTGGACGGCTATCAGGCCAAGGATGGTTCGAACCGGGCGAATGGCCGCGACATCACATTCGCGGACGGCCGCAAGCTGTTCCTCGGCAACGCCAGCGGGAACGAAGGCGCGCCGGAATCGGGGTCGACGAAGTAAAGTCTGAAGTTCATCCCTTTCTAACTCGGTCCGCCGTCGCTCCGGACGGCGCGAGTCTGCAGCAATTCGTGCAGGTACTATGGCTTTAGGCCCACAATGAATGGGCGTGGCTGAAGAGAGCCGAAAACGCGTTGCCGCCGTGAACGCGTATCGAAGCTAAGGTCCTTGTTTGCAAAGGGCAAACTGGCCGCCGGGTGAAGCTGGGCCTTCGGCAGCGTTTTCCTTAAGCTTAAAATAGTCCCAGATACTAAGAAATCTGCTTGAAATCGCGGGGTCCGTATGCCATCATACGTGCCCGTGACAAGGTTTAGACCCGCAGCTTGGGCGTGCTGCGCGATCCTCGCCGCAACGGTGTCGATTGTTCCGGCCCAGCCCCACGCCCCGTTTCAAAAGTCCGATCTGCTTGCCGTCCGCCCGAAGGATAGAATCCGCGCGGCAATTGAGGGACGCGCGCTCGTGCGGCTGCAGGGGAACGTCGATCCGCGAGCGCGGAAGCAAGCCGATGCGGGCCCGGTCGAGCCGGAGCGTGTCCTGTCCCGCATGATCTTATCGCTCAACAGAGATGCGGATCAGCAGGCCGCGCTGGATTCGTTTTCGGCGGCATTGGCTGATCCGGCATCCCCGCTTTACCATCAGTGGCTCACGCCCCAAGAGTTTGGCGCCCACTTCGGGATTTCGCAAAACGATATCGATCGAATCACCGAGTGGTTGACGCGCGTAGGGTTCACTGTCGATGAAGTGCCAGCCAGCCACTGGACCATCATCTTCAGCGGCACCGTTGCGCAGGTCCAGTCCGCGTTCCGTACCACGCTGCGGTACTACCGTGCCGGCAATGAAACGCGTTTTGCCAATGCGGATGATCCTCAGATTCCAGCCGAATTGAACGGAATCGTTGTGAGCATCGCGGGGCTGAATGATTTCCGCCCGTCGCGAAAGCAGTACGCGATCCGGGACGGCGGAGGAGCCGGCTCCTATTACCTGAACCCTTCCGATTTCGCCACCATCTACAACATCAACCCGCTGTACGCGAGCGGGATCACTGGGAGCGGGGTGGATATCGCGGTCATCGAAGACTGCACCACGGATGTTTCTGACGAGGTGTTCGCGTTTTGGGGTTTGGAAGGGATTAAGCAAGGCGGCTGGTGGTACCGGAGTTATGGCACCCCGGCGGCGTGCACGACCGACGACTATTACGAGGTCTACCTCGACTACGAGTGGGCCGGCGCCATCGCTCCCCAAGCGAAGATCTGGCTGGTGAGCTCGGGCGGGGACAGTCTCCTGGGCGCGGTTACGGGGATCGTGAACAGCAATCCGATGCCTGTGATTACGATCAGTTACAGCGTGTGTGGTTCCCAATCGATTTACAACACATGGATTTCTCTCTGGCAACAGGCGCATACGGAAGGCATTACGGGAGTGGTGTCCTCGGGTGATACCGGGGCCGCAGGTTGTGAGTTCGACCGAACCGAAACCGTGGCCCAGAATGGGCTGAACGTAAACGGCCTTTGCCACTCGGAATATGTCACTTGCGTCGGGGGAACGGAATTTTACGGCGACCAGGTCAATTCGAGCGCGTATTGGTCAGCCACGGGAAAGCCTCTGGGATATATCCCGGAAGTAGCTTGGAACGACACCCGGCAAACTACGCTCTGGGGCGCTTCCGGAGGAGGCTATAGCACCTTTCGTGCAAAAGGCAGTTGGCAGACCGGCAACCCGAGCCCTTACCGAGGAATTCCCGACATTGCGTTCACGGCTTCTGGAGCGCACGATGCGTATCGAATCTGTATGAGGGGAGATACGTGCACACCGAATTTCGTACGGACGATCGGGGGCACCTCGGCGGCCGCGCCGTCCTTCGCCGGTGTTGTGGCTCTGCTGGTCCAGAAAGCAGGGCAACCTCAGGGAAGCCTCAATCCTGCGCTTTATGCGCTCGCCGCTCACGATACTCAGGGGCTGATTTTCCACGACATAACTCAGGGTGACAATAGCGTGGCCGGCCAGTCGGGCTATTCGGCCGGGCCCGGTTGGGACCCGGTGACCGGTCTCGGATCTGTCGATGTAGCCGCACTCGTGAATGCGTTGACCGGTGGCGTCCCGTCTGCCCCGATAATTCTTCAGCTATCCACGCTCAGTCTGAACTTTGGCAATCAAACCATGGGAACTACGAGCGCGAGCCGGACGGTGACGCTGACAAACACGGGTGGATCCGCGGCGAACATAACCCGCATTGCACTGAACGGCGCCAATTATGCCGATTTCCCCAGCACGACCAATTGTCCGGGGAACCCGAATCCCGGTACGTTAAGCGCGGGCGCGAGTTGCGTGTTCACAGTCACGTTTCGGCCGTCCGCGGGCGGGGCGCGTACCGCGTCGCTTGTCATTACGGATAATGCGGCCAATAGTCCGCAGACCGTCACTTTGACTGGTACGGGAGTGGCGCAGACTCCGCTCGTCCCTTACTTCAATCAGAGGGTAACCACGCAGGTGCCTCCGGCCACCGGATGCATCGTACCTCCCGCGGCGAATTCGTTTGTCACCACTAACAGCAAGGTGTATCTGTATTTCGAAGCGACCGTGACTCCGAGCGACATTCTGAGTAACGACTGGCTTGCCCCGGACGGGACCGTAATCGACGACGGACCCTGGCCGGCCGAATCAGGGAATTACTGCTTTCCGGGCGCATATCTCTCCGTTTCAAATCTTCCGGCCAATCAGTTGGGCACCTGGCAAGCCCGCGTCTGGGACAACGGCCAACTGCTGTTCACCATCCCTTTTACGGTGACCCAGTCCGGGGCACCGAGCAGCGGCGGCCTCTACTTCTATCCCCTGCCGCCCTGTCATCTGGTGGACACGCGGTCCGGTCAAGGCACGAGCGGCGAGTTCGGACCGCCGTCGATGCCCGGCGGCCAGACACGCACGTTTCATCCGGCCTTGGGCTCTTGTCCCGGAATCCCGAGCACCGCCAAGGCGTACTCCCTGAACATCACGGCGGCTCCGGCCCGCCCCGGCGCCGGACTGAGCTACCTGACGATCTGGCCCGCCGGACAGGCGCAGCCCTTCGTGTCCACGCTTAACGCGTTCAAAGGCGGATACGTGTCGAATGCGGCGTTGGTGCCGGCGGGAAGCGGTGGCGGCGTGAGTGTCTTCGTGACCGATGATGCCGACGTCATGATCGATATCAACGGCTATTTCGATTCGGTCGCGTCTTCGAACGGTAAGTCTTTTTATCCATTACCGCCATGCCGGGTCGCCGATACGCGCCTCGCAAACGGCGCGCTCGGCGGGTCGCAGATGCCCGCCGGCAGCAGCCGTGATTTTCCCTTGGGACTAAGTAACTGCCTGCCGTCCGGAGCGGCGGTGAGTTCGTATTCTCTCAATGTGACGGCTATCCCGGCCGAACCGCTGGGTTCGGTCGCGATATGGCCCGCCGGGAGTCTGCGGCCGCCCGGTGTGTCTGCACTCAGCGCAAGCTTCGGAGACGTCACCGCCAATGCCACCTTGGCTGGCGCCGGCGCCAACGGAAGCGTCAGTGTGTTCGCATCGAATCGCACCGACGTGGCGCTCGATATCAATGGGTATTTTGGAACGCCGGGTGCGGCCGGGGCCCTCGTGTTTCATCCTGTGGCGCCGTGCCGCGTCGCCGATACACGGAATCCCGCAGGGCCCTTTGGCGGGCCGATTTTGCGCGGAGCCACTTCGCGAACCATCAACGTCCCATCCAGCCCGTGCAATATTCCGTCCAACGCGGGCGCCTATTCCTTGAATGTGACGGTGGTGCCGGCGGGGGGCTTGGGATACCTGACATTGTGGCCGACCGGCCAAGCCCAGCCGTTCGTTTCGACGCTGAACTCGTTCGACGGCCGGGTCATCGCCAACGCGGCGATTGTGCCCGCGGGAACGAACGGAGCGATCAACATCTTCGTGACCAATGACTCGCACGTGGTGCTCGATATCAACGGCTACTTCGCCACGGAGTAACCGCAATCGGGCCCGTTACGGCTCGCGGCTGTCGCGGTAGCGCTGGCGGGACGCGCGGATCAGTTCTCGGGCTTCGGCGGGGCCGCGCCAGCCGCGCATTTCCGTGCGCTTGCCTTCCAGTTCTTTATAAATCGTGAAAAAGTGCTCGATCTCGCGGAGATTGTGGGGGAACACGTCCTCGATCTTGCGCATCTGCTCGAAACGCGGGTTCCGGTCGGGCACGGCTAAGATCTTCTGATCCGGTTCCTCCTGATCCACCATCTCCAGCACGCCGACCGGGCGAACGCCGAGGAGCACGCCGGGAAAACTCGGCTCGTCGACGAGCGTCAGAACGTCTAGCGGGTCGCCATCTTCCGCCAGCGTCCCGGGCACAAAACCGTAGTCGCCCGGATAGTGCATGGGGGAGTACAGGGTGCGGTCCAGGCGGAACACTCCGAGCTTGCCGTCGTACTCGTATTTGTTGGCCGAGTTCTTGGGAATTTCCACGATCATGCGGACGATCTCGGGACAGTCCGGACCCGGATCGAGGTCGTAGAGGCTCACGCAGCCATGGTAGCAGCCGCGGCTGGTTATAATCGCCAATTGACACCCAAAACTGTATTCCTTTTCCCCGGCCAGGGATCGCAATTTGTGGGCATGGGCAAGGCGCTTGCCGATACGTTTCCCGAGGCGCGCCGCGTTTTCGAGCAAGCCGACGAAGCGCTCGGTTTTTCGATTTCGAAACTGTGTTTCGAAGGGCCGGCCGAGCCGTTGAAGCTCACCGAAAATCAGCAGCCGGCGCTGCTCACCGTATCGGTGGCGGCGTGGGCCGTCCTGCGGGAGCGCGGCTGGCAGCCCGATTACGTCGCGGGCCACAGCCTCGGCGAATATTCGGCATTGGTGGCCGCCGGCAGCCTTTCCTTGACGGACGCGGTTCGCCTGGTTCGCCAGCGCGGCCGGTACATGCAGGAAGCGGTGCCGGAAGGGGTGGGCGCCATGGCCGCTCTGCTAAAGCTGCCTTTGGACGCTCTGGATTCGGTTTTGGAACGCGCCGCGCAGGGAGAAGTGGTTACGGCCGCCAACCTCAACTCGGCCGATCAGATCGTCATCGCCGGCCACGCGACCGCGGTGAATCGGGCGGTTGAACTGGCCAAGGCCGCCGGGGCGCGCCGCGCGATTCTGCTTCCGGTCAGCGCGCCGTTTCACTGCCCGCTGCTGAAGCCGGCGCAAGAGCGGCTGCGCCCCGATCTCGATGCCACCGAATTCCGTGATCTTTCCTGCCCGCTGGTCAACAACTGGCAGGCCCGCGAAATCCGGACCGGCGCCGAAGCGCGGCAGGGATTGTACGAGCAGGTTCCGAACCCGGTGCGCTGGTCCGAATCGATGACGTACCTCGCCGCGCAGGGAGTCACGCGGGCGGTCGAAATCGGCGCGGGCAGCGTGCTCACCGGGTTGTTGCGGGGTGTCGAGCCGCCGATCGCCGGCTTCAAATTCGGCGAACCGGCGGACCTGGAAAAGCTGGCTTAGACGCGCCGCACCCGCACCTTGGCCTCGCCGAACAGCACTTCGACCATCCCGAAGTGCTCGTTGTAATACTCGCTGGAGTACTGGCGCATCCGTTCCGCGGAAATAACGACCTCGACGATGCCGGCCTGCACGATGGCGCGCGCGCAGTCCATGCACGGCATGATTTCGACGAACACGGTGCAGCCTTCGGTGGCCGTGCCGGCGCGCGCGGCATTGCAGATGGCATTGCGTTCGGCATGCTCGATCCACAGGTATTTCGCCGGCCGGACCAGCCGCTCGGGAACGTCATCGCGGATGCCGCGGGGGAAGGAGTTGTACCCCGTCGAGCGGATTTCGTGGTTCGGTCCCACGATCACGGCGCCGATCTGCGTGTTCGGGTCCTTGCTGCGGCCGGCGACCACCTTGCAGATCTCCAGGTAATACTCGTCCCAACTTGGAATCGCGCGCATAGGCTTCCATCAAATGTAACAAACACAACCGACTTTTCGCCCTTCAGACAGTTGCATTTCCTGGCTGGTTCAGGCAAGCTGATAAGTTTTCCTCTTCCTCATGCTGGAACGCGTTCTCTATCACGACCACTGTTTCGATGGCGCTGCATCGGCGGCGTTTTTCAGCCGCTTCATCGCGGGTGCCATCCACCCGAACGCCGAATTCCGCTACACCGGGATGGCGCATAAGGCCGCCCAGAAGTTTGATCCCGCTCTGTTCGACGGCGACGAAAACGCGATTGTCGATTTCAAATATTCGAGCAATCCCCGGCTGACCTGGTGGTTCGATCATCATCAGAGCGCGTTTCTCGACGCCGAGGATGCGGCCCATTACCGGCAGGATTCCACCGGGAAAAAACTCTACGATCCCAACTACAAATCGTGCGCCTCCTTCATTCACGATGTGGCGCGCGACCGGTTCGGCTTCCGGGCGCCGGAACTGGACGATCTGGTGAAGTGGAGCGTGATCATCGACGGCGCACAATACCCGAGCGCGGAAGCCGCGTTGGAGCTGGGCGCTCCCGCCATGAAGCTCACGCTGGTGATAGAAGCCGCGCAGGGGTCGGATATCGTGCAGAAGGTGATCCGGTGGATGCAGCAGCGGCCGCTCGAAGAAATCATCGCCGAGCCCGAAATTCAGGCGCTCTATAAGCCGCTGTTTCAGCGTCACCTGCAGAACATCGACATCATCAAGGGCCGGGCGCGGCAGGAAGACGGCGTGGTCTTCTTCGACCTGGCGGGCTACGACGTCGAGGGCTATAACAAATTCATTCCGTACCATCTCTTTCCGACGTCGATCTACACGGTGTCGGTAAGCCCGTCGAGCTTTCGCACGAAAATCTCGGTCGGCTCCAATCCCTGGGCGCCGCAAGAACCCAAGCACAACCTTGCGACGATCTGCGAACGCTACGGAGGCGGCGGCCACCCGCGCGTCGGCGCCATCAGTTTTCCTCCCGGCGAATTGGAAAAAGCGCGCGCGGTCGCGGCGGAGATCGTCGAAGAGCTGAAGACTTAGATTGGCGCGACCACCCGGCGACCGCCGTCCGGCCGCCCGGCTGAACAGTCCGCACGGCTTTGCTATATACTTCCGGGAATGATGCACGCATGCCGGGTTCTGATTGCCGCGCTGCTCACGGCGCCGTTGCCCGCGCAGTGGCTCCACTATCCAACTCCCGGGCTTCCACGGACGAAGGATGGCAAACCCAATCTGTCGGCTCCGGCCCCGCGCACCGCAAATGGCAAGCCGGACTTATCGGGTGTCTGGTACCTCGAGCCTCCCCCTTGCGGCCAGGATTGCGGCGGCGACTATCCCGGCGCCGCGGAGTTCGCTGATATCGCGGCCAAACTCCCCGGCGGTTTGCCTTATCAACCCTGGGCGGCGGAGCTCGTCAAACAACGCGCCGCGGGAATCGGGAAAGACGATCCGGTGGCCCGCTGCCTGCCCGCTGGCGCGATCCGCCTGCTGACGTTTCCGCCGCCTCGAAAAATCATTCAGCTGCCCGGGCTGGTGGTGATCCTTTCCGAGCGCGACGTGACCTTCCAGCAGATTTTCACCGATGGCCGCCCGCTTCCCAAAGATCCCTCTCCGAATTGGAACGGGTATTCGGTGGGCAGCTGGGAAGGCGACACCCTGGTGGTTCACACGACCGGCCTGCGCGACGGGACCTGGATCGACCGCAAAGGCAACCCGCTCACCGATGCCGCTTCCCTCACCGAGCGATTTCATCGCGTCAACTACGGCCGCCTCGAGATCGATCTCACGGTGAACGATCCCAAGGCGTACACCAAGCCGTGGACCGTCCGGCTCAATCAGGTGCTGGCGCCCGATACCGATCTGCTCGACTACTTCTGCATGGACAACGAAAAAGACGCGCTTCATATCGACGCCAAGTGATATGCTGGCCGCGATGGCCAACCCGGCCGCCCTCCGTCCGGAGCTCGCCGAACGCACCCGCCGGCACGTCACCCGCCGGCTGATGCCGTTCCTGTTCGTGCTGTACATCATTGCGTACATCGACCGCATCAACATCAGCTTCGCCGGCCTGGAAATGACGGGCGATCTCGGGTTCTCCGATGCCGTCTTCGGGCTCGGCTCCGGTATCTTTTTTCTCGGTTACGTGCTGCTGGGAATTCCGGGCGCCATCCTGGTGGAGAAATGGAGCGCCCGCAAAGCGATCGCGGTCACGATGCTGGTGTGGGGCTGTGTGGCTTCCGCGACGGGCTTCATTCACACGGCCGCCCAATTTTACGCCATGCGATTCGCGCTGGGCGTAACCGAGGCGGGGTTCTTCCCAGGGCTGATCACTTACCTCGGCCATTGGTATCGCCCGCAGGACCGCGCCAAGGCCGTCGCGCTGTTTATGGCGGCGATTCCGGTTTCCAAGACCATCGCCGCGCCAATCTCCGCGGTGTTGCTGCAGGCGCATTGGCTGGGACTCGGAGGCTGGCGGTGGCTCCTCATTCTGGAGGGCGTGCCCGCCCTGGTGTTCGGCGTGGTCACGTGGATGTATCTCACCGACCGGCCGGCGCAGGCCCACTGGTTACCGGAGGACGAGCGGGAATGGCTCGCCGCGGAAATCGAGGCGGCCAGCCGCGCCTCGGCGCCGTCGAGACCACTTTCGCTGTTTCAAGCGATGCGCCACCGCGATATCCTGCTACTCTGCGGCACGTATTTTGGCGGAACCATCGGCGATTATGGCCTCGGCCTGTGGCTCCCTCTGATGCTCCAGCGCCTCGGCCACCTGACCGCATTCCGGACCGCGCTGCTTACCGCCATCCCGGCGATCATTTCGATTCCGGCGATGTTGCTCGGCGGCTGGCTCTCGGACCGCAGCGGCGAACGCCGCTGGCACGCCGCCATTCCGCGCTGGATGGCCGCGGCGGCCCTGGCGGGAATCGCGCTGCAAACCGCTAACGTGCCTCTGGCCTTGTTCTTTTTCACCGTGGCCACCTGCGGCATCATGGCGGCGTACGGCGCGATCTGGGCGATGCCCACCAGTTTTCTGAGTTCAGCCGCGGCCGCCGCCGGCATCGGCATGATCAACTCGTTCGGAAATCTCGGCGGCTTCGCCGGTCCGTATGCAATCGGCTGGTTCAGCAAACATACCGGCTCGTTTCTGGGCGGAACCTTGTTCATGATTGCGGGGTTGATCTTTTCCGGCGTATGCGCAATCCTGGTGCGCGCCCGCCGGAGCGCGTAGGGCGGATGGGAAATCGCCCGCTCGCTACCGGTATCCCGGCATCAGAAAATCGAAATCGCAGCCGAGATTTGCCTGCGTCACGTGGTCGAGAAACAGCCGGCCGTAGCCGCGGTCGTAGTGCCTGGGCGGCGGCGTGAAGCGCCGCAGCCGGTCTTCGATCTCCGCCTGGGGGACGGCGAGCTCCAGCTTGCGCGCGGGGACGTCGAGGGCGATTTCGTCTCCCGTCCGCACGATCGCCAAAGGGCCGCCGACCGCGGATTCCGGCGCGACGTGCAGCACCACGGTCCCGTAAGATGTCCCGCTCATCCGCGCATCCGAAATCCGCACCACGTCGTTCACTCCTTCGTTCAGAAGCTTCCGGGGCATCGGGATGTGGCCCCACTCCGGGAACCCCGGAGCCCCCTTCGGTCCCGAGTTCCGCATCACGAGCACCGAATGGCGGTCGACCGGCAGATCCTGTTTCTCGACTCCCGCCAGCATCTCCTCGTGGTTTTCGAAGACAAACGCCCGGCCGCGATGGCGGAGCAGCTCCGGGGAAGCCGCGGTCTGTTTGATGACCGCCCCGTCCGGGGCCAGGTTGCCGTACAGCACCGCGATCCCGCCTTCGGCATGCAGCGGCTGATCGCGGCGCCGGATCACCACATCGTTCAGCGGCTCCGAGACATTCTCGCCGAGCTTCTTTCCGTTGACGGTCAGGCATTCGGTGTGGAGCAGGTCCGAAATCCGGCGGAGCACCGCCGGAATGCCTCCGGCATGAAACAGGTCTTCCATCAGATACTCGCCCGAAGGCTTGATGTTCACGATGCAGGAGGTGCGGCGCGAAATCCGGTCGAAATCGTCCAGGGTGAGGCGAATGCCCAGCCGCCCGGCAATCGCGATCAGGTGAACGACGGCATTGGTCGATCCGCCGAGCGCCATCAGAACGGTAATGGCGTTCTCGAACGCTTCGCGGGTCATGATCCGCGACGGCGTCAATCCCGGCTCGATCATCTCGACGATCCGGCGCCCGCTCAGTTCCGCAATAGCGAGCCGCCGTGAATCCGGCGCCGGAATGTTGGCGCAACCGGGCAGGGTCATGCCGAGCGCCTCCGCCAGGCTCGTCATGGTCGAGGCGGTTCCCATCACGGTGCAGTGGCCGGCGCTGCGCGCGATGCAGCTTTCGACCTCGCACCATTCTTCTTCCGACAGGCGCCCGGTGCGGTACAGATCGAATAGCTTCTTGCCATCGGTTCCGGAGCCCAGCCGCCGGCCGCGCCACTCGCCCGCCAGCATCGGGCCGCCCGGCACCATGATGGCCGGAATGTCGGCGCTGGCCGCCCCCATGAGTTGCGCCGGCGTCGTTTTGTCGCAGCCGCACAGCAGCACTACGCCGTCCAGCGGGTTGGCGCGGATCGATTCCTCCACGTCCATGGCCATCAGGTTCCGGAACATCATGGTGGTCGGCAGCATGAACATCTCGCCGAGCGAAATGGTCGGAAACTCGAGCGGCACGCCGCCGGCGACCAGCACGCCGCGCTTCACCGCCGCGGCCACCTCGCGCAGATGCGCGTTGCAATTGTTGAGTTCGCTCCACGAGTTGCAAATCCCGATGACCGGCTTGCCCTCGAAGATGTCGCGGTTGAACCCCTCCGAGCGCAGCCATGCGCGGCGCGAAAATCCGTAATACTCAGGGCTCTGAAACCATGCGCTGCTTCTTTTGTTTTTCATGTCCGGCTTCGATTACTGAGTGTACGATACCTGCAACCGGTGCTATAGTTGAACGCTGCAAGCTGTTGTTTTGGAGGCCCGTTCCATGTTAAAGCGTCACTCGCCTGCCTGGGCTGTCTTGCCCGTTTGTTTGCTGCTCGTTTCCTGCAGCCGGACCAATACCGGCGCGGTGGACGAAAACACGCTGCGCGGCGCGGATCAAAATACCAGCGACTGGCTGATGTATGGGCGCACGTATGACGACCACCGGTTCAGCCCGCTGACTCAAATCAACGAGCAGACGGTCTCCAAACTGGGGCTGGCGTGGAGCCGGGAAATGGGGACCACGCGCGGGCTGGAAGCCACGCCGCTGGTCAAAGACGGCGTCATCTACACAACCAGCGCCTGGAGCATCGTGGAGGCGATCGATGCCAAAACCGGCGAAGTCCGCTGGACGTACGATCCCAAAGTGCCGAAGGAACGCGCGTACTTTATCTGTTGCGACGTGGTCAACCGCGGGGCGGCGCTCTATCGCGGCAAAGTTTATGTGGGAACGCTGGACGGCCGCCTGATTGCGCTGGATGAAAAGACGGGCGCGCCCGTGTGGACGGTGGCGACTACCGACCCGGCCAAGCCTTACTCCATCACCAGCGCTCCCCGGATCGCCAAGGGTCTCGTGGTCATCGGCAATGCCGGCGGCGAGTATGGCGCGCGCGGCTACGTTTCCGCCTACGACGCCGAGACCGGAAAGCCCGTCTGGCGGACCTATACGGTTCCGGGCGATCCCGCGCAGGGTTTCGAATCGAAGGCCTTGGAAGCGGCGGCGAAGACCTGGTCGGGCGAGTATTGGAAGACGGGCGGCGGCGGCGATCCGTGGGAGGGAATCGCCTACGACCCCGAACTCGACTTGCTCTACTTCGGCACCTCCAACGCAACCGCCTGGTACCGCGCGCTCCGAGGCGCCGGCGACAGCTTGTACACGGCTTCGATCCTCGCCCTACACGCCGGCAACGGCGAGATGGCCTGGTATTTCCAAACAACCCCCGGCGACAACTGGGACTACGACGCGACACAGCCGCTCATTCAAGCCGATCTTCCCATCGGTGGCCGCACCCGGAAAGTGATCATGCAGGCCAACAAAAATGGCTTCTTTTACGTGCTGGACCGGCAAACCGGCGAGTTCATTTCCGGGGCGCCGTTTGTCAGCGGCATCACTTGGGCCACCGGGCTCGATCCCAAGACCGGCCGCCCGATGGAAGCACCCGGCTCGGCCGAAATGAAGCCCGTCATTGCTTCGCCAAGCCCCGACGGAGCGCACAACTGGAACCCCATCGCCTTCAGCCCCGCGACCGGGTATGTGTACCTGGCTGCCAAGTCGGGCACGCAGTTCGTCCATGCGCCCGATCCGAAATGGAAATACAATCCGGCCAGCCTGAACCTCGGGCTGGACGCCTTCTACGATGGGCCGCTGAACGCCAAGCTGGTGACCATGCCTCCGGCCAAAGGCGAGCTGGTCGCGTGGGATCCGGTGAAACAGCAGGCTGCCTGGCGGGCGGGCTATCCCTCGCTCGTCGGCGGCGGCGTCCTGGCGACGGCCGGCAATCTGGTGTTTCAGGGGAGGGCAGACGGCATTCTCGCCGCCTACCGCGCGACCGATGGAAAGCCGCTCTGGCAATTCGATTGTGGCACTGGCATCATCGCGCCCCCGGTGACGTACTCCCTCAATGGGACACAATATGTATCCCTGATGGTGGGGTGGGGCGGGTCGGCGGCGCTGTTCAACGCGCCGGGTTCCGGCACGGTCAAACCCGGCTACGGCCGGCTGGTTACGTTCACACTCGGCGGCACCGCGACGCTCAATCCGCCTGCCTACGGACATAAGGAGCCGCCGGTTCCGGCGATGCCGTTGAAGGCCTCGGCCGCCGAAGTGCGCCAGGGCGGCATGCTCTTCAATACGCACTGCGCCGACTGTCACGGCGTCAACGCGGTGGCCGGCCCGGTGCCCGATCTGCGCTATGCCAACAAGAATACGCTGGAACAGATCGACGATATCGTTTTAGGGGGAAAGCGCGCCTCGCTCGGCATGCCGTCGTTCCAAAAGGTTCTGGACGCCAGGCAGGTGCACGCGATCCAGGCGTATATCGTGGCGCGGCAACACGAATCGGCGAAAGCGTCGCGACAGCAGTAGCTCGGGTTACCGCCGGTCTGCGCTGTGGAGGACCGCGGAAATTTGCCGCTCCGGCTGCTTGGCGACCAGCCGCCCGGCGGTTTGCCGCCAGGCCGGCAGCTGGCCGGCGGCACCGTGCGCGGCCAGGTATTGCATATCCAGAAGGTCCGGGCCCGGCCCGGCCGGTTCGCAGCCGCATGGCGGGATTTCAGCCGCCAGGGCATCGGCGACATGCACGATGCCGGTTATGTCCAGCCCCGGGTCGGTCAATCGGCTTCGCGCCGGCCGGTGATGGTGGCACACTGCTTCCACGATGGAATCGGACAATCCCCAGAGGCTGAGCAGATACGCCCCCACTTCGGCGTGGCTGATTCCAAGCGATTCCTCTTCGGTGAGATAGAGAGGCCGGTCTTGCTCGCGGGATAACTGCAGGTTTCGTTCGAACTGGTCGGGCAGCCGCACCGCCAGGACCAGTTTGCCGATATCGTGCAGCAACGCCGCTGTCGCGCAACCCGGGAGGATGCTCTTGGGCAGCGGAAGGGCTGCGGCGATCCGCGCTACGCGGCCGGAGTGCGCTTCGAAATCAGGTAAAGAAAATTCCGCGATCGGCCGCTGGAACTCGAATGCACGGAAGACCTCGGCCAGCACCGCAATTCGCCGCAGGGTATCCATCCCGATGAGCACCAGGGCGCTTTGCACACTGGTGATCTCGCAATAGAGGCCGAATAGAGGAGAGTTCACCAACTGCAAAATTTTGGCCGCCATGGCGACATCGCTGGCGATGAGATCGCCCACCTCCCGCAGACTCACATTCGGCCTTTGCAGGGCGGCCAGTATCGCCGACGCCGTGCGCGAAAGACATGGCAGATTCCCGATTGCCCCCACCACCCGGCGCGCGGTCTCATCGGTGAGGATCGCGGTGGATGCGTAGAACCGCTCGATGGCGTCGGCAAGTTGTCCGGAATCGCAGGGCTTGGCCAGATACTGGTGAACCACGCCCGCCGCGCGTAGGGCCGCTTCCAGCTCCAAACAGCCGGATAGAGCGATGCGAATGGTCCCCGGGTACTGGGCTCGGATCCGCTCCAGCAATTCGGTTCCGTCCATTTCGGGCATCCGCAGATCGGAAACAATGACATCGAAGGGCGCGGACTGAAAGAGTTCCAGGGCTTCTGCGCCGCTCCCGGCGAATGCCATCTCCCAGTCTTTCCGGTGACGCAGCGAGCGCTGCAGCCCAGCCAGAACTTCCGGTTCGTCGTCGACAAACAAGACTCGCTTCATGGAAGCCGGGGCGCCGAGTGCCTCTCCTCTCCCCACTAATCGGCCGGCCCGAACATCGCATTACGATTCCGGTGTCAACTGGCTTGTTTTCAACAGACTCGGACGCTGGATTTGGCTTCTACGGCGCGCTCGAAACCACCTTCGATTCCACCTGGAACTTGCGGTAATTCGTCCAGGTGATTTCCTGGTCTTCTCTGAGCTTCTTAACCACTCCGATGCGGCCGCTGCCGCTGAGGAATTCCCGTTTCGGGAGCCAGACTTCATCGTTGACGCGCGTCTGTTCGAACACCAGTTTCGCGCCCGGATCCAGGCGCGCCAGAAACAGCCCGAACGAAATGGGGGCCGTAGTTTCGGCTTCGATGCGCACCCACTGGAACCCGGATTTTTCGATCCACAGCCGGCCGCGAATTTTCAGCAGCGCCTTGGCATCCCGGCTTCGGGCGCGGTAGCCCGGCTTGGGGACGCCGTCCACGACCCAGACTGGCTGCCCGTCCAAAGTCTGATCCGCTTCCAGATGGAAATCGTACGCGTCGGGGATTTCGAGCAGGAATTCGCGGTCGTGGCGGCGCCGGCCTTCGTACTCGGCCAGCCGGCGCTGCCGCTGCGCGGCGGTTTCCCGGTCCAGCCTGGCGGCCCATTTGTCGAGTTTCTCCTGCTCCTTTCGCTGTTCGCCGGGCGGCAGCGGCTGGTCGTCGCGCTCGATCATGCGGCGGTACGGCTGGCCCCCCAGGATGAGGGTCTCCCATCCCTCCTCATGGGAAGACGTGACGCGGTTCCGGGCATCGAAATGGCGCTCGCGAGATCGCACCAACCAGGTGTAGTCGGCCATTCGCAGCCAATTGGCTTGATCGAGGAGAATCGATTTGCGGACGATTTCGCGCGCGTCCTGGGCGCACGCCAACCCTCCGCCGAACACTCCGAGAATGACCGCTATGTTCCAGAGCCGCAAAACCACTCTAGCCGATGCATTCGAAAATGTAGTATTTGCGGCCGTCCTCGCGCGCAATCTGTCCGACGATCTTCCACTCATACCCGTCCGCCAGGTAAATTCTGCGGTAAGAGTCGTATTGCATTCCGATCTCCTTTTGAACCCGGGATTGCTCCACTTCTCGCGTGTCGCCGGGCAGCCAGGATGTTTTCGCAATGGGAAACGGGTCCATCCCTTTATTATTCCCGTCTTTGTAGATTGCGCGTGGGGCTTGCACGCGCGGTACTATGATGCTTCATGACCGATCCAAAGCTGCGGGTTTTGCTCCCGTCTCATAAGATTCAGGCCCGCATCCGCGAGATGGGCGAGCAGATCTCGCGCGACTACCCGGCCGGCAATCTCCATTTCATCTGTATTCTGAAAGGCGCCTGCTTTTTTCTGACCGACCTGGCGCGGGCGATGAAGCGCGACGTATTCGTGGATTTCATGGGGATCAGCACGTACGGGAAGAGCAAGAGCAGTTCGGGAGAAGTGAAAGTCACGAAGGACCTTGATATTTCCCTGGAAGGCGCCGATGTGCTGGTGGTGGAAGATATTGTCGATAGCGGCATCACGCTGAATTACCTAATGCACGTGCTGGAACAGCGCAAGCCCAAATCCCTGCGCATTGCGGCACTCCTCGACAAGCCGGAGCGCCGGTTGCGCCCCGTTCCGGTCAGTTATGTCGGGTTCCAGATTCCCGACCAGTTCGTGGTGGGATACGGGCTGGATTACGCGGAAAAGTACCGCAATCTTGACGACATCTGCGTACTGGACGGCGAGGTCGACGAGGAGAGCCGCTGATTATTGGCCGGAAGCCGCACTGGCGGATTCCGGCGCCGGCGGTGCGGTGAGTCGCCGGAGTTCCCGTTCCCGCTTGACTTCGCGCCGGCGCTCAAAGTGACGCTTTACGTCGGGCCAGAATTCCTTGAGCACATTGGAAAATGCGTCGGTTGCGCATTGGATGGCCAGCTTTTCGATATTCTCTGTGGCGGTCCGCGTATCCGGATACCACGCGTTCGAGAGCGCGACGGCGGCGGCGTTGCCTCCCCACTCGGAGAAGTTGAACGTACGGCCGCCGGAATCCGTTCGGGTGACCATAATCTGCGCGACCGCGGAGCGCACCCGCGACCACCGGGATCCGGTTCCCACCCGGAAATAACGCGGGTCCTCATGTAACAACGTGGGCATGACGCCCTCGGTCATCATGTTGCCGACCATTTGATCGCCAAACGAAGTGCCCAACCGTTTGGCATAGCCGGACAGTCCCTGTCCGAACGAGGGGTTCTGATCTTCTAGTTGGTAAAGCGAAGCGAATACCCCGGTCGTCAGGCCAAGAGGCGCAGCGAAAGAATCCTTTACTGCGATGGTCATCTTGCGCTTCGCGGTGAGCGGGGCGAAGGGCAGGGAAGCTTCGGTGGTGCGGTTATTCGGAAGGACGCCGAACGCGCGCTTATCTTCAACCGGGGGATTGCTCAATCCGCTGTCCTGAGCCAGGGCGGCGCCGGCGATAACTAAAGATAAGATAATCCTCGGAATATGGCGCGCCGGCATGTGACTATTTAGATTACCTTGAAGTCTCTCCAGGTTACCGGTCACCCACGTTAAGAAATCCTCATGGTGCTACCCGCGTTTCGTCGGAACGGTGCCGGCGCGGCAAATTGCGGCGACATTGCCTTCGGAATGACCCGCGGCATAGACTGGCAGCATGCGCCGGTGGGTAACCGTATTTCTGCTGTCTTCCGCGGTGATCATCGCCTATCTCGACCGGACGAACCTCTCGGTGGCGCTCGCCGCTCCCGATTTCAAGCTCTACTTTCAATTCACGGACCAGCAGCGCGGGTTCCTGAATTCCGTGTTTTTTTGGAGCTACACGCCGTTGCAAATTCCAGCAGGGCTGGTGATCGACCGTTTTGGCGTGAAACTGCCGGTTGCGCTGGCGCTGGTGTTCTGGTGCCTGGTGAGCGCGGGAACGTCGGTCACCACGGTCTTGTGGCAGCTGGTGGCGCTGCGTCTGCTGCTGGGTGTCGGGGAGGCCGTCGTTTTTCCGGCGGGCCTGAGCTGGATTCACCGGAACATGGACGAGGAGCGGCGGGGTTTCGCTGCCGGCATTTACGTGAGTGCCAGCAAGTGGGGGCCGGCGATTGCCGCCCCGCTGGCGGCCTGGTTGGTCGGCCATTACGGATGGCGCAGCATGTTTCTGGCGGTGGGGTTGGGCGGGCTGCTGTGGTTGGGGCCGTGGCTGTGGCTGGCCGACGAAGGCGCACGGCCGTCGAAACGGGCCCGCCGGGCAGCGCCGGCCATCCCCATGGCGGCCCTCCTGCGGTCCCACATCATCTGGGGAACCCTGATTGGCACATTCTGTTATAACTACTTCCTCTTCTTCTCCATTACGTGGCTGCCGGCCTACTTCGTGGAACGCCGGAATCTCTCGCTCGACTCCATGGGGATCTACACAATGTTCAGCTTCGCGGGCACCGGCGTAGTGGCCATCCTGGCCGGCGCCGCCGCCGACTGGTTCATCGCGCGAGGCGCCGACGCGGCTTTCACGCGCCGCGCCTTTACGATTGCCGGACTGCTGGCGGCCTCCACTGAAGTGTTTGGAGCCTTGGCGGAATCGAATCAAACCGCCGTATTCTTTGCCTTGTTTTCGATGGCGGGGCTGGGGCTCGCCACCGCGAACTACTGGGCTCTCACGCAAACGCTGGTCCCGCGCGCCGCGGCCGGCCGCGTGGCGGGACTGCAAAATACCGCTCTCAACCTGGCGGGCATCGTCGCCCCCCTGGTGACCGGCTGGCTCAAGCAGGTGACCGGCAGCTACACCGCCCCGATGCAGGCCATCTGGGTGGCGCTGTTGCTGGGAGTGGGCGCGTACGTGTTCCTGGTGCGCCGCCGTGCTGCTGAACCGATTCTCCTTGACGACTTGGCCGGCGCAAGCAATAGTGGCGCAATCGCAGGCGCGCCCGGCCCCTTGAGCGCGATCGCTACCCTGCGTCCGGCGGGGGCGAGTAGACACGACCTTGTTCCGTTTGCTACACTGACCTCTGTCCCTTTTGACAAGGCTCAGTGGGAGGTTCGTTGTGTCTTTGGACGAACCGCTTGCACCAATGAGGTGATATGGCACGCCGTCCTGGAAAGAAATATCAATCCGCACTGAAGCAGGTCGAGGCTCGCGAGTATCAACTCGAAGAAGCCGTACCGCTTTTAAAGAAGATCAAATTTGCCAAGTTCGACGAAACCGTGGAAGTCCACATGCGGTTGGGTGTCGATCCCAAGCACGCCGATCAGATGGTCCGCGGCACGGTGGTGATGCCGAACGGGCTCGGCAAATCGAAAAAAGTTCTGGTGATCGCCGGCGGTGACAAGCAAAAAGAGGCGATGGACGCCGGGGCTGATTTTGTCGGCGGCGAGGATCTGGTCAACAAGATCCAATCGGAAAGCTGGACCGATTTTGACGCGATGATCGCCACGCCCGACATGATGCGGTCCGTGGGAAAACTCGGCAAGATCCTGGGCCCGCGCGGCCTGATGCCGAACCCGAAGACCGGTACGGTCACGACCAACGTGGCGCAGGCCGTGAAAGAAGTGAAAGCGGGCAAGGTGGAGTTCCGCGTCGACAAGACCGGGATCATCCATGCGCCGGTGGGCAAGATCAGCTTTGATGCCGACAAGCTGGTGGAAAATGCCGCCAGCCTCATTTCCGCGGTGATCAAGGCGAAGCCGGCCGTGGCCAAGGGCAAATACGTGAAGAGCGCGACCATCTGCTCCACCATGAGTCCCGGCGTGCCGATCGACACGACCCCATTCAGCGTGAAGGCGGCGACCGCCTAGCCGACAGGTGCTTCCATGAAGAACAAGGACGACAAGAAGAAAGACATCGAAGCGTTGCGCCAGGATTTGGAGAAATCCAAGAACGTGTTCGTCACCGGGTACGAAAAGCTCCGGGTCGATCAGGATTTCGAGTTGCGCAAAGCGGTCCGCGGCGCCGGCGGCAAATATCGCGTCATCAAAAACAACTTGGCGGAGAAGGCCTCGGAAGGCACGGCCGCCGAAGCGGTATTGAAGGGCCTTCGCGGGATGACGTCGCTGGCGTATACGACCAGCGATCCGGTGGCGCTGGCGAAGGCGCTGACGAGCTACGCCAAGGCGAACCCGACATTCACGTTCAAGGCCGGGATGGTGGAAGGCCGCGTCATCGACGTCAAGGCGATCAACGATCTCGCCACCATGCCGTCGAAGGAAGAGATCCTGGCGAAGCTGCTGTTCCTGATCAACGCGCCGGCGCAGCGGCTGGTGACGGCGATGAATGCCGTGGGCCGGAATCTGGCGGTCGTGGTGGATCAGGGCGTGAAGGAAAACAAGTTTCAGGCGTAGGCGGCAAGCCTGCCCAAGAGTTTTTTGAAATACGAAGGAGTCGAGAGAAATGGCGGACATTAACGCAATCGCGGATCAGATCCAGGGTTTGACGCTGCTGGAGGCATCGCAGCTCGTGAAAATGCTGGAAGAGAAGCTGGGAGTTTCGGCGGCAGCGGCAGCCCCGGTCATGGTGGCGGGTGGCGGCGGGGCTGCCGCGGCTGCGGCGCCGGCGGCGGAGGAGAAGACGGAGTTCACGGTGGTGCTGACTTCGGCCGGGTCGAACAAGATCAACGTGATTAAAGCGGTACGCGAAGTCACCAGCCTTGGCTTGAAGGAAGCGAAGGACTTGGTCGACGGCGCGCCGAAGCCGATCAAAGAAGGCGTCAGCAAGGAAGAAGCCGAGGCCATCAAGAAGAAGTTCACCGACGCAGGCGCGACTGTAGAAGTGAAGTAAGGGTGTTTGGGCGGGCGACCGCCTGCTTCCCCGAGGTTTTTGGGAGAGTTTGACGCAGGGCGTAAGCCTTGTTAGACTGTGTAGTTGGGCGTTGGATTCAGCCGGATTCGATCCCAATTGGTGACTGCGATCTTCGTATCCTGGAACTTCAATTGCAGTTCGCGCGAAACTGCCCAGAGGATATCTCTGCGCGTTCCCGCTTCCACCATTCAAGCACAAGGTCCCTGCGTCGATTCTGCCACAGGCCCGGTCTTCATCACGCAACGTTCTCCGGAACCCGTTCGAGAAGTGTCCCTCGATCATCATTCGGCGCTACGTAAGGAGTCTTCTTGCGTGGCGCCGTTGGCATTGTGCTGGTAAGCGCAGTTTCTTTGCTTTGGCTGTTCGGCCCTCAGGAGTAAAAGAATGGATATTCAACATAACGGTGCCGCCCCCGAGCGAGAGGATTTTTCCAAGATCAAAACCTCGATTCCGATTCCCAACCTGATCGAGGTGCAAAAGAAATCGTACGAGCGGTTTCTGCAGATGGATCTCCTCCCGAACGAGCGCGAGGACATCGGGCTGCAGACGGTGTTCAACTCGGTGTTTCCGATTTCCGATTTCCGCGGCGTCAGCGACCTGGAATTCGTCGACTACTCGATCGGGAACTGGGAATGCAAGTGCGGCAACCTGAAAGGGCTGCATCATTTGCGTTCGACGTGCCGCAACTGCGGCGCGACCATCCGCACCGATCCGTTTCACGCCGGCGACATTCTGTGCCACCACTGCGGCACGTTCAACAAGAACGTGGTCACGTTCTGCAACAAGTGCGGCGACCCGGTCGGGCTGCAGTTGAAGTATGACATGCTGGAATGCCAGGAGCGCGGCATGACCTATGCCGCGCCGCTCAAAGTCACGATCCGGCTGACGGTGTACGCGAAGGATCCCGAGACGCAAAAGAAGAGCGTCCGGGACATCAAGGAACAGGAAGTTTTCTTCGGCGAAATTCCCTTGATGACCGACAACGGGACGTTCATCATCAACGGCACCGAACGCGTCATCGTTTCCCAGTTGCATCGTTCGCCGGGCGTCTTTTTCGAACGGGTTCCGGCGCAGGGGTATTTTCTCGGCAAGATCATCCCCTACCGGGGGAGCTGGGTCGAGTTCGAATACGACAACAAGAATATCCTGTACGTCCGTATCGACCGGAAACGGAAATTCTACGGCTCGGTGTTTCTCCGCGCCCTCGGCTACAAGACCGACGAGCAGATCCTGCGCGCGTTCTACCGGGTGACCAAGATCACGGTCAAGGACAAGAAACTGCTCTGGACGGTGGACGAGAGTCTCACCGGGCTGAAGCTGTCGCACGCCATTGCCACCAAGGGCGGCGAAACCATCGTCGGCCAGGGCAAGAAGATCACACCGTCGCTGCTCAAAGAGGTCCAGAAAGCCAAGATCCAGCAGGTGGAAGTCGCGGCTAACGATCTCGAAGGCGCCTATATGGTGGCCGACGTCGTCGACATGTCGACCGGCGAAGTTCTGATCGACGCCAATAGCGAACTGACCGCCACGGCGCTGAGCAAGCTGATCGAAGCCGGAATCGAAGAGTTCGAAGTGTTCTTTCCCGAGCGCGACGACGTCGGCTCGGTGATCTCGGCCACGATCAAGAAGGACAGCGGCGTCAAAACGCAGAACGAAGCGCTCATCGAAATCTACCGCAAGCTGCGTCCGGGCGACCCGCCCACGCTCGACACCGCCACCCAGCTATTCCAGGGCATGTTCTTCGATCCGCGCAAGTACGATTTTTCGCGCGTGGGCCGGATGAAGTTCAACATCAAGCTGCACGAGAACGCGGAGTACGCGCCGCCGGGCTGGTTGAACAATCCGGATAACAAGAACAAGTCCCCGATGGACCGCCGCACGCTGGACCAGGATGATTTTCGGGACACCATCAAGTATTTGCTGAAGCTGCGCAAAGGCATCGGCACGGTGGACGACATCGACCACCTCGGCAACCGCCGTGTGCGCGCGGTCGGCGAACTGCTGGAAAACCAGTTCCGGATCGGACTGGTGCGCATGGAGCGCGCCATCAAGGAAAAGATGTCGGTCTACCAGGAAATGTCGACGGCCATGCCGCACGACCTGGTGAACGCCAAGCCGGTGATGGCGGCGATCCGCGAATTCTTCGGCTCCAGCCAGCTTTCGCAGTTCATGGATCAGACCAATCCGCTGTCCGAGATTACGCACAAGCGGCGTCTGTCCGCCCTGGGGCCGGGCGGTCTGTCGCGCGAGCGGGCCGGATTCGAAGTGCGCGACGTACACCCGACGCACTATGGGCGCATCTGCCCGATCGAAACGCCGGAAGGCCCGAACATCGGTCTGATCTCCTCGCTTTCCTGTTTTGCGCGGATCAACGAATACGGCTTCATCGAGAGCCCGTACCGCAAAGTGGAAAAGGGAGTGGTGCGGGATGAGGTGAAGATTCTCAACCCCGGCGACACCAACTTCAAGGTCGGCGACATTGTGCGGCGGGCCGAAGCCGAAGAAGCCAACCGGAAACTGGGGCCGAAGAAACAGCCGGCCGACTACGAAGCCCACTGCGAATACCTGTCGGCCTGGGAAGAAGACAAGTACGTCATCGCTCAGGCCAACGTGGAACTGGATGAGAAGGGGCGGATTGTTCCCGACCTGTCCAATGCGCGCCAGGCCGGCAATTTCGTGCTGAAGCCGAGGGACGAGATTGAGTACATCGACGTCAGCCCGAAGCAGCTGGTCTCGGTGGCGGCGAGCCTGATTCCGTTTTTGGAAAATGACGACGCCAACCGCGCGTTGATGGGCTCGAACATGCAGCGCCAGGCAGTGCCGCTGCTGCGCGCCGATGCTCCGTACGTCGGCACCGGCATGGAAAAGGTCACGGCCCGGGATTCCGGCGCGGTGGTGCTGTGCAAACGCTCGGGCGTGGTGGATTCGGTCGATTCCGAACGAATCATCGTGCGGGTGGAAGGGACGGCGCACGAAGGCCAGCTCTCGCGCGAAGTCGGCGCGGACATTTACCAGCTCACCAAATTCAAACGTTCCAACCAGAACACCTGCATCAATCAAAAGCCGATCGTGCGGGTGGGCCAGCGGGTGATGAAGGGCCAGGTGCTGGCGGACGGGCCGTGCACGGATCTGGGCGAACTCGCCCTGGGACGCAACGTGCTCGTGGCGTTCATGCCATGGCGCGGCTACAACTTTGAAGACGCTATCCTGGTCAGCGAAAAACTCGTCAAGGAAGACTACTACACTTCGATTCACATCGAGGAGTTCGAGATCGAAGCCCGGGACACCAAGCTGGGGCCGGAGGAGATCACCCGCGACATTCCAAACATCGCGGATTCCTTCCTGCGAAACCTCGACGAAAGCGGGGTGATCCGCATCGGCGCCACGGTGAAGCCGGGCGACATCCTGGTCGGCAAGGTGACGCCGAAGGGGGAGACCCAGCTCACTCCGGAAGAAAAACTCCTGCGCGCGATCTTCGGCGAAAAGGCCGGAGACGTGAAGGACGCGTCCCTGTATTGCCCGCCGGGCATCGAAGGCACCATTGTCGATTGCAAGATCTTCTCCCGGAAAGGCCAGGAGAAGGACGAGCGTTCGAAGGCGATTGAGGAGTCGCAGATCCAGCGCCTGCAGCGCAACCTGCAGGATGAAATCCGGATCCTGACCGACGAGCGCGCCAAGCGGCTCGCCGGATTGCTGGAAGGCAAGAAGCTGCTGGCCGACCTGCACGATGAAAAGACCAACAAGCGCCTGCTTTCGAAGGACACCGAGCTCAACCGCGAACTCATCGAGAAGATGAAGTCGCGCGATCTGAAGCGCATGCGCCTCGCCAACAAAGATCCTCGGTTGAATGAGCAGATCGATGAAATCGAGGAGATGACGTCGCGCCAGATCGCGGTGCTCGAAAAGATCACCGACGAAAAGATCGCCAAGCTGCGCAAGGGCGATGAACTGCCGCCGGGCGTGATCAAACTGGTGAAAGTTTACATCGCGATGAAGCGCAAGCTGTCGGTGGGCGACAAGATGGCCGGCCGGCACGGCAACAAGGGCGTGATCGCGCGGATTCTGCCGGAAGAGGACATGCCGTACCTTCCCGATGGGACGCCGGTCGAAATCGTCCTCAATCCGCTGGGCGTGCCTTCCCGTATGAACGTCGGCCAGATTCTGGAGACGCACCTCGGCTGGGCGGCCAAGGCGCTGGGCGTGCAATTTGCGACCCCGGTGTTTGACGGCGCGACCGAGCGTGAAATCAAGAAGGCCCTGGCCGAAGCGAAGCTGCCGAGTTCCGGAAAAACGATTCTGTACGACGGAATGACGGGGACGCAGTTCGAGCAGCCGGTAACGGTAGGCTACATCTACATGCTGAAGCTGTCGCACCTGGTCGACGACAAGATTCACGCGCGCTCGATCGGGCCGTACTCGCTCATCACGCAGCAGCCGCTGGGCGGCAAGGCGCAGTTCGGCGGCCAGCGCTTCGGCGAAATGGAAGTCTGGGCGCTCGAAGCCTACGGCGCGGCTTATATTCTGCAGGAATTGCTGACGGCGAAGTCCGACGATGTGTACGGGCGCGCCAAAATTTACGAGGCCATCGTCAAAGGCGAGGCCGCCATCGAGCCCGGAGTGCCGGAATCGTTCAACGTGCTCATCCGCGAGCTGCAGTCGCTCTGTCTCGATGTGGAATTGATGAAAAAGCCGCGCGAAGTGCCAGACACGGCGTTAGCGGCGGACTAAGGGAAATGGTGGCGCAGGCTCCAGCCTGCGAAGGGGCAGGGTCCAGCCTGCCCCGCCACATGGCTTTTTAAAATTTGGAGGCTACTTTGAGATCCTCGCCATATGATCGGGCAAATTTGATCGCGGATTTCGATTCGATCCGCATTTCTCTGGCCTCTCCGGAGAAAATCCGGAGCTGGTCGCACGGCGAAGTGACCAAGCCGGAGACCATCAATTACCGGACTTTCAAGCCGGAGCGCGACGGACTGTTCTGCGCGCGCATTTTCGGCCCGACGCAGGATTGGGAGTGCTTGTGCGGCAAGTACAAGCGCATGAAGCATCGCGGAGTGATCTGCGACAAGTGCGGGGTGGAAGTCACGCTGGCCCGGGTTCGCCGCGAGCGTCTGGGCCACATCGAACTGGCCAGCCCCTGTTCGCATGTCTGGTTTTTTAAGGGACTGCCGAGCCGCATCGGCCATCTGCTCGACATCACCCTCCGCGAACTGGAGCGCGTGCTCTATTTCGAAGCGTTCGTCGTGGTCGACCCGGGTGAAGTTCCGGGGCTGAGTAAGGGCGAGGTCATCACCGACGAGCGCAAGCGCCAGCTCGATCAGGAGTTTCCCGGCAAGTTTGTCGCGATGATGGGCGCCGAGGGCATCAAGGAACTGCTCAAGAAGATCGACGTCGAGGCTCTGAGCAAAGAGATTCGCGAGAAGATGCAGACCGAGCAGTCGGCCCAGAAGAAGGCGAAGTACGCCAAGCGGCTGCGCGTGGTCAACTCGTTCGCGATCTCGGGAAACAAGCCGGAATGGATGATCCTGGACGTGATCCCGGTGATTCCGCCGGAGCTGCGTCCGCTGGTTCCGCTGGATGGCGGCCGGTTCGCGACCTCCGACTTGAACGACCTGTACCGCCGCGTGATCAACCGCAACAACCGGCTGAAGAAGCTGATCGAGCTGCACGCGCCGGACGTGATTGTGCGCAACGAGAAGCGCATGCTGCAGGAAGCGGTGGACGCGCTGTTCGACAACGGCCGCCGCGGCCGCGTGCTGCGCGGCGCCAACAACCGTCCGCTGAAATCGCTCTCCGATACCCTGAAAGGCAAGCAAGGCCGCTTCCGCCAGAACCTGCTCGGCAAGCGCGTCGACTACTCGGGCCGCTCCGTGATCGTGGTCGGCCCCGATCTGCGGCTAAACCAGTGCGGTCTGCCCAAGAAGATGGCGCTGGAGCTGTTCAAGCCGTTCATCTATCACCGGCTCGAACAGCGCGGCCATTGCACCACCATCAAGCAGGCCAAGGAACTGGTCGAACAGCAGGACCCGGTGGTCTGGGACATCCTCGAAGAGGTCATCAAGGACCATCCGATTCTGCTGAACCGCGCTCCCACGCTGCACCGCCTGGGCATTCAGGCCTTCGAACCGGTGCTGGTGGAAGGCAAGGCCATCAAGATTCACCCGCTGGTCTGCACGGCGTTCAACGCGGACTTTGACGGCGATCAGATGGCGGTCCACATTCCGCTGTCGCCCGAAGCGCAGATCGAAGCTTCGACCCTGATGCTGTCGTCGAACAATATTCTGTCCCCGGCGCACGGCACCCCGATTGCCGTGCCGACCCAGGACATGGTGCTCGGCTGTTATTACCTGACCAAAGCCCGGCCCGGCGCGAAGGGCGAAGGCCGCACCTTCGCTTCCACCGACGACGTCCTGATCGCGCTCGAAATGGGCGAGGTTGAAACGCTGACGCCGATCAAGCTGCGCTACACCGGCCGCGTCATCGACCTGGTGCACGCGTTCGACAACCAGAATATTCTGCACACCGAACCGATCGAGTTCAACAAGCAGTACATGGAAACCACGGTCGGCCGCGTGATTCTGAACGACCACCTGCCGCAGGATATGCCGTTCGTCAACGGCCTGCTCAAGAAGAAAGGTCTCGGACAGCTGGTTCAATACTGTTATCTGAAGTTCGGCCTTCAGGTCACGGTGCAGATGCTCGACGAGATCAAGGCGCTGGGCTTCCTGTACGCCACGCGGGCCGGCATCTCGATCGGCATCGACGACATGGTTGTCCCCGGCGAGAAGGTCGGGCTGGTTCGCGAAGCCGAAAAGGAAGTGGTGGCTGTCGAGAACCAGTATCAGGACGGCGCCATCACCCACGGCGAACGCTACAACAAGATCATCGAAATCTGGTCGAAGGTCACCGAGCGCGTTTCCGACGAAATGTTCCAGGCCATGGAAGAGGACGACCGCACCGGGCGCTATCTCAACCCGATCTACATCATGGCCGACTCGGGCGCGCGCGGCTCCAAGCAGCAGATCCGCCAGCTTTCCGGCATGCGCGGCTTGATGGCCAAACCCTCGGGCGAGATCATTGAGACGCCGATTACGGCGAACTTCCGCGAAGGCCTCGATGTGTTGCAGTACTTCATTTCGACGCACGGCGCACGCAAGGGTCTGGCGGATACGGCGCTGAAGACGGCCGATTCCGGCTACCTGACCCGCCGCCTGGTCGACGTGGCGCAGGACGTGATCGTGACTGAAAACGATTGCGGCACCACCGAAGGCATTTACGTCGAGCCGATCATCGAATCCGGCGAAATTATCGAGCCGCTGCGCGACCGTATCGTGGGCCGCGTGGCGCTCGAAGACCAGAAGGATTACGAAGGCAACATCATCGTCGGCATCAACCAGGAGATCACCGAAGACCTGGCGGCGGCGATTCAGGCGGCCGGTATCGAGCGTGTCAAAATCCGCTCGGTGCTGACCTGCGAATCCAAGCGCGGCGTTTGCGTCGCCTGCTACGGCCGCAACCTGGCGACCGGCCGGCTCGTGGAGCGCGGCGAAGCCGTCGGCGTCATCGCGGCGCAGTCCATCGGCGAGCCCGGCACGCAGTTGACCATGCGCACGTTCCACATCGGTGGAACGGCCACCAGGGTCAGCGAGCAGTCCACGCAAGACGCCAAGTCCGATGGTTTTGCCCGCTACATCGGCATCCAGACCGTGCGCAGCAAGGCCGGCGAACTGATTGCCATGAACCGCAACGGCATCATGGCGGTTGTGGACGATAAGGGGCGCGAAAAAGAACGCTACCCTGTCGTGTACGGCGCGCGCGTGATGGTCGAAGACGGCGCTCCCGTCAAGTCCAACCAGATTCTGCTCGAGTGGGATCCGTACACGTTCTCGATCCTCACCGAAGTCAGCGGCGTGGTGCATTTCCGCGACCTGATCGACGGCATGACCTTGCAGGAGCAGGTGGACGAAGTCACCGGCATGTCGCAACTGGTCGTCACCGACTCGCCGGACGAGAAGCGGCAGCCGACTATTGTGGTCCGTCCGGAAGGGGCCCAGGGTTCGCGATCCGAAGCGAAGAAGTATCTAATGCCCACCCACGCTCACCTGATGGTGCGCGACGGCGAAGAAGTGCACGCCGGCGACGTGCTGGCGAAGATCCCGCGCGAAACCACCAAGACCAAGGACATCACCGGCGGTCTGCCGCGCGTCGTGGAACTGTTCGAAGCCCGGAAACCGCGCGAGACCGCGATTATCGCGGAGATCAACGGCGTCGTGAAATATGGCGAAGTGACCAAAGGCCAGCGGAAGATCTTCGTGGTGGGCGACGACGGCGAGCAGCGCGAATACTCGCTGCCGCGCGGCGTGCACATCAATGTTCAGGAAGGCGAGCGGGTGAAAGCGGGCGAGCCACTCATGGACGGCCCGCGCAACCCGCACGACATCCTGGACGTGCTCGGCGAAAAAGAACTGCAGAAATACCTGGTCAACGAAATCCAGGAGGTTTACCGTCTGCAGGGCGTCAACATCAACGACAAGCACCTCGAAGTGATTGCCCGTCAGATGATGCGCTGGGTGGAAATCGAAGACATCGGCGACACCGAGTTCCTGCCCGGAGAAATTGTCGACAAGTTCAAGTTCCGGGTTGAGAACCAGCGGGTCGAGGAAGGGGGCGGGCGCCCCGCGCGCGGCAAGGCCAAACTGCTGGGCATCACCAAGGCTTCGCTTTCGACCGACTCGTTTATTTCCGCGGCGTCCTTCCAGGAAACCACGCGCGTGCTCACCGAAGCCGCCATCAACGGCAAGGTGGACTACCTGCGAGGCCTCAAGGAAAACGTCATCATGGGACGTCTGGTCCCAGCCGGAACCGGCATGGACTACTACCGCCAGGTGAAGATCGAAGGCGAGGACGTGGTCGAAGAGCCGGTGACGGAGGTTCCGCTCGAAGCCATCCCCGGTTACGACGAAGAGACCCGTCTGCAGTACGCAGGCGGCCTTCCCGAAGACACCGGCGAAGAGTCCCTGGCCGAATAGTCCACTTCATTGCGTCCAGGCCGCGAGCGGCTCCGCCGGAGCCTTCGCGGCCTGCGGCAAATGACGCTCAATTCATGAAACGGGTCGTCCCTCTCGCTCTCCTTGCTTTGGTTGCGCTCGCGGTTCCGGGGTGGACGTCCCAATTGGCTGTCATCGTCTTGAACACGCTCAATTGGGGCGGGGGACACCCGCCGCCTGATTGGCAGATCAAGGTGGTCCATGGCAAGCCGGACGTCTCGGTCTGCCAGGAAGAGGACGGGTCCTGCCTTCATCTGAAGAGCGAGAAGTCCTCGTTTGGCCTGGAACATGGGGTCGACGTCAATCCGCAGCAAACCCGTTTCCTCACGTGGCGCTGGAAAGTCACTCAGCTGCCGGCGGGCGGCGATTTCCGCCATGCCACCCGGGACGATCAGGCCGCCCAGGTGTTGGTGGCATTCGCGGACCGGCACGTTTTGAGCTATATCTGGGACACGACGGCGCCCAAGGGCACGGCCGAGTCGGCCAGTTCCATTCCCCTGGTTCATATCTTCGCCGTTGTGTGCGAGTCCGGCCCGGCGGAGGCAAATCGCTGGATTTCCGAGACGCGCGACATTGCGGCGGATTACCAGCGGGCTTACGGCCGGCCTGCTCCGCAGGTCAAAGGCGTCCGCCTCCAAATCAATTCGCAACACACCGGCACGATCGCGGAAAGCTACTTCGGCGAAGTCGCATTTCGCAGCTCAGTGCAGTAGATGATCCTCGTCACGGGCGCCACCGGATTCATCGGCAGCCACCTGGTGGAGGCGCTGCTGGCGCGGGGCGAGCGAGTTCGGAGCTTCGTGCGGAGGCCCGGCACGACTCTGCCGGGAGGCGAGGTAATCCGCGGCGACCTTGTCACCGGAGCAGGGCTGCAAGAAGCGCTCAAGGACGTGCGTGCTGTTTTCCATCTCGCCGGCGCCACCAAAGTCCTTCGCTCAGCCGACTACTACTCCGCCAATGTGACCGCCACCGAAAATCTGGTGCGGCTGCTGCACGGGCGGGGAATCCGCCTGGTTCACGTCAGTTCTCTGGCAGCCGCCGGGCCCAGCCCCGGGCCGACTCCCCTTGACGAAGACGCCGAACCGCACCCCCTCACTGCTTACGGAAAATCCAAGCTGGAAGGCGAGCGCGTCGTGCGCGCGCTGGCGGAAGACGCCGTGATCGTTCGTCCTCCGGTGGTATACGGGCCTCGGGACACCGATGTCTTCCAGATCTTAAAACCCATCAGCCGGGGGTGGGCATTCGAAATCAGCGGCGGCGAGCGCTGGTTTAGCGCCATCTATGTGCGAGACCTGGTCGACGGGCTGATCGCGGCTTGGAAGGCGCCTTCGGCGTCCGGCAGGACCTATTTTCTGTGCCATCCGGCGCCGCTTCGCTGGCAGGATTTCACCCTCACGGCGGCCCGAATTATGGGACGCCGCCTCCACCCGGTTCGCATTCCGGCTGCCGTCGCATACACGGTGGCTTGCCTGTCGGAACTCCGGGCGCATGCGGCCGGGAAACCGGGCATTGTGTCCCGCGACAAGGTCGCCGAGGCTCGGTGCTCCGGGTGGGTTTGCGATGGCGGCCGGGCTGCTTCCGAACTCGGGTTCCGGGCGAGGACGCCGCTGGAAAAAGGTCTGGCGGAGACCCTCGCATGGTATAAGGAGGCCGGATGGCTGCGGTTTTGAAGAACGAAAGCGTCTTCTGGCCGGTTGACAAGATAATCCTGGGCTACCTGGGGTTCACCACGCTGGCCATTCTCGGCTGGTGGAACCAAGTGCCGTATGCCCCGGCGCTGCTGGCGGCGCACATAGCCGGCAGCGCCGCGCTGGTTTACGAAGTTCGGCGGCCGAATGGCACCAGCAGGGTCTTTCGCCACTGGTATCCTCTGCCCTATGTTGCGGCCTGCTATAAGGAAATGGCGCTCCTCATCCCGGCCCTGCGCCAGGGAAGCGCCGATCGCTGGCTCGCCCACCTGGATTTGTCCCTTTGGGGAGTTCACCCGACGGTCTGGCTGGAACGGGTGCAAACCCCAGGCCTCACGGAATTTCTGCAGTGGATCTATACGCTATTTGTGCCCGCGGTGCTGCTGCCGGCCGTTCTTCTCTGGAAACAACACCGGTTTCCGGAGTTTCGATATTTTGCATTCCTGATTGCGTTGGGATACCTGGTTTCGTACGTGGGTTACCTGATTGTGCCGGCTCGGGGGCCGCGGTTTCTGCTCGCTTCGCTTCAGCATGTTCCATTACGTGGATTATGGCTATTCCATGGGATGCAGGCGGCGCTCGACCGGCTGGAATCAGCCCACTATGACTGCTTTCCGAGCGGCCATACCGAATTGACGGTTTTGGCCTGGTGGAGCACCCGCCAGTTGGAAAAGCGTCTGCTGTTTTGGCTCTATTTTGCCTACACTCTTTCCATCATTTTTGCTACAGTTTATCTTCGATACCACTATACGGTGGACGTATTTGCAGGAGTGGCCGTCGCTCTATTTCTTATCACGGTGGCGCCGTTCATATACCGAAAGCTGAAGGCGAAGGATATAGGACTGGACTGACGAGGGTTAGCGTTTGGAGCGAATCGAAGTTGTCGCTACGGATCGGCGGACGCTGAAAGAGTTTGTGGAACTGCCATATGTACTCTACCGGAATGATCCGTATTGGGTACCGCCGCTCCGCATCGCCGTCAAGGAATTGCTGGATCGCCGCAAACATCCTTTCTACGCCAACGCGGAGGCGGAATTCTTTTTAGCCCGGCGCAAGGGAGAGACGGTAGGGCGGATTGCCGCCATCATCGATCATGCGCACAATCGCTTCCACGGCGAAAACGCGGGGTTTTTCGGGTTTTTCGAGTGCATCAATGATACCGCCGTCGCGCAGGCCATTTTGAATCGGGCTCGGGAGTGGGTGTTCGACCGCGGCGCGCGGTTCATCCGCGGTCCCGTCAATCCTTCCACCAATTATGAATGCGGGCTGCTGGTGGAGGGTTTTGACTCCAGCCCGATGGTCATGATGACCTACAACCCGCCCTATTATTCCCAGTTGATGGAAGGCGCCGGGTTGCGTAAGGCCAAGGATCTGCTGGCTTACTCCCATCACGCGCAGAAGATCGATCAGAAGAAGATTGATCACGTAGCGGGTCTCGCGCTGAAGAAAGGCGTGCGGGTGCGGCCCATTAACGTGAAAGACTTCGCCAACGAAGTGGAGCGGGTCTGGAAGGTTTACAGCGCCGCCTGGTCGCGCAATTGGGGCTTTGTCCCGATGTCGCGCGAGGAGTTCTTCCAGATGGGCAAGGAGATGAAGCAGATTCTCAAGCCTGAACTGGTGCTGCTTGGCGAAGTGGGAGAGAACGTAGTCGGCTTTGCTCTGGCCCTGCCCGACATCAACCAGGCGTTAAAGCCGGCCCGCGGATCTCTGCTTCCCACGGGTCTGTTGAAAATCCTGTATTATCAGCGTTTGATCAAGAGGGTGCGGGTATTGGCCCTGGGCGTCGTGGAGGAGCGCCGGGCCTCCGGGTTAGCGGCCGCGTTTTATGCGACACTAGTTCGCAATGCCCGCGAACTCGGCTATGGCGAATGCGAGATGTCCTGGATTTTGGAGGACAACGTTTTAATGAATCGCTCCCTGGAGGTGATGGGCGCGAAGCGGTACAAGACCTACCGAATCTACGAATGGAGCTGAGGAGCATGCGTGTACCGAGTGCCGACATCACCGGCAAGAAGAAGGGCAGCGGATCGAACGATCTGTTCGACAAATGCCGCAGCTTCACTCGTCCGAGTGATTTGCAATCTGCCGGGTTGTACATGTATTTCGAGGTCTTCGGGGAGCGCGAGGGGTGCGCGGCCGGCGAAGTGCGGCTTGGCAAGCGCAAGGTGCTGATGTTCGGATCCAATGACTACCTGGATCTGATCACGCATCCGAAGGTGAAGGAAGCCGCCACGCAAGCCATCCGGAAATACGGAAGCGGCTGCAGCGGATCCCGCTTACTGAACGGAACCCTGGATCTGCACGTCAAGCTGGAGAGCGAGTTGGCGGCTTTCGTGCACAAGGAAGCGGCCATCATTTTTGGAACCGGCTTTCAGGCAAATTATGCGACCCTCTCGGCGCTGACGGAAAAGGGAGACGTGATGATCTGCGATCACAATCTCCACGCCAGCCTCGTGGAAGGAGCGTTGCGCTCCCCGGGCCGGACGGTTCGGTTCCGGCACAACGACCTGGATCATCTCGAGCGATGTCTGGAGAACTGCCCGCCGGAGGAACGAATTTTGCTGGTGACCGAGGGCGTTTTCAGCATGGAGGGCGATGTCGCGGATCTGCCGGGCATTCTGAAACTGGCCAAGCCGTACGGAGCGCGGGTGTACGTGGATGAAGCGCATGGGATCGGGGTGCTTGGCCCGACCGGCGCCGGGGCCGCGGAACACCTGGGCGTGCTCGACGACGTAGATCTCATCATGGGCACGTTCAGCAAGTCGCTGGCGTCGGTCGGCGGCTTTATCGCGGGAGAACGTGCGGTGATCGATTACCTGAAGCACACCGCGCGGCCGTTCGTCTTCTCGGCGAGCCTCCCGGCGGCATCCGTGGCGGCGGTCGGCGCGGCGCTGCAGATTATGAAGAAGGAGCCGGAGCGCCAGCAGCGGCTGCTGCGCATCGCGGCTCTGCTGCGGGACGAACTGCGCGCGCGCGGTTTTGCGGTGCTGCCGGGTGAAACGGCCATTGTTCCGGTGGTGATCCGCGAGGAGCTGGACCTGTGCCGCTTGTGCAAGGCTCTGCTGGAGGAAGGCATCTATATCAACCCGGTGCTGCGGCCCGCGGCCGCGCAGAACCTGCTCCGCATCTCCTGCACCGCGGCGCACACCGAAGCGCACGTCGAGCGGCTGGTGGCGACGTTGGACAGGCTCTCTAAGTCGTTGGGCATCGAACGGTAGCTGCCCCGGGCTGCGGCTTCGGCACGGGTGTGCCGCCGGCGACTCCCGCGAACCCTGGGGCCGGATTCCGCCCCGCCGCTTGCCGTACAATAAAATCTTCCGGGTCCCGAAATGGAATTTCTCGCCACCAGTCTGCTCGAATTGATCACGCAAACGGCCACTAACCTCCCTCCGGACGTGCGCGCCGCGATGTCGCTGGCCTCCACGTCGGAGAAGCCGGGCACGCAATCGTCGCAGGCCCTCGGCATCATCCTTTCCAATATCGATATGGCCGCCGGCGAGGAAGGGCCCATTTGCCAGGACACCGGCATGCCCACGTTCGTGGTGCATACACCGGTGGGGGTCAACCAGATTCAGATCAAGAAGGCCATCCGGGAGGCCGTAGCCGAGGCTACCCGCCGCGGCAAACTGCGCCCCAATTCGGTGGACTCCATCACTGGCAAGAATAGCGGCAATAATCTGGGCGAGGAAACGCCCGTCATCCACTTCGAGCAGTGGGAACAAGATGAAGTGGAAGTCAAGCTGATCCTGAAGGGCGGCGGTTGCGAGAACAAGAACATCCAATACTCCGTGCCGTGCGAACTGGACCACCTGGGCCGGGCGGATCGTAACCTGGAGGGAGTCCGCAAGTGCGTCTTGCATGCCGTGTGGCAGGCGCAGGGGCAGGGATGCGCTCCGGGCGCCGTCGGGGTCTGTATCGGCAGCGACCGGGCGCACGGCTATGCCCTCGCCAAGCAGCAGCTGTTCCGCACTTTGGATGACGTCAATCCCAACCCCGTCCTGGCGGAGCTGGAATCGCGGATCGTGGAAGAAGCCAACCGGCTGGGTGTCGGGGCCATGGGTTTTGGCGGCAAGGTCTCGCTCATCGGCTGCAAGATTGGCGCGGCCAACCGGCTGCCGGCGAGTTTCTTTGTCTCGGTCGCATATGAATGCTGGGCGTTCCGGCGGCTTGGCGTGCGTCTGGACGCATCGAGTGGGGCTATCACGAAATGGCTCTACCGCGACCCGTCCCGGCCTATCGATCGCATGGCTTCCGCCGAAGGATTGCCGTTGACCGGGCGCGAAGTGATCCTGACCCCGCCTCTCACCGAAGCGCAGATGCGGGCCCTCAAAGTCGGCGACGTGGTTTTGATCAATGGCGAGATGTTCACCGGCCGGGATAACGTGCACGCCCATCTTATGAAGAATCCGCCTCCCGTCGATCTCCACGGGGCGGCCCTCTATCACTGCGGCCCGGTGATGCTCAAGGAAGGGGACCGCTGGATGGTGAAGGCGGCGGGTCCCACCACGAGCAGCCGCGAGGAGCCGTACCAGGCCGACGTGATCCGCCGCTATGGTGTTCGCGCGGTCATCGGAAAGGGCGGAATGGGGGCCAAGACGCTGGCGGCCCTGAAGGAGTGTGGCGCGGTCTACCTCAACGGCATCGGCGGCGCCGCGCAGTATTATGCGCGTACCGTGCAAGAGGTGCTGGGCGTGCATCTGATGGAATTCGGGATTCCCGAAGCGATGTGGCACATCCGGGTCAAGAACTTTCCGGCGATCGTCACCATGGACGCGCACGGCAACAGCCTGCATGCCGATGTGGAACAATCGACCGGAGAAGCATTAGCCGCATTGCAGAACGCCTGAAGCGGCTGATACACTGAAGTTTCCCCGGCCAGGTAGCTCAGCTGGTAGAGCGCAGCCCTGAAAAGGCTGGCGTCGGCGGTTCGATTCCGTCCCTGGCCACCACCCGAATCCACAGCAAAACACGCCCGTTACACGACCAATTTGCCTGCGCAAATGTCACAAAAATAGCGTCCTTGGAGTCCAAACGGAGTCCAATTCGACCTTGCTCCAAAGTTGCGCACCACGGCGCACCGCCACGATGGACTCCACATCGTGGCTGGCCTATCCTGTTGCAGGCGCAGATGGAAGCCACGATGCCAGGATTGCCATGGTGTTTTGGCCGTGCTTCGTAGCACGAAGAATTTCAAAATCCCCTACATGCATGGCGGATCGTGGCACCCTGGCGCGCCCTTCCGCGCAGGGGGCGCGCACGTCGCGCCCGGGCCGCGCCGGTCGACGCACAGGACAAGTGCTCGCGTTAACGTGCTAGAGGCAACTCTGCGCGATTCGTGTTTTAATGTCCGCTGCGCATTGAAAACAATCGGAATAAAACATTTGATCATCCCCACGTTGTATTGCGATAATCCCCGCAGTTAAACGCGAGGCGCCGGGACGCCTCGATTCAAAACTCCTTCCCGCTCCTCGCTAGGAGAAGTGTTTCCCACGCAAGTACATCGACCACAGGCCACGTATGTCCGGACGCCTCATTCCGTTCTACTCGTACGACGGTTCGTACATCGACCACATCGCCATCCGACGCGCAGAGCGGTTGGAGGAGATGGGGCGCGTGAAGGTCGTGCGTCACCGCAAGGGCCACGTGAACCGCGCCGTGCTGCTCCGCGGCAAGGACGATGCACACGCGACCAACCTGCGGGACTACGTCGGTCAGGCTTACTCGTTCCACCAGCCGCTGCCCAATGGCCATCGCCCCTGGAAGCAACGTCCGCTGCAGGGCGGCAGGAGCGAAGTGAACCTCGCACCGGCTAATGTGCGGCCGATCTTCATTCGCGTCCTGTTGGACTGCCTGGCTCCGGCGGTGTCGCATGTGTCCTGAGTGCTGTGGGTCGAACGTCCGCGTCGTACCTTACGACTTTGGTGTCTGCCGCGAGACCGGCTACCGCGATGCCGGCGAGAGATTCGAGTGCCGCAGTTGCGGCGCGGCGGGCGACTCCGACGAACTGCTTCACATCACCGAGTAAAACCCTTCCGCCGGACCGTGGCGGAAGGGTTTCGAACGCAAGCCGAATGGCAATCGAACTGAACCTGCACGCAGCGATCCATTTTAGGTACTACCGGGCCGCGAACTCCGGCGCGTTCCGCGATTGCACAATTCCCCTAGCGCCAGACCAAATTTGAGGCGGTCGGGCGGTCGTCCGCAGCTACTCTGGCTCGCCGCCGGATTTCAATGTGAACGTACAGTAATTGAATTCGTCGATCGCCTTCAGCATGTCAGCCCATTCTGCGCCCTCCTCCCGAACCCGAACACACTGCTGTCGGACAGTGCGCATGAAGCCGACGTACTCATCGAACGCGCAGTTGTCGAGGTTGATACGGTACCCCTTCGCGATCGCGCGGTCCCATAGCGGGAAGAACATGGGTGCGAGCAGGTGGAGGCATTTGGCCGCGCCCACAGGGCCGAGGACCTGTGCAAAGCGGCTGAAGAGCAGTCTCACAAGGTCTTCATCTGCTCCGTTGAAAGACACGATGTCGCGGGGACGAAAACGCTCCAGCGCCGCTTTGTTCGAATCGATCAACTGCTCAATATCGCTGAAGTGCCGTTCAGTGAATCCGCCACGGAATCGGTAGTACTCCCTATTCCACGTTTGGAGAAGCACAGCGATCGCCTCGGCAAGAGAAATTTTGGTTATTCCTCTGATCGAGAGATCGATCAACTCTGTGGCGACCCTATAGAACAGATGACGAGGTTCTTGCTGCACGAACGTGCGGCGAGCCGCTTCGATCTCTGCGGCCGAGGGCATAGGAAACGTGACGCTCTTTGCACGTGACGACATCGTGACCGCCATTGTAAGGTGTGGCGCTGCTCTCTGCGACTCCCGGCAATGACATCCTCCCTTCCGGGCCTCGCCCGCCGCATTGAAATCTGGCCCACCGACCGTCTCGTGCCGTACGCGAAGAAGCGTCCTCCGCCGCTTGCTGGAAGGTGTTTGAGACCGCCGCAAGCCGACCGGAATGGATGGTGGCACATGGCGCGGCCGTACTCGCCGTTTCGGCTCTTGATCAATTGCGGGGGCAGGCCCTAAATCCCAAGGTGGTAAAACATTCTTGGGAGAATACGTTTGACCGACTCTGAGATCTACTTGGGCCT